>OMLO01002173.1_pt1 | contig 15644 bp, 9 predicted proteins | sample 1674811 | NCBI WGS metagenome assembly OMLO01 (sample SAMN06265003, study PRJEB25207) | coral metagenome | isolation source: Coral host | place: Mexico:La Bocana,Puerto Morelos, Mexico | collected 2008-11-13 | reverse complement strand
ATCTTCTAGTAGCATCTTGCAGCATTTGAAGGTCAATAAAAGGCTTCAAACGTTAATTTCTCAGCAGTTGTATACACGATGTTTGTATTCAATACACATCCAATAAACAGGATATCAAAAGCGGGGGAAGCTATAGTGAACACTATTTCTAGTTTATATAATTATCTATGACACTTTTCAGGGTGTGGTGGGGTTGATGGTATTGTTGGCCTTGATGAGGCAGCGTGGCCGAGTGGTTAGGGCGCCGGACTTTGAATCCGGAGGTCGCGGGTTCGAGTCCCGCTCTGACCACTTAGCTGGAGTTGTTTCTTGGTAGACCCCAGTTCAACTCCTCGTCTTGTTGTTTTCCCTTAAACAGAAGCTTGGATTGGGGTGTAGCCACCCTGCTAGTATGTGGAATATAAATAAACCTATTCTGCTCACCCATGTTGCGTGGAAAGCGCAAAGCGTTTATCAGGTCTCCACCTAACACTGTGCACTAGATTGTGTTTCAGACTGCCCCGAAATTACAATGCAGCTAATACTCTGCCATTTTATTAACTCTTTCTGTTCTCTGCTGTTCTCTTTTTGCAATTAATCTATCAGTGACGACTTTGTTATCGTTGGCACGCGCATAACACCCGCGATTTCAAACTCAGTGAAAGTGAGTAAGTTTTGAGTGGATTATGAAACCCATTTATCCGATACCGGTATACCCTGACATGTGATAATCCGATTTACGCATTTTAAAACACTTAAGCACACGGTTGCAACCACACGGTCTAGCCGCATTTTGTATGATCATTATACCTCCCACATTCTGCACGAATTAAACACAATCGCTAAAAGAGCTATAGTAGGATTTGTGTCGAGTAAATTCCAAATGATTAGAGCAGGAAATGTAAGTTTTTTCAATAATTTAACAAGTTAAATCCTAATAGGCATGCGGTACCGTTTCCATGGATACCGCGCCTTAAGCAGTTTCATTCACAGTCATACCTCGGGGTTATGTTTCCACCGTAAGTTTGCACCCAGTCGGCATTTCCAGCTGTCGCCCTACTTTGTCTTAACGTATTGAGGTCCATTTAGGGATTATCCAACCTTAAACGTGTCATTCTTTCGCCATACTACAGAAGGTAAGTCTTACGATTTAGTACTCTTCGTTAAACGATACAGCTCGTCTATGAATGCTTAAATCTACTAGCCAACAAATGTAGCCCATTGTAGTTCTGCAGTACACTTCTGGTATGGATATTTCCTGTGTTACGTAATCGTAGCATTTGTTGAATATGATAAACCAAGACCTTTTAACTGCTAACTGAATCTAAGGTATAAATACAACCGTACTTTCAGCCCGTACAACGAAAGTGGAAGACAGCAAAAACCTTTTTGATACTGAACTGGCACTGTATTCCAACCGGTCTCAAATCTGTCAGCTAGTCAATACTCGCAAACTGACAAAAAAGCAAGTTACAGGCGAATCGTATTGTGGGACGATCGGCCGCATTTACTCTAATTAACCTGATTTACCCTTTTATGAACGGTGGAGAATCCACTAGAACTAAATGCCATCACCGGCATTTGCAATTTTGTAAGAAAAGTTTAAATATAACGGGGGCAGAATGCTTTATACCACACTGAAATCAGTGAAATCCATTTTGTCGACCCAGTTATTTTCGGTATGTTTTCTTTAGTTCTCATCCCGTTTATAGCCCTTCAACAAAGTAAATGAGACGTCTAACGATACTCAACTGATCTCTAGTGGTATTCAAGTAAGTCCCAGAAATAACTGGAACTTGACTGCTAAAAACCGTGACGGTTTGAAATGCTTTTTGCGTCACGTCGGAGTCTGTCAGGCCACAAGGCGCTCTTCTCATAAAGCTATTGCCCAACATTATCACATTATGTTTACTTTCAAAGACAACAGTTTCACTGCCCTTACTCACGGTTAAGGACTGAAGTCGCGCAACACTGTGGTAATCTTTCAGTGAGAACACAAAAATAGTCACCATTCTAACTACACTTGTTGTTATAGCCACACGGCATGTGCAGCGCGCCGGTTTGTTGATCTTCTAAAAATGATGGCACACATACCCTGTTTTACCAGTTTTCGCAGTTAAAGTCATCAGTCAAAGCTCGACTGCTGGATGAAAAGAAAAAAAAAGAAAAAAATACACATTACAAACATGAAATGTCGTAAAGGTTCCACAGCACTACTCGGCTTTACCACTTCCTTATCTTTTGCGGAGAATCAATTGACTTTTGAGATGAGTTTTCTATTTCGGATTAGATGCATTATTGAAATCTTTGAAAGAAGACATGATATAACTTAACTTGAGCGAATAACATGGCAGGTGAGGAATCAGTACTGGAATCGCATCCTATAATAGCCTTGAACCTTCGTTTGCAGTTGTATCGATCTAGATAGTTCTTGTAGCTTTTCGAGGATCGTCGTTGTACAAGGAGAGAGCTTCTAGTCATGGTTTAGCCCAAACAGCTTGTAAGTAAGAGATTAATACGACCTGCTTTAGTCTATTTTTGTTAAAAGCATTTTTGTAAGACTATTTTCGTTAGCCGGCTTATTTTCTATGGCACGTAGGGATTTCCTCTTAACAAATGGTCGAGCTTATATTTGCAGGAAGAAAATTGGCCTCGGTAACAAGTCATTCGAAAGTCTTCAAAAATGGTGCCAATGAATAGTGAACCAAGGTCTAAACCAAAAGTCAAAGAAGATATTGTAATGACAAAGAAGTTTAAAATACGGCTTCTACTGGGGTGTTCATTAATCTAAATATAGGCCCATGGGTTTTATTTCGGAGCTCTTATCATTGGAATAATTCCAGTTTACATTCACGGCTTTCCTTTAATAAAGGGGGGGCTTAATTTCTAAAAAGGAAAGATAGAGATTAAAATAGAAATTATGCGATATTCTATAATAGTACCAGTTATATATTGCAATACCTTTGGACATAAAAGTCGTCGATCCCACTATATATTGATGAGTTATGCCTTATTAAAGTTCTTTTAGCGATCGTCCGTCCCCTCCCCTAATTTGCTCTTGGTTATACCCACTCGGAGTTGCACACAGAGGTACGCAAAGTTTACGATCGACCATCAAGTAACCGTGATCTGCAATAATACGGGTCAGTTACATAATGAGCTACTCTCTGTTTCTATTGATGCATTTTGTTATCCACGAAGCTAACACCAGATGTTTTCCTAGTTTTATTTCATCGATGAAGAAAAAACGTATCTATACTGTGATTTGACCAAACAAGCTTGCTCCATAAGATTTTATGTCTTTTCTCACGTTGCAAGAGGGCATCTTAAAATAAACATCGAACGTGAGAAGACCTCGCCCGTCTAACTAACCAATCAGCATGATCAAATTGTGTGACTCGATCGCACAGAGCAGAAGTAAGATTAAAAATCAAAACGGAGATGATCCACTCCCTTGTTAAAACCAAACCGCCTTAACGTGTAAATTTGGACTGGCATAAAAAGCCCAAAACAACTTCTCGCCTTTATTTGCTGCAAATTAACATCATCACTAAAACGCGTCCAGGACCGCGCGCGTAATGTTTTCATCGCTATAGTTTTTTTATTCAGTTTCATTTTCTTGTGAGCGCGCTTCCTTTTGCCCCAAACAAACGTACTCAATACATGCATACACACGTATTTGCAGTTTCTAAATCCTCGCCGATGTCTTTCCCGTTTTGATATCCGCTTTGATGTGTTAAAAAAAGATCCCACTTCCCTTCTACTTTCGAGTCAGCTCAGTTTAACCCCGACCCGTCTGGGTCATCAATCATTTTCTAATCGGAAGTGTAATCTTGAATATCTTCATCTCACTCGCTAATCTAATGACAAGATAATTCTAGTGTCTATTGGCTCGTAAAAGATTGGTTTAGATTCCAACCAGTAATTCACTTTTCCTCCACGGTGCTGCGTTGGTGTGCACACTCTTGCAGCAGAAGAACGGCGCAACAGATGAGGTGAGTTTTAAGAAGCATGTATAAACAAGGCGAAAGAACATGTAAACGCAATGACGTTGAACGTCAGTTGTTCGCTTCGACGAAAGCGTGCTTGGTTGAAAACCGAACTGAGTTATTTGCGTTGCGTCGGCTGCGGTAAGGCGAGGGTAACGGGGTATGGTAAGGTAAATATAAGATAGGAAGTTATATTTTAGCCCGGGGATAGGCAAGACAAGCAAGGCAACGCAAAATGCGACGAAATTCCTCCGCAAGGAGATTTCAATATGGTACATGTATGAGGCCTGAGAACCTTCAGCTTACGATTTATAAATATCCATCTTAGGGAATCAGAAAAAAACACAAATGGCCGACTACAGCTCGGTTACGCAGAACGAATGCTCTGTCCAAAAAAAGAGTATATATATAACAACCTTGAGCGGCTCTGGAAGATCAAGGGCACTGAATTTAATTATTTTTGAACATTATTTGAACTTATTATATATCAATTCGAATTTCAATGTGCTCTAAATGTCTGAACAATTAATTAAACGAGATAACTAGAACCGTACTGCAATCTATGAGAGAGGATAGCCATCGAAATCTGTGATTGGGCTTCAACTTAAACAACGTTTTAAACAAGGTTGATGAAACCTACGTTTTGTAATAAGACGTGTTACGGTGGTAACAGCAGGGTTTCTCGCGCACTTGGGCATTGCGGGTTTAGGAGTATTTCCCTAAATATCAATAGCATTGAAGTGATGGCGTTAATTATTCTTATTTTAATAATTGTGCTTTAAACGAGTTCAGAGATAATACAATTGCTGTCTGGTGAGCGATAACTGAAAATTCTTGCATTCGTGCATAGAACACTCAGTAAGCAGGACTCAGCGATGCACTTTGACATTTATTTCTGGAAGGAATTTCACAACTGCAGCGCTAGCTGTCAATTTCCAGGTGCATGATGGAAAGCTTTAATTTTTTATCAACAATTTTGTCTACTTTTCCTGCTTCAAAAGGGCTCCAATATGTCTGCTGTTGCTGCAAACTAAATCACTGTCTTAATGTATCAAGGATCGCGGTGGTTTTGTGGAATATGTGCTCAACTTGCAGTTGCGAAAATAAAGCTCGGAAACATTTTAGGCGTGAGTGGTTTACTGAGCGCTATTCAATGTCCAAATTATGAAAACATCGCTGTCAAGGAAAATACGCCAGAACAACGCTGGCTATGTGCCCTCTATATGCTACGGCTTAAAGAGAAGAGCATCAAATGTTGAAAATCTGGATCTGAATTGAAAGACAATTTATACAAATACATTAAAATACTTTAAAGAAAAAGCTGAAATCTTCTATTGAATAGTGTAAAATTTCAGCTTTGACTCAATCTGGAGTTGTTTAACTAAAATTTATCGTACCAAAATGAGCGTGCTGTTCGATTTCAGAAGCAAGCTGACAGGTGCGCATTAGATAACTGAGATGATATTCAGCTATATTAGTAAAACGCCGTCGGGTCAGTGAAGCTCACGCGTCCACACTGAAAGAAAAGCGACACAAGAAGAATTTTTCCGTGCGTTTTCTTTCCCCTTCAGACCCTTGGAAACAGGACGCTTTTTATAGCCAAACTCGATCGATTTTAGTTGAAATCTCCAATCTCAAAGCCATGTAACAGAGAAGCCATAGTTTACAGGAAATATATTTTTTGAGATGGAAAATATCCTCAGCGATATGCGGTTTCAGGGCGGGGCTGTTTTGTCGCGTAAGCTTGATGCCTTCAACCAACAGCGTTAATTAAAATAGCCATGTGTGTCATTTTAAGCGACAGGAAGTCCTAAAAGTTGCTAAACTCTGGTACGTGTGTCTCAATGTCATTCGCACCCATCGTTTCTGCGCATCTTTACTGCGCACGTACGTCATGTCCCAACATTACGCCAAGTCATTACATCAAGTCCGCTTGCTAAGGAGGAAACACAAGCAATTATAGGTCTTGGTACCAGTCCCGTTAACTCCGCCTGTAGTTTACTTACTCTCTCGTTAAAATATTCGCGTGGCCCCTACTCTTCTTTTTACTGATAGTTCACTTCCTTGACTGGTTTTCTCCCTTTTAACAAGAAAACGGAGAAATGAGAAGTCTCACATATTTCGCCTTCTCCGTCCTCTTGCGACCGCCTTTTTCGCTTCAAATATGGACGGGAACGACTGGCATGTAATCTTTTCAAGGTGTATTCTACCCAGCCGAAAAAGTTTACTTCAGTGTGGCTTTTTTTAATGTTGATAGTCGTAAACTAAAATCGTCTTAAAACCGAATGATCTTCAATTCATCTTATTCCAAAAACGAACATGGTGACCGACCCATTTTGCTTGCATTTTTTGGAAAAGTTGATATTTACCTTACTTCAATCCTTTTGTGCTAGAACACAAAAGGAAACATAATATTCAAGTGAAGTGCGGTATCTTTATAGGATCATTCTTAGTTCAGTATTTTATTGCCCGGATTATCCGCAAATAAAGCACTTTCATCTTAGTATCGCGTGCCGTTTACAACAAAGCCCTGAATTCAGGAAAGTTTTATATGGACATTTCCACCCCATCGCGGGCCTCTGAGCCTCCTGCTTGTAGTTTGTTTTATTGTGTGCTGCTGACTCATAAACACATAAACCTCAGTGTCCCGGCTTGCCTAGAATAATAACTTTATATAAAATGGCTATTAGGGATGTTTCGATAAATCGTCTTACAGTAATATCGAGCTGGAAGCTTTTAGATAGTCCTTCAATTCCCTTCAAGCCATATATCATTTTAGAAAATCTCGAGTTTGCTAATTTTGGAAATATTTAAAAGGGTTATTGTTTAATCGCCCCTCTGTCTGGCCACCCTGAGTATTCTGAGAACGACTTACACTGAAATTAAAATCGGATAAAGCCAGAGATCTTTAGGATTGAATTTTATGTTAAGTGTATCTGCAGCAGCTAACACTCTCTGGAGGGAGTAGTGTTCTACAAGATTTTGTTTCGTTTTCAGTCATGTTACAAACAAATGAAATAAACTGTAAGCGGACCATTCTCAGTATAAGCTCCTCTACATTGCTGCGAATTTATTATCTAGGTTTGTATGACAGCTGTCGTAGAACCTTATTTAGGGGTGATTAACAGTTCGGAGTATCACTGCAGAATCTGACTATTTTATGAATACGCGCACGTACATTGGAATTTTTTGACTGTTGGCATATTTATTACTAATCAGTTTATCCGTGATCAATTACCGCAGACAAACGGAATTTTTTCCTCATCACTGAATCTAAAGTTATTATTAGAGTTTTTTTTTTAATCCAGGACTTTGCATATGAGGCCAGCTAATGGCCAAGTGCCAAGCTATCTGATGCGCCCATCATCCTCATATCAAGTTATTCTAATTTAGACCCAATTTTGCTGCTCTTTAGGGGATTTTGGGCGGAACCATTTCCTCTTTGGGTTAGCGCTTCAAAACGCACGATTTACAGCGATGCTCCGCAGAAATTTTCAGAAAAAAACCCTTTAGACTAGAGTCCATGTTGGTGGGCAATGACTGTGGATCCTTTTTAGTCCTGAGAGGTTGCAAAGTAGACTCTCTGATTGATGACTGATCAGTGACAGAAGCTACGCAAGAGTCACGTCTCGGATCATTAGAAAAAGTCATCATTTTAAAAATTGAAATTCAATTCTCGGTAACATATTGCCGTTTATTTGCGTCAGCGAGGATATCTTGTGATAGTACACTGGTAAAATGATCCAGCAAATAGACGCGAACTGGAGCTGTTTTGTAAAAGTCACCAACGCCTTGACACCAAAGCAATCTTGTTTTTTTAAAAAATACCTTTTTCGGATAATCTCATCACAATCTAGATCGGCTATACATGCAAGAGGTGTAACGGAACTTGAGACCATATTAGCTGGTTTCCGACGTACTTATGTTTACCGGGCTGCGGGTATATAAGCATGCAACACGAGGGGAAAGCATATCCACATTCTGACTGTCAGTCCGGGCTCAAGCAGCGCTACTTTTGCAACAAGGCTCCAGAGGTATGTTCAGTACTTTAATGTTTCCATTCACAAATTACAAACGTATCCTTGAATGATACCGTCAAAGTTTTACTTTCAAGAATACAGCATGGATGTTAGGTTTTTTTTTAAAGAAACGCTAAGAAGCTCGTGGCCAAGTCGACGGTCAGAATTTGGGCTGCGTTCAAATGAGTCATCAGTTACATAATATATTGCAATTGAAGTTATATAGGAAACTTCACAGATATCTTGGTAGTTCAACGGCTAGATTTTTTCATCACAGACACATTTTTAATGTTTCAAATTTTTCGCTACCTGAAATGAGGATTACTACTGCTCTGTAAATTAAGTTCATTTTAGTTTGAACGTATTTCATCACCGATCTTCATATTTTCTTGTCAACAATAATTGAGTTTAGACGGGGAAAAATTCAGTTTGGCGCGGGTTTTCTTGCCTTAGAGACCTCGAATATTGAACTCACGGCTCAGGCTAGAGTCTCGGCAAATGAAAAAGTGATTTATCGGCCGCTCTGTGGAAATCAGCGATAAATGATTTTTTCCTACTCTTTGCAATATAGCAAGATATGCCAAGTTATCCTGACAACGGCATGTGCTCACTCTAGCTGCAGAGTTTTGCCTTTGCTAAGATTTGTCGGAGTGCTCGATTATGTTGCAGCCTAACTTACTTTTCTTCCTACACATAAGGACCTTAAGGGCTTTTAATATACAGGCTTAGGACAAATTCCCATAGCCACTGAGTTAGCTTCTAAATCTTGTTACCATTGTGCTGCCTTATTGACACATCAGTATTAAAAGACTGAAAGATTAGTTTGTTGATAATCAGCGATCTACCTTTTTCCAGTTTTTGCACCGGTATTTTTCTTTTATCCGTTCACCCATTTACCTTTTGGAAGGCATCTCGCTTCGTCATGCCCAAACTTTGCATATATGAGAAGGAGTAAGAAAAAAACCCCGTAAAACGAGCTCTTAAGGCTCATTCCACAAACCGTTAGGAATAAGCCAATACTTCGGGGACCACAGGGAAGATGATCGGCACGATAAAATTGCAAATACCTTTCGAGGAAATTCTAGTAAGGGAACGAATCACGTGCTTGAGCCAATAAAACACTGGATCATATTAGCATGCCCAACACTCCACGCTTAAACTACATGCAGGAAGTCGTTATCACCTATTAAGCTACGGACCGAGATTCTTCCCCTTAATTCGCAACCCTCAACGTGAAAAAGCAAGGAACCATAACTTACTGTTCGGACCGAGGAGACGAGGTCAGTAAGATACACTACTGTCGGTGTATTTGATAAGGTGCGGGAAACGATTTCTAGTCACGCGGAATGGCTCAGTTTCTTTACGCGCGTCAGGAGCAAAACAAACCTATTCGAAATCCGCTGTCAGTGAACGATTGGACGATTCGGTCACGTTTATAGAAAATGAGTGCAAACTACAAAGTTAAACACCGTGGCCAGCTGTATAGGAGTCCTACGAAGGGCTACTCTGTAAAAGGCTTTGAGATATTAAGTAACTAGAGCGAATTTTCTATGTTTGAGGGCAAAAAGGATCATGAGTAACGAATTAACAGGAACTGAGGAGCAAAAGCTAGTTTCTCCTCTCGTTATCAAAACATTGTGACGTAGACAGGTGTAGAGAAAAAAGCAAAACTAGGCAGTGTGGCTAATAGTGACCTTGATGAACTAGCAAATTCTCAGAACTGACAGTGGAAGAAACTTATGGTAATAGTTGGGGAGAATTGACCGTTGCAAGTAGAAGAACTATCTTTTATACAATTGGATCTATGAACTAGAAACCTCTGTCGTGCGATAGTTGAGAGCGAATAATCTAATTGTTTTAGTACAAATCTACTAGTCCGCGTTAAAACCTCTACGTAAATCCTCTTCAAAGACAGTTCGGAAACGCAAAGAAGCGCCGGCGCGGCCGCACACATTTTATTATTGTTATTATTATTTCGCTCCTCTACTTGCTTGTTTTTCAATTTTTTGCCGCAGTGGCGGTTTCTAGTGTGATGTACACCAGGTGTACGTGACGGATAGATGTTGGCAGATATTTCTAGGACATGTTGCCGGAAAATGTAAAATGTCTACAGGAGTGCTAACTCTTGAACTTTACACCTTGGTGGTGTTTGTGGTCTTCTCTAGCTTTGTTTACCTTCTTCGCAACTTAGCTAGGTGCGGCTAATGTCACTGTTTCATCTGTGGGCAGATCGCAGCAGCTTGTACCTTGAAAGCGGCGTTGTCAATTCATGCGCCCAGGGCGAAATATGAAACAAAATTGATGACCAAAGCAAAAGACGTTCTGTGCACGAGAATTAGTAACTCTTCAATTCAATTTTCAATGGAGGAACGAGGCAATAATGATTAGAAATAATGATGTTTTTGGAATCAATTTTAAAGAAGTTTTTTTCTTCTGTATCTCTTTGCATTTACGACTCGGTTATTTTGTCGTCACTTAGTGATGTTGGTTTTCATCTTTGTGTGAGCTTTTCCTCCGTGGTGGTTTATTTATAGACCACGTCACTGCCAAGAAAAAACGTTTACGATAATGGACATGATTAAAACAACTTCCGTGGGTGGTTGTTTCTCGCTACACATGCAGTTTAGCACTGAAAGCATCGATCACGCGTTACTTGTTATCAGCTTCCTTATCACGCGAACAAACTTTTGAGCACGTGTTGTCAGTAATTTATTTTACAATACTTGTATGAAATATCCGCTTTTTATCGAGGAAGATGATAAAATTTAGCAATGTCTTTGATCTGTCATCTTTCGGTTTCTAGAGGTTTGGCATAAAGCCTACAATCATTCTAATCTAGAAGGTCGCGAGTTAATGTATGTTCTAATCTGCAAGAAGGAAAAATCTTTCAGCACCCAAAGTACAGCCTAAACAGCTATTCTGTTTTATGTACAATAATTCAGAAATAGCACGGAAACTTATTATATGCAATGTCTTTACAGTTTCTCAAAGTGACTAGGAGTATGCATAGAAACAATGAAAGGATAAACTTTTCGCAGTGTCCTTTTCAAAACCAAACATAACTATCGCCTTGTGTTTCAGCGCCGTACCCATCTGTGGTAATGACCTTGAAATTGTGAAAATACCACTAGGTGGGGCTTGTTGAATCACATTTGTTGATTTTTTTTTTTTTAATCAACCCGTAATTGTCTTGAACTGATCCCGTCTTTGATTTTTTGCCGCCAGGGTGGCGAGCAATGAAGCTGGTTTGTATCGCTGCGCGCGCTTTGAAGTCGTTTATTTCTCATACATATACATGAAATATGTGAACCACTTCATTTTACTCTCGAACGTAAATCGGCGGCAATCGTGTAAAAATTGCTTCAGAAATCGGTCTTTCAGGAAAAATAAAATAAAATTCCCGAGAAGATGTCTGTTCGCTTAGACTTACATGTATATAAATATATTTTTTTCGCGCGCTGAAGTCGGTCAGAGATATTCAAAGCTCGTTAGTGTTGCTCAAGCGAAAAACGATAGAGGTATGATTCTGTTGCTGCCGCTTCTTTTGATCACACAAGAAGCCTGGTGAATGTTTGACAGACTATTTCTCTAAGAAAGTCTAAGAAAGTCGCTTTGGGAGATTTGTTGAAGATAAGGCATTGTCTAGACATTCAGATAAAACAAGTCAAGTGACTTTCAGCCGCAGCCGGCCGGTAAAGAATACGCGAGTGATCTCACATGTTTTCTTCACACTGATGTTCTTAGCGCTGTCGTGGGAGGTATTACAAAACAATAAACAATTCTTTCGGTGGAAAAATCAGCAAACAATCTGTTTGAATAACGCATTTCAACTGGCAAACAAAAATGTGTGAAATTACAAAATGACGCCCCGTTACTACGTGAAGGATTTCCGTTACCTGCGGGTTAGTCAGTGTCAATCAAAATACCAAGTGCATTCCCTCGAACACCCTGCCGACTTAAAAACGCATTCGAAGTATAACGTTGAAGTGATCAAAGTTCTTTCGGCTTCATCCGTAGAGCACTCAATTTCGCTGTGTTATCGCAGTTAATAAGAACGCTTGCGCTACGGTTATTAATAATTGGCAAAGAAAATCATTTGTGATACGATCTGACAAATGGTTTAATTTACAATCAACAGAAACAATATCTATCTGTTTACTTCATCGCTTACAGAGAGCTACGGGGCATAAAGGTCGTGTTTAGTCATCTTGAAGGTTTATCCACTGGAGACACGGAGAAAAGGAGACAACTGACCCTCAACAAGAGTGCAGATTTGTTCAACATCAAATGAGATTCAAAATGAGAGAATGCGGCACGAGTGTTTTGCGGTTGCTGTCGCTGGCGTTCGTTCTACATTTACTATTGAGAGTGGAGATGGTAATTGCTAACAGTGCAATTCTAAACGCCATGAAAGCCGCTGAAGCTATAGAGGAAAAGCACCGCTCAAATTGCGCTTCGACTCGTCGTGTTAAACGCCACGATCACGCTCGCTTCCCGCAATCACCACCAATCGGATCTCAATTTGGAAAGGCTTTGCGTTTCTTCGGTGGCGAAGTGGTCCGATTTACTGGAGCCGTTACTATACCATCTCACCAGTTCACCATAGACTTTTGGATGAAGCCCGAAGGTGGCCAGGCATCACCGGTCACTGTGATCGGTCTTTTTGACGACTGCTCGCCGGACTCAAAAGAAGGAGGCTGGGAAATAGGTCTTCAAGAGGCGAGCGCCGAGCGAAGCTTGAGAGTTTTCTTTCGACTACAAACGCAGCGATCACATCACGACACGAAACTGTTTTCTCCGCGCAGCGTGGAACCAAATGTTTGGGTTCATGTTGCCGCCACGTTCAGTGGCAAGGAAATGAAATTATACATCAATCAAGCCAAAGTAGGGGTTTCTTCCGAGCAAAAAGGGCACATTTTCGCGGATGGCTTCGACGTGTGTGAGCATTTAGAAGCAGGCGGAGATCGCTCGTCCGAAGTGTTTTATCGCGGCCTGATCGACGAGGTGCGATTGTGGTCAGTTGCGAAATCGCATAAAGAAATCAGCACGAATGTTTTCGCGCCCATCATGGGTGTTGAGCCATACCTTGATGTCCATCTTGAAATGTACGAAAGTTTCGCGGGAACAGAAGAACTCAATCGCAATCCGAAGGCAACATGGGTTGTAGTCACTGCAAATAAAAAGGAACCGGAAATCACTAAGTCAACAATTCCAGGCGATGCCCATGATCTTTCGATCGTAAAGCCCCCCTGTGGTAGTACAGTTTGCGATAATCCAGAGATCATTCGAAGTTATGTGAAAAATACGCACTTGAGAGGCAAAAAGGTCGTGCATTATCGTGTTGTCAACATATGGGATGACGACGGCACCAACCCTATGGTGACTAAGAAACAAATGAAAACCCAACATGATCAGCTCAACAAAGCGTTCAAACACTACAACATCACATTTGAACTGAAAGAACTGAACATAAGAAATACTTCCTTGAGGCGACGCACTGTCGCCTACATGTGCGAAGCAGGAAAAATCGGCGACGGAATGTGTAATAGGGATCATTGCGGGCACGAGATTACAGGAAATGATGGAGGCGACTGTGATGAATACCAAACCAGATGTGACCCGAAAAAGCGCGGGAACGGGGTGTGCGACCCAGAATGCAATAAGCATTACAACGCGTGGGATCTTGGCGACTGTTGCAACAAGAGCGTCACAGACGTGTATAAGACCTGTTTTGATCCTAATTCTCCAAACAGGGCGTACATGAGCGACAGAGAATACAAGACTCTAGTGAATTTGAACAATCAACATTTCTTGAACGTTTATTTAGCTCAGTGGAGTAACGATAACCTGCAGGGTGTGGCAACGTTCCCCTGGGAGAAGACCGTACATAGTATTTACGGTGGGACAATCTTGGGTCTGAAAAATTTTGGACGGAAACTACACTCGAACGCTCTGGTTCACGAATTTGGCCACGTGTTAGGCTTGTGGCACGTGCATCACGGTGTGACGGAAAAGGATTGTTCAGACGACTGTTTTGAAACTTTCCCGTCCCTTGAGTTAGGTGACCTGTGCTCTGACACAAATCCGACGCCAGCTAACATTCTGTGCAGGGATCCCACTGTCAATAAGTCTGCCATGACTTGCGGAGTGAAGAAGTTTATGAACACGCCTTTCAGTAACTACATGAGCTACGCTAACGACTCTTGCACAGACACTTTCACAGAACAACAAGCAGCGAGAATGCACTGCTATGTTGATTTGATGTACCAGTCATGGCAGGGGACAAAAACACCACCTTCCTTCATTCCGCTTCCACCCCGCGTCACTTCTAAAGCCGAGAACAGCGTCAAACTGGCTTGGATTCCACCTCTGGGTACCGGAGGAGGAAACGCGATCAACGGCTGCCACGAGTGCCGTGAAGACAGAGTGTTTCAGCAGTACGCCATTACAGCTGAATCGCCCAATCCTGTCAAGCCCAACGGCTACTGGGCTCCTCACCAGGCCATCGGAGCCCCAGACGCGGAGCCCTGCAACATGACACCCGTAGGTTGGACCCCGTTTACACCTTACACCATGGACCACTGTGAGGACTGTTACATCGAGTTTGGTTTCAAGGAGGCTGTAATTCCAACCAGTCTAACCTTGTGGGTGATTTGGGCCTCCAAAGATGGAATTAGCAACATCCAGCTTATCTTCACCGATGGTTCAGAGCAGTCGCTAGGCAACGCTACAGCTCAGTGCGACGCCCCCCTGACAATGACATTGAGAGTCAGAAAGAGGGTCTCCAAGGTTCGAGTTAGCGTCAGGAACCCTTCAACTGTGATTGATGCTATCCAGATGACCTCCTCTGTTAACCATCCTAACTGTCTCATGTGTGAACCTGTGGAATACCTCGTGACTCGAGAGCCAGCCTTTCCAACTGGAAAGTCAGAGCGTGTTAAGACAACCCGATTTGAAGACAGGTATGCTGTCAATTTTTACACAGAAATCTTTAATGGTACACTTTGACTAGAATTAAATAATCCAAAGATCCTCAGATCCTTGCACAAGAAGACTTCTTTCAGTGTAGAAAACACAGAATCTCTTCATGTCCAAGACAATGAGTAAAACGCAATACTAGACCTAAAAGAAAAAAGGATTGATAAAGATTGAGACAAGATTCACTGTGCATTGTAACGACATTTAGAGCTATTTTGGACAGGTACAAATTTACATTTAAATTGAAGGCAACCTGAAATTTAAGTTTAAGTTTTTTTAAGTTTTACAATAGAAAACCACTAAAGACATAAATAATACACCATTAAGGAATAAGGATGGCTAAGAATGGAGACGATTGACGCGGATTGCAAATCACGAACTTGATAAACTGAATTAAGCTAAACTTTTCAATAAACTTTTCAAATCGTGACGTAGCTTCTTATAATTGTCACAAACTGTCTCATTTCAGGTACTTGGAGCCTGGCAAGCCATACACCTACACGGTCCAAACTGTAACAAGTCTGGGAGTGAAGGGTCCTCCATCACCACCGCTCCGCTACTCACCGGAACAAGGTTTCTGTGGTAACGGCATAGTGGAGTACAGTATTGGAGAAGAGTGTGACGATGGTAACGTACGAGATAGTGACGGCTGCAACATGCAATGCAAGAAAGAGGACGT
>OMLO01002172.1_pt1 | contig 15652 bp, 12 predicted proteins | sample 1674811 | NCBI WGS metagenome assembly OMLO01 (sample SAMN06265003, study PRJEB25207) | coral metagenome | isolation source: Coral host | place: Mexico:La Bocana,Puerto Morelos, Mexico | collected 2008-11-13 | reverse complement strand
GGATGATCTCCTTTTTGTATTCATCAGCTGTTGTACAACTAAGACATATATCAACCATCTTTTTAATCAGGGTGCAGTCCCAGTTTCCCAGCGTAGTTTCATCTATGGTGTATTTGAATTGGTCAACACTTACTTAAGTTCATTATTTTGGTTGGTTTCCACATGACCCTCCAATTTGGAAAGATAAATCGCCTCGATTGTTTTACTGGCAAAGGGGAGCTCATGCATGTGCATCATAGGCTTTATAAACAAAGTACCATTTTTAGGTTGACCAAATTGATCAGCTGCAACGAGCCAATGATGTTTTGTTTAATTTAGAGAGCGCATCCATGCAGTTTAACGTTTATAAGTTGGAACACTTCAACATTGAATAAATTCATGTTTGCATTCTTATAAAAATATTCATACTGTATATTATTTAAATATAAATATATAATATATAATATATATTATATAATAATTTTTATACATGCATGCATGCACATGTATACATAATATATATATATGTTATATACGATCATGCTACTTCATGATAATACGATCATGCTTATGGCTGTCCAAGGCGTGACAGTGTCCTGTTGGAAAACTGGTGGATGTTGTGGGAATGGAGGGTAGGGTTCAAATTCTTCTTCCATGATTCGCCTCACTCGAATACCCAATCAAAATACAATTGAATACAATTGGATCAGTTTCCCCTCAACTTGGAAACTATTTTTTTTAATGAGACGATTATTTCAAGATGCTACAAGTCCCTTTGCGAAAACATTTCCATTTGGGTAGGAAGATGAATATGCTTGAATGGTCCTGATGGCTGAAACCACCTAGGCCTCACTAGCTAACACCCCAGGAAATTGAAACTTGAGAGCATGGCAATGTTCCAGATGGGTTTGAGGTTTTACTGCTACTGCTGCTGCTTCCACTAAGGGTCCACTACGACTAGAGCTACAGCTACCACGACTACCACTACTACTTCTGATGCTGCTACTCCTAGTCCTACTCCTACTGCTACTACTACTACTACTGCTGCTGCTGCTGCTACTGCTACTGCTACTGCTGCTGCTACTGCTACTGCTACTACCACCACCACCACCACGACTATACGACTAGGACTACGACTAGTACTACTACTACTGGAACTACTACTACTGCTACTACCACTACGCCTACTACTAGTGCTACTACTGCTACTACTACTACGATGACGACGACGACTACTACTACGAATACGACTACGACTATTTCCACTAGTAGTATTACAGCTCAATCAACTTCTATCCTGCTGTGATAGTCTTACCATCATTCTTTTTTTGCCTGATATGGTCAACCATTCAACTGAGGTTCAGCTCAACTTCAGGTGCTACTTGATGAGTGGGTGACATGCAAGGGAGAGTGGAAGTCCTCAAAGCTCTTTGAGCGAATGACTGCAAAGAAATCTTGCAGGAAACATGGAGCTAGAGTATGGTTGACAAAATCCCAGATCAGCATGAAGTACCAAGACCCAGAAGTGGCAGAACAAATCTGCAAGGCCAAGCTTCAGGATGCTGAGTTGTCTCAAACACATGTGAAGGATCATCCGGACGCGCCGGGAGTGGAGGCCAGGAGTGGAGACACATACAACATGCGCAAAACATCATTGACCTATTTTGAACAGCTGTTTGTTTCGTTGTCTTGGTGGATGGATTTTGATTTCATGCAGGCTCTTCTTGATACACGTAACGTTATCATGTCATTGTATTGGCCAAGTGTGTGCGCATGGGGACTAACACCCTGATACCAGTGTGTACGATATTAATCACAAATCTATCTCACCCCATGTACATTGTACGCGTTTTTGGTTTCCCAAGTGGCAATAGAGATACTGGATCGCCTTTGCTCTACTCTAACAGCATTTGATGTTGTTTGCTGTATGAATCTGATTTGTCATACACCATGGACCTGGAACTATATAGATCGTGATGGCAGTCTGTGTTATGAATATATCTTCCAAATTACATGTTCTAGCTCATCAATTTTCATGGTATTAAACCACATTCTCTTCTGATCCGCTCAGGCGCTCCGGTTGTTTCTGGTTTGGGACTCGGAAGGGATCGCTGAAGAGGAGGATCGGGTGCTAGAGCAGATCTTTGAAAGCGTCGATGCTGACGATTCTGATGACGATGGCTCTGAAGACAAAGGAAAGAAAAAATCAAAGAAAGGAAAGGGAAAGAAGCGTGACCGATCCAGCAGCTCTTCCAGCGATAAATCTTCTGACTCGAGTGCGAAGGCCATTTAATTTACAATCAAAAAAATATAATACCGTGACACATCACCATTCCTGGTGTTTTGGGGGTCAGTAGTTCAAAGTTTTTCGGCTCCTGAGTTTTCATATAGCGGTCAGAAATACACTCTATTATAAGTTGTGCACCTTAATTTCAGTTTCCTTTTGGGGTAGGCCAAGAAGAATAAGAAGAAGTCAAAGAAGTCAAAAAAGGGTAAGAAGGAAACAAAAGAACAAAAGGAGAAACGCCTTGAAAAGGAACGCAAGAAATGTGAAAAGGAGGAGGAGAGGGAGAAAGCGAAGCAACTGCGGGAGTTGCTTGGGAAGGGAAAGAAGGCGTGTCTTTTTTTGGTGGGCGTTTGGCAAATGGGGATCCAAATCATTTTTTTGATAAAATTAAAGGATGTTGTATATTATACATGCATGTACATGTGTATATATACATGTATACATTATACATGCATGTATGTACATTTATGAAAACCAAAGCTCTAACTTACTGGAATTTCAAAAAAGATAAAAAGAACAGAAAAAAAACAAAAATGAAACAAATCAAAAAAACAAGATGAAAATAAAAACAAATGGAAAAAACAAGATGAAAATAAAAACAAATGGAAAAAACAAGATGAAAATAAAAACAAACGGAAAAAACAAGGAAGAACAAATGGACAAAACAAGGCGCAGCAGAAGACTGCGTAGACTTGTATATCGCAAAGTATGGTTTCAACAGGCACCAAATTTCTCCAATGCAGAGTGAGGGGGGGTTGGGTGGCTGGCGGCCCGGGGCTCCGGGGTCCGGGGGTGACCCCTTTTTTTTTTGGTGACCCCTTTTTTTTCTGTTTTTTTGTTTTGTTTATTTTTTGTTTATTTTTTGTTTTTTTTCTCGAAAAAAAACGAAAAAAAAACAAAAAATAAACAGAAAAAAACCAAAAAACAAACAAAAAAAAAAAACAATCCAGAAATTCCGACAGCCTGCCCACCCCAAAAAAACACCCCCCAGAAACTTCCACAGACTGTCCCTCAAAAAATAGTGGGTTGGTAGGCCTGGCCAGACGGACTCCATTCTGGCAGTTTCGTGCAATAGACATAGTCTTAGTATAGTCTTTCTGGTTGTTTTTTTTGTTGTGTTTTTTTTTCATCTTGTTTTTTTGTTTTGTTTTTATTTTCAGCTTGTTTTTTTGTTTTGTTTTTATTTTCAGCTTGTTTTTTGATTTTGTTTTTTATTTTGTTTTTATTTTGTTTTTTATCTTTTCTTGAATTTCCAATACTTAGAGGAATCTGGATCTCATAAATGTACATGTATTACATGTGTACATGTATATACATATATAAATTGATCTGCATTATAGATCTGCATGGGTGGTTGTAATTTTAGAGCCATATATTTATATATACTATAAGCTTGATTGATTCTATTTATCAAATTTATATCAATTGAACATATAAATGGTTTTTATTGTGAATGTCAAATGAAACAAATTATGGTTCAAACGGTACAACAATTAATTTCACAATTGATCATCATTTGAGGTTTCAGGATACCCTCCCACCATGTTTGCAACTCTTTTCCATGTGACTAGGCCAGTTTAGATCGATCTATATATGTATTTTGTTCGACAATACAAATTGAAGACGATTAGTTTGATGAATATCATATAATATAGAGCCATCATCCCGAGGATAAGCCAAACAATATTACTACCATTGGAGTTTTCCATGACTCTCCACAAATTTAATATAGCAGCTAGGTTGAGAAACAATTGTGATTATACGCAACCACATGCTTACAATTAAGTTGTGTGTTGTACAACAAAACCCTGTTTCGAAAAGGGCACCACTACCTGTGTCAAAACCCGCCAACAATCAGATCAATCCAGGGACATAGATATTATAGATATGTCCCTACCCCTCCCTGTTAAATCAACGGCTTTATAGGGTACAGCAATATGTTTTTCTTTGGCAGGCCCTGGGCAAAATCAATGACAAGATCTCCGAAGCCTCGAAGAAGCAGAAGATCGTGAGCAACATGTGTGGGACCTATGGCGTCGGTAGGGAGCAAACTCTCTATTGCAGGTGTTTGGCAGTGTTTGGTGGTGGTTGGCCACTTTTAGATCCCACAAATCGATCGAGTTCGGGGTTGGGAACAACAGTGTAGGTTATTTTCTTTAAATTTGGTACCACTTTGGCAAATGCCATCCTGCAGTTGAATATTTCAAGACCCAGAAACTTACTAGTTGACATGACAGGTGTGTTTTTTGGGTTGATCTATTCTCTTTTTTGTGTTTTCTGCAGGAGTACTTTGTACCATATATATTGTTTATCGCTTTGATATATGTGCAATTATTAGGATTGTTTTTTTCTATGGAGCATGATTTTTTTTGGTCTCAGCCTCGATGCATGGAAAACACCACGGGGATACCGTCCAACACATGGTACTTGTCATTTGAAATTTGTCCCAATTTCCTTATTCAAGACCTGCCAGGTTTCAACGCCAATGACCATGTATTTAAGATGGTGCATGCATATATATATTATATATATCAATCCAAAACATATATAATATAGTATATACTATACATGTACATACATTATATGATTTCATATAATATACATATAGTATATCATCATGCATGATAAGACATTCGAATAATTGTAAACATTGAGACCAGCTTTTCCAGTAGATGCAAAATGCCGAAAAAAACACGATATACATACGCCCAGGTTTTGGTTAGGACTAGTCCAAGTCACCAAAATACCAAATCCCAAAAACACGCACATTGAACGATTCAAGTACTGGAAAGTTTGTTTTTCCTTCCCACTGCAAAAGAAAAAATATAATCTATCGATCCATCCAATGCAGCAATTAAAAGATTCACCTCCATGATCTTTGGGTTCTATTCTGATTTTTACCTGGTTCAACCTTTGACTTATTTTGCCAAATTGCATGATGTACTACTTTGCCTTTTTGGTGTTGCCCAAGCTAAGCCCCCATGGCGAAAGAATGCAGCCTATGCCCAGGCCAGATGTCCTCCGCAACGCCATCGAGACGGAGCTGGACGAGTTTAAGGACAAGTTGGTGCAAACTCGGAAAGTGCTTCAGGCTGATGTGGACGATCAGGACGTATTTTGATCTTGGTTTGATCATGAATATGATGTTTTATGTTCTTGTGGAATATCATCTTACCACTTAAAGGATGTGAATTGTCCCAATCTAATCAACTAGCAACCGCAACACATGTCATAATATCTGCCGTTTTTCAACACTTACAACGCCTAGCCTAGCTTAGAGGCTTAAAAAAATTACAATATTAACGTGGCATTACCCACTCGGTACTACTTAGGCAGACCGGATGCCAAAGCTGGTTGAATCTGCTGAGCGTATTGAGAAGGACTTCAATGATTTCCTTTCTCGGGTGAACTTGAAGTGATCGATCATTTCAAGTGAGACATCTTTCCATGAACCACTATAAAGGCGTTTTGGTGGATCCTAGGAAGCTTTGTGTTAGTTGTCCCTGCTGCATGTCTGACTTATGATTTTATTGAGTCAAATGGGGGCTGCAATGCCCAGGTGTCCTGTGGGCTGAATGTTGGGTCAATTAATTTCTAATGAGTAATATCACCATTAAGTTCTATGATTTTTGTAGCTCCGATGTGGAAATATTTTTGCAACCCGATTTATTAACAGTTCGATCAATAACAAAATTAAATCATTGAACTTATCCAGTGTGGTCGCTGTGTTGATTCAAAAACTTGTCCATGGGTCATCTATAGTGGTACTTGCCCCAGGGGTGAGCCAGTAGGAACATTCATGAAGATTTTCTTTGGGTCCAAAGGAGCCAAGAAGTTTCTCAGATTGCATGTTTGGTTGCGATACCAACCAAACAAAAACGGCTTATCTACTGCCACGGCTAGATCCTGGACCATCAGGAAAACATATTCAAGCTGCTCGTATTGCCCTTCATGCAGTCATTGGGAGAAGGAAATTCGATTTTGGGGCCAACATTCCACCAAAATATGTTCTAATATTATATCCCTGTGCCCTGTTCCACGCAGGTGTTGATGAGACTGGTATGTCTGCATCTTTATTAAATGCTATTGAAGAAGTGGAAAGTGGCGAAACTCGTCTGAAACAAAATTTGGAACTCAGAAATGATGCAGCCTTTGATAGAGCCATAGGCCTAACTCATACTTGATATGTTAGGTGGCGAAAATCTGAAAGTCACACACATGGAGCCCCCATACCCAACTGGCACCCGTTAGCTAAGGGAAGCACCGTCGGGAAAGCGATGAAGTCGCTGAAAGCCCATGCTGAGGACCTTCAGTGCTGAGGGGGGACTTTGTCTATCATGCCAACTTGAAATTTGGTGAATGTGGTGTGGTGTCAGCATGGATCTATATCATACCCCTACCATTGAGACAAATAAATCATGCACAATACTGTATATGTTGTTCCCCAACTTCCAACATGTGGTCAACAGATTGATTTCATTGAATGCAGTCTTAACTGTTTCATAAACTCCATTATGATTTGCTTTTGGCAATGTGGAGAAACATGATATGATTTAATCACCAAGGAAGTGATTGCAGGGATAGCTAGAACACGTGAACATCACAAACATATATATATATATATATCTTATTTGTAAATGTTTGTTGTACGAATGTGGTGGCATACGACAGCTGAAGGTATTTACACGTGTGCTAATATAGTTATATAAACATATATAAACAATCATATCATATATATATATATATTTATATAATATAATATCTGCATGCATGTATATGATATAAATTATATATACCCTAGGGTAAATATATATATATATATACATGTTAACCTGTTTTTTATGTTGGTGGAATTTGTGTTTTGAATTTGGATTCGATTTTGACAAAAAATATATCTGATGATCTTATGCAATAATGATTCACTGAAACGCTCACTTGATGGTCAGAAAGAAACACGAAGATCAACATATATATGTTGTTCCCACCTACATGGCCTAATTAGCTTTCCTCCTTCGTCCTAGCCGTTTGATGCAGGACACGTGCAATCAAATCTCTCATGGCTTGACACGACGGCTTGGTAAGCTTTGCGGCAAGAATTCTTCTAGGGATTGGTGGAGGGCAATGCGGGGTGGGCCAGCCACTCAACTTGAATTGTACTTGGCAGGTTTTATGCTAAGTTTTAGAGTGGAGTAATATTTTTATGTTTTATGCTAAATTTGAGGCTAAGTGTTTTAGGTTTTTCCACATTTCCAGCTGTCAATGGTCTTACAGGTTTTATCCGTGTTACATGTTTATATATTTATTCCTGCTATGATTTGGAATATGGTCGTTTGCCATATTGTATACAGTCTCTGAACATCATACTGTAAGTTTGTTACTACTATACTATAATCCTGTCCAGGTAGTCGAAAGTGTACGTGTTCCCATCAAGTACAAAGATCTAGATGACGGCCGCGACAAATTTACAATGGAAGATTGGCCCATTATCGATCCCCACTCCATTACTTGCTATTTATTCGATTCTGCGGGGCTTCAAATACCTGAATGTGCACTTTCCAAATTTTGGAACCATCATGCTTCTCATGGAGTGCCCTGGGCACAACATGTAGACGTGAAGACGATACCGGTGGGAATCTATGGGGACAGCGCACGGGTGGCAACCAAATTTGGCCATATCAATTTAGTGGGTATATACTATAACCTGGTACTATGGAAGCCTGCATCAGTGCGGGCTTCAAGATTCTTGGTGACAGTCATTCGTGAAGATCAACTATGGAAGGATTTCACGTTGAATACCATATACAGACGAATCACTTGGAGCCTCAACTCTTTGATCGATGGGGTGCACCCTTCCAAGGGGCCCTATAATGAACAACTGCCACCCCACTTGCAGAAACTAGCTGGTCAAACAATGTCAAATAAATGCGCATTGGTGGAGATCAGGGGGGACTGGAGTTGGCACAAAAAGGTATTCAGATTCTCCCAGGGGTGCTCATGGAATGGCTTGAATGTTTGTCATCACTGTCCGGCTAAGTCTGCTTCGGATAACCCTGCTGAGCTTTATTGGAGTTTAGATCAGAACGTCTGGGAGGCCAACACTTTCACCTTGGATGAATTTATCAACGAGAGAATGCCTGCACGACACATGTGTTCCTGGTTCGATATTAATTTTATTATAATATTTATCGTATCTATTTGATTTATTCTGTTGTGTTATGTACGTTCGATATCTATCTATTTTGTACATATGTTGGATCAAGCTGTTATTTTTTTACTTGTGAGGAATCTTATGAGGAAATTGTTTGTAGCATGTTTGGCAAAAAAAATCTACAAAAAATCTACACGTGTCCCATTCCAGCAAGTAAGGCCCCCTCGTGGGGGTGAAGGGATTTCATCCATCATGCCTTCGCTGGTGCCTAATGCACGTTGTGCATTTGGGTTTACTCTACGTTTGCAATGGTTCAGCAATGATCCCTGGATTTGTTGTAATTAAACCTTTTAGTTTCGGATGTGAAATCTAGAAGTTGGTATGTGACTCTTTTTGCACAGTTGCCCCAGGAAACCCAAGAATTACAAGAAATAATTCCTACTTTGGCTGGATCTGAGGAATCTGCTACTTAGAGCTGGGAAATTTGGCAGCGAACCCAACATCTCTCTCTCTGTGAAATTGGCCAGGGCATTTCGTTTGTTCAAAGAATGGCTTTCAGCAAAAAAGATTCAATGCTCTCAGCCACCTTTCACAGAGGGCATGGTCACTAGGCCTTGCTGGTATTTGCCTTTTGGATTATACTGTACTGTATTGCATGTTACCTCAAATATATAACTTGCAGTTTCTCACAATATTATAATATAAATTGTATTTTGGGTTTGTGATGGATTTTTGGACAAACACATACATCATTCAAATACATTGTGGGGACCTTTATGCACCACTGCAATCTAAGATCTTCAAGAAGAACTCTGATGTTCTATTTACCCTGAAAGCTTTCAATGGCCGAGTGGTTATGGAATGGCTTTGTGATGAAATGGCGACTTTTTGTTTGGACGACAACTGCACCACTGTGGACATCCGTGCACCCCACATTGCAAAAGCATTGAATCTGTACTGCATTTGTTTTTTCAAAGAAGTTCCCCAACTGTACTGTAGACCAAAAGAATGAATATTCACAATAAATCTTGATCGATGTGCTAGCTGATTCGATCTACCCTCCCCCCAAAAATGTTCCAAGTTGGAGTTCATAAAACAATGTAAAATAACTCTTAGATCTTCTAGATAGATCGATCTTTGTTGATCATTTGATTTGTGGTTTCCATTCTTTTACTCTCTCTGGAAATTAAGTGATATTATATAAATTAGAAATTATTTATAGAATATACCTGTTTTAAATTTATAATATATACTTTTATTGCATGCTGCATACTGCAACATAACTGATCGATCTAGATGGATGCATCTAGGCCACGAACAAATTGAGCACCCCAGCTTTGTGCGCACGGCTGAGGAAACACATGTCCAGATTCCTGGGTCAGCTGGAGCACGCTGGTCGCTATTTGACTCTTGGGTGCAATGTTGCTGTGGCTTGGGATTTATTCTTTTCAATCTGCAATTCACAAATGCCGTTTGGACACCACCCCAAACAAAACATGTTAACATGTTTGAAGGTCATTCTTTTGGATCCTATCTGAGGAGTGAGAATGAAACCGCATCTATAGTTCATGATGGAAAGCAGTTTTTGGACACTTATTTGCGGCTCACGGGGATGTCGCTTAGGCTGGAAAACCTTGCTCGAAAACCTTGTTTTTGAAATCATGCATGTAGCGGCATAGTAGTACTAACTGTTTTTTGAAACTTTTTTAAAGAATCCCATGTTGAATCATTGCCCTATCTCTTGGATTCACAATCACCACTAAAAATGAAATCTTATCCTGAAATTGGGTTTTGGCTGGAAGGCTGGGGCATCATGAATGGTTTATGAGGCCAAAAGTCCACGTTTCTTGGTGAATATTCAGTCGATGTACTTTTCGTCACATTCAAAGAGTGTGATATGTGCAAACTTCAAAGATTGGGTGTATGTAAGGTATATATATATATAAAATATTTATATGTGCATGAATATTCCCTAGGATTCCAAAGGCAGTTAAAAAACAGGCGTTCTGTTACTGGCTTAGACTTTTGAATTGTAGGATCTATGAATGAGCCAATGCATCATCTCATTCGAATTCCATGACCATCTCATCGCATTGTCATGATGACAAGATTTCAAAATTGAATGGAAGGAAAAAAACATGATTCTACTTGCATGATTCTTTGAAAAAAATCAACCATCGTACTCGACAGTATAACGTCTGTTGAGGCTCTGTGGCACTTGGTTCTGCAGACCCGTGATACCCGTATCTTGGTCATGACGTTATGCACTGTGCCATGTAACATGCAATGTATATATATATGTAAGATCAATCGATCGATCTACTATGGATCAAAGATATTGAATTCATATTTTAAAATTCTGGTATCAACATCAGTTCATGAATCCTGGCACCTGGTGGCCCAACTGAGGTACCAACTGTCGTTTCTTTCACGGCTTCGTGGATGAGGATGGGATGGCTTGGCTGAAAGGATGCTGGGCTGATTAGCTAATTTAAATTTGGGCCCAGGGCTATGTCTACCCTATATTGCTTACGAAGAAAACGCGTATATATATATGTATATATATATATATATTATGACCCAAAAACATTCCAAAGGCAGTCGTGTAGGCTGGCCTAGGCCTATAATAGGCCTAGGGTTTAAATTTCAATTATATAAGCTTAAATTTTTCATTGACGACTGCATGCAGTTGCCTTCAGGTACTTACCTGAAAGCACACCCACGCCGGGCTATTAGATGGATCATGAGATGTGGAAAGTTAAGGACCTGGAGCTACCATGTTTTTTCTTGTACGCATGAACCCTCGCCAATCCTGCACTGTATTTTTTCTGACCTGCATTTGCAAATTTGTGCAGGATTTGGTCTTCACATATCAAGATCAAAAAGTTTCTTGTCAGCTGAAGTACTCCTGTTTTACTATGGAGGTGTTTTGGCATTTTTTGCCTTGAATTTTGCTCCATGTTGTTAAAAAGCTATACCCACCATGGTACCAGCCTTTCCATGAATGAGCCACTTGGGCCAAGGTTCAACGAACATGTTGCCAAACGATTGGCGCGGCACCGCTGAGTGGATGTGGCAAACAAAAAAGAAAAAAGCGTGTTTGGATAAACTGGCCGAACCCAAAAATCACACTTTCAGAAAACCGTCTTTAACGGAACGCCTGTTTTTTAAACCGCCTTTGGAATCCTAGGGTGTATATATATTTACTGCGCGCGGATCAACAAATGTTTACATATGTCTTTACATGTGTTCAAACATAAAAACATATGTATGTAAATATTCCTATCTTCTCGTTCTTATTTTGATTAATTTCATGAATCTCAGTCACTTTCCTGGGTTTCCCGAAGTCGGAAGGTGATCTCAGGAAGGTGAAGCCAAGTTCACCTTCCAATGTTGGTAGCTTCAGATTGGGAGAAGACTTCCTCCAAAAAGATATGTTCCCTACAACTAACAGCGAGTTTACTAGTTTACCCCTGGAATTGAACATGGGGCGTTGGAAGACTATGGAAGACTACTTTCTTTCCTTTTTGGAGTTGTTTCGGCCTGTTTTGAGGGGTAAACAAGTAAACTCGCTGTTTAGTTTGTAGTGAGGGTTGCTACTCTTTAGTCTATGGTGAAATATTGCGATTCACCCAGATGTCCACCATGTGGCAGGCCAATTTGCTCATATTTATGTGTATGGCAATGAGATCAGGCAAGCATTCAAAAGGTATGTGATTTTGAGGAAAAGAAACATTTGATTATATTTGATGAAGTCTTCATGTATGCTGCAGGCTTGTGACAACGAGGGATGTGAGATATCCGATTTTATTCCAGCTGCCATGTAGGCCCCAGTGTGACTTGAAAGCGAAAACTGTAGAACATGGCTTGTCCCAGCCTTGAAAATACAAATTTGTGCATTAATATTTTTGGATATTTTGAGAAGATTAAGCAACCCTCCAGCAAACATAGGAATTAGACATTACCAATCCTCATCATGTCATTAACAATCTATATACATATGCTGGATTTCCCAATTTTTGAGCTGAGCTTTGCAAAATGTCTATGCTTCAGCACATCGGTTGTTGACTCGAGGTTTGGTGGCGGGCAAGGGTGGGGTCGTGATGGAAAATTTTACCAAAGCACTGGTGAAAGCCGACTATGGGTACTTTGGCGAAAGCATGAATGGAATGGTGAGGTGTTTTTTGCCGTAGGGTGTGTCAAGATATTTTGATAGTACAAATTCTTTCTGTGTTGACCGTTGGATTTGTGGAAGGGGATTTTGTTTCAAATGTGTCGAAGCTTTGGGGACAAACAGTTAGGATTTAATACCAATCATAAGTATTTGAAGAGTCACCCATGTAAATAGACAGTTTTTTAGTGAATAAAATGATCCAATGTTGGGGGTAAGATGTGACGCATGATCATCTTAGCCTGCACATAGTTGCACAGCCCCGAACATTAACGGCTGGAATCTGAAAATGTCCCTTTTTGAAAAGGAAACTCCTCTTCCATCCACCTCTAATTTTGGGTTAAAGATGTTAGTTTTGGGGTTGTAAATCCAGGGAACCAACATATCCCCTCCAAGCCTGCACTTTTGAGTTGATTTTCCTATTTTAGCTGGGATAGTTCAAGCTGGAGATACCTTCAGGGCCTGAAACTAACAGTTTGCACGGTGGGAAGACGATCCTTTCTTTTTGGGATGGCCTATTTTCAGTTGCCATCTTTTTTCAGGGGAGCGTTACATTTTCCAAGGCCCATCATTTTTGGGTATCCATTCGTGAAATTTCGGTGGTGTACTACCCCGAAAACTAACATAGCTAACAGTTCGCCCCTGAAAAATGATCGTTGGAAGGTGACTGTCCTTTTAAAATGGTCCCTTTATAGTGGATCTGTTAATTTTTTGGGGGGATAGTAATGGTATAGATGAAGGTTCGGGTTGAAATCCCCTAGGTTTTTTTTCTAAAAACATGCGAAAAAAAAAAACGTTTTTTATAAAACTGTGAATTTGCCACGTTTTTTTCAAAGGTTGGCCCCGCTTCAGGAAAGCCACTCACATGCGTGACACGAGAAGTTATACTTGGACTTGGGCGGCCTGGGCTAAAAAAAAACTCGCGTTGAATGCTAAGGCACTGCTGGTTCAAAGTTGTTCAAAGTGACCTTTTTGGGATGGTTAACTGTTAACTGACCTTTTTAAGGGGTTAAGTGACCTCCAATTAGGGGGCCAAAAATTGAATCACACAACAGAAATTCAGGTTTCATAGCCGGCCTGATGAGGGAAGCCAATGGTTTTCATAAGCCTTGATCTTCTGGGGGGTTCGTGAAACGGGGGGGTTGGTTGACTAGCCATTAATTACAAAGGCACTGAAGTGCCAATGGTTACCCTCTGGGAACCTAACAAAAATGGCCATGCAGATTCCCACCATTCTCTATGGGTAAATATCATCAACATGGTGGATTTTCCATGGCGATGTGTTAGTTTACCGGAGGGTCCCTCCAGGAAATAACGCCTTTTTCATTGATTCTTATGGGATCATGGTGGTTAATATACCGCTAATAATGCCTTATCTCTACGGCGGGAGGTGGCATTGCATGATGATGAGCAGTCAGCAATAGATTCGAATCTAACAGAAAATTTTCATTTTTTGCTCAATTTCTCGCAAGAAATCAGCAACAAGGTAAGGGGGCTTGAGTACCAACCAGCAACAAAAAAATCTTTGGATACCCACAACATGGAAGCTGTGAATGTCCTCTATTTTGGGGCGAAAAAACCATCCAAGAAGAAGGTCCTTTCACTCCAATGAAAACAGAGGTCATCAAAGGGTTACAGGAACATGGGCCTACCATATAGGCTGTGTTCCACAAATGCTAATTCCATCACGAACCAACCCTCTATTTTTGGTTGGATCTCATGTTTCTTTCAATGTTCTATTTTCCGATCGCAAATCAACTAATGATAAGTTGGTGGTTTACGCTTCGAATTGGATTGACCCTTTCCTAACAATCCCTTTCTTTAAGGGAATCCACCCAAAAAATCCCCAAGGTACCACCAGGGTTCCAGGCCGACCAGGCATTACCACCCATCCGTTGTTCAGCAATCGGGACCAGCCGTCCCCGAGGCGACAATGGCTCGAAGTCTTTTTTTCCTGCACGCTGAAAAATCATATTTGGCGCCCGGTGGCCTAAGAAAAAAGCGAGCCGCATTTGATGGTCAAATTTGCGAATGATTTAGAATTATTAGAAGTCATAAGTGTATTCTAAGTCTGAAAGAAAGACACAACAAGAAACACACACCCACACCAGGTGATTCAATCCCTCACGTTTTCACGCACCATATCGCAGAGCCCATGAGATTGAAACATTCACGCCCTGTTGAAGATTGTTGTTTGCTTGCTGATTTATGATGTAAAGTGGAAATTCTTGAAAGGTCGGCTATACGCAAATAGGACTGGTATATAATTTAATTAGATATCCGCAGATGCAGCAGAATTTTCCCAAGTTGTTTAATGCTGTAGGTGGATTTATCCAAAATATTGGCAAAACTCCAAATGTTCGCATAGGTGTTTTCAAGGGGGGGCCTTTAAAATAGACGTTTTTTAAACAAAGATCCCTCAATGTGGGGTACCATGTACTATTCATTTCAATATCACCCGCACAAACTGACCTTTTTCTGGGAGGAAACAACGCAACTTCTTTGGATGTGGACCCATCAAAGATTTTTCGTGGGATCGAATCCCAACGGACCCCTAAGTCGTAAGTTGCTTGCTCGAGCTCTTAGATTACTCAGGTTTTTTTTGGGTCCGTTCAGGTCCGGAGATTCCGAAAGGAACGATTCTTTGGATGTGACCATTTTTCCCACTGGTTTATGGATCCCTTTTTCACCTCGGGCCACAATTCAGCCAATTCGGTTCTATCAGCTTCAATCCGTGACCTTTTTGATTCCCCAAATGAGCGGTGATCAACACCCTGGTGATTTACGTAGTATATAGGGGATGACGTTTCCTACCCCGGTTATATGGGGATTATTTCATAAGCCATGAAATAAGGATCCGGTCATGAACTCATCAGAATAATGAAATGTCATGATCAGGGTTTCGTTGCTGTTGCTTTTGTTGCTGCAGGTCACGTTTTTTCGGCCCTGAAAAGGTCACTTAGTCGATCCTAGCAAGTTCACCTGGAAGAATCAAAGGTTATTTCAACACACCTTTGGAACACACCCCTAAACCTTTACCAACAGGCTATAAAGGGATTCCTTTCAT
>OMLO01002170.1_pt1 | contig 15653 bp, 13 predicted proteins | sample 1674811 | NCBI WGS metagenome assembly OMLO01 (sample SAMN06265003, study PRJEB25207) | coral metagenome | isolation source: Coral host | place: Mexico:La Bocana,Puerto Morelos, Mexico | collected 2008-11-13 | reverse complement strand
TAACAGTAAAACAATAAAAGCCTAAGCTAATTAGTAAAGTATCAGCTTCTCACTGCTGACGTTTACATTAAGAGCCGAAAAAAATAGGTGTCATATTACACCCCAACCCCTACATAACGGCCACCTCTCTGCGTTAATCTTTTCCCAAGGTAGTCATTGTAGTGAGGTTTGATTGAAGATAACGTACCATTTATAAGATTGAAATTCTTGAATTTAAGTCAATTTCTACGCCTTTTGATCAGCGCAACCGTAGTCTGCTTATGGTGTTTTCCTGTTTTTTCTGGTTTCTATCCAATGATCACGAATTAATGTTTAGAGGGCTGAATTCATTTCGGCGTGCAGCGAAAACGAAAAACAACATATTGGAACAAAACACATCAGTACTTATTCAGTGTTTTCGTTGGGAAAAAGGGTAACATTTTCCTACGAACCGGTCGGCTGAGGTGAAATATGATCTATCGTGACCTCGCACTAATCATGTGACATGTGACATATAGTTGCATCATGGCGACGGCACAGACTAGTCTAGCAGTTTGCATCAGTGTGTATATTTTGTGGGTTACTGGCGGAAATTGCAAACACGACCATCCAGTTTCAACTTATTTTGGCCGAGTGCATCCTAATGGCACTATCGTAGATGCTCGAAACCCGGCAAACAAGTTGAAGTTCTCCCTTTTCCCAAAACCATCATCACTCGATCCTGCAGCTTCGTTGAAAGTTTCACCGTCGTCAGAAATCAGTAATGGCGAGGACGTTAAGGTTACATGGTCTGGGGTAACTTCTCCAAGTTCTAAAGATTTTGTAGCTCTCTATTGTCCTCCAGAAGCCGAAGCCGATCACTATTTGGATTATATTAATGTCAGTAGTGTAGAGACGTATTTAAAAGGTTATGGCGAGTTCGAAGTACGTTTGTGGAACTTGAGGAAAGAATGCCAGTTCAGATATTACAGAGATGGCAATTACACAATTCTTGCTGCAGAGAGCAACGTTGTGACTTTTGAAGGAGGGGCAGATATTCCCTTGCAAGGTCATCTCTCTCTCACGGGGGATCCCACGGAAATGAGGGTTATGTGGGTATCCGGTACAAGTAAGTTTGAAGGGCTTACCCAGAAATTGTACACTTTTTCTCTAAACAATTTTGGCCTGTCCTTTCCTTATTTGCATCACCCCACACTTATCCCAAGAGTATTATATCAGAGCACCTAAGTTCTAAGTAGCAGTACTATATTTGTCTTTCTTTGTTATTTTTGCCTGCAATAAGCAGCCACCCTTGAACAGAAACTAGGCCGCGTGTCATTTTATGTGGTATTGTGGTAGTGTGTTTAAAATACAGTCCACCATCACTATAAAAAAATAATATGGACAAAGTTACTGCAAGCTGATAATCAGCCATTTAGCATAGTTAGTGCTTTCCAGTTGTGCACATTGTGCTGACATACATTACCATATCACCAATGCAAAAAATGTTTGTGTGATTGTCATATTGTTCCTTTGCATTAAGTGTTTTTGTATGGTATGCCATCAAAATGGAAATAATTGGACCATGCCCAGTGAGTAGTTTTAGTGATCCTGTGTTAAGTGGCCACCTATATTAGTGGCCAGTTCCTCAAGTCTTGAGGGTGGCCATTACATACATGTCAGACTGTAATAGTTGAAGTGAAATTTCCCAGTAAACTTAGGTTATTGTTGAAACAACACTTGTTAAACAAGGTACATGTGTCCTCTCCATTGTGAATAGTGTATCAACTTTCACCTGGTCCTAACAATGTTATTACTGCTTTACCTCCTAGCGGAAACTCCTATTGTTCAGTATGGTGTTGACCCATCAACCATGTCTGCTGTGAAGGGAAACATCAGTAAAACATACACTGCTGCAGACATGTGTGCTGAACCTGCAAATGACATAAATGCCTTTGTTGATCCGGGTTATATTCACGATGTTCTGTTGACAAACCTCTTACCAGGAAATCGTTATTACTACTCCTATGGTTCAGTGAAGGTAATTTTTTAGAACTGTATACTTAACTGACTAAAATGATGTGTTTGGTATGAGTTGGGACTGTGAAGAACAGGTGCTAATTTTGGACAACATCTCATTTCTGATTGTTAATTCTATACAGTCAAACCTCTGTTGAGCGGCCACCTATTGGGCAGCCAGTTATCAAAGGCCCTAAATTATTTTCAGTAAAATACTACAGATAAAATCCATATTGACTTTATGAAGTGGCCGCAGTCACCATTTGTATGTTCTTTATTGTCTTTACCTTATTAAGTACCGCTACCCTAAATTTTATACCCATGGCTTAGTTTTGTTACAAGAAGGTGATCATGGATAAGAGTGTGAAAAAGAAAGTGAGGACTGATAAATACATTCAAAGACAAGTTTTATGTTTATAATGATAGTCTTGCTTGGCCATGCTGGTAGTAGAAAAAATATGGTGATTTTTTAAGGAGATAGCATTTTCATGACAAGTGCACCAACAGTGATAGACTTGATTATTTGTAACAAAAGTCACAAGCCTTGAAGCATTTATTGTATAAATTAAAATAAATTGTTATTTCTACTTAGCCTCATGCTGTTCATGACAAATCCCTATTTAGTGGCTTCCTCCAATTTCCCCATGTATGGCTGCTTAATAGGGGTGCAGCTGGTCAAGAAAACAGCACAAGCACCCACAAGCTCCTGCAAACCATCACTCCAGCAGAATACATTATGCTATATGTTTTGTTGCTTGACAACTCAACTAGCACTGAGTGATAAAAACAATGGACTTGTAATGTATTCTAATTGATGTTGAAAAATGCTGTCAGTTGACATGCAAAAACTGCAATACTGTCAAATCAAGAACAGAGCAGTTTTGCATATACCAATGTTGAAGTCACACTGACATTATTATTTACACCTTTAAATTGATTTCTCTTTTGTAAAAAGAAGGTATAATCCTCAAAAGCTATCAAATTAAATAACATGACAATACTGGAGAGGTAAAAGACTGTTTTAGAGGAAGAAAAGACGAGGTCATCAAATTTGAGTAAGATTCTGTAGGTTAGCAGTCCGTTATGTATATAAACAGAAGTTGGTTACACACTTGTATCTTGGTTTAAGCAACATTTGTTTTCTTTTCAGGCAATGAGTCCTGTTCATCATTTCAACACACCTCCACCAGTTGGCTCAGCAAACACATTTACTGCCTTGGTGTATGGAGACATGGGGGTATCACCAGTACCAAGAGCTTACAAGACAGCTGAGTATGCAACACAAGAAGCTATGAATGGAACTGCTGCATTTGTGTTTCATAATGGCGATATTTCATATGCCCGGGGATTTGTAAGTGTACAAGTTATTGGTCACTTTACGTTTGGACCTTGTTATTTAGGATCAAACTTCTACAGGCTTTTAAACTGGGCAACAGCTCATAATATTATAGTGCAACAATATATTTGATATTCTGGTATTTAACAATTATTCCATGAGTAAGCATTGGATATGAGATGGTAGATACACATAGCGTGAAGTTGGCTTATCATCTCATATCCATCAAGTGCAAGTGAAATACTGTTTTATTAAAGACGTCCCAAAAATATAGAAAACTAGACTAAAATAAAAACAAAAAAAACAAACAAAAATTGTGTGTGTTCTTACGGTATTTAAATGGTGTTATCTTCAGCAATTTGGTGAAAGTACGTATTTAAAATAACACTGATTGAAAAGAGGTGTTGAAAGAACGCAAGTCAGACTTGAATAACTGACTCGGACAACTTTCCCTGAGCACTAACTTAGCTGTTAAGCAATTCCTTAAAGAGGTCAGCCTTAATATCTTGCATTTCTTTTGATAATTACTTTGTATCTATTCCAGGCATACATTTGGGAACAATGGCATGCTATAATTGAGCCATATGCTACCATCTTGCCATATATGGTGGGTATTGGAAACCATGAACAGGACCACCTGAAAGGAGGGTCTAAGGACCCAAGTGGGGCCCCTGGAGAAGGGTTCCATCCATGGTGGGCACCAGGATATGGGGTAGATTCTGGTGGCGAGTGTGGGGTGCCAATGTATTACCGCTTTCACATGCCTGATAATGGAAATGCAGTGTGGTGGTGAGATCACATTTCGCTATTTAGTTTGTATGATTTCCTTTAGTTAGTGATATGATTGTTCTAAATGTGGATGCTTATAATAATAATAATAATAACAATAATAATAATAATTACTTTATTTTAGTGTCAATGTCTTCTAGCGCTTTCGCACTAATCGGGGACACTTTCCCAGCTAGAATTGGAATTTGGAAATGTTGGTTTTTGAGGAGTGGGGGAAAACTGAAGTACCCGGGGAAAGACCTCTCGGAGCAGAGAAGAGAACCAACAACAAACTCAACCCACATAAGACGCCAGGTCCGGGAATTGAACCGGGGACACATTGGTGGGAGGTGAGCGATCTCACCACTGCGCCATCCCTGCTCCCCTAGCCCACAAAGAAAGACTTAAATGTGTACATTGATGTTTGGGTGAGATAGGTTTATCTTCAGAAACTATTATATGAAGATGAACAAGTAAGAAGGTTTAGCTCATACTGTAATTATGGCAAGAGAGTTTGCTAAATAAACACAGTTAAGGCTCTCTTTAGGCATATGCGATAATAACTGACACCTCTGAAATACCAACACCTAAATCAGAGTTGAAGATCCCTTTCCAAACACCTCTAAGAAACCCATGCACCAATATTATGGACAGTTATTCACCTTGTTGCAGAGAAACAAGAATTCATATCACTTCTATCTCTGTTATGCAGACCCTTAGCTCAGACCCTGGCTGTTCAAAAGGTGGTTACACTATCCACTGTATAAATCTCCATTCAGGGGATAGCATGATTTGTTTTGTTAACACTTATCCACTGGATAGCTATTTATCCAGTAGTGTTATTCCGCCTTCAAACAACCTGGGCCTAATGCACTTGTTAAAGATGTTTGACTCAATTTCAAAACACTAATTATGGTATGTCGAGTTCTCATAATTACTGTATGAATCTCGCAGCACATGTCTCTGAATGTCACATTGTATATCTTTATAGGTATAGTTTTGATTATGGTAGTGTCCACTTTATGATGATGAGTACAGAGCATAACTTCACAGAAGGATCACCACAGTACAAATGGATGGAAGATGACTTGAAAAATGTAAATCGCACCATAACTCCCTGGATTGTGATTGCAGGTCACCGAGCCATGTACACAAGTCAAATACAGATTGGTGAGTTACGCTTGCTCAAATTCACTCATCGTTGTCGTCATACAGTGAAGCCCCATTAGTACCTTCCCCGCAGGCCATGAAAATTTGACCCTATGTATGAGGCAGCTGTGTTAATGGGGTAGGGTCAAAATTAAGTCTGAACAGATATATACATAGGAGTGTAATCTTCAAGTTAAAACAGATTAACCTAAGTTAGAAAAAACCAGCTTTATGTAACTGTGTGTGGTAACTAGTATTAAGTAAGGTCGAAATCCAAGAGGTTATTGTAAAAACCGTAAAAGGGGTTAACTGTGCCTAAATAATATCATAAACATACAATCGGGGGAGGGGAAAAATTTTTTCGGAATGTAAGTACTGTAACTCCAAGTATCTTGTACTGTAGCATTGTATTGTAAGTTTTTTTTAATTGTAATAAAAAAAAAAGTTGGAAAACACTTCAATTACAAAACAATTCAACCTGCACATGTACACTGTTTCAGCAGCTGACTTACACTATTTCCTCAATTTAAAATTTTCAGACGACTACATCATCTCGATTGGTATGCAGAAGGCGTTTGAGTCGCTGTTGTATGAGTACAAGGTCGATCTAGCCTTCTGGGCTCATTATCACAGCTACGAGCGGACATGCCCGGTACATCTTCAACAGTGTACCCCAGGGGCACCTGTACATATCGTAGTGGGGACGGCGGGCAAGGGTGTAGACACGGAAGACTATTTCCCTATGAGCTGGTCGTTATATCACGAGAATAACTATGGGTATGGCCGGTTGACTCAGGCTAACCGTTCCGCGCTGCACTGGGAATGGGTTGAGAATACCAGTGGAGTTGTCAAGGATCACGTGTGGCTGACAAAATGATTTGTCTTTTTATTGCGCATGCTTGATAGATGAAAAATGAACAGTCTGCTATTAAATTAAGTAACCCCTCCTTGACTTTCTTTACCTGTATGTAATGTTGCTAGTCACGTAGAAGGTTTGATTTTTCCTTCCTTTTCAAAAGGCATTTTGTGTAACTTCCATTTTCAGTTATTGTGGGCGGATTTGAGTTAGCTTGGCGTGTTAACGTGAAGATACAGTGAAGAGTTCCGACCCCAGTCGCCACCCCTTTATGGGAAATAGTCACTTAGAAAATTACATAAAAAAATCTGGTCTGTCTGGTCAATCTGGAGAGTTCCATTTATATTTGCTGAAAGTTTATTTGTAATTAAATTTAATTTATACACTTTTGTAGAGAAATAAATACCTTGGAGCCGATTGTACCACTTTACTTTTTGTTTACACTAACTTGAAGATCGACTACGGTCAAAAATCAGAACTTGGACTAAGATAACATTGACCAAGTCCTAAGAGGGCTCCGAGATAAAAAAAGACATACCTTTTGGGGTTTAAAAAAGCGGTTTTTGGTACCTTTAGAGTGTTCAGCCTCAAGGTCAGCAGCGGGAGCTTTTCCAGTACCTTGCAGGGTATTGATCCCAAAAAAATATGATGAATACCACCTGAACAAAAAGCTATGACAGGAGACCGTCTTTGCCGGCCTAGTTCGTTTTTACGATGTCTCCTCCCTGTTTTACCGCAGTACCTCTAGATAACACCATCGACCAGGCGCACAACAAACTACCAAAACTTGGCTTAAAACTTCTCTTCAAGCGCATTTTATAAATACAGTATTCGCTAAGCTTTCGAATGGCTACCTCTGTAAACAAATCGATGGATGAGGTATGGGGAATCCTTTATGTCTTTCATGAAGTTTCGTAGTTGGTGTTAATTGCTGTTTTCTAGACTTGGTGTAATCACCAGATGAAATGCTAAAATGTATTTTACATGACCATTTTTCTGAATACTTGATTGTTATCTTAGCTGTAAAAACACAGTAGATATTATTTCTTTAGTGAAGATTCAAATTACAGATGGACAGTTGTAGCTTAGGCCCCCTTTATATGGTATCGGGTACCCGAGAAAACCCTTCACTAGAGTTTCCCTGGCAGAGGTAACTTTTAGATTCTTTTTTTTGCGAAATTCAACCAACCGTTTACATTAAGATTGCGAATTCATCTCGGGAGGCGAGAGTCACCTTATGCCCTAGACTTAGGATTTAAAAGAATTTAAAAGAATTGAAAATGAACTCGGCAAAAGCCACTAAGATCGAAAGAGGTATATTTGCACATTTGCTTATTCAATAGGGGTTATGAATTATCATGCACGTTTTCACATACAAACGCTCGATAAAGTTGGTTAGGGGAAAGGTTGTCTCGGGTGCCTGAGGCCATACAACTGTGGCCTAAATATCTGAGAAGACAGGAAAAGCGTTCTTCGCGGAAAACCGTTTCATTCAAAAAAAACTTTGTAACACGTAGATTAACACCTGTGTAAATGATTTCTTTCATTGAAACTTCTGACTACTTAAAATTGAAATATGGAAAAGGCGTAACCAGTAAGGCCTCCTTTTCTTTTTCAATGAGTAAACCTGAGTTGTTGTTTTGATAGCGGTTGCACAACAATCTTTATTTAAGTTTTCCTATACATTGCTGTAATGTCTATATCAATTGAATTCAGTAAAGGCCATTTGTGTAATTTTTATATGATTCAGTCTCGTTGTTTTATTTTAGCCAGACTCTTGGAATCACAAAGAAAAAGATTTCGACTCTAGTATTCGGTCAAAGAAAAGCACTGAAAATATGGCATATCAAACTTTTGGTAAGGATTTTGGCTGGACAATGTTAAGCTTTCGCTTCTTTTATGTCCTTATCTATTGTTTGAAGGAAAGGGTTGCTATTGTTCGCAAGGGCAAAAGTTAGGAATCACCGACGCGTAGCCCCGGGCGCGTAGCCAAGTCACCGAGCGCGAAATTCAAATTTCTTCGGAATCACCGACGCGTAGACAGATCACCGAGCGCGAAATTCAAATTTCTGCGGAAGCAATAAGTGTTACAAATTGGGGCTCTCAGTTTATTAATGGCTAAATGAAGGTGCAAAACAGAAATGACTTGTTTTTAGTTGATTTTTAGTTTAAATTAATAACTCACGCGTCGTGAATCAACCTTCGTGGCTCAAAATCATCATTGAAAATATTCGCCAACTAGATACTTACCAGAGTCGTCACCGAACAGAAAAATCCCTATGAACAGATAACAAAAGCTTCATTGTCTAAAAAAAATCCTAACAATAACAATAGGCGCAAGCGTAGTCATGCTTAGCGTGGACTAGACTTCAGTTTGATACTTGATTGACAAGTATCGTGATAGTACTGCAATGCGATAGGTTTTCGAGGTGATCAGATAAAGTTTCACCGGACCCAGTGTGACAGGACACCGATTACACAAGTGTCCACCGTGTATTAACTCGGGGAAAGCTGTAGATCGCTCTAGTATGGCGGTTTGGTTGTGTGCTTTGCTGGCGTCTTGCCTTTTCTGCTTACCACCAGGTCCAGAGGCGAAGGCACGCCATGCAGTACCCACTTACTTTAAACGAATTAATCCCGACGGCACAGTGGTGAACGCCGATGACTCTCGTACGCGTATAAAATTCGCGCACCCAATTCGAGAACGTTTTACACCCAATGCAACTCTGAAGGTCAGTCCAAGCTTAGTGGAAAACGGAGCGGCTGTGAACGTTTCATGGAGCGGGATTACTCAACCTAACAACAAGGACTTCATCGCATTTTATTGCCCAGAAAATGATCAACCTGATCATTATCTGGATTATTTTTACGTCACGAACTCAGCGAATGCATCCGGATACGGCTGGAGAGAGGTCAATGTGTACAACATGAGAAGCAAGTGCGAGTTTCGTTATTATCAACAGGACTATGTTCATGTGGCCACTAGCAATCTGCTGCAGTTCAAGGGAGGGATTAATGTTCCACTGCAGGGACATATAGCTCTTACAGGCGATCCCTCTCAGATGCGAGTTATGTGGGTATCCGGGACAGGTAAGATCTTTTATACTGTCGATCAAACTGGTGTCGAATGCTTCCGCTGAAATAGGAGTCAGTAACAATTATACAATAGGCAAAGAACAGGTCTGGGCAAAGAACAGTCCTGAAATGTGGTATCAATGCGTTATTCGAGCATCTCGCGACTCTCAGGTGATCGGGTTGTGATTTCCGGTTGTGTGACAGAAAACTGAAGCTATGGCAATCACGCCAAGTCGAATGTTTTCGAATTTCAGTGCAAGAAAGAGGAAAAAATTCTATAGAAGCAATACCAAGGCGTGTCGTTTTTTTTTGCCTATTATGACTGGCTCATTTTCCAGTTTACTACCTTAAATTTTCGTAAGATTTAAGGTAGATCTACACCCCCTCCTCAGAATTTTTTAGACTTGCCAAAAAGGTGCATCTTATCATGCTTGTAACAATTCGATAATCTATTATCCATTATTGGTAATTAATAGCTGGTCACCAATGGCTGGGCGTTTTTATGATACCAATATGGTACCATCATCTGAGAAACAGTGGTAAAAATTAATCAGTCGAACTATAGCTCTTGAAAAAGAGCCGTAAACTGTTGCTAGCCACCTAAGATCACTTTGGAAGTAAACCTTTCCTGCTTCTTTATCACTCTTATTCCATCTTCATTTTATTATTTATAATTTCCTTTCGCGACACGTTTATTTTGCAATTTTGAAGGGCGCACATTTCGTGCCCGTATTCCGTGATTTTCCGAACATTTTGTATTTTGAATCACTTTAACTTCGCGTGTTTGAGTCACACACAATTCATTTCCTCGGCAAGTTTACTTTAACTTGTCCTTGAATTTAATAAAAGGAACAATAACGTCAAACTGACAAAAACACAGCGGTGGGACACTATGTGAACAGTAACATAACGTGGGTCACTTAATTTCGCGCTATGTTATGTTCGCAACACTTTTTGTTCTCGTCACTTTAAGTTAGCTATTGTTTTAAATCGCGAAATTAATGTGTCGCGAAAATTACATGCAATAAGGTAGTTACTGTAATTAATACTATAATTTGATGTATTTTCACTTATGATCACTCCTGTGTTCTTTTAGACTCGATGTATGTTACCCGTGAAATATATGTTAAAAGATTTGTAGTACATTTTACTCTCACTTTTTTTTTCTATTAGATGATCCTCCGATTGTTCGTTATGGAACAGACAATTCATTGCGTTTCACAGCTAAAGGCACCTCAACAACGTACAAAAACAGCGACATGTGTGGACCCCCCGCGTCATCGCAGGGTTTCTTTAGTCCTGGCTACATTCATGACGTTCTACTGACGGGACTTTCTCCCTCGTCGCAGTATTTTTATTCCTTTGGATCCTCCAAGGTCAGTTGATAATTTAGACAGGCTCTCATAGATGTCAGAGAGGTTTTCAACTGAGCGTCGAAAAGCCAAAATCAAAGTAATCACTCAGTCTGGTCAATCATAGTTGTAATAACACAGACAATTGAGTTAACCAATCAAAGACTTGTAGCGAGCGCGGATTTTGGTGTCTCTTCTGATTAGTTAAGAAAGTGTTAGTACGTTAGCGCCACACGAATACAGCATCTTGATAACCACCTAAGTAAAATGTGATTGTTTTCCTTCTTCCAGTTAGTTCTTGCTATATTAATACAATTTAAGAATACCGTTAACTGCCACTTATAAACGAATAGATGAGCTTATAAACGAATGGGCTTTTAAACGGATGGGCTGGGAGTCTTAAAAGAAGAATTAAAAACCCGTTTCAAAATGAGTTACAATGAGCAGTGTGCAGAGGCCAAACCCGAGGAGGCACCCTAGGAGTCCTCGGGTGTATACAAGCAAGGACAAAGATTATTTGTTGAAAAAATGTGTAAGAAATGTGTTTGTAATGGGCGAAACGTTCTCGATTTGACGAAACTAAGCGCGCACGGTCGTCTCGGGTAACATTCGCGAACGCGAACCGCGATCTAGATTTGAACAAAAATCCCTTCGAGGAGATTGATTTCTTTCTGACAGATGCCCTTTATCCAATCGCAGCCAGCTCTGCCAAACAATTTAGCAAACGCTAACTGCCTTCGCCATTTTGTGATGTTATCTTTTTTTCTTTGCTCAGATGATGAGCGCCGTGCACAAGTTTCGCTCAGCTCCCGTCACAGACCCAGACGCGTCTTTTAGTTTTGTGGTTTATGGTGACATGGGAGTCACTGTAGTGCCAGGTGCACGTGATACAGCAAAGTACATGATTGAAGAGGCCAAGAATGGCACTTCCTTGGTTTTCCATGTCGGTGACATCTCTTACGCCAGGGGATACGTAAGTAGACCTCTAAGTGGCTTTCGTGGCTCGTTTCCTGTTTTTGCGTAGCGCCATGGTGTTAGACACGAGCCCTTCCATTGTTTGACTAAATAATAAGGATCTGAAACTCTTTTCTGCCTTTTCTTGTACTGAGTGAATTTATGACGAAGTTTACCTACAACGTTTCGTAGAAAAAAAATGAACGTGTTACGTCATCAACGTTAATTCCTGTCACGTCCCGCGTCAAAATCTATGCTATAAATTAAGACTGGGTATCAAAAACTCCTTCGCGGTTGTGATTTTCTTTGTTTTAACTTCATGAATTATTATTTAAGGAGGAGGTTTGATAATGATAATTATTCAGTATTACGTTCAGATGAGAATGCGTTCGTCTAATCGGTCTATTCTATCTCAATATCTTGAATGTCGTTTTTGCCAGGGATTATTGTCATGGAGGCGCTTATCAAAAAAAGCGGCAGTCCATAGGGGCGCTTATTAGAAAGGTTGCGCGTATTGGAATGAGGGCGTAAGTTCGAATCATTATGGTAAGAACTCTCCGTAGCGATTACAGTACATTTCTTTTAACGTTACTTCAAAGAACGTAGGCGCGTCCAGCGATATTCCTTATTTGATGTTTGCCAGGCTTCTTCTTACCACCTGCTTGAACAATCCTTTTATATTGCAAGGAGAAACGGCTGAAGTTTTCAGCTTCAAACTGAAAGTTACCTGACTAACTTACATATATCCTGTCCGCACATCAGGCATACATCTGGGAACAGTGGCACGACCTCATTGAGCCTTACGCAACAGTGATGCCATATATGGTGGGCATGGGAAATCATGAACAGGACCATACCTCAGGAGGCTCCAAGGACCCTAGCGGTGCTCCAGGTGAAGGGTGGCACCCCTGGTGGGGGAACTTTGGTGATGACTCTGGGGGAGAGTGTGGAGTGCCAATGTACCACAGATTCCACATGCCTGACAATGGAAATGCTCTATGGTGGTGGGTTGTGTACCATTTTTTATCTTTATTCTACTGTTCTTAAGTATTCCGCTCAATTAAATCATAGTTAGTAGAGGTTAAATTTGCTGTAAAGTATGGAATAAGATAGCGACTTTCCCCCTAAATTAGCCGCAGTCTGTACACGTAAGCGTATAAACCGGACGGGCGATTTAGAGACTCGCGGGGCGCGCGCGCTTTGCTTGTCCAGACGCATTCCCTAAAGTATCTGCTTCATCAAATAAACGAAAAACAATATGCAGGACTTGAACTCAGATGAAGCCCTGCTAGGCTAGTAATGTTTTAGTCTGAATCCAATGCGTAGAAAGCACCACACAAGCGTGAACAAGTGTGCACACCCTAGGGGAGCAAAGAAATCGGCATTTGTTGCTAATACAACAAACAAATCTGATGTATCAGTTGCCAAGTTATCTAAAGTTACAAAACGCTCTGAGTTCCGCCTTCTCAGCCAAATCGATTTCTAGATTCTCATATGAAGGTCAAGAAAAATCTAGTCGATGTCAAAAGCTAAAAATTTACGCGATTTTCGCCATCATTTGCGTGAGTGAGCTACCATGAATTGCAACACCAGTTGAAAGAATCTGACAAGCCCAGTTTCTTCATAGCGCTCAGAGCTGTCTGCTTGGCTTTGTGTTGATATATTGAGAGGATATCTTATAAGCTAGTAAACACTGCGTTTGTTTTAACTTTACAGGTACAGTTATGATTATGGAAGCGTTCATTTTATCATGATGAGTTCTGAACACGATTACAGACCAGGTTCCAGGCAGTACGTATGGCTGGAAAATGACCTGAAGAAAGTGGATCGGACCAAGACTCCTTGGGTTGTGTTAGGAGGACATCGACCAATGTATTGTAGCCAGCAGGATTTGGGTTAGAAATTTACATCATCATCATAATAATAACAACAACAACAACAAAAACGATAATAATAATAATAATAATAATAGCAACACAACTGAGTATATGAAAGATAGGAAGACATGATTGATCATCGCAGTATACACACAACTTAAACAGGCCCGAACGGGTTCAAACCCATGACCTCTGCGATACCGGTGCAGTGCTCTACCGACTGAGCTATCAAACCATCTGGGAGCTGATCACTTTATGAGTTCGTAATATACCCGTAGAAAGGTGAAGGATTCAAATGAATATATGAAAGATCATATATTTGAACTACAGAGAAAGATATGAAGACATGACTAATCATCGCAGTGATACACACAAATTAAGCAGTTATGAAATTAAAGCCTGTATAACTGTCTCGAATTCTCCCAACTCTCCTTGTGTTAATGGCTATGTTAATACGAAAAAAGTCCTCTATTGCTTAAATTTTAACCTGTGTATCTCTTCCATCATAGGAGACTTTATCGTGTCCTTGGGTATGCAGCACTATTTGGAGGACCTCTTTCATGAATACAAAGTGGACCTGGCCTTCTGGGGTCACTATCATAGCTACCAGAGAACATGCGCGGTGTACAAGCGTGAGTGTCAAGACAATGGACTGGGTACTACACATATCGTTGTGGGGTCAGCTGGGTTTGATTTGGACTTCACGAATTTCTGGGATGTGAAATGGTCTCGTTTTTATGAGATAGACTATGGTTATGGAAGGGTTCTAGTAGCTAATAGATCGGCACTTTATTTCGAGTGGATTCGAAATAAAGACATGGTTATACGTGACAAAGTTTGGTTGCTGAAACCAAGCGATCAAGTTGAAATGTAACGAGACGGCTTTCGTTCTCGTACCCATAACCCTTTTCGCTTCTCTTGGCCTGCGGGGCCTTGGCAAGACAAACATTTCTTGTGCCAAGGCCCTGCAGGATAAGAGAAGCACAAAGGGCTATGGGGATGAGAATGGGAAGCTTTCGAGGTACTGAATTATTACTGAAATCAAGGCTGTGGAATTTAGTTTATAGGCTAATGGTACTAGGTGTACGTCAAGATGCAAATAAAGCAATTTCTACAAATGGATTTCTTTCTGTAGTCAGTGTCTATAACTGCACTTTGACTTTTAGAAAAGAGGTTGGATCTATTAGAAAGTCACTGATATAATAAACAGATGGGCCTTTAACCAGGTCAGCTTATAAGCTGGAGCTCATTCTTCGAGTGATTTTACTTCACAAGAAACGCCCTAGTTATAAGAGCTGGAAAAAAGGTCTTCGGAACTGAAAAACGTGTCATGGTGGCAGCTAATCGATTTAAATTGAAGGCAGTTTGCGTAAAATAATAACGAAAGTGCGTTCTTGAGATTAACTTTCCGCGACCGTGAAGAGGTTCCTGTGCAGGTCTGAGTTCGATTTTACTAAGTATTCTAATGACATACTGCCATTATACCGTTCTCCAGCTAATTGGAATGAATGCAGTATTGAAAATAAGACCACTATGACTACAAATATTCCCTTTTTGAAGCTTTTAATATTCCCCGTTGCTTAAGGTCCCCATACTTTAACAAGGTAGTGTGAGTCTAATGTGCAAAATGAAAAACAATGGCTCAGCTTCCTATGTGCATTTTAGCGTGTCTTTAAGCCCCACTTGAATCTCATTACCTGAAAGATAGAAAAAGAAAGCAACATTACCACCAACATCCTGCAAAAAGACTTCCAGTGAAACTCCATCTTGACTGATATTGGTCAAGAGCCAGTCTAACGAAACCCTCCGAAGCCAAGATTTATCCTGAGTACGGTTTGAATTCCAAAAAGTGTTAAGAAACAATATAAATCAGGAGCGGATCCAGGATTTTTCTTGGAAGTAGTGCATCGCTGTTTTAAATCAACACCAGAATACCAGTTATATTAAAAAGCCGTATGTTATCTCAAGGAGGGAGGGGTTCGCACGCCTTATCCCCCGCTAGATCCACCCCTGCTAATGCATATAGGATTCATGAAATCTCCATGACAACCTAAATATGAGCGAGATTTTAATTTCAATGATCAGGCACCATATATACTTAATGTCAGTGATCTGTGTACTTCCGAATGAATATCAAGGAAGCACACTTCATCTACCTTATATGATAATGTAATTCAGTGCACATAGTGCAGACAAACATAACTTTGCAGTTATGGCCATTGTTTTATATGCAAAAAATTTTCTTCCTAGCTTCTGTCATTGTTATTGTTAATTAGTTACTTATTTTAAATTTAAATTTAGTTGTTAGT
>OMLO01002169.1_pt1 | contig 15657 bp, 6 predicted proteins | sample 1674811 | NCBI WGS metagenome assembly OMLO01 (sample SAMN06265003, study PRJEB25207) | coral metagenome | isolation source: Coral host | place: Mexico:La Bocana,Puerto Morelos, Mexico | collected 2008-11-13 | reverse complement strand
TGGGGGTTTCCTTGAAAACAGCGCGCGCACGAATTTTTTTCTAGGGGACACCCGCGAAGGTTTGAAGTAACCTTAAAGCGTTCAGAACTAGAGATGCTCGGCAGTAAGCTGCTGTGACATGTCTCTAGTCTTAGACAAACCGCTCCATATTTGTTGCTTTCAAAAACAAGCAGCTGTGGCATGAAAAAGGAACAATTTGCTTTGCTTGACATGTGGAATTTTTTTGAAAATCTTTGTTTCTGCAAAAAGATGCACAAATCCAGTTTAAATTACTATAACTTGTTGCTGGGACAAAAGTTCTGTTGTGGCAACAAATATTCTTTTTTTTCACAAAAATTATCCATGCCACACGAAGCGAATTCTGGATGCAACTTGTCTCACATTTATCATGTTGCAGCAACTTTTCTCCTAGTTTTTTTCAAACTTTTATGACTTAATACTCATGACGGTGGGTCTAGTCAGAGCTACATTGGAAGTTAGCTGACATGTCCATATTTCCTAAAAAATATTACCTCAATGTAGCCTGCAGGATAGATTGAAAAATGTTGCACTTTTTGCATTCAATGCAAGGCATCTTGGCATCTTTGAAGCCCCCGAGGTAGTTTTACTCCCTAAACATTACCACCAAATGTGGCAAACCGTCAATTCTACAGGCCACCTAGATTATATAATATATATGTTGTAGTTAAAAATTAAATTCAGGTAAAAATTATTTTAACCTAGTTTAATTCTCAATTTCTCAGTCTCAATCTCCTTTGTCTTCTAACCCTAATTATTCATAATCAATGAATAAGTAAGGTTAAGAGACCAAGGAATTTAATTTTTACCTGAATTTAATTTTTAACTACAACATATACAATACATGGGATTGTTTCCACAATGTTACCATAATATAGGCTACAATCAAGGACAGCAAGGAAATAGTTTTGCCGGTTCCAGAAGGCATTTCCAGAAGACAGTGGCCCTGAGAGGGAAAATAGGAGAAATATTAAAAAGGGCCAGCATAACGCATGGTATGATGCAAAGAAAGTGCCAGAGACTAAGTGTCTGATTAGTGTGACAGAGTACTAATTTATGCATAAGAATGCACGCATAAGTATATTGTAATTTATGCGTCTACAGTCACTTGACAGATGCATCTCGACGGTTAGGATCTCTTTGACATTAAAGCATTTCTCCTTTAAAATGTTCCTCACGTGCTGTTAAAACAATTTGCAGAGAAAATCGCCAGCAGTAAAGGAATTAAAAGCCTCTATTAAAGTTTAACTGTAGCATAGCAAGCAATATTTTAGGGAAATTTTCTAGAGTTTCATACCTTAGCATCAAGTGTTCTTTTTAACTCCATCATATACGAGTACTGCTCCGGATAAATGTAGTCGTACGGAAAGTACACCAGAAGACCGTCTATATTGAGCCTGAAATAAAAGAAACAGCTGAATTATTTGGTCATTATAAAAAAATTGTACTCTTAAAAGGCTTTATGTACTTCATTTCGTTCTTGGCTTGGGTCGCTAACACCTGGAAAATAGGGAAACAAATTCACGGAAAAGTTCTGTTTGGTCCGCCATGTTGTTATTTTCCTCTTTTGTGCGCACGCGCTGTTCGGTTGTATGCTATCAAAACAGCGTGGGCTCTTCCAAAAAGCGCTCTTTATCGCATTCTCTTTCCTTTTGCATTCGGAGTTTACTTTCTCTCTTATAGCTGAAGAACGCTTTAAAAAAGACGTTTTAATGTAGAGAGCATAACGAGACTGTGTAGAAGGACTTTTTTTCCAATATGCACCCTTGAATTTTTGGGGTGATCTGATTGGTGGAAAATAACAATGACCTTACATTGTCTGTTAATATTTAAATTTGCGGAGAGATTATAAATCAAAACATGCATAAACCGCACATGAAAAGTTCGTGACTTTTCGCAGGAAGTTCACCGGAGGCCGCGTGAACAATACATTTTACAAAAGTAGAATTCCAAATAAGTGAATCATAATCTTTACATGAGTGTCATTCGATCGAGTCATCCACTTGGCAACTTGAAAAAGAGGAATCCTCGGAGCTTTAAACCAAGATGAATGGAGTGAACGAAACAGATGATGCAAAATTAGAGCGTCGGGTGAATTTTAACGATGAACTAGACACAAGAGAATTTTTCCATGAAGACATGGTTGGTGGTGATAAGCGTGGCAGCGAAAAAAGCAACAAAATCCCTGTTATACAACGCGAGGGAGCGACGATCGCCGAAAGACAAGTGGATCTCCAGAACGCCATTGCCTGGCTTCGAAGAGAACTTCAAGAAATGCAATTACAAGACAGAGACTTGGCGCGGCAAATGATAGCTCTTCGGAAAAGGATTAAGAACATGGCGAAAGTGGACGGAGATGAATTGAATGATTCTGGAATAACAGAGAGCTTCGATTCTGGGATCAGTACAATGTAAACATTATGCTGAAGTTTGTATATTTACAGCGAACGTGCGACCGTATCTCGACCGTGCATGGACGGCTGTTTTCTAATCATAAACGCCGATAGATCAAATATTTACTCAGGTATTTACCTAAATGTGGACACTTAGTGACACAGCAAGCGCATTCCATATAACTTGCGGTTTTTTGGTGAGCAGAGAGACACTACATAAATCACTTTGTAATTCAAAACAATATTTAATTAGCGGCGTACGATTCAACATCTTTTGTCGTACATGTACAATAATTCTTCGCTTGACAAACTTAGCAGCGAAATTGTTTCATTCAAACAAAATTTCACGGTATTCTAAGCCGCTTAAAACCTTTTACAATTATTTCGCAAGAACAAGAAATGATCCAGCACAAAATTTTCAGTGGGTTTGTAAGCGATAAAAATACCCTGCGTATATAATCAAATCATTTTGGCATTGCTTTGACCGTATGTTAAAGAGCCACACCAATATTGACAAAAGACTCAAATAATTATTAAAACTGATTAGATTTTGAATATATAGTTTTTTGTAGGTAGTAGAAATGATCGTTAGCCAAGGTTAAAAAGCTTGAGATTAGTGTCCAGAAAAGAGTATTTTAGTAAAATTGTACAATTAGTTTCTTGATGAAAGTGAAATAAAGAAAAAATAGTCATGATTTTTCTTTCTTTTTTTGATGCGGTGGCTCTTTCATAACCAGAAAATGGTATCCTCAATGTTTTTTTATCGAGGCAAGTGCCTTGGTTTGCCTATGCTACGGCCCCAAATCAGGCGTTACAATTAAGATGTTTGCGAATTGTGAGCCTGTTTTGCTGTAAATAACATGTGCTAGATCCTTCTATGTTAAGTTAAAGTTAAAACAATATTTCCCCTGGCAGCGGTAGAGTTCAAATCACCAATCAGATTATTTGTACAGGCCGATCTACTTATCTGCCGGAATTGAAGAGGAAGTTTTATATTATATTAGGCGTCATTTTCCATGTCTTATGTTTATCTTCACTCCCGGTTTGTCATGAATATTTTTGCGTGAACATTTTTGTGAAAAAAGAGACAAGGTATTAAAAAAAAGATCCTAGGACTGCAAGTGAGCAAAAATTATACGACTTGGGTTGGGGTTTAAGCCGCGGGGATTCTCTTCTAATGAGAGACTTGTCTCAGAAGCACTCGTGGCTGAAATTTCATCTATGAATTAACGGAAACCCGTGACTAATAACTGATTGTTCCGGCTGGTTTTGTGATAGCAAGTGACCTATGAACCATTGAAGCGAAGAAATCCTGACCAGCTGCTTCACCCCACCCTTCGCCCCTTCCTTGTCAGGGGAGGGTACAGGAGTACAGGGGAGGGTACAGGAGTGCGTGATCCTATGTGTTATATATTGTATGACAACATGGGTAATCAGAGCGGGCATACTAATCGTTGCTACAGCGACTGAAAATGTTTTTTCACATGTAATTCGTTTACACGATGGTCACATTGAAGCGTCATTGAAAAACAACGTTTGTGCAAAATCGGTAAACATCAACTTCTAGAAAGCACAAATCAAAGCGTCAATGAAGAAGCTACATGATGTTGTCTGCTGCTTCTCAGTCCACTGTTGTTTTGTCGCCTCGTAGAACTTTGCTTTTCTACCTGGCTTCTCCTTCGCTGCCTACAAAAAACAAGAGGAAATATTTTCACTGGTACTAACGAAATCACAATAAGTTAAGAAAACGAAATGTTACAGCCAAAGAGCGAAAAAAAATCGCAAATTAAATTTTATAGTAGCTGCCCTGTCCCGTCATGGAGGTCACAACATAGCCTTTTTCAATCCCGCATCCCGCCACAATCCCGCTATCCCATCCTTATCCCGATACTTCCTGGTTAGAATTACATGTTCTCCCGCAACGTCCGCAACGTGGGACTTTCTGTCAGTTCCCGTATCCCGACGTCAAATCCCGCTCCCAGCGATGTACCGTGAATCCTCTATTTAGCACCCCTCTATTTAGACCCCCTTTTCAGAAGAAGAAAGTTATTAAGCCCCGCCTCTCTCTTTTAAGGCCCCCTCTCTCCTCCTTCATTTTCTTCACAGCCAAATTAATAAATGAAGGACTGTATTAACTAATCACGACTGTAACTGAACTGACCCAGTATGGCTTAAGCTTATACACGTGTTGGAAGTTCGGATTTGTTTTTGACCTTCGGCTGCATGACCTCCAACTTCATGTGCTTGAGCTTTGCTACTTTGCGTTCTAGTTCTTTATGAAGAATTGATATTATCTTCTGGTTGTTTGAACTAGCAGTATAACGCCATCCTCGAGTAATTAAATAAGCCCCTTTCTCTAACCCCCCCCCCCAAACATACTTGAAATAAATAAGTCCCCCGGGGGGAGGGGGTTTAGAGGATTTACGGTATTTTCATCCCGCTTCAGTTTTTACCCTCATCCCGCACCCGCGCATCCTATGCACGTTGGACCCTGGCCATGGTGTACTGTACTTACGGTGAAAAGTTTTTCCTAAACGCCAAACGAACAACAGTAAGACACCCAGCTGATATTATGACGATAGTCAGAAGTTCTCCAAATTTACCCAGACGCTTTTGACGAAGTTCTTCCTCAGTTTCAAAATTTAAACCTAAGACCAAAAATGAAAGTTCGAAAGACGATAAAACGAATGTAAGAATAATACTGAAGAATATCGTACTCAGAGTTCAAGGGTTTTGATTTCAATCTGAGGTCAAACTATTGGACTGCGCGCGAATTCGAAGTCTCTCCTTCTTAAACCCTTTTCATGTTTCATGGGATAGAATATGGTGCCCTCTCCAGAATGTCTGAGATCTTTAGATATTGAGGTATCAACTGAATGAAAACGCTCTCTAGGACCCAGGGTACTCCTAATAACGGCGTACGTTACACGAAATGTTTTGAGATACTTGTACGCAGGCGCACTTGAGTTTCTAGTAGTCTGATTCTCAGATGGTACTAGGTCACTCGCTCTTATTCTGCGAGTAACAAGTTTCCAGGAGACTGTAAAAGCTGACTTATTACTTCGTAAATTATAACTAACGCAAAAAGGCGAGACACTTTAGATCAAAGACAACATGAAAACGCTGAACTGCTGATAAAATGCTTTGCTCTGTCCTTTAAAACAGGCCAAACACTCCCTCTAATCAGGAGAGTAAGTGATACAAAACAGCCAAGTCAGCCTCGTGCGTAAGCCCAAATCAAGATTTCGGAATTCACTAATTGTCCTTCTGATCAAAAAGAATTCTTTATCCAAATTGATGAAGGTTTTTCTCCACTTTGCAATCAAGACCTACTTTAAATGGACTAAGCCAAGAGAAAATAACTGAAGTGACACCTCATTTTCCCTTAAACCTTAACCTGTTCACCAAGGTCCAGAAATGGACATAGGCGAGTAGTCGCTCTCTCTCTCTCTTAAAAAAAAGTCCATTGAGCGAGAAAAAAAAAATAGCCGCACAAAATCCTGCGGGCTCAAAGGATTTCACGCAGCCATTTTCCCTTCGCTTGACGGACTAAACGAAAAGTGCCTCTTTCGTTTAGTCCATGATCTAGACATGAGATAGTTAAAATGACTCTAGCAACCTTGCTCATCCCTGATTTCTTCGTGAAACATGATTCCTAAAGTCCAGTCGAGGACGTTAGAGAACTCTCCAGTGTAATCTTTAACATACCAAAAATACTTGCTTCCCTAAATAGCAGAACGTTAGCCATTAAAATCAAATTGTAATACAAAGTTTGGAAACTTATTCGAGAAGTTTTGAAAAGGTGAGACTACTATGAAACAGAGAGCTAAATATCGTCCGGCGAAACTTTTACTTTTCTAGCATATGCCGTTTATATAAATAGTGAAACAAACCTTACAATTATCCAGGTTGTATCTTTTCGCCAGTTTTATTTCCAAGATAAACATTACCTCGCGGCAGTAAATGTTGCGTAGTTTTCTTTTCATAAATAGACTGTTCTTCGATTTTTAATTTTCCAACAGTTGCATGAAGTAATGTATTTATTTTTTTTATACTCACTGCGGAATTCAAGTGGTGTTTCAATCTGTCTCGAACAACTCCGCTGTAACCAAGAGGATGTTCCTGGAGACCTGTTAATCAAGTATAACCACCCTGATATTTAAATAAGTTATTCTCGACTACTGGACATCCGAGGGCAGTCAAAATTAAGTGTAAGGGCTTAGTGTTTGTTAAATTTGGCCCGAGTTCTAGTATTATTGATTCAATACTGGCAGAGTAAATCTTCCATACGGATAACTCGTCGGTCGTGTTTCGTAGAACTTGTCTTCCAACTTATTATGTTGTTCCATTACTGCTGTTGAGCCAGATTAGGAACATGCATAAAAAGTAGATCTTTGCAAGGGCTATTGGAATCCACAAAGAAAACTGGGCGGGGGAGCCATGCAATCTCTTCGAGATAGTTAGCCTGTACACGTTCATTAAACTTGATTTGGTCACAGTAGAAATATGTTTTTTCTTTTCAGTCGCGTATTTGGTAGCGTAGTTAAATACGTCAATTCCAGCCATGCGCGTGCGTGATGCACAGAACATGCGCAGTAACAAAAGTAGGCAACTCATGAGATACGTGACACCATGACTGAAAGCAGAATACAAGGCTTAAAAGGCTCTTAAAAGCGTCAAATAGTCGCTGTTAAACTAAAAGTTTAGGGCATAGCCCTTCATCAGTAGCTGGAATTATCGAGCCAGTCAGTTCCTTCGACTTCGCAGGATCTCCTCTGATGATACTGGTCTCATTAACAGAGCCACCCAAATGAAGTGAGGACCTTCACAGTTTAGAGGAATCCTTGTTTACAATATTTGCCTCATTAGCATAAGCAATATGGTTTCTGATGGAGCTACAAATAAATCAGTTCTGAATATTGAAAGTTCATAGTATGATTAACTCTACCAGTGAATATGAGCCAAGTCTATTGAATACTCTTTGCGCAACATGGGTTAAAAAACTCACAATTTTACAAAGGATGTATGAGCTCATTAGCGCTTTTGCTACCGAGAGATTTTGCAGTTTTTGAAAGACAATTTCTCCCAGAATATCATACACAAATAGCTCAAACTTCCACCATGTATTGAATTCCACTAGCTCTTTAGCTTCCTGGAGTCAATTTATATCTAGTTCCCTTCTGTACGTAAAGCCCTATGCAATGAGCAAAAATGTAAACAATGACATCAGCAAGGATCCCCCTATACAGAACCTATCTCGTGGGTTACCCGTAGTTGAGCAATTGAACTCCGCGTCCCACTCTCTGGAAGACATCATGGTCTGTGGCGTGTAACAGTGCTCTGGCAGCAATATCAGCCGCAAGCAGCATAAAATGAAATTAATCTTTAAGCTGACAAGTTTTTTGTCACTGCTTTTGTAGCGCACATTACACATTTGCGCGCACAAACAATGGTTGTCATATGTCACAGCACGCCTTTGTTTACTTCGTACTTCGCGCGCGCGCTTTTCGTGCGTGCGTACGCGTACAGTTTTTTTGTATGACGTGGACTCGATCATTCCACCTTGTGATGGAGGGCTATGTCCGAGACGTTAAGTTTAAAGGCAACTATTTGAACGGAAAATCCGTTAAACATGAGTGACACCGTAATTAAATAGCTTTTTGCGATAACTGTAGAAATGCTCAATAAGCAGACAGTCATATGAATTTATAATTTATGCGATGCATCAACGATCCAAAGCGGACAATTTGCAATTTGTTATCGTGAAAAACAAAACAAACAAATAGACGGCAGTTTTCCCATATCTCTTCTTGGCGAAGAGATCTGGGAACGAGATTATGTTCAGTGTTCAAAAAACCCCTGAAATAAACCCCTCTCGCAAAATTTTCGCTGTAGTACTTGTGAAAATAGAACGTGGTTCTCCTTTCTATAACTAAAAAAGAATGAAAGAATGTTCAACATGTTCAACTCAGGAAGTGTTAATGGTAATTTTTCGTGCGAATAGTGTAGCAGCAATTCGCAGAACAATATGTTGCAAAGCAAGTTAGAAAAAAACGTTGTTTTCATGTCACGCGAGTTCAAAATAAGTTTTAAAAATGAATGCAACCTGTTGTTACAGCTTGAAAAACAAAACGAAGGCAATATACGATACGCAAAAGCTTTTTTGCATTTCAACTGAAATGCATCATGGTTGAGCAAGAAGTCAGTTACAAGAGAAGGAAAGAAATGTGTAAAGCTGAAGATTTCTCGTAGTCTTACCTGGTCCTTCGCCGGGAAAAGCTGCAAGAAGTGAAATACTAAAAAGAAATGTCCATACAATGGCGGAAATCATTGTAACAACAATAAACCTGTTTGCAAAGATCACACAACCAGTCGCATTAAGTAAGTGAAAAAATGACGTCTCAGTGTCAAGCCGTTATGCATCATATAAACGAATTTTGCGCGCGAGAGAAAAAGTGCGCGCGATTATTAATAATTATGTTAGATAATCTCTATGCATTCTTTGTATCAATTTTAAGGAGTTTTTAATGGTTTAGAAGAATTAGCTGTTTCTTTCAGAGCAAATTTAAATCAGGATATCCCATGTGAAACTGGAATTTATTTACATACTCGCAGTCTAACTTGATTTGTATAAACTTCGCTAAGGGTGAATGCATATAAGACAGTCGCTGTTTTTTCGATCCAAAGAATATAGAAGAAGAGTCTAAATTCTCGTTATATGTTCGGAACAATGCTAGGGTTTTTTAGTCCACCAATCAGAACTATGGAGTTTTTTTGTCCAAATATGGAATCAGAGGATTAAAAGCTTAAATAGCTTATTAGACCTTTTGTTTGGTGGCATTCTCGTCGTCGTCGTTTGCGTAAGTTTCCTACTTAAACAAACCACGATGGCAACGAGAACGCCACCAAAAAGATTTAATGAGTAACGTGGTACCCACACAATAACGAGGTAGGGTAATCTTCCTCTAAACTCTCTGAATGGGTTCCTAACCGTCCTAAATAGATATATCGCAGGCACACTTCTAAACAACTTTTCTTTAATAAGTATCGAAATGTAAATAATTTTTTAAATGAAACATTAATCAGTATATACACTGTTAAAACGGAAAGATGAACGCCCTTGCTTTGAGTAGTCGTATAAATGGGGTGGCCGCATTAACGGGGTTTTCTAATAAGAAAATGAATGGGCGTTTCGCCGGGAGGTGACCGTAAGTCGGAATTACACTGTATGACTTTCTCATCCCGTGTTCAAATAGGCCATTTCCGAGTTACCTTTAACTTCTCTTTCAAAGTGAGTCTTGTGGCCATCCTTGCCCATCCATCCATCCATGAATAAATATTCTTTATCTCGTTTTCAAGGCCTATTTTACTCAAAGAAACGATCAGTTGCCAGCGTTTACTTAACATATTCGTTGTGTTGAATTGAGTACGTTTACTTGATCTAAAATAAAATAATGAACGCTATCAGAAACGCTTCAGAAAAATAGGGCTTACTGATCTATTTTTTGCCTGTTCAGATGTATTTGAGCTTTACCCTACTGCAGGGTTTAAAAAAATGGTACGTGCGGAAATTATGGCGAAAGTCTCTAAAGTTTTTTTTTTAACATGCATGAAAGAGGTGCTTCCTCCTTACTTAAATTCATTCTCGCGAAATGAGCAACCGGCAAAGCTTGAAATCGCGAAATTGAATACTAGATAATATCAATAAAATAATGAACTTAGCTAAAGTTCGTGCTGTATTACTGATATTTGAACATGTCTTAGCTCTATGCTTAGAAGTTTTTTGTTTGATTTTGTCCATCAGTTATCTTCCACACTTCGAACAGTCCCCTACTGCTAAGTTCTTCAAAATCTCGCTTACGCAGCGGTGAAACTTTCTATGTGTGGATTCTTTGTAATTGTCTCATGTATCTGGCATCTTGTCAATACCTCACAACCCATTGTGCTGTACTCCATTTCAATGATTAATTTCAGCGAAATTTCAAACCCTCCTTGTGGTAAAGAGGATCGTATATGCTTTGGATCATCAGAAGGCCATTTATATGGTCTCGGGTACCCGAGACAGCCCTTCCCTCCGAGTTACCCTGTGCGAGGTAATTTTTCGTTTTGTCTTTGTAAAATTCAAACAACCGTTTATATGAATGTTCCCGAGTTGTCTCGGAGGGAACTCGGGTGGACGAGTTGTCTCACATCGGCAGGTAGGGTAACCCTGGCAGGCGGGACAACTTTTCTTCATGTAAACACTTTGGCTCGCCTAACCGGGACAACTCTCGGGGAAGCGAGTGTCACGAAATGCCTAGATTAAGGGATTAAAGCAGAAATTTGTATCAAAGAAGTGAACGGAATTAACTTTGCAAAACCCACTGCGATCGAATGACCGCAGGAAACTCAACGAAAGAAGAACATCTGCACATTTGATTATGAATGATCATGCAGGACAACTTTGACTCGGCCTGTAGGGAAACCGTCTTCCCATATAAACGCTCGCTAAAGTTGTCTCTTCTAAAGTTGGGGAGGGTTGTTTCGGGTACCCGAGCAGGGGCGTAGCGTCCATATACGCACGTACGCCTGTGCGTACAGCTGACATCTGAGAATTTTTTTTTTTGGAATTGCATAAAAACGTTTTTCTCATTAAATTTACTGGCTGGAAATTTCATATTTCTCACATTATACTGGCGTTTTTTATTATTTCCCTTTATTAATTAATCATTAATCATTCAGTGCTGGCCACTAATGGCCAGATGCATTTAAGTGGAAAAAAAACGCCTTATGTACCCCTCCCTTAAGGTCAGCCGGCCTCACTAGTTTCCCCAGCCCAGCAGGTATTCTTGAAGGACAGTTTACTATGCCATGACGTGTGGCTTCGATTAGGAATATACCTCTTGCGAGGTCGAACAGTGAAGCCCTATTGTTAGAGAATCCAATGAATTCAGGGTTTACTTGAGGAGTGTGATTACTAGCTTCTGGGGTGTTTTCGTGTGTTTTGTGATACAGAGTACACACACGTGGCTCGAAAATCGATACACGATTACTTCAACGTAATTAACAAGACAAATGGGCAACGTGCAGAAGAAGATGAAGGCTCTCGTTACATTGTTAACGTACCCTGTGTCAACATGCACTGCCTAACGTAGCTTCAGTGAAATAGACTAAAATCTTCTCTGCGAAGTACGATGACGGACGAAAGATTGAGCTCCACAGCAATACTTCATGTACATAAACACAAGAACGTGCATATTGACAGTTTGGTGACGGAGTTTGCCCGTCTTTAGGGTCGATGCCTCGCCCTTTGCTTGTGACCTGTGTTTTAACGGATCTTTATCGACGACAAGAGCATTTTGAGAAGAAACGCTTTAATACTCAATAGAACCTAACCGTCGCGTTACATGATATAACTGACTGAGAACGCATAAATTACGACATACTTATACATGCCGATTATTCGCTCATGCATATTCGTGTAATGGCATTCTTGTGCATTGCATGCAGAAATTAGCACATTATCACAACCTGTCTCCGTTGTTTTTGTATTTTTTATTTTTATTTTCGTAACACTGTAACTTACAGAAAACACTAAAGAAATGGTTAAAATAAACAACTTTCTGCTGCATTTTTGACGCAGTGTTAATTGAAAACACCCCGCAGAAAAACCAGGAGATGGCATTTCCCAGACCCTAAATTTCAAAATTTTCTGGGGGAGCATGCCCCCAGACCCCCCTAGTTGTAAGCGCCTACGGCCCTTAGAAACAAATCTATTCTAGTGCGTACATCATCAAAATCCCACGCTACGCCCCTGCCGAGATCATATTACTGTGGCCTCAGTCACCTCCACTTTTACTACAACACCCTGCATGATTAGAAACCTCGTGGCACGTGAAATCTCCCTTCCGAAGATGTACCTCTCGGGTAAGTAGACCGTGGAATCCCTTAATATTTTTTTTATGTTAAGCTTGTTTTGTTTGTTTGTTCTGACGATAAATATGCTGTCACACTTCCGAGGGCAAAGATATCGAGAACGTCCGTTCCCAGGGTCTCTCATCTCCCCGTCCCCTAAAGCGAGAGAATGGCGGGGGGAGGGGAGGGGAAGATGACACTGGGAATGAGGTTGGCATATTGACGGTTGTAAAGAAATCGCGAAATTCGATACAATCAGATTCCAATATCCTCTCACTGCTCTCAAGATCGCCAAATTTAATACTCACGAATTAATTTAGTGAGAGTAATGAGAAACGCAGGGATAGTCTCATCCTTCCCCTCCCCTATCAACAACCTGTCCGTTGACTCGCCCTAGCTCTCCTCGGTCAGATGTAAATATGGCGGCCATCCATGCGTCCCGGGCAAAGCGTCCATCACGAGCATAGTTTTATGCGTGGTATGTAGAATGTTTTTCATTCTTGTTTTTATGTTTTGCATTTTATTTCTCTATTGAGATGACAGTCCAAGTCAGGTGTTTGTCTAGGAGGTGTTTGTGTTCTCTTTTCGCATGGTAGCGAGCTGTAGTGGCTGCCCCAGGGTGCATTCTCCACTTCGAAGATACGCCAAGGTTCTTTATAGGCCGTTTCTGAGGGGGAAGCTGTGTCAGTGCCTTTGATATTTTAATAACTTCTGAAGGGGATGTGTGTCTGTACTTTGATCGTCCCTTCTTGGGGGTAAATATTTAACTTTTGTGAGGGGGTAAAATTCAAAGTGCAGATATTACCAGAAATGGTATGTAACTACACTACTGTGTGAAAAGTGGCAGATCACTTCCTTGGGCTGCCAAAGAGGGATTTAAATGTGAAAACAAACTTGCTTGTTGCTGACAAATCTCAATATGTGGCATCCTTATGTGAGACTCCAAAACTGAGGTGTAAACTTTTTTAGACTTGGAAGCAGAAAGAAACACAGAAAATGAGTCTTCCAATATTGTGGTTCTACAAAATACCCATACCCACCCCAAAGAGGGTTTTGGAAATCCCACAGGAGAGTGGGGTCTCTAGAGCCAAAATTTTTATAGGGATAGCTGAACAGCCTTCAACACATTCTGATCCTGGCGGGATTCCTACACAAGAAAGTCAGGGTTGCTCATTGCCTCATTATTATTTTTAGCTGTCAGTGTCTTTTTGGGTGCACGTCATATACAGGTACCATAAATTAGCCCTCTTTATCATTTCCTTGCCCAGTATTGCAAAAAATATTGTCTAGATTAATATTTTATGTCTATTGATCTTGTGGTTGTTTCATTCAATAGAAAAATTAGCCAAGGAACACAAGGAGTGGAAAGTGAGAAGTCACCTGAATGCTGGTGATTGTTAACAGCTAACAGTAAACATCTGGGAGACAGAACATGATGGACGGAAAAGAAGGATTTCATGGAAAGTCAAAGGACTGGCTTGAACAGTATTATTCTCCCAGTAGATGGAGCAAACGTATGAAAGCTGACGAAGTGGTGGAACATCACATAAAGCTGTGTAATGAATACAGTGAAACTACTCGGCAAAGTGTAAATGGCGAACTGAGCATTGCCTATGGTGAGAAGAAAGCCAAGATGGATATATTTTATCCCACTTTAATGAATGCTGATTATACTGGATATGCTGACAGTGCCATACCAGTTTTGCTGTTTGTTCATGGTGGATACTGGCAGGCAGGTGGTAGGAAGATGTATGACTTTTTAAGCAATGCTTGGACAAAAGCTGGGTGTATTGCTGCAATTGTGGGTTACAACCTAGCACCAGAAGCCAGCCTGCAACAGATGGTGACCGAAATCCAAGCAGCTGTGAAGTTTGTTGTTAACAGGTTTCCTAAATCAAATCTGTTTTTGAGCGGCCATTCTGCTGGAGCTCATTTGTGTGCCATGATGATGGTTTCAGATTGGAGCAAAGATCCATTCATCTCCCAAGCTGTCTGTGGTATGTTTCTCATCTCTGGAGTTTTTGATTTGCTTCCTATTGTTGGCACATATGTCAATGATGAATTAAAGCTGGATGAAGATTCTGCCGCCAGACTCAGTCCACAGAGGATTTTGATGAAAATGTCACCAACGATTTGCTGTCCAGTAATGGCTGTGGTTGAAGAACATGGCTCCCCAGAGTTTATTCGGCAATCTAAAGAATTTGCCGACATTTTGAAGAGCTATAATGTACCAAGCTCCTTTATTGAGATGCCTGGAGTAGATCACTTTGGTATAATTGAAAATATGATAAATCCTGAGGATTACCTATGCAAGCAGATTTTAAAAGTTGTCGAAGAGGAAGGAGGAAAAAGGAAAAAAACAGATGAGATACCAAACTCTGGTCTCTGACTATACAATGTACAGCAATATGCCACTTTCGGGTTCCCTTTTTTACAGGATTAAATCATTCATAAGGTGATTATTTAAGAAATAGAAAACATGTACTGTATCTACTGAGTTATAGAAATTAACATGAGTGGAAGTTTGTTTCTGAGTTCTCCCAGACTTTCACAAGTGTTCCTGTTGAGGAACTATCAGCTGATAGTTGCCCCATGGAAATGCTATGTTCCTAGATACAAACATTTGCTGAGAAATGAAGCTTCAAGGACAAATATGGTAGCTGTGTTATGGACGTCAAATTTATCAGTAAGGGGAAAATTTGCCATTTTGCATAATTTTACTTTTTTAAACGGTTGAAAAAATCTTAAGGCTATCTTTAAAATAAAAAGAAAAACTCCACGGAAAAAATATTATATCTGTGGCTAGTTATTGCGCGAGAGAGATTTTTTGCATATTAATTACTTAATTGAGTGTTGACAAGTTCTGTCAATGTGAATTAATAATCGAGGCAAGGTGTCACATGACAACAATAGCATGCTTGACCATGGTTTGACACGTGATTTCGCGCGCCATAATTAGCGGAAAGCAGCAAAGGGTCGTTTTTACAACCAAGAAAAATTGCTACAAAGCCCGAGCGAGCAAGCCGAAACGAGCGCAAGTCGCCGTAAAATACAATTGCAAGAAACTGTCGAAGCAGGGGAAATTGACGAAGAGAAGTAGACGAAGTTGAAAGGCAGATCAATTGTTCCGGGTGAAAGGCTACTCGGGGATGCGATTTTATGTCGCTTTTATCAAGGAGATGTGAACATGGAACACGTGCCATCGCGAAATGGACTTGGTTTTACTGGACTCACACCGATTAGTATGTCGTTTCTAGGTTCTTCTACGGGCTTTTGGCATCTTTACTGACATGGTCATAATTTTAAAGATTAGTCAACCGATACGTAATATTTCGAACGCGATTAGAGTAAA
>OMLO01002168.1_pt1 | contig 15659 bp, 14 predicted proteins | sample 1674811 | NCBI WGS metagenome assembly OMLO01 (sample SAMN06265003, study PRJEB25207) | coral metagenome | isolation source: Coral host | place: Mexico:La Bocana,Puerto Morelos, Mexico | collected 2008-11-13 | reverse complement strand
TCCATTCAACTGAAGATGACAGAAGTTCTGTCGAAACATGTCTTTCAAACTAAAAAAAGTGGTCGTTTTCCTTAAAAAGTTACTTGTACTACAAAGTTTAACGATATTTGCGTGGAATCACTTTCATCCATTCGTGTTTCTCGGAGGAGAGACTTAGAAGAGGTATGGCAAGCAGGAAAAGAAAATTTTAATCACATATTAAAAATCGAAAAGAGAGTTGTAAGCACCACGCCTTGTGTATATAATCCCTGATACAGGAATACCCTGCGAACTACATCAGGATGCCTGATCTATTATGGATATTGATCTTCAAATATAAAAGAAAGAAAGTAGGTAAGATCCGTGGATGACGGAGATAAAATAGGGCAAGGGCTTCCTCCCCTCCGCCTCTCCCCTCACACCCCTCCCCCCGCAAACACACTATCTATACTCGCCTTGTTCGTCGTAAATAAGCCACACCGTGACGATACAAGCGCTGGAATGAAAGCGTGAGAGCATGCAGAGCCAAGAAAAAGGTCAAAAAGTGAGACAGCTCTAGGCAGACTTCAAAAACGTGATTTTTTATAAGATTACTTTTTTATAGATTCACTTGGAAAAATTCCCAGAAAATTGTCCTGATTAATCACACCAAGACAGGTCCACAGACTCGACGCATCCAGCCGAAGATAATTACTAAACACTGACGTTATAATGACTTTCCCATCATAGCTCGCGCTGTAATGCTTTCGCTGATGAGCGCGCGCGTAATATAAAGTGCGGCAACTCTCCTGCAAACGATTGTTATGTTTAGAATGAAAACGTAAAGAAAATGTTTGGGCTTACATTGTCTGAATTCTGTAATAGATGCCTTACGAACCTTAAGGTTTCTGTAACAGTAAAAGAGAGGGCTTATTACAGGGTTCAACTACACCAGTGTCACTTATTAGGGAAATATGAACTTTGGAGTACTCTTCAAAGTTCTATTGGGGGATGATCCGCCCCGGCCGGAGGTCAAACCTCTTACCCTTTTGTATTTAAGAAATAGAAAACATGTACCAGCTTTATATAATAGTCCGAGTTATTCTCACATTTTGATTGGTCCTCGCCTTTGATCTAATAGAGAACAGACGCACGGTTGACGTCATCATTACAAAGTTTTTCTCCCCTCGATTTTTCTTTAAGGACGTTCGTGTGAAAATTTTCCACTCGATACATTTTTTTAAACTTCCACTGCGGACAGATAATGATTTAATTGTTTTAGAAATGAAATAAAAATTGGGGTCAGAGATAAGGCGTGTGGAAAACTAGTGTGATTTTAATAAATTGGTGCGCGTAATTCAGCATGAACTCCAGGGTTTGTTGGTTAAAATATTAAAGATAAGTCAACAGAGGGAAACTATCCTAATAATATTTTGTATAAGTGAATCTATGGCGTTAATAATTTCAAATATTGCCATCTTGGTACAGAAAATGAACCATCGGAAGAAAAATAGGGGTCACTGAACATCCAAGATCGTTAAATCTACGAAAAGTTATAGTAATGGCGATTGGTAATGGTAATAGGACTGAGTGGAGTCCAATTAGGTCTGTAATCATAGAAGTGATAACAAAATCGGACGACCGCGCAGCGATTAATCATAAAAATTACAATTTCCAAGAAAGGAAGAATACCAAGGTAAGAAAAGGGAAAATTTACATTAAAAGTTTTTATACTGTTTCTATGGTGATTGGTTGATTTAAATGACAACTTAAAATGTGATTGGTTGATTTAAACTACAACTTTGATTGGGTTATTGAACTGTCCGATAACAATAACAACTTGACAAGTGAATTAGTGGAAAATAGGAGTTTTTTAAACTAATAACAATCGAGGAAATTGTAATTAATATTTTTATGATTAGCCCTATTATTGTCCCTTTACTTTCGATCTTGCGCACGCGCTCAATGCATGACGTGACGTGTAAAATTTCGTGCGCAGTGAGGATGCGCAGAAACAATTAGCGCAAACGTCCTTAACCCAAAATGGCAAAAACTTTCGAAAATTTAGAGGACATTTTACCGACTGGACGAAGGGAAACAGGTCTCGCCGAGGCAGTAACTATGTACGAGAAACAAGAAGAATGAAAAACACGTTTTTTTGTGGAGAATGACCTTCAAAATATACTTAAAATGTCGCAGTCCGTCGCCACTAAGAGAAACACAAAATGGGTAGTGAAATTATTTCAAGGTAAGAACCCAGTGCTTTTTTCGCATTTAACAAACTCACTAAGCAAAACGTTTGTGATATAATTGAATTTCAAAAATTCAACCTTTCTCAGTCTCAAAATTTTCGCCGGTTTACACACAGATTGGAGTAACGAAAGAAACATCACGTCACCGCTTGTTGAAATGAACACGACGTAATTGGACCGAAACCTGTCAAACCTGGCAAGATTCGAAGCTGGCACAAAAAACAGTGAAGAGTACAGCCGTTCAGCTCTTCTTGGCTTTTGTAATTCAATCGAACGACACCTAAACAACAGTAGTATCAATAGTGGTCTTTCAAATTAAAAGAGCGACAAAATTCTCGACGCCAAGTTCAGAATCAATCGCCGCGCTGGCAAAGAAAATGTTCAACACAAATCAGTTATTGAAGCGACTGACCTTGCTAATATTCTACTGAGGAGAACGTGGTTTTACATTTCTTTCAACTGGTGCATGCAAAAGTGGAAGAGAGGGTCAGCGAGATCTTCGCCGCACGCGATGCCAATGGCCGAGAGTACGCGGTCATGACCCATGAAGAACCCACAAAAAACCATCCCGGCGGTGAAAACAGCAAGCCCTCGGCTGAACGAGAAACGAGGCTTTATAGTACTGGAGCAGATGATGATGTCTCGGCTAGTCAGAAGTTGTTTTATTTGTAGCAAAACTAAATCCCTCTTGCACAGCGTTCTTCTACGTGACAAGGGAAGACACCGTTTGGTACGAAAACAGACCACTTGAAGTTAACAAGTTGAGCGAAATGATGAGAATTACATCTGTTGGAGCAGAGCTCTCTCTGTCTCAGATATACACTAACCATTCTGTCAAGGCGTCTGCGATTACTTTGCTTTCCGACGTGAATGGCGTCTCTGTAAACTGTCGACCGGATGGCGGCGTATAGCGGATGGAAAAATTATAGAAAAATGAGGATGACAAAATGCGGATGATAAAATGCGCATGGTACAACGCGGATGGTAAAATAAGGATTGAAAAATGAGGATTGAAAAATGAGGATGAGAAAATGCAGATGGAATGAAAATATGCGGATGATGAAATCCTTATGAGGGGAATTGAACTTAGACTTTTCTTACAGTTTTGTAAAATTATAACCCAGGCCACATTATAGAACTTAGGCCGAGAGAGGTCCAATACTTTTATTCATTCAAGCACAAAACAAATACAAACATTTTTAGACCGACCGAATAAAAAAAAAAATAAAACGAAAAGCCTTGATCGAATAGTGACAGACTACTAGACTTTCCTTTTATTATCACTATTATAATGCATCGAAGGATTGTCGACAGTGTACTCCTAGGGAAATTTCCGCTACAGAAAACAGACATTGACAAACTAAATGTCACCACAGCAAACGATCGCGCCCGACTGTACTCTAGTTGAAAAGTTTGCAAAGCGAGACTTGTGACCCTAGCGCAAGTGGAGAGCACGGACAATAGTGTTTCTTTAGTATCACCCAACTAGTGGACTAATGCAACGGCCTGCGAAATTCTTTCGTTTTATTCCCCCAAAAAACCTTTCTTCAACCTGTATTTCCCAACTTTATTATTGCTTTTGTCTGTCCGACTAGTTGGGTGATACTAAAACAATTAGACCCTTCGCCCTCAAGACCGGTAGCCGTTGCGGGCTGCGGGTCTAATTGTTAAATAGCGACGATTCTTTGAACAAAGTTAACCGTGTTTGGGTATCGAACTTGTATCGAATGGGTACAGAGCATTTTTAAAGAGCGTTTTTACAGCTCATTCACAAGCGCTAAAAATAGCACTGTACGTTGTTGCCGGAGAAGCCCGTCAAAGTCACTGATGTTCTTACTGACCACATTTTGACGTCCTCTGCGATCTATGACTGAACAGACGCACGGCAACATGGAATCTATTTCTTTTATATAATAAAGAGAAAAACTACTACAGCTTTTTATTATTTCAAAGTCTCTCTCAGTACTCGAAAGCCGGCCATTGCTCACTTTGGCGACGAAAAAAGCCATTTGACGTAATCCGTTGTTTATACAAAATAAACAATCTCATTGGTTGCTATGCGTAGCCACTGTCAAACCTAACTCAAATGGTTTCTCGTGGAATTGCAAAATCTACAAATCTTTAAGGAATGCTGGAAAAATCAAGTCAGTTTTTGTCATCAGAGAAGCCCAGTAAGCCGAAAAGCTTGGATGTTGGTTTGTATATTGCCGGAGTTGAAGGATACGCTCGGAAAACTTGAGGTTGCGGTCAACACAGGAGGCCATTTGATTCGAGTTTTGAATGAGAGGAGGAATACCGACGTTGGAAAGTTGTGTCCTCCCTGGTAGGTGATTCTCAAATCAGTTTGACACAGGATCGGAAACACCTTATAGCTGCAATACAGTTGACCGTGAGCTATAGTGAGCTTTACTTTTCTCGCTGTTGTGCCCTGAAACGGACTGGAATATTCGCGTCGGAAAGCAAGATTATGTATTAATTTTTCCGAGTAATTTTCTAAAAAAAGAAACGGCTATTTCTTACTTCTTCCCGTACCTGTTCAATGCCTCGACAAAGCTTTTTTGTGTTTTATTTTTACCCAATAACGTTAAATATTATCTTAATTCTCAAAATTTCTTTATTTTAAAATGCAGAACGAAAAGCTTACTAATGATGACGTCAATCGTGCGTCTGTCCTCTAATGGATCATAGGCGAGAACCAATTAAAAGGCGAGAATAACTTGGGCTATTATATAGTTGTTAGCTTGGAATGGACTCTGGCAAGGAAACCCTTGACGAAGGCCGTGACAAAATTCTTTTTTTTTCACACATTTTGAGCGCGAATTTACTTGCGGAAGAGTTTCTGCAGTTTTTTTGGCCAATTTTTGCGTGTATTTTATCCGACTCACTGGGTGTACAGTAAAACAATTTCCCTCAACGTCAGTGGCTAGTTGATAATTAGACCCACAGCCCGTAAGGGCTACGGGTCAATAGCCCATGAGGCGAAGCCGTGCTCATGGGCTATGGACTCGTGGCCCTTGAGGGCGAAAGGTCTAATTGTTTTAGTATCACCCAACTAGTCGGACAGAAAAAGCAATAATAATGTTAGCAAATGCAAGTTGAAGAAATATTTGGGCATAAAACGAAAGAATTTCGCTACTCGATGACTATTGCTAATAGTCCTCTAGTAGCGTAGCCAATCAAAATGCAGGATTTGCATTAGTCCACTGGTTGGGTGATACTAATGATGGATATTCGCGGCGAGGCAATCCACCACTAATCACCCGCCTGCAACTATCAACTCTAGGAATCTTAAGGTGCACTTTAAGACTTAAATACAAAAACCTGCACTTTTAAAATCACAAAACTGCTTACTAGCGCTTATATTAGAGAGATTTTAATTCATCGTGAAATATATTCTGGAGTACTACATTCGGTTTTGTTTCTGTTTTGTATTTTTGATTATTTATTTGCCTATCATGGGAAAAATAAATGTGGAACAACGCCACTATAATTCTTACAGAATACGCAACCTTCACGTCTCATAAAAGACACTGATGTAACACGACGTAAATGAAATTATTTTACTCCTAATACTATACAGCTGAGAAAATACAACATTCTTGAGGAGAAACTGTGTCTTTTAGACCCCAGAGCTCTCTATTTCTTCACGTGCACGACGAGACGAATCGTAGCAAGAGCACTGGGGTTGAATTCTACGAGTAACTGACAGAAGCAACAACTTTACAACAATTAAATTAAACATCCCGTTGTTCGCTCATTCACTGTTTGAATGGTCCTGTTCGCATCGCCTACTGTCTAACAAGTGACGCGTGTTTCCGTTCCCATTCAAAATTTCCTATTTACAAATTTAATGATATGACATAGATTGTGTTACTTTACGATATTTCTTAATTGCAATGTTCTCGATATTAGAATTGATCTATTAATATTTTCAACTGCAGTGCTGATCGTCTCCGGTATTATTCTCATTCATAACTCGGCTTGCGCTGTTTTCCTGACACGCGTGACAACTGTAACCCAAACGGCGCCTTTTACCAAAGGGGCCTTAAGACCCAACGAACACATACGTGTGTAGTGCGAATTCCAAGATGCCCTCTATTTGCTGTCACCCGACCATCTGCTCGACTGACGCCAAAAGACGCCTCATGTGCCTCGGGTCCGATATACCGGCATATTGAAAGTGCCTCTCTCCCATATAAGGCATTTCCTCCATGTTGTCATATTCCACCTCAGTTAAGCTGTCCTCGTACATTGGTAGCCCTAGTGACGTCAGCCACTCCTTCAGAGTTCCCAGTCTCCCTAGTCTATCTCTTGTAAAATCTAATCCTGACACGTTACACTGGACCTGCAAGTGAAACAAGAAACGCCACAATTTGACCATTTATACTTCAAACTAGGAATGTGAATTCTCCTTACCGATACATAAACAAGGCGAACGTTAACGCTGATAAAAGGTGTCAAGGGCAGTTCGAGGGGCATAATGCCATTGTTACGATTGCCATGGTTTCTTTGAACATGCCGCAATAAGGTGCAGTTACCAGAGTTTGCCACTAACAAAATCATTCATTTATTTTAGCATTTTTCTCGTATTTGTTTTCACGGTAGTCTTTTACATGGCGCTAACGTCGAGACTTCCCCATTTCAACATTTGACCTTTTGGTTTCCTTTGGTAAATTATTCCAAAGTTATGTCTTTGATAAAGTACGTATGCAGTAATGTATCAATCACAAAAGACTGTATTTGACCACATTTTCAAACACCGAGAAGAAAGTTGAAAGTGCCACGCGAAGCGGAGTATTTTTGACGAACTTTGAGGCGTTTCATATACCAATCGAAATTAAAGCTAAGGGGAAAACGAAGAATTAAACTCGTAAATATCTATACCAAATACGTTCAGATATCCAAACACCGCACGGCCATAGCTTCCTTTGTTTTAACTTGTTGAGAATGTATGTTACCGGCGATGAACAGAGTCCTTTAGTGCTCAATCAAACGTCAAACGCTCTCGATACAAGAAACAAACGATACAAAATGCCGTCAGTGTACTTACAACTTGTTTGTCAGCCTCTTGTAGTTTTCTAACTCTTATTCTCTCCAAAATACCAGCGATTTCTTCGTGTGGTCGGTGAAGTTCTTCAGCGTATCGATCCACTAGATTGACTGGTACACCCCAGCAACCATCCTGAACACATCAAACACGTTTAACAATACGGTTATGTTGGATTACCGCATTTACTCCAATAAGCGCCGCGGCGAGTGTCAAACTTTTCGGCATTTTGATGTAATGTTTATTCTGGGTAGCGCTTTTCACGAATCAAAAAGAAACGTTTTTCAATAAAACGTAACAACTCTTACTTTTACGCATCAATGATAGCGACAAACAACCAAACCCCACTGCCACTCTTTTTTCGCCATTGCCCCAACTCAAAGTTTCGTTAAGTTGCCTTTAAAATCCTCTGGTATCCATACTCACGCTGAGGGAGAGAGGTTTGCCAAAACAAAAAACAAACCAGCATCGGACTAGCTATACGATTTAATGTGAACTAGGCCAATAGTTTTAACTAGTTGATACCAAGCAAGCAAGGTACCATTCTCTAACTTACCCGATCCGTGTAAGGTTCCTCAGTCAAATCGATTTTCTCAATCTGAAGTTTTCGTTCAATCATTTCCCCTATCGAGTGTGAGAGTCGCTTGATTCGCGGCGCAGGGACTGGAGACGGCTTGAGATTCGAGTCTTCTTGCCTCCCATTCTGTGAAGCTCTCGGTTCAGTTCTTTTCACATTTGAGGATTTGCTTTCTCCTCTGTCTACGTCTGTTTCAGACTCGTCTCTGCTAGTTTCACCGTGAGTTCGTGTATTCCCTGCAGATCCCCGCAAAACAGGGCGGGGCGGGGGTACCTCTGTGTACGGCTCATCCAGTTTATCCGGGGTTAGGGTCCTTTTAGGGCGAGGTCTCGGCTTGGGTTTGGGTTTAAGCTGTGGTTTATCAATCGGTTCAGGTTTTGGAGGCTTTTTGTATATCTCCTCAGTGGAAGCTGCTGTTTCAGAGCTCCTGTCGAGCTGCGTCGTTGTGGCAGATTGAGGACTAGTCTGAGTCTCCACACTGCGTGCCTCGGAAATGTCGTGCTCTTCATCTAAGCTTGACGTACTCGTTGGACGAGGTGGTAAAGGTGGCGGCTTGTTCCTTGGCCTTGGAATTACTGCAGCCTGCACTTCCACAGGCTCAAGGTACGCCTCATCTTCAACTGAGTTACTTACCGACGTTTCTGCTACCGCGTTTCGACTTTCGTCACCTTTAAGCCTTGCAGAATCAGATTTTGTCGCTTCGGACTCATCAGAACGCGACTGAGGCTTCTGCTGGTTGCCAGTATCCTTAGGACTTGGTCGACTGGGTATAGGAGGGGGCCGTCTGTGAGGGGCCACCACTGACGACTGATGTCTAGATGGAGCATCAGGAGGTACCCTATTGAGGGATCCTGAAGGATTAGGAGGAAGAACGACTTTCTGTGACTCCATCAGAGGAAGTGAAGGTTTTCGGTCAGGAGGGGGTGGACGAGGTCTCGCGTTTTTGATGGATGTGTTGTTAATCAATCGTTGGTTGGATTGCAATGTATCTGAAAAGAAAATTCAACAAAAGCCATGTTACGACGATTAGAGTAAAATCTTGTAATTAGGTGCCATGAGATCGCACGAAACCTCAGAATAACAGCTTATTCAAGTAGTTAAACACCAGAGAGGTGATAACAGAGCGCTTTGCAAGTAAGTCTCATAAGACCAAAAGCAGAGTAATTAATCAGCCAATCGCAGAGGACATAGACAATCCACTGAACCAATCAAAACTCGAGGCACATCAATTATACATGTATCCAAGCGCGGGAAAACGTGCGCGAGAAAAGCAGTAGTAGTAATTGTTGTAGTAGGACTTTACTGAGGTATCAAGGTACTTAGCTTTCAACAAACTAATTGGATACACTAATTAAGCAGTAATTAAAACACAAACAATGGCAATTTATTTACTAGAGTCCTGATTGGTTTTGGTTTAACTTCTGATTGGTTGAAAAAGTGACGCAATTTTATTTATTTAAAACAATCCCTGGACGTAGAAATGCAAAACAAACACAGACGTGATTGCTTGGTAGACTCAAGTGAAAGCCAGTCTACACCAAAAAAGTAGAAGGCTGGATAGTACTGGGGAACTGTCAAGACAGTGAACGACGAAAGTGCTCTCCACATGTCGTCGCATTAACCTTGAACCACAACTACAATACAATGGAAAGTGCTGATATAGAAGATACATCCGCGTGTTTGTTTTGCATAATTTTCCCTTGTTTGTTCTTAGTGTTTAGTTTGTAGTTTCTTTTATTTTTATTGCCCCACTGAAAACCGCCTTAGCGGAGCTGGGTTCGCTGGTGAAGTCTAAGTTACACAGTTTATCATAAATGAATAAATTGTACCTTCTTCTCCATCTCTACATTTAGTACCAGTAGGCTGTTTCCCTAGCACCACTTTCATTTCAGACAAAAAGTTGGGCTGCCTGTGTGGAGGAACACTGTTCAAAGTCGGTTTCTCATCCACTTTCTCCACACTGTCTACACTGCTGCTAGAGCTGTGCTGGGACTGAAATGAACATGCAAAACTTTAAGGCATGCATGGCCTCATGGTATTTGTAAGCTAACCGTAAACGTAACCGCTTTCGCTTTCTCACTGTCGTTCAGCAATCAGACCATAATTTGTGTAAACAGAATGCCTGGTGCTTTCCTGGTGCTTGCACGAATGTCAACCGATTTGCAGCTTAATGTTAATTGATCCTCAAATTTAACGCTCAGTACAAAATAGTTATTCAGGACACACGCACGGAAAAATGACCTACAATTTCATTTCCATGGACAATGAATCTTTTGGTCAGCACCAAGAAAACAAGACCTCTGTGAGAAATAGGAACGTGGGCCAGGGTTAGTCACAGCAGTTACACTCTCTATGCATGTTCAGAAACCGTTATTAAAGTTGAATGCCTGGGCACAATCAAACGGAACCAGGATTTTCTGGTTCTGGGTTTTGATCTATCTAAAGCATAGGATATCCTATGAATGCTGAATGAAACAGAATGCAAAGGTTCTGGAAACAAGACATACGCTGAGCCATCAAATAAGACTCTCTCTATCATTCTTGGATTACCTTGTTTAAGTCTTGAATGTTTGCCAGGAGTCTCTTAGGAGAAGGGGCTGGGGATGAGTCATTAACTCCCAGGACCTCATCTCCTGAGCTAACACTGCCATCAGCACTTGCACCATCTTCTATTATCAATGCATAAGCAAAGAGAAAATTGATTACTTTGAACAAGTTGGCAATTGAAAGTTTTGGCACTTAACTCAAAGTGAAACACTTGCCTGACATACCAGTGTAAAACACAGAGTTTGGTTGATCACTAGAGACACTAGGGAGTCTAAATGATGAAGAAATGACTCCGGACACTCTCTTGATGCTAATGCGTGAAAATCCAGTACCCTTTGACAGCTTGGGTGATTCTCTTACAGGCTGATTGCAAAAAGATAACAGAAAGAATGCATTAAAGAAAAAGCAATTTCTGCAACTTTTACAAAATGATGCAAAATATGTCATTAAATTCTTGGGATGACCTGTAACTAAATGTAGCTATCGAGCCAATCTCGAAAAGAGTTTTCAAATACAACTGACAAAAGGCAGATCACTCCCAGTTCTGTGTCAGGGTACCCTTGACTAACAGTTCACAACACACCTTTATACCACTGAGGCACAGCCAGAGTGAAGTGTCTTACCCAAGAACACAACAACGTGAGTTATTCAAAGGCATGAGATTTAAATCCTGGGATAGTTACAGTAAATGTGGGATTTTTTTTTTATCCAGATGTGTCCACCTAGTCTAAAGCTTTTAGAAGACAAAACAATTCATGGTCTCAGGCTTGGGAATCACAAAAAATGCCCTTTACTGTCCACTGTCTTGTAAATTCACGCTGTAATTAATGTTCCAGAACTTACATGTACCACATCATCTGAATCAGATTTCTTGTGCTTTTCTTCATAACTAAACAAAGAAAAAAGAAATAGGCAGTTATTATATGTTCTATAATGTACACAAGGTGGCAATAAACATTCATGTTCATCTTTGAACAAGACCCTCTGCTGCAAACCAAGACAATTTACTTGGCACTCTGGTTTTAACTTGTGCACTACTGAGAGTGAATTGGCTGATTTTGCTTGAGTTTTTATTTCAACAATAATTAAGTGGTTCACTTTCTTCTATAGTTGAACCTCTGTTTAAGGCCACCTCTCCACAATGGCAACAGCCACTAAAGTGCATTCCAACTGGCAGCCAAAATAACCTCTCGCCAACAGCCAGTTCATCAAGAACTGATGAACAGTGTATACAAAACCTAATTTTTTACACGCTACACTTATGTTTTAAATATAAAAACATTAAGAACCATTGTCATGTACACCCCTAGATGTAGCTCGCCATAACAGCCACCTCTTTACAATGGCCACTTTCCACTGTCCCCTAGGTGGCTGTTGTGGTGTGGTTTGACTGTAGTCACATGTAATTAAATTTTAATTCAATTCATCCCTATAAGCTAGTCAATAATTATTATTGACTGGTAATAAATTGGAAAAAAATAACTAGTATGAGCCAAGAAGAAAACAAACCACATACATGTTGTAGTTAAAAATTAAATTCACGTAAAAATTAGTTTCTTTTGTGTCTCAACCCTAATTATGAATAATTAGGGTTAGAAGACAAAGGAAATTGAGAATCAAACTAGGTTAAAATTATTTTTACCTGAATTTAATTTTTAACTACAACATACACATAGAGGGTGAAATAAATAATCAAAGTACAACATTGAAAAAAATGATCTCACACCTGATAAACCGTTTGAGAGCTTGATCAACACTCATATCTCCAGCCTTAACACTTCTCATCAAATTAATTCTATCGTCTTCACTCATAGTTGTCATTTCACATGCAATAAACTCAGACGATGGTCGACTGTTAGGTTTTCTCTTGGAGCTCTTTCCAAAAAGGCCACGCTTTAATTTTGGTTTACTTTCAGCTTTGTCGTCATCATGACTGGAAACATCACCCTGCAGGAACAGGAAGAGAAAAAAATCACGTTTCCAAATATGACATAATAATTGAGAAAAATATTTTTTTTTTTAAGTTCATAGTTTTAAGCCTTAAACCACTTAAACTTAAGGCCAGCAACATATCACCACTATTTTATTTGAAAACAAGCATATGCATCAAGATCTAGGGGTGAGGGTACTAGTGGCTGGCCAATATTTAGTGTAAAGGTGAAACTTGCATGAAGTCCAACTTGAGGGGGTGGTGATTTTCAAAACTAGACAAGAAAGGTGGAGTTAGAACAGCTGGTGCCAGTTAGTAGTCGAGGGTCAGTTCATCTAGGGTGATCAAGTTTGATATTATGCCATATCACGTGACCTGGCTAACCCTAAACCTAGGATCTAAGCCTATGGTAGCTTAGCTCAGGGTCGGGTCTAACTTCCTCCTAGAAATTGTTCTAACCCTGGAATCTTAAACTTAACCCTAGTTTTGAACTATCCCTAGGCCCAGCTATTGCCGGGGGGGTGCCAAAGGCACTGGTCACGTGACCTCCAGTTTTCTTACTTAAAAATTAAAATAAAAAAATGCAATTTAAGATGAATTAATCAACATGACATGAGCATGGGACGAAGAAATATCTGAGTCCCCGACAGGAATCCAACCCATGACCTCCCGAACACATGCGGGCACTCTATCCACTGAGCTATGAGAACTCATGGAGAGCAAGGTCATTTAACTGAGTTCATAACAATATGTCTAAATGATGATCGGCATTACTGTATAACTGATATGATACAGACTTAAAGAAGCAATCATCACCTCCACCAACATCTAGAAGTCTCAAATTAAGCATGCTCAGTCAGAGTTATCACACCCACCACATATGTACATGCTACTGTGCTAGGTCCTGGGTTTAACTCAACATCTCCAGATAATAAGATTTAAAAATTTGTCAAAAAATTACTTCTTATGCGTTACTTTAGGTTTTATCCAATTACATGCCAAGTTTGGGCTCTTTTCATCATATCCCCTCCTCAAGCAAGTTTGTTAAGTTAGCTAATTAGTATGCAAGCAATGAGTAACAGCGTCACTTGCAGAGCAATGTTTACTTGCTCAAATTTAGGGCAACATCTTTTGAAGATTGAAGTCAAGACATTTGTAAGGATACAGCACAAAATTTGGCACCAGCTGCTTGCTTCTGAGGTTGAGTTTATCCACAGTTGTTTTTTTTTTTCGTTTTCATGTCGAAAGCCAGGCGGTGTAATATTATCTGCTTGATCTGCTGACTTAATTAAATTTCTCATTTTTGACGAGCGCTGCGTATTTACTGTAATTTTTTTCCCACAAAAGTTTTGGATGGAAATTGATCCGAGAGGTTGTGTTTCAATGTCAGAAGAGGGCTATTCTTACACACAAACAAAAGAAACTCAATCACCCAAACACACTTTTGATGACTGCTGCCTTGTGAAGAAGATTGAGCAGCCATTTTCCTCATACATACGATAAATTCAATAGAATAACCCTCATGTCGTTTCACACCTTATCGCCTCCTGACAGTTCCTAAAGGAACACATCCCTTAAATTGTATTTTTAGTGTCAAATACATTTATTAAGCTTACTTTTGATATAGAGTTTGTTAACGTTTTAGTGAAACTGGAGCATGTACAATTTTTTCTCAAAGGGCAACCACAAAGGTGCAAGGGAAACTTATTACGGTAAGTAATAAACTTGTACAAATCAAAATATAGACCACTAAAAGTTAACTCATTGATTTAGTAAGGTACAAATATCAAAGCACAAACCTTGGATTTTAGAAAATCATCTTTTTTGAAATCCTCTTCATATCTGTAAATAACATATTACATGTTACAATTTTGCTTATGGTCGGTACACCAGCCAGTTTATTTCACAGTTAAATGTAGTCAGACTATCATTTGTAACAAAATGAATGAAAATGTTGAACAGTTGAAAATATGATTCAATCTGTATGTTCATTGATAGGGATCACAAGTTATCCTACATAATGAGACTACAGAGATACATGCACATGTACATGTAAGTTGATACACTATGAACTAACAAATACCTCAGTTCAGTCATCTGATTTCTCACCTACAACTGTACATGTATCTCTAGATGTATTAAATACAAGTGCCACATTGACCTCCGAGTTATAACACCTTTACTAAAGGCAGCTCACTACAGGATATTTGGTTCTGACCATGTACTAATCCTGTTAACCTTACTCCCATCACCAACTCACTACAATGGCAATTACTTCTTGTCCAAAGAAGAAAGAGGTTCAGCTACTTGTACAACAACTTACCGCTTTAACTGTTCAACAGCTTCCTCCACTGTTAGTTCCCCTTGTTTGACCATGATCATCAGTGCCATGCGATCTTCCTCACTCATCTGAATAGCCGATGCCAGCATGTCACAGTCTTGCTTACTGCTTGGATTTGACAGCTTCTTCTCTACCAGTTGCTTCTTGATCTTGTTATTGTGGTTCTTCTTCTTGCTGCCGTACAACCATTTAAACGGTTTGGATTTTAAAGAGGATGACTCTCTATCTCTTGGCTTTGGTTCCACATTGACTGGAAGGAAAATAAAACAAAATAAAAGACGTCACTATAATTCTAGTGTTCACACCTTATAACAACCCTTTGATCCCAGATCCCAAGTGTCAAAGAGTTTCATGTAAGCATACATGTACATCTAGCTACATGTAATAGAAATATTTATTATAATTATGATTATAATTGAACCTGTATAGAACAGCCCCAACATTGGAACTTAAGGAACTACCTGCTTAATACAGGATCATTAAAAATACTCACGGGGCCTGGTCTAATGATATGGTACTGTACTTCAACATGTTGCAGACATCTGAAAAGCGTTAACGATACTAAACGGCCAATTATCAGCCTACAGTAGCTTTGTACATGTTATTTGTTTATAATAATGATGGTTAACATTTTAAACAGAATAAAATACTGTATAAAATGACATGTGGCTTGGTTTCTGTCCCGGGTGGCTGCTAAATACAGGTGAAAATACCAAAGAAAGACAAGCATAGGACTGCTACAGAGGGTGCCCACAGCTGCTTCATAGAGGTTGCCGCTTAATACAGTTAACAAATACAGCGTTGGTATCCGGTCATCTCGCCACCAGGGAGTTTCGCCACCAACCAACTCGCCACCAAGGGACCATCTCGCCACCAACCATCTCGCCACCAAGCAAAGTCTACTCGCCACCAATAATCTGACAACAGTACACCACAAGCCGAAGAGACTAATTCGTTGTTTGTGTTATGTTGAACGATGTGTGGCTATAACAAATCAGGCTACTTCG
>OMLO01002167.1_pt1 | contig 15661 bp, 6 predicted proteins | sample 1674811 | NCBI WGS metagenome assembly OMLO01 (sample SAMN06265003, study PRJEB25207) | coral metagenome | isolation source: Coral host | place: Mexico:La Bocana,Puerto Morelos, Mexico | collected 2008-11-13 | reverse complement strand
TTTGGTGGCAACCCCTCGATACATCTCGTCGCATAGGCAAAAAGGAATCGATACTCGCACGCTCCTATCTTAGACCTAAAAGCACCACCACCTCCACGTTTTCTTTTCGTCACACGCTTTGGATTTGCATTTCTTCGCCTTTTCCGCTTCAACTTTTGGATCACTGCATCGGTATCAAAGTAGAAGTATGAACAAGCATCTGTTGTGTTCTGAATGGACCGCCTCAACAACCAGTCAGCACTTAGCATGTCCAAACTGACAGGCTTGGATTGAGATCTTGATACAATGATTCGCCTGGAAATCGTATGTTGTCTTTCAATAGCACCAATGTCAGTGTCGGCCAGCATCGCTAAAGCCTTGATGATTGGGATTGCATCATTGCAGAAAGCCTGCTCAGAACCACACAAATCTATCAAATGCTGAGTCAACTCGTCCTGACGGCATCGTTTTTCTTGATAGACCAACCGGCAGTTTTCTTCACCCAACAATGATTGAAATAAGGCATAGGGATACTTCTTGCATCTCCACACCAGCAGCTGGTAAGCTGAGCAAGACAACCTGGAAAGCATGGCAAAACATAGCACCGAAATGTCTGATCTCCAATCATCTTGAGGCACTCCAACTGGGGGCTGCTGCATCAGAGTCGCAACAGCGTGAAGTACAGAGTCTGCTTGCTCATGTTGAAATGCAAGCAGTATTCTGTACTGCCGTGGCTGCCCAAGAGATTCCTTCGAAAGTTGATCCCTAGCCCATCTCTTACTGCTGAAGTAAAGTAGCTGTGCCATGAGCCGCAAAATCGGATCCATATACTGGCGCATGAGGGCAACCTGCGTCTGAGGCGATGGCCCTAAGGCGCTTGCTCCTTTCCTCAAAACCCAGTCCAACACTGATGTGCGAAGTTTTTGATGATAGGAGTGCCAGTCGAAGTCTGAGTCTTGCGATTTCTGGCCTTGGTTACCCATGGCTGCATCGTCATCGGCACCATCACCTGTTGGAGCAGGAAGGACTGGACCATTGTGATCCTCGGCCTTATTGTCAATGTCTTCGTCGGCAATTGCCAAGTTTCTCTCTGGATCATCTGCAGCGGGAATGGCAAAATCCCAGCCACCCCCATCATCATGATCATCAACAACACCATTATCCAAAGCCAAAGTTGCGGGGTCAGCTGCAGGAATGGAATTGCTATCAGAATCTTTCCCACACCATGAAAGAACAAGCGGTGTCAACAGGCTGTGAACACTGGACCATAAACCTACATAATTGAGGGCCTGGTCCGCTCCAAACCACCGAGATCGGGGGAACAGTGGGCAGCCGCCAGGGATAAGGGCCGGCACGCAGTACTTGATGAGTGTTGCCAGTGCATGATTTGAATCAGTGTACTGCCCAGCCTCTGCCCAATGGATGATTTTTTCACCATCACGCAGATCGTCGTTGAAGAAGTGATGAATGATGCATCGTTGTTTCATCCTCTGTGAAAAGCGCAATCGAGATTTTGATGACACTGCATCAGAGACATCCATTGTAGATTGGTCAGGTATGCCCAAATACATGTCCAAAATTTGTTTTTTGTATTCCACCGCTTCTGGCAACAATGGTGGGGAGCCAATTCGAAGTTCAAATTTTGCAGAAAGTATGTCTGCAAGGCACTTCTGCAGCTTGGACACGCTTCCAGCAGCTGTCATGCTAAGGGCTAAATTGATGATTGCAGAAATCCCTGGACCTGTCAAATCAAAAACGCGACCCTGCACTGTTGAGCCCTTGTGAATGTCACATAATGTTGGTAAACGCAACCAGTTCTTCCTGCAAGCCTGTAGAGACCACTGTGCCAAATCGTTGGATGAAAACTCATCAGCGCAACACAAGAAAAGCTTGGTTTTGAATCCATCACTCAAACGATCGAAGCCCGCAATGTTCATACTAGCTTCCAAAGCCTGCTTGAGGTTGCGAGCAGTTTGACGGTCAAGAACTTGGAGAGGCACCGGGATGCTTCCCGTCAACAACATCTGTTTGCCTGTTGCGATCGACTTCAACATGCAGGCCAGTGACATCTCTGTTTGCAAGATCTTTGCGAGTTGCTTTGATGGCTGGGTAGACTTTGAAGAAGTACTTCCAGTTGGCAAAGACCAAGTTTCCAGGTCGGATACGTTGATCTTTGTTGGTGTTTCGTCGAACCTGAGGCGCACCACCAACAGTTCCCCTGTATGCGTCTTTTCCTCTTCCATCATGCGATGGATCTCTTTGAACAAATCTGACCACATCTTGTAATGCAACAATCTGACAGAACTTGCTGCTCGAATAAGAGTGTGCCCAAACGACCAAGCCGTCAAACCAAAAGATTCAGCATCTCGGGTGATAGATGAATATCCCCTATATGGCATGAACATGTGCTGAATGGCGCTGTCTCTGTCTTCCTGCCCATGTTGTTTCTGAGGCACGGTTGCTGCGAACAAATTGTTGACAAACGACTGCAAATCAAAATTTGGCGGAGTGTCGACGTCGACCTGCAAGTCATGGGTATCGGAAACAGTTTCTTTGTTCTGTGCAAGGAGGGCCAAGGCGCTGGCTGCCACTGTTGCCTCCAGTTCAATGTCATTGGCAGGTTTAAAATTTGTTGGCATCACAGCCGCAGGCTGTCCTGAATCCAGCTGCGACCCTCCCTTGCCCGATAAAGAATCCGCTGAAGCTTTGCGTTTTATTTGTAAGGCCTGTCTCGCATGTGCCATTCTTTCATGGACGGACATCACCTTGTTCCCACTGTCTGCATCAGATGGTTCGTCTTCCCTCAGCAAACCTCGCATCATAGCACGATATTCGTGACTACCTTTGATTCCAGGAGGCCGTCCTCTCCTCTTGGTGCTGCTATTGGTATTGCGCTGAGATGCGCTTGCTGACTGTGACACAGATCTTGGAACACTGGCCTGGCTCTGCAAGTCAAAAACATCGACATCATCATCAATCACTGAGTCCCAGCCAAGAATGTCTTCATCATCGTTTCTTGCTGGAGTGCTGGTTTGGACAGGATCTGTTGATGCTTGACGGTCATCAAGCGCCCCCCATCCTGTTTCGTCATCTGAATCGCCGTTGCCATCCATCATGAGTCATGAGCAACAACCAATGGCCAGTTAGGCCCTAGGCCCGAATGACCGCATGGTTGGAAGTGAAAATCTAAAACATGTAAATGTAAATGAATATGTAGTAGTAGGATGGTTGGAAAAATGTTGATGATCTGCTCACAAGTCTTCTCAAGAGTCTATTCATCTATCTATCTATCAGATCAGTAACAGCTTTCAATAATATCTTACAAATCAAACAAATACAACTCTTGCTAAATAACACTTGTGACTTGTGATTTGTGCTGACATCGGCGAGCATGTACTTTGTGTGTAACTGCTCAGTAGCTCGTATATTTCATATATTTTGAATCGTTCCGTTGTTGCCTCTTGGACGATATTCAATATTTGCATGTGCATTGCCTCTTTGCTTGCGGCCTGCGTTTGACTGGAAGACATCTTACATTTTAGATTTGACAAATGCCACATCTGCCACATGAAAGGCTGGCTCCTTTGAGTTGTATCACTGACTGCACGGCATGAACCTGTGTTTCGGCAGTTCCCGAAAAACAAAAATCAAAATCATTATCTGACTCGTCTAAGTCTAAATTCAGTAGTCAGTATTCAATGTTCCGCACAGTGTTGCCTTCTAGGTGGAGGCTCAGGGAGCAGTGGACATGCATCTAAAAGAATACTAGACTGACCATCTTGCAAATGCCATCACCATTCCCCTATGGCCCCCTATGTGTTGCCTGGGTCGACTCATGTTGATCCACACATTGGCATCCAAATGCACGGGATAGAGGTGATAGCCACCATGCCGCCAATCCTTCTTGCTCTCGATCAGCTTCAACAGCCTGATACAACACTGACGTGTAGGTAGGTGGTCTGGTAAGGAAATGGAAACAAGAGTAACTTAACTAGAGTTGGGTGTGAAAGTTTGGCCACTGGTGAATGACCATTGGGTTCTTGTTGCATCAGGTCAGCTTCATTTGTTAAATCGAATGAGGACACATCATGACCTCACACACATGCCCACAAAAACCATGAAAAAGATGAAACAAACAACCGATTTGCCTGCTGGTGGTCGAGTCGAGTCTAGACGTTGAGTCTAGAGTCTAAAGTCTAAAGCCACCAGTGGGTGGTGATATCAACTTGCTTGTTTCTCTTGTAATTTATGGCTATGGCAATGCCAATGCGGCAATGGATCTAGTGATGGTCCACCAAGAATCAAAATTCAATGGGCCAACCCGGGTGATTCACCAACTGAGAAAAAGGGTCTGAAAGGAGAACCGTTTTGAACTCATTCCTGCGATGCTACGTTTGTGCTGCGATTTGGTTCTGATTCTACTTAGCCAAATAATGCTACTGCTACTATCAACTGCTATCAGAAGCAGCTATCAAAAATCAAATGTCAAAAATAGGAATGGTTGGATTGGTGATGAACTCTGGTCCAAATTTCTACCTGCTCTTAGTTACAGCTACAAAGTTACAGTTACAATTACAAGTCACTAATTCGAGCTACAGTTTCTTGCTTTTTCTAGGATCTAGACGCTAGAATCTAAAATCTGGACTCCTGGACTCACTGACTGTGGCACCCCTTCAGAAATATTACAATGGCTCACATGGCAGATAAGCCCGGCCTGTCCATGGGCGATTCGGGGACGCTTGGACTTTCTGCCTGAGTGAACCCCTCAACTTGTTCACATGTTCCACATTGAGGCTCATATGTTTCCAGCCAAGCCAATAAATCCTTGAATGTTGTAGGGAACTTGGAATGGCCAGCAACACTCCCCTCTGCCGATCTCTTCGTTCTCTGACGTGAGAACGGCTGGCAAGGCGTTCCGATCACCCCCAGCATCGGGTGAAGGAGTCCAGGATTGTCACGCCCACTCTGGGACATACAATGGTTCCCATGTACGCTGCAACCGGTGTCTTGAACCACCTGGTCATCCAAAGTGTTGTAGAAGTGCTGCACTGCGTCACCAAAGTTGGCCATCACTATATCATGGCTTGTCGACTTCATGTCCGAGGCGTTGATATGAGACAAGGGAAAGCCCAGCAGCTGCAGGGGACAGGGATTTGACAACCTATGTAACCTAGGACCTAGGACCTAGGACCTATGCCCTGAGGCTGTAAGCCGCCAAAGCCTTAAGCTGTGCCCTAAGCGCTTCGAATATATAAAATGATATTTATAATATATAATATAATAATATAGATATAAGATTGAAACTTGAATTGACTTCACAATTTTCAATCTAAGCTGTGTGGGTCTATGGCCATAGTGGCTGTGAAAAATGTTTGGGCGCCATAAGTGCGCCCCAGTAGTACTTTGTAACTTTGTAGCGCCGAGTAGTACCTTGTGTACGGAGTAGCAGCTAGTAGCACTTTGCAATACTTTGTGACATGGTAGTACTTAGTACTTGCAATACTTTGTAGTATTCTTTGTAGAACTTCGTAAGGAGTAGCACTTTGTAGTGTTCTTTGTAGTTTTGTGCAATGCTTTGTACTTTTAGATTCTAGTAACTACAATTTAGTACAGAAAAGTAATGATAGTGATACTTTGTGGCTTTGTAGAAAGGAAAAGAATTAGAAAAGAGTAGTTAGTACAGAAAAGTACGCAGTAGTACTTTGTTGTATGGAGTAGTTCTTTGTGCACGGAGAAGCAAACCACCTCACCGCATATTGCATCACGACCGCAGACACACCACGCACACACAACCAGCGAGCACCAAAACACAACAACCAAACGAAATGGTTCAAAGCTAGCGGCTAGCGGCGAGTTCACACAAAAAAACTCGGTTTGGGCATCGCACTGGCTGGTTCGCCCTGCGCACATTCTATAAGCAAATTCTTTCTTTAGTTAGTTTATAGCTGGCAGCTAGCAGCTAGCTAGCTAGCAGCCAAACAATTTGTCTCCTTGAAACCTTTGGCACGCCCAGGAACTACTGAGATAGAATACGCTTTGATTGTTTGTCGCATGATGGTTTTGCAAGCTGCACACTCAGTGGTATCGATGCTTCAGGCTCTGATGCTTTTGGCTTTGCCGGCTTTACCATGAAACGACATTGAAAAGTTGAAAAAAGAAAAACACAGCAGACTCTCCATGTCATATGAACAGATTCCAGAATGAGCTCTAGACTCTAAGACTCTAGGGCATAAGGCCAAATTCACCTAATGATCTAGAATCTAGAATCGAATCTAAGAATCTAGTCGCTAGTCTGATGACCTCATGATCCAAGAATCTAATCTAATCCTCTACTCCGACACTGATCATTTGTGACCTAAGGACCCAATGTTTCATCCTGTCCTAATGGCCAAATGGCGGCCAAACGAATGACTGAATGATGTGTTTTCCACTGTCATGTAACAAAGTCCGGAAAAAAAAACGTGCCTTGCAAGCCCAGCCCTCTGCAAGCATGCCAGAGCATCCGCTAACCAAACTCAATGGCTTTGTCCAATTGTGCGCACAATGCTTTTCATCCAGATGCTCCACGATCTCAAAGAAGCTCTTGATCCAGTAGGGATCATCTTTGGGCCCTTGTTCGCACAAACGAAGGTGATGCTGAAAACGTTGAACTCTTTCGGCAGCACTCAAACCAACATCCTCGGCATCACTCCCATTGCCAGATTCTGATGCTGAGAAAACACCATCTGCATCTTCGATCTGCTTTTTCAAGGCATCTGCCTTCTCACATTCATCTGAAGCCACCATTTCCCAATCATCAGATGCAACGGAGGACGGCGCAGTCTGAGGTTGAGAAGCCATTGCTGAAATCAATCTTTGGCCACAGCAGGACTGTGCAGCTCCACGTCGTACGCTATGCAACTGTACACACAGTATACACAGAAGAAATGATGAAAACAACACTCCTGGACATGGCCTCTAGAATCTTTAGAAACCTTCAGAGTTCAAATGTTGCATGTAATAATCAATAATCATATCCGAAACCAAAAGTGGTCATGTAGAAAATGTAGCCGTGGAGCCTGTGCCTATTACTTTGTTAGCTATAAAACAATATACACATGATGAGTTTATATATCATTAAACATCTTTCACATATCGGATATCGCTAGCTCTTGCCTTCCCTTGGCCTTTGTGTTTTTGCACTGCTTTGATTGACCACGTGGAAACTGCCAGCTCTGAAACAAAATGGTCAGGACAGCAACGGCAAGTGATATATTGCAATTCGATTCAATACAGAATGCGGTGCAAAAAACGAAGTTGAATCCCAAAAGCGAATAGGGTCGAGCCCTGTATCATTTTACCTCTCAAAAAATCCCGTAGATAGTAAGTGGTGAAAGAAAACATGCTTGTCTCAGTCTATAGTCTAGAGTCTAGAGTCTAGAAGCAGTGGTGGATGGGAACCGATTCACCATAGAACTCGCAGAATGAATTGAAACCTGAGTGTTTTTCAAACTTCGAGTTTGAAATCCCTTAGTTTGGAATCTTGCCTCAAGTCTTTAATTCTAACATAGAGTGGGCGACGCTCTGGCAATGGGAAGGTGGCATCAACATCCTGGCAGAAGGTATTCTGCCCGCACAACCTTTCTCCAAATTTACATTATCCGTACAATGACAATTTAAAGCAGCATACAGCATAAAACTTTAATCAAATCATTGAAGCATGGCATAAGCTTTGCATGACCCTTGTTGACTGTCTGCGACTGCAGTTGGGTAGCGTAGCGGCATATCAGTAGCGTCAACAATGTGTGTAAGTCACCCACCACCTATGATTTGATGGTGCATCGACCATGTGTGCAAGTTCAAGGAACATTACCATAATCATTTTCAGTTTCAGTATCAGTATGACCCCACCCACCCACCACCCAGAAGTTGCGTAGCATCGACCATGTCCCATTGCCAGGGTCAAAATGTCGCACTTTGCATCTAGGGGTTCCAACTTGCAGAAAACAATAGTTAGTTATGGCGATAGCGAATGCAACTGCCGATATCCGAACGTCAAAAAAACAATATATTACAAAATCATTTGCATATATATAAACGCTATTGGACTGTAACCGTAATGTAATGTAGACTCGGCTGAAAAATTATGATTCTAGATTGTATTGAATTGTAGTAGGTAGGTGCCATCGGAAAATACTTTCATTGCCATATCTGCCAAAGAATAAAAACGGCAAAACGAACATGACATGACCCTTCAATCTTTACTATAGTTACTATTACTATAGGCCTATAGGCCCTACAGTAGGCGATAAGCTGATTCATACCCAGTGTAGCGTATCAGTTTGAAGGTGGAAAATGATCACACACACACAAATGCAGTAATAAATGACTTTTTCTTAAAGCCGCTGAACATTGCAAATATCTGATGAATTGATTTTTCAACTCAACTACAAAAGCAGCAAATGCACTCATCTGACGCGTTCATATAGGCACTTCAGAACCCCATCATAACACGTCAAATTGGAAACTCCAGTGGCATTCTTCATGGAGTTAATTCACGTTTTGACTTTGACCGGCTGAATATTGTTCTTCTCGATGTACTTCAGGGCTGTGTCAATTTCGCACACAAGTTCAGTTGTGTTCCACCAAACCTGGGACTTAGACTTAGACTGTGAGTGACTAGTGACTAGACGTAGACTAGACTAGACTAGACGTAAACTAAACTTAAGACCAAAACAAGTTGATCGTCATCGCCCCTGTGAGTGTGCTGGTTTCGTTTTTATTATGTTACAACGCGTTACTGAACTTGTTAGGCAGTTACGCAGTTAAGCAGCTAGCTGCTGAATCCTTGTCTAACCAACTACCGTTGAAAATGCAATCTGCAAAGTGCTCGCGACCTGTGACTTGACTTGTATATTGTTAGTTAATTCCCACCAATTTCGCCTAGGACCTGGGACCTAGGGCCTGTACTTGAGTTTAGGTTCGAAATTCTACCTACCATATCGTCATCTCAAACACCTGCTCGTACCACGCGGTAGCTCAGTACTTCTCTGTACCTACAAGAGGATGTTCACTTAATTTACATTTACCAGAGGTACCATTTACCAATTTACCTCACGATTGACAATTTACAAGTGAGATGTTGCTTTCTTGTTCTTGGCAGTCGATGTGCTCCATGATGTGACTAGGAAATCATTTCATGACTCAGCGTAGGCTAGCGGCTGTGCAGGTGAATTTACTATCAGGTATTGACGTAGCGCGGTTTGTGGTGTGTGTGTGTGTGTAACAATGTAACAGGTCACAAGTCATGATGATCACTTCACTCACTAGTCACTAGTCACTAGTCCTGACCTAGACTGCTTAAAAAAAATGTCACCGTCGTGATTGCCAAGAGACAGATTTCAACAAGGATTGCCTACGAATCAACAATTTGCTCTTGCTATATCGGCCAAGCTTGTAGAGGTCGATAACATCCTTTGCCACGAACCTTTTGTCTTCATACTCAATGTCGTCTGAAGCCACAAATTTAACCATGGCTGACTGATGAGACGATGTGAATAAACACCAAAAAAAAACTTAAATCATTTCTGCTGACCCTGACTGTCACTGTGTAACAGTGTAAGTGTAAATTTGAAAGTAGCTTGGAAATCTTCTGGTACATCTTTTATGCCAATCTGAATCCTGATGGGCGCACTGTTGCTTTTCCTAGTTTCTACTCATATGCCCTTTACCACCCAATATGTTGCTAAATGATCATGCGTTTTTGCTCAATGTCAAATTTTGCTTGCAAACTGCAAAGTGTTTTCGTTTGTTGTTTGCGTCTGTCCGAACCTTATAAGCCTTGGTCATGTCATAGTCATATTCACAATTTCTAAAGAAATAATCTAGCAGTGCATAGTTTCGGTCAGATTAGGTTTTTTGGCCTTGAGTTGCCATCTTAAAACAATTTGGTATGTTTCAGGACAATGATGATGAGAGTGACTGAAAAAAAACGTTGATACTGCCAGCTGGCTAGCCAACCCAAGTGACCAAGACCCACTTGCAGCACACCCAATCAAATTCTGGTATATGAGATTTGATTTTGAATATATTGAATTCCATTGTTAAGGCTTCGCGCGGCGAAGAAACAGTTTTGTTGAAAAGACATTGTTGCTGACCTTGTTAATCGCCACTGATCATTGAGAAAAAAACGGTTCGCGTGCAAAAATCCCAGCAAAATAACCATGACCATGACAAAATGGAACGCATCCTGCATGAACAAACCTTTAAATTTTATCAAGAATGTCAAACCGCATTCGCCAACAAAAATCAAAGACATATCATTGAAAAAATGGTCAATGGGTGAATGGCCCTGTCACTGTGTTACTAACTAAGTAAATAACATCAAATCATCAAATTTTCATGTTTGCAAATATTTCCTCATAACAAATTTTCATCCAGTGAATGCCTGTCATTGCAAAATTCATGTCTGCCAAATTGCCATTGCAAAAAACATCCATCTATGAATCTGTGAGTTGGAATATTTGACACATTTTTGGTTTTTCAGTGTTGCAAGATATGAACAATTTCTCTTGCTGTTTGACAATCGTTTTACTGTGTCTTTTTCCAATTTGGTATCAATGCTGATGTAGTTCATCATTCTTGAATCATTGACAAAAACGATGTGCCATCGCGGTTGTTGTTGGGTTTTTGTGTGTTTTTCTTCAAAACACTCGTTTGCATGTCTTCAAAATCCAAGCAAAAAAAAACCTCCTTTTGAAAAGACAATTTTTTCATTCGCATTTTTTTCAAAATGTAAATGAAATTTTACATTTTTTTTAAAATGCAAATCTAAATTTGCATTTTGCTTTGCTTTTTTTTACATTTTTTTCGTATTTTTAACTATTTAACATGCCTATTGTCTGTACCTGTCGCCACGGTGTCAAGGATACGCCATGCATGCGTTGAAAACTTTCCAACCATTCCTTGAGATGCCTGCAGCAGATACGTCTTCTGCTACTGAAGCACCTGTGGCCTACGTCTGACCGGTGCTAAAGACTTCACTCAAGTCTTTTACTTTCAAAACCTTGGCAACCACCATGTGGTATGTGCAAACTCTGCACTCAACTTTACTTGAAGGAACTCACTGAACACTCAAAGCTTTGCAAGCGCATCAAAAGTTTTTCCTTCGCGACTCAAGACTTGCGATTGCAGAGGATGCACATCTGATTTCCAGATTCTCTCTCCGACATTTGGGAGTAGTTTGCACTGATGACTCGGCCACACTTGAAGTAACGCCTCTCCAAGGGGAAACACTCCGCAGCATGATTGCATAGATGTAGAATGCCGCTACGCTTGTGTGCAAACCAAACTTCCGGACCTGTGTTCGCAGCTCGTCCCAAAACTCTCCTGACTTTTTCCTGTCTGGGAAGCACTGGTCCTTCATAGTCCTCATCACTGGACTCATCAATGTCGAGATCTGAACTATCCTCAGAAGATGACAAGATGATCTCTGGTTCATTCTCCTCTGCCTCGATCAGCATAGGCTCGGATTTGATATCTGAACTTGACACTTCCTCCTTCACGACGTCCCGGGGGCTCTCGTCGATGACCATGACACTGACTGACTTCTCGGGCTCCACGAAGTACGCACTACGAGGTGCATCTGGTAAGAATGTTTTGTTGAATATGGCCTTCAAAACTGTTTCAAACTTCCGCACTGATGCTCCAGACAAGTCGCGTGAGTAGATGGCTGTTGCGCTACTCGTAGTTGAGCTATGTCTGCCCAGCACAGCTCTGTCGAACTCTGGAACTCCGAACTTTGATGCCCAGCTCAACCCTGTCGCTTTCAGCGAATGCGAAGACACGATGGGGCACGATCGCCCGATGGACTCAATCTGCAAACCCAAAAGCGACCGAAGTAATCTACTGCATTCCTCTGAGGTCAGGCCACGCTTGCAAAGATCGCTTGCATGAACATCCGTAGGAGGCCTCAAAATTGGGCCCTGCAGTTGACCATCAAAATGCATGCCGCAAAGTTCAAGCGCCTCACAAAACTCCACCACCCAGTTGTTGTTGGTAATGCCAATGGCTGGCACCAATATAGGTAGGAACATCGCCTTTTTAGCGGCCCCTGGCAGTTTTGTGGTAGCGAGTGAATACCTCAACATACCCAGCCATTGCATTGTGGTCGTGTTCCACTCGATCTACCATGGAAAGGTCGCTGTGTCTGCAACGCCCATAGATGCAGAGTAACATGAATCCGGCCCCTGCTCTGTCGAAGACATTCACACTGGTACCAGCTAGCAAAGAATGAAGTGTAAGGACATTCTGCACTGTGAGTACAACAGCTTGGCGAACAGCATCTTTCTCAGAGTACATTATCTCGCTGCAGCCTATCAACCTACGACTGGACGTTGACTCAGCAAGGCACTCAAAACTGAAGATGTGTTGCGCATACCTCATTGCTGATAATGTTGAAGCTGCTGTTGTGGGGGCTGCGTTAGTCTCCCGTAAAAAGGAAAAGTATTGCCACAACAACGACTCGCAAAAGGGAAGATCCACATGAGGGAACTTTTGAAAGACCCAAGCCAAATACTTCCTGACCATGTTTGCCCTTGTCAGTGAAGTTGACGGGGACCTCACACCAATGATAGCCTTGATAACGGCCATGTCTGCCGAAAAATTTTCAGAAGACTCATCCAAGTGCAGACGCTGCGACACCGAACTGGAATTTGGACAAAGCTTCAAAATCGACAGCCAGCGACTACATGCAGACTCCAGTACAATGTTTCGTTTCTCCAAAAAGCTGTGATCAGTCAGGTTTGATACTGCTCTGAAAAAAGAAACACCCTCAAAGCCACCGGACGACATAGTTGCTTTGCTCAGCTCACCTGCTACATATTGTGAGTCTGCACCTTCATCTGCCAGAAGAGAAATTTGATCAGCAGTCCAAAACGGCGGCATTGTCAAATTGTCTGGTGCCTGACTGTCATCTCCAAAAATCTGTCTTCCTAAAGCACTCTCCCACGGTAAGCAGATGTTGTGAACCTGTGCATTGCTTAGAAAACTATGCGCCACCAATTGATTGAAGCTAGTCACGCTTATGGGTTCAATGTCCACTGTCGTCTCACTAACTTCAGACCAGCGTATTGATGCACCCTGAGGTTCAGACTCACGATCCTCACCCTGACACTCCGATCCATTGGAGAACCCAGAAGTGAAACACTGCTCAAGGTCAGGCAATGAAAACTCAGGAGTATCTGCAGGAGTATTTGTATGCACCTCAAGTTCTGAAGAAGTATCATGATGTGACTCAGGTTCGGAAGTACCTCTGGTTACAAAAGGAACATGAGTGACTTTGCGCCAGGGCATACCACCCTTCCAACTCTAATACATGGCACTGGCCGGCGAGCTAAAAACCCCCCGACTGCAAAAAATTCCAAGTTGGAAAATCGGCGCAACCCACCCTCCCACCACGTTTGAACTTGTAAAAATCGGTGAGAACGAAGTCAGCATGTTATCAGCATGTGCAGGATACTCACAAGTCATAACAGACAAATTCGATATGAATCACAAGAACTTACCAAGATGAAATGTGAAGACTGAAGGATTTGCATCACAGCACTCAAGTCACAAGAACAACAATTCGAAGCTGCAAGATTTTGTGAAGCAAAGGTCATAGTTTTCAAATTCATACTTTGTTTTTCCAAGCCATGCAAAGGAACAAACGAGAAAAGACCTCACAAAATTTTTGTGCCCAAAAATTTTGTTCTACGTTTGGTCCCAGGGGATAATGACCTATCACAAGTGACAGCCAACGAGTTCGAGATGTCGCAAAACATGACCACATCCCACAACATGACTGTTCAGCAAAAAAGAACACAGAACAAAATATATCGACGTGACTTGCTGATTAGCGACAAAAGTTCCATAGATGAAATGACTTGAATTAGTACATGACCGGAACGTTTCATTGACGCGAAAAGTCACAGTCACGAAAGCATTTGAGGCGCCAACCGAGATCCGAAATGGCCTGCACAACATCAACGCACGATAAGTGCAGCTGTAATGACTGTACAGCTAGTGCATGAGCCAAACATGTCATTCACGTCAAAAGTCATAACAACCACGAAGGCATTTGAGGCGTCAGCCAGGAGTCTGGCAGGACAACGGCCTGCACAACATCAAGGCACGATAATAGCTGTTGCCGCAGAGAAAAGCTAGAAATCCAAAAACAGCCGGAAAGGCAGCAGTCGCAGAAGCTGTTTTTGACAAATCACTCCGTGAAAGTACCAAAATCAAAGATGCGCAGCTGCAAGTCGTGTCAGACACAGCTTTCCAGATTCTTCTCAAAAACTCGACAGGACCGGAACCAGGGACAACCAGCTTGTCAGACATTTCCGATTGAAATGCGACAAGTCGGTTGTCCCTGGTTCATGCTCTGTTATGGCTGGACGCTCTGTTTAAGTTCATCACGAACCTTCGGTTCAGTCCTTGTGGGAAAGATGCGTGGAAGAGTAGGGCAGGTTTGCTCTCGTCATGGGACTAGCGTGGAGTTTATCTCATGATGAACATCAAAACGCAAGGCAAGAAACATGATGGAGGTATGCAAGCTTCTGGCGATGGCAAAATGAGAAGATGCCAATGGTGCCACCTCACCTCTTGGCGATCCTATCTGCCAGGGGTGGATGCTTCACAGGGGTCAGAAAAAGTTGCTGAAGGATGCGAATCAGATTCAACCAGTAGTGATTCTGATAACCTGCAACTTCCACCAAATGAATTGACGTATCTCATGGTGAAGGACGCCTGAAGACGTTCCTTTTCCACAAACTTTGTTTCTGCTGTCGAAGTTGGAGGATTGGCAGGAGATCCACCATCTGTTCCCACGGTGCAATGACCTTTGGAGACCAAGATATTCGAACAATTTTTCAGGAAATTGTTTCTACTTGGAGCCTCCTGATGGGCCTGGTGATGGCACGAAACTGTCACTGTCTCTAGACAAAATCCGTGCGGCTAAGGATGCAGGAGTGGACTTGCAATTTTTGTCTGTTGGAGTTTTGTGCCAGGGTAATCGCAGGTTTGCTTATGTGACTTTGCTGGACAGGGCCATTTGGTGTGGCCAGCCTGACTGTGCGGAAGCCGTTGTGGATGCAGGCATCGAGCTGAAGGGTAATGATATGACATTGGCTTGTCACAAACAAGTCTTGCGTGGAGAAAGTCTGAGCCTGGAAATGCCAGTGCTAGACGCTGTGACTTCTGAAGCCCAAATTGCTGCGGCAGCTGCAGGCAGAGCGTCATTGAAACGCTCGAGACTAACGCATCTTCCAGCGGCCCCATGCTCCACTTTCAATATTTGTGGGAGGAATGGTTAAATGAGAAATGCGCAGATGTTACTCCAAGATGACACTTGCCCTCTGAAGGTTCCGCCTCACTCGTTTGGCCACTTCTGCGCATGTCAGCGACTTATTGCTGAACCCCTCAGGGCCTTTGGCATCTCTACACAATAGGGTCTTGGAAGCTGGATGTCAAGTGGATCCTGAATGGAAACTTGGCAAATGAAGAGGAGTTGGTTACGTAAAAACATATAGGTTGAACTTTTTGGATTGAAATGACGGTGAAATAGGTACGTTGACCTTGGTGGGTTTCATGGTGCAAAATTGTCTGAATACATGGCAGACTTTCCTGGGGATTCTTGTTTGACGGGATCGGAAAAAAGACCTCA
>OMLO01002166.1_pt1 | contig 15661 bp, 7 predicted proteins | sample 1674811 | NCBI WGS metagenome assembly OMLO01 (sample SAMN06265003, study PRJEB25207) | coral metagenome | isolation source: Coral host | place: Mexico:La Bocana,Puerto Morelos, Mexico | collected 2008-11-13 | reverse complement strand
GAAAAAAGGTGGGTGCATTACAAAATGTTTTACAATAATAATAATAATAATAATAATAATAATAATAATAATAATAAAACATTTATGGACGGTATAAAACTAAATAGAAACAGACAATTTTGAATTTTGGGTAGTAAAAAAACACGTTAACCTGAGCAAATATTAAAGCCAAAGGAATCGAAATAAAGCGATTCCAAACAAATAGCTCCGGACAGAAATGAACAAAAGAAGTTAGAATGAAACAAAGTGGAACTCTTATGGAAAAAGAAGGGTTGGAATATGCTTTTTCAAATAGAATGAAACAGAGCACTGAAAGTTGGCCAAAAAGCCAGTAAAGGGGAACTTACCACAGGCGTACATGACGTTAAGATAAATTGACGTATCCGTTTGCTTGTCTAACCCCAGACAAGGATCACCAAATATGGAACGTAATGCTGAGATGTAGCACTGTGGTTTGCCATCACACCTCGTTTTAACTATTCCTGTTTTTTCTGACAGTCTGCATAATTGATTTGATTCTTCGTTTTTCCCACAGATGAGGGCCGCGGACTCGCCAAAATCAGCCGCCTGAATCTCAAGAACAGTTGATCGGCTACAGACCAAGTGCATAACGTCGCGCTCACAGACGTACTTTGAATGGACCAGTCTAGGATCTGAAAATGAACTTTCATTTCTATGTGATACTTAAAAAAGCTCTCCGTTAAAAAGCCGGTTCTGAGCTGCCTTTCGTATGTGTTTCAAGGTGAACTCAGTTTCAAAACCTTTCATCTTAAAATGAACTCAAATTAAAACAAAACAAAGAGGCAGTGATGTGCATTTTTCATTAAGGTTTGATGTTAGGCCCTTTTGAAAACAGCTAAAAAGTAACTGAGAAATAACCCAGTTCTGTGAGAATAGAACCACAGAATAAGCACTATCCCATTATCTGATTATTTTTATACGCACGTGGACACTTATAAAAGTAGGGGTTTAAAAAGAAATAATCTCTCGATTTAAAGAAAGATATATTCATTCATTCATTCATTTAGTTTTTGCCATTAACCACATGAAAGAAAAGAAAAAATATTAATAACACAACACACTAAAAATTTATAGTAACTTAAAGACGATAGACTATAAATGTCTAAGGTGGTAATGATAAGCCTATATAGAAGCCGGGGGCTTATGAACTATAGGCTTCCTGACAATAAAGGGACATCTTACAAATTATGGGGACAGCATAGAATAAAAAATGTATTATTTTATAAACAAAATAAAAGATTTCTCTTATTAAAAAGCGACATGTTTCTCCGTATAGAACAAATAATAGCCCTATGCAATAAAGTTTGTTGGATATTGTTCCAATTGCTTAAGAACGTCTAAAACGTATTCAAGTTGTTCGTTCTAGTTTACTTACGAAAAGTCTTAATAAGACACTGGTTTTGAGAAAATTACGAATTCCTCTTTCGACTGTTTAGATTCCAACTTTCTGACTATTTCTAGGGTTTCCATGCTCGAATCTACTGGTATTTCACTGAATTAAAAAAAACGTAATCCAACAAAGGAAACCGAGCACAGTTTTCAAGAGCCTATGCCTAATTCACCATTACTTTTAAGCTATTTATGCTTTGGCGCCCGTTTTTTGCAAGAGTCTAGGTAAACCACAGAAGCGTTTATTCTCGTATTTTGGCTAAGGTGTGTGCTGTTGTCATGGCAACGGGAATGGTTTAAAACAAGGCGTAAAAATGGTTTTTGTTTCTTTATCCAGACGTTAGATTTTTTTTTCATCATTTTCCCATTACCAATTGACATTAAATCTCTTCTGTCAACACTGTTCTAATAAATTTTCATTTTCGTAATCCGCCGTAAATCGTTTTCACTGCATGCTCTGCATTGTTAAAAATTCCCTATGTCAAAATTCAGATTTTTTGCGATAAATCATTCACGTCGTTTCTGAACTATTTTTTGCCAAATTTCTTGAAATTCTAACGACTGGATCGTTACAAATCGGCAACTTTCGGCAAAAGCAATCGGTCTCAATTTGTCGAGCAACTGCGCATGCGTTGCATTTAAATGGTTCTTTCGGTAACAAAGGAGAAGCTGAGAATTCCTGGTTTTTTTTTGCGTCGTTACCTTTTCTAACATATCTTTAAAAGACTAACGCCATCAATAGACTGCGTTCGATAATATAGAAAAATAGCGCAGAAAGTGCGGGTGTTGGGTAAATGAAATGATCACTCTATTGACGGCATATTTGTTTTTGCAATCCTTGTGCGCTCGCTGAATTGCATTAGCAAGAGCGCGCGTGAAATGTGCGTGTTCAGCCACCTTAAATAAAGAAAATTGGCTATTTCAATTGGTTAACTGTTCCACCTGCGCGCGTGGTGCGCCCTCGTATCGGAACTATTTCTTCTTTCGAACAATTGTCTCTAAAAGTGAGATTTAAACTTGGCATGTTAGTCAAAATGAAATTATTGTGACAGTCGTCAGGAACATGTCTTTGCCAGACCTTATTTACATCTGTGCATGACGTAGTTATGTAACCCAAGCTCTGGCTGAGGTCTCAGTAGTTTGAAGGAGGGTACGCAGCCAGAACCTTCGTGTGGATGAATATAGTCACGAACGTGGTTACAACACAGCATAGGAAATCTTGTTAGTCTAAACTTCCTCGGCAGTGGTACAGCGAAACAACAAACACTTCATTAAATGTTGTACAATATGAAGGAATAACAATAATCTCATTATGAACGAGTGGTGGAAGAGTGCTAACTAGCCACATACAATTGAAACGATGGCGAGGGCAAAAATGATATATAGAGTTGGTCCACATTTAATATTCGAAAAAACTTAATGTTTGGCATGCATCGTTCTTTGCATCAGACCCAAAGAATTTATTACGTGACCATCAGTACCATGAAGCCCCAATGTGAAAAAAACAACGCTCCAACAAACTACACCAACCTCCTGGAGAGAAATCTCGGCTCAAGACTATCCAAAGCCACCGTACATTTAACATCGCTGGGTAAAAGGGAAATAAGTGCTGCAACATCGCGAAAAAAAGTAAAAACGTAACAACGCATCAATACATTCCTAATTCTAGGTTGCATATCAACGAGATATTTGATTTTTTTAGTATTTAAGTAATTGTCCAATCGGCAACCACAAAAGGATTTATTCTCTTCCAAACATACTTAAAGTAATGTCCCTAATCTGCTTTGTGGTATACAACGTTAATCTTAACGGTTAAATTGGTTTATTGTTTTGACAAAGATATAACACTGTACATGTAATTAAGCACTTTCTCTAGGGGTTTGAAAACAACGTTTTCTTGTGTTTATAATGATATATTGGTTTGTGCAGTAATAAGTATTTTTGGGAAGCATAAAAATCATGTCATAAAAGAACCTCTCAGCATTATAAAAAATTAATAGGATTCGAAGTTTTGTCGTCATTTAACTTTAATTTGATGAAGTTTTAGGACTGATTTACATCATCTCCCATCCTAACAGAGAATTAACTATGGTATCTATTTTACGAAAAAAATCCTAACCGTAAGTAAGAATATACTCGTCATCTTTTCGGCAATTTTTTAAAGAAGTAAATACAAAATTGTGAAGGTAGTTCTGCAGAGTTGTGGCTCATTAAATAGTTGAATTATTTCGTCGGTAGGATGAAAAAAAATATATATTGTCTACGTTTTTAGGTACATGTAGCGTCGTAGTGAAACACATCAGATAACAATACAAGAAATGTCAGTCTACCCGAAAATACAATACAAGGTTATTGGCACATCAAAAGGAAATAAACTTGAAAAATGACAGTCTCCCTCCTAACAATAAATGTATCTTTTTAAGGATTTTGATGAAATAAAAATAACTGGTTTCGTGTATCTCTTTGTTCGATTGATTAGTCCCGATCTAAAACATCAAGCTGCTGTTTGGTAGGAACAAAGTCCAATACAACTGCTTTCTCTTAAATGGCTAGGTGTAAATATTTACGTTTCCTTATCAAACATGGAACGACTTAAAAAGAAATTCTTAGGGCGTCACAGATAACACACGAGTTGAGAATATTCTTCCAGACCTTTATCGGTTGAAGCGATAAACAGTACCTCAGTGGTTCTAATATTATAAAGTAAATGAATGAAAGACTATTTAAGTGTATTTTGTCTCCTCAATGATTCGCACAACGTTCAACATACCTGCTCTCGAAGCACGAATTCCACTGACGGTAAACGTAACGGTTATCAAGAAAATCCAACGTCGCCAGGCCAACATAATTTCTAAGCAATTCGAAACTTCTTTGCGTCACGTTTTGTCACTACCGCGTTTAAATTTGTACAAGTAATATATGCCACCGAATCCAAAGTACATGTAACATTACTGTTCTTATTACCATCTCTTCGTGAGTTTTTCCGGTTATGAAAATCAAACTGACGCATCCAATTAAAACGTTATGAATAATATATTAAAATCGGTGGCAGTCTAACAACTGTGTCAACAATTTAGACTTTTCTGCGGCAGCAGAAAAAGAAATTTACCGTGGTTTTTCAAAATTAATTTCTAAAAAAGTGATCTTTCCTTCCTATCGAGTTTACTCAAAGAATTATTGTTCACTCTTCTGTAACGTTTGTATTGTCAATCGTCTGAATTTAATGACTTGGCAATCATGAAAGGATAATACTACAACTGAAAATTTAAGCAGAAACCGTAAATTAGATAACTCGAATTCTAGTTTCGTCTTTAATTCTCTCTCTATGGCAGATATAATTTTATCTTCTTGACAGCTTAAATTTTTTTATTATTATACGAATCTGAATCTTAAGCCTGAATAAAAAATGCGAGGGACATGTTAGTATAAAAATTGCTAAACTTTAGTTCAGAATTTATTACGTCTACAAGATACATTGTGGAAGCTGACAGTCTTCAGTTATCTTAATCCAAGCTTAAATTGAATTTGAATGTTTAATTGAGGATCTTTATTTCTTTATAGTTATTTTTAGGGAGTTTCACATAGGTCTGACCTGTTAAGGTTTCTATCAAGATAGCGTTTTGTAATCTTTGTGTTTTGTTGGTACATACACGTATTATATTCATGCATTGTATTTTTTTGTTTCTTTGCATCTTGAACAAAGAATGTATGTGTAAAAGTCCACGAAAGAGCTAAGTGTTCGGGTGAATGTTTCTAAGCAAAATAACTTTAACTGCTTGATATTCTCATTTCTGAGTATTACTTTGGAATTTCTGCATAATTAAGATGGATTTTGATTAACTATTACAAAAGCACTAAACTATATTGGGGCTCTCCAAAGACAGGTAGTAAGTTTGGTCGATTCTGAGATCAAAACAAAGACTGACAACTTGGCGACATACAATCTGTGAAGAGATCTCGCGCATAGATTTACATATCTCGACTGATGAAAACAAAATTAAGTTGTTTCAGAAACACGTGTCTTCGTGTTCGTCCAGTGGCTTGTAAATCATAAACAAAATCAAAATCAAAACTGGATTATACTTCATCAATCGAAAACCACGCTGTTACCCTTGTTGTTGTTTTATTTTTGTTTTTATATATTTTTTTCTTAATACAGAGTGCAAAACATAACAACCTTTGTGAGAAAGACAGCATATGTTGTTGTTTTGTCGATTCTAAGTTGACTTTAAGCGTTGTTTTAATGTCACACAGCATTTCCCTACCACAGTAAGTGCCATTTAAAGAGCGTCACTGCGTGGTTAATAAGGAATCCTATGTAATTTAATATGCTCCTAGGAAACCCACTTCCACAAATATGCAAGAGCTTGCACGCTATCTTTCTTTTCCCATAAGCGAGTATTCTGGAGTCCATAACAAAGCCCTTCCTTACTTATAACAATCAACAACGGACATTTACGTCAACGACAAGCACGTCAAGGATGATAAATGCAACTTGATGATCGCAGTTGAATAGTCTGTTAAAGTGTTGCTTGCCTAACAAGTTCAACGACTTGAACTTTGTAGGGGCTATCGTTAGCTGTAACACTTTTTTAACTCTCGCTGTTAGCTATAATGGTATTTGTTCATTATAATCTTGTATACATTGGTAAAGAATTTCACTATTCTAGTAACACTTGGTTTGTTAAAGATATTTTTGTTATTGCAAAAGGGTTGTCAGATTCGACAGAAACTTAAGAAAACCTTTGTGATTCTGAGATTCTTTGTTTTTTTTTCTTGTCATAATGCTTCTGCTGTTTACATTTGCCTACGTGCCAACATGCCAACATGCCTACATTTACTAAGTATCCAATGCCAATCAAATGTTAATCCTGGATTCATTACTACGCAAACTCAAGTATAAACGTAAGCATGACGATAGCGAAGATGACCACAACACAAACATACGTCCGTAAGCTAATTGCCTTATCTTCGGTTCCATGCGTCCTCGATAAAGTTAAACAAGATGGCGGACTACAGATCCCACATATGCTTTTCTTATACACCGAATTCATAACCGTCGGATCGCTCGGGTAAGCCTCTGTAGGACAGCATGAAAACGAGTCGGGTGAGGATAGAATTCCCAACTTAAAAATGGCGATGAGTGGAGCGGAGGCATCTCCAGCTCCCGTTTTACTGGGTACGTGATATTCATGATATTTAGTCTTGCGGGGAGGAAACCAGCAGACTTGGGAAAAGCTAATATTTTGCTCTGGCGTGATTGTGAAAGCACAGCTCGTAAGATGACGATATGTCGCTTTTCTGATGTTTATGTTGTAGTTAAAAATGAGATTCAGATAAAAATAATTTTAACCTGGTTTGATTCTCAATTTCCTTTTTCTTCTAACCCTAATAAGGGTTAGAAGACTGTTTTTTTTGTCTTGTAGTGTCTTTACCGGTGAGTCGTGTAGGTTAACAGGTTGCCTTGACTAACAAACTTATTGTTCACTCACTATTCTTAATAATTTTTAAGCCGAAATCAAAACATCCGGTTATGTACATATCCCTTCTGATTCTTGATTTCGTATTAGGGATGTCACAGGAGTGTACATAAGCATTTATTGGCTAAAAGCTCTTGATAAGTCTGAAATCAATACTGAGGGAGCTTAGGTTCGCATAATTTAGACATTCTCCCGGGAAGTTGTCCTTAATGAAAAAATGCTTTAGTGTTCTGTGTTAACTGGCAGCGTCGTTTTCATGCTCTCGTACAGAGACTTGCCCAAGCAGTCCGACTTTTTTGAATTCGGTGTATAGGATAGAGTTCTCACTTGACATAAGCATACGTACAAGCACAAAAACAGAGACTTTTAATCTGCTTGTGCTTGTGCTTGTCCTGTGCATATTCTCACTACTGTTGTGTGCTTGTGGTTGTGCTGTGGGTATCCTCACTGCCGCTACGCTCATGATTGGCCTTTCCACTTATGTCGTAATGAAAACCAAGCTCCTAGTGTAGTACTTAATAGCTTTGTATGGATATCACTGAAGCCTCCAAGGAAGAACACAGAGACTGACTTTCTTATAAGTGACTATATGAAGAACCTTACATTTAGTATCGTTGGGCAAAAGAGTTGGAAATCTGTGCTGCAACAGCGTGGAAAAAGTAGAGCGAGTATTGGCACATCAATGCATCCCTAATTTTGGGTTGCGTAACAGCGAGCTATTTACTTCTTTTAGTAAGCCACATGTCACAACATAAGCATTTCATTATTTGGCTAATCAATGACTATGGTAAACGAGTTAGGATAACGGACACAACTCTATCGGAGTAGAGTTCTTGACCTACTACTAAAAATATAAATTATCCAAAGAATGATTATAGCCACAGGTGTAGGTGAACAATTCAGAGAGTAACACAATAAAGAGAATAACACGCATAAAGCAAAAAAGAACAGCACCTCGAGATAAACGCTGAAAAGGCAATCCAGCAATTGAATTACACTATGGTGATTTTTAAACACATCTTTATTTTAACATACATGAAAGCAGTAAACCTTTGCTGCGCTGATAAGAAACGACTATCGTCAGAGATTCATCTACATCGCGGCTTCATTTGGAATCGCCCCCTCTTCTCAGAGTACGCCGCTACACTTGTGAAAACGTTTTATGCAAGACATCGTTTAAAAACAGCTTCTATTTGTTTCAAATTGAAAACTACTTTGAAACTGATCTAAAACAATAAAAGTTAGAAAAACTTTGTTAAAGATTAAATTTTTTTACAACCATCTGTCGCCATCGTCAGAGTTCAAAACCGTTTCATTTGCATAATTTACAGTTTTTATGTGACGAAGGAAACTGGTTACCGAAAATCCAGTTTTTTCAGTTCTTGTAAGATTAACTTTATAGTTTTAGATCAATGTCCAAAAAAATTAGTTTATTAGTTTTCTATTTATTTAAATTTTATTCATCCTTTAAAATAATTTTTGTAATTTTCCCGCTATAAGGATTTTAGACAGCCAGTGCAATTTTTGAAGATTCGAACAGATTGTAATTCCTTGAAGATTTTTATGAACCAATGTAGACACTATACATCCTTACTGGGCACGAAAATCATGTAGTGGTGCGACGCCAGGGCATGCAACAAGCGTGAGCATCAAGGAAGAAATATATAAACAAGTAAAGAACTTGTGCCACAAGGCATGAAAAACTGAAGATAACCCGCGGAGCTGAACTGATAACATTTAAGTTCTCGTCAGAGTCTTCATAAGGCGACAAATTACAGCTTTTAGGACGCCTTCGTTTCCACACACCTTTTGAGTTTGGTGCCTCTGTTGCCGTGGGTTCAACGGCGGTAGCCCCCGTTATCACAACTCTGGACGCTCCTACCGTGGTACTAGTCAAGATAGAACTGGGCAGCGTTGACAAGGAAACATTTGAGCTTCCAATGGTAGATAGTTTTGCCGTTGAGTGAGTTGCCTTGTCAATCGTCCCGGGAGTTTTGGGAGCTGAAAGTTATATTTTGTACAAAAATGTAAGCTTTAAAATTCCGCTTCTCTGGGTTAGGCATCAAAGGTTTTCTGAAATAATCGATCTTGCTAAGTGTTGAGCTGCCAGAGGGTTACGCATATGAAAACAACGTGAACGTACTGAAACAACGTGGTATTCAAAGATTAATGGGGTAAATTTTCTCTGTTTCAGTTCTAAAACCCGTCTCCAACTTTTGACAGCGAACCATTTTTTGATCCTTTCTGCTTCGATCACTGCCCACATGTATGTTTGTACTGATGATTATCTTATGTCATCTTTGTGTCAGCTTAAAAGCGTATACTATGTATAAAGAACACATATGAACTTACAGTATATGCATTCATAGAGTACCCCAATGCGTATTCTCATGTTCAGGTCTCGGCAGGGAAGGTGCATGCCTTTGTAAATTCCATGTGCCAAGTGGACTTTGCAAAATCTTTTGCCATTGCATATTTTTCCGAGAATGGACGTTAGCTTTCGTGCGTCGTCTTCTGAGGCTGAGCACTTACTAGTACTATTTACATTTACTTGGTTATTGCCGCAGACATATTCATTTTCCTCTGGAAATTCTGGAAATTCGACATCCGTGATATCGATTATTCCTGCTGGATAGTTCACACACCGAGTTAAATTTCTCGTAGCGTCTTCGCAGATAAAGACTAACAAAAAAAAGTCAAGTATTAGTACGGATTGTTCTGATGTTATGTGTGGTTATTAAGGAAAATTAATCCGCTAAAATTATACCGCGCAAGATCAACATGAGCTCTTTGTTCAGGATTGACACCATTAAAAAAATATGTTTAACCCAGAATCAATAAAAACAAAGCTGAAGAGTAAATGCAAACCAATTATTGATACAGGTTTTGTGCTTGTAGCTATAGAAGCTTTTTGATTGTGAACTAAATAACAAACAAATATTACGTGTATTAAGAATTCCCTCTAGAACTGGGTAGCTTAGCTGGTCTTTTAGAACCCATACACAAATCCAGCTTATGACAGGAAAGGGTATTTGAGCCTGAACTTTCTGGTTACAAGTCCATTGACCAAACCGTACGAATCTCGGTGGGATAATTCAATGCGACAATCTTAAAAAAGGCAAGTAGTTAGCTGGGTGCCTTCTTCTAAAAATAACAGCGTTTATACTTAAGGAGAAGACCAGGGAATACCAAAGCTTATTATTCAATAAATAGCAAACAATATAGAGAGTCGAGATAAGTGATAGCTATATATATCCCATTCGCGGGTTTAAAACGATGCCCTATATTAGCTTTCTCAAGCTAAACACATTGACATTTAAATAATGCTATTATTTCTTCATTTATTTATTAATTATTTATGTATTCATTTAAAAGCTAACATCACTGAGCAACATTTCATCAGGAACCAAGAATGTTTGCGTTCATATACATACACAGTTCATCCGGCGTATTCTGCCCGTCGTCATGAATAATACGCTTCATATTACGTGTATGACCTTACCTGATAGCCTTGCTACATTTTCAAAATGCACAATTATATTATCGAATACTTGATTGATATCTGTCTTTTTTAAATACCTCTGTCAATGTTAATTGACAGCTGAATATTCTTGTAAATGAAGGCGACTTTAGTTCATATTCAGGTTGCAGAAGATTTAAACAACGTCGACCTTTTATTTCAGTCGCTATTTCGTCTGCACCGATGGTGTAGTATTCAAGGAATGTATTTATGCAGAATTTAACTTTGAAATTACCCTATGAATAAATGCTTAAACGTTCAGTAAGCCAGACTGGGAGAATAGTTTGGTAAAATTACATTCAAATTAGTTAGTTCAATGTTCATTACGAGTAACAACGCCGGCTTATTTATTTCATACGTTCATACGAATCCAAGGAGTTTGTTGTGAAGAGCAACACGGCAAATACATCTTGAATAAATCCTCACATGTCCAGTAAGCCAGAATGGGGAATAATTTGATAAAGCTGTATGGAAATTAGGGTAGAAAATTGTTATTCTCGTTGTTCGCTTTATTTCTTTTGGAAAATCAAGTAATAAAACATGTTTGAAACTGATAAGATACAATTCTCTCTGACTAATAATCTCAAAAAGGGAAAAAAAACTCAAAAACGCCGATTTCAAGTCAAGAAATATAGTCAATCCATTTTTTTTTCGGTCGTGACCTTACGCTCTTATGGATACAACAAATATACGATACCAATAGTTAAATTCCTTAAGACTACAGAAGAATTCGCTCTGTTTTTGAAGGATAGTAAATTCTTACCATGATTTTTGGAATTTGCCTTAGCAAGCATAGCATTCACCGATGTCAGAGCAAGGATGACCAAGAGCGTTCCTCCAGCAGTCATTGTTCAGTTTACCCAATGGAACATTGAGTTGTACTTTTTACGTTGAATTACGAGAAAAAAAAAACAAATAAGAACTTCTCGGGTCGAGCTAATTCGTTAACACTTCCTGTGCTACCTGCAGGGTTTGAGGCTTTTTTCTTGGACAGAGCAAATGCACCGAATAAATATCCGATAACATGTTAAAAAATAATAACGATTGCATTTCTACAGTGCCAATCCACTAATTGCCGTAAAGTAGTTGAAATTTTAAAAGATTAAAAAGGCTTATATTTAAAAATGTCAATTAACATGTTTCAAGAAATATTTAAAAAAATTTATGTGAAAAGGCTCTTTCTTTATCTTATTTTATTTTATATTACTTTTTATGGACTCGTCCTTATGTTATAAGGAATTGTATTTTATAGTCAAGACAATAATAGACATGCTTGAGTAACTTTGATAATGGAGCATTATAACATTTTGACATGTATACATGGATTATTCAGCAATTTAATAAATTATGTATTATTTAATACCAATTTCGCTTTTCTGTTGAATTCTGACCTTTTTCCCTAAATATCATTCACTCAATCAGCGAGCGGATCCGGAAGACTACAAAGGAAGTATGATGGAGTCAATAAAAAAATGAAAAATTCCCAACGTTAGCGATAAAGCGATTCAGAAATCTTTTATCATCTAGTCAGAAAGAATAAACGAGCTCGTTGACATTCAAAATTGAGACCAATACTTGGAATTAGCCTTACTTCATCGGGAATTTCCTCAAAGTGGCCTGTGGTTGGATTATGATTAAAATTTGTCTTTTGTAATTTACACTGAATGAACTCCAAACGCCTTCTTTTATTTGGGATTTACATTGCCTGTGCCAACGCATGAGAGCAACTCAGTGTTAATTGGTCTTTTGATATTACTAATAGATGTATTCATAAACGCTTTTAACTCATCACATCCTCAAAGCAGAACGTAATTAAAATTGTGATTTCTTGAGCCAGATTATTTACCACCTTCCATTTGCGTGTTAAATGACGCAATATTGCAAAATATTTCTTCACTTGATAGTTTTTCCAGCTTTGTTTATAGATGGCACTACACCACGAACTTATGGGTGTTTTATAATAAAACAAGAACACAAGCTTTTCACATTATACATTTCACGCAAGATGCATAAATTTTCACATAACGCTATCGTTGTTGTTTTCTTTTGTTTGTGGTCGTCGTCGTTGTTTCGGTGTTGTTGTAGTAGTGGTATGCGCGCAGTTTCTCCAGAGAATTCATCATATCCTGTACGTTACCGTACATTATCAGTTTAAAGTGGGCACGAGCGATTAAATTAGTCTGGTCGCCCTGACCTTCACCCCACAATTCCTGAGAGTGCCAGTTTAAAACTAATAGTAAACAAAACCTTTTAAGGGAATCGAAATATGTTATAACAAGAAAGTCTAAATAGCCACACCCCGAGGTTTTATATAGAAAAGAAGCAGCGAAAAGCTTTATCTTTATTAGTTTGCATCCTTTATATGCAAATTTAGTTGAAGTTGTATGTTGAAATGTATGTCGAAACATACGAAACGTCAAGTAAACGAGCTTTGTTTCCCAGCAAGCGTTTTAAATTGGCATGTTTATCACCGCAGTTTGCGTTTTATTTTTAATCGTTTTCTTCTTTTTAAAGCTTAAAAGCTTTTTTTAAATCTCACCTTTTGTTAGTATTATTAGCATATATTTTCCTAGCTTCTTAAATTCGATTTTTTTTTTAAACTATTTTTAACCACGTGCATTTGTAATTTTATGATTGTAATATTTATTACCAGCGCCCCTCCGGATACCAGCAATAATGCTGAATGGGCCACTAGATCAAGTTTTACTTACTTACTTACTTACTTACCTACTGCGCCGAAATGGTCTCGCGCGCTGCATAAATTAGCACATTCTCCTCCTTCGCTATACCCAATGGTAGCGAGCATAGTATTTATATGCTCTTCACATTTTTTTAGAGTTTCGTTTTTTTGCCCCACCTACTCCCTGCTGCACTTTTTCGCATACGCAGGAATTATTTTCGTTCATATATTGTTTTCTCCGCGTTAACCACAGAGGTGTAACACGTGTATCTTCGAAGGCTTTATGTGAACCTCCACCACCTTCGAAATACCTCGGATGTCTGTCGGTAGTCTTCGAGGGTCTTTTGGGTATCTTTGTTGTTATTTCCACTGATGTTTCAAGTTCCATTCGAGTTTCAAATTTGCACTCGTTTTAGCCAACCACAATCTAATAATTTTTTCAAGCCTAGTCAGGCTAGTAACAGTTAGCAGCTTGGCATGAATATTATTGAGGCACTCCACGGTAGTATTCATTCTTACCGCGGCAGGCCAATAATCCAGAGCCCTATATTCGGAATCAACAAGCTGGTTAATAAACAATATTAACCACAATTATCTCTAAATGCATTCATCACATTGGCTATGTGATCATGGGGAAGGAACTTAGTACCAATTGTTCTTTTGATAGTAGTTCTAGGTATGACCATAAAACGTTTTTAAATTCACTAACCGATCACTTCCCCAAAGCAGAAGCTATAATTCATATTGTAATTTTTAGAGCAAAATTTTTAACCACCTGCCAGTCGAGTTTTAAATTACGCCATATTTTTAAAAAAGTATGTTCATTTTTAATAACCTTTTCAGCCTCTTTTTATAGATAGCACTACACTTTGAACTTACGTGTACACGTTTTAATAGTAAATAATAAATACAAGTTATTTTTAAATTATACGATTATGCATTAAGATAAGATACATAAAGCACAAAGCCTATGCTTGTCCTTCTTCTATTTATAGTTGTACCTTAACGCATCATAAGGCGATACACTCAAAACACTCTTAACTGTCTAATTTCTCCATCAACCGAACAATTGACTTGGGTAAACGACATCATCATCTGAGCTACCAATTAAGAGCATCAATGGCGACTTGTTTTTACGAATTAAAAAAGCTGGAAATGACCCTGTTACACTATCCAATCTATATTTCGAGGTATCAAAAAAAAACAAAAGTCGCTTTTTACTCTTTAGCATGCATGTATACCGTGCAAGGGGCAAACACATCCGTCGAGACACAACTTGCTGGAACAGTTACACATACTATAGTAGAAAAAGTGGTTTCCTAGACTCTACAAGGTTTCTGAAACTTGCAGCCAAGAAATTATAAATTGAATTCTATGGCCGTGTTAGCAAACTGCTCAGTTCTCGATGGTGCCAAGACAAAACTGTTGTGAGAAATTGGTAGTTTACTGCTGCTGAAAAGGTAAATTCACAAGAAAATTTCCAAAGCCATAATTAGCGCAACTAATGCACTAGAAATCGTCTGAATACTTTCCCCGTTGTAAAACACATAACCAGAGACAACTGATGTCGATTTTTCCTGTGTTTCAATTCGTTTGCTTGGCGATGAATAGGAAACAACCGGCTTGGTTGAATTCCCAGTTGACTCGCTTAAAGTTTGGTACGGGGTGGAAGGCCTCGTTAGCACCGTCGTTGACTTGGTTCGTTCATACGGGGGTTCTGTCGACGAGGGTAATGTTTCTGTAAAAGTTCAAACAAACGGAGGAAAAATAGAAATCAGAAGAACTCTGGTCAGACTGAATCAGAATGTATTTACAGCTATAATGGTAAATAACTAGTGGATTGTTATTCTAAATAAGGATCGAATATTTGTTTGGTCAAAATGTAGCTAACGCAGAAGTGTTACCCCGACTGGACAGCAACTTTCACCTTATTTCCCATTTCTTAAAGCTCTGTCTACTAATAGAGCCTCTGCTTATATTCTTCGACTCTCCCTTTAACCCATTTGCGTTGTTGTTGTTTTGTTTTATTTTATTTGTTTGTTTTTTTTTCACGTGTGGTGTGTGTGTTCTGTATTTACTTGATCATATAATTGTGTTATTCTTCGCCTACTGCCCAGTTTTTCTTGCCCCTTATGTTTATCTAGGTAAGCTAATTCTCTTTTCTTTTATTTCTCTTTCTTATTATTATGAGTGCAATCATTAATGTACAAAATGCCAGGCACAAACAAACTTGTTATTGTTACTTATATTTTTATGTTCATGTGCCATACTTTCGTTTGAGCTTCTAGCAAATATAAACCTAGCTACAAACTCATCGTAGAAGTAATATAAACAACGATACTTACTATACTTACTGCATTCGTACAAAACACTCAAATATTTAAACACTGTTGGACATTCATCTCCCATAGTGTTCTTATCCACACTGACATTGCATTTCATCCGTCCTTCGCAAAACTTCCGCACTAAACTCATCTTATCCACGGGGTCGCAGTATTGAGCGCTCTTTCCACGATTGCATATGTTGTTTTGCCTTCTGGAATACTCTGCCTTATAAATTTTTATCGCCCT
>OMLO01002165.1_pt1 | contig 15662 bp, 15 predicted proteins | sample 1674811 | NCBI WGS metagenome assembly OMLO01 (sample SAMN06265003, study PRJEB25207) | coral metagenome | isolation source: Coral host | place: Mexico:La Bocana,Puerto Morelos, Mexico | collected 2008-11-13 | reverse complement strand
CCGTCAAGCCACCCGAACGATCCTTGCAATCATCCTGCGGATGTTGAGATGATAGATATCAGTAGGGTTTACACACCTGTATCATGTTTTTTAATTGTGCAATTACATATTCATGTGAAGGTTGATAGGCAAAATTAAGAAACATCTAACTTAATCATTGAATGAAAAAAATACGCTTTCGAACCAAATCATCTGTTATATACCTTGGCAATATGCATATCAGCCTGAGATTTTTCCACCGTAAATCAGGCCCACATCCACCAACTGCTGGGTTCAAACAGAATGTCTCTTGGGCTACGGGTAGTGACTTGTTTCATGAGGCTGTTGGACTCGAAAGGCCACGGGGAAATTGCAAGTAAAGGTTGAACCTGGGAAAAACCTGCTTTCGAACTCGTTCATCCCCAACTTCCATTGGAAAACATCGTAGCAAAATAAATGTTCAAACTTCCCAAGCTTCCCCCCCAACCCAACCTGCCAAAGTTTCACGCGAATCAACCCCATCTTCCCACTGTCAGGCTGTAGTTGTAACACTTTTTTTCCCGGTACTGGATGTTTCTGCCGTTTTTGGACGGTCCTGTAGCAATTCCCAGGCTTCGGTTACATCACGAATGTCCAACTCCATTGCACCTAACCAAGCTTTCAATTCGCTATCAGCCAGGATGTCCTTGAACTCATCCTGAAGTTGTCAAACAGCCAAGCTGTTTGGGTGGTGAAAAGTCATGGTTGTTTCAGCTGACGGGTCCCGGAACGACCCCGCAGGTTTTTTAAGTTTTTGGGATATGGGTTTTTAGGTTTTTGGGGTATGGTTTCTTGATGATTGAAAGCGGATGGCTGTTAGTTTCAGGAGTGGAAATGTATCCATTTCCATATCAATCATCTGGTCAAACTAGCTCGCGACCTCACACGGAAAAATCACCTCAAAAGGTAGCAAATAGTAAGGGAAATCCCCAAAGTTTCAGCTAAAATCTAGGTTAGTGAAATATTATCATTTTGGCCAGATATATGTACCAAATCATCCATGTTAATAGGGTTTTGCATTATAAACCATCCATTTCGGTTAGTGAAATATTATCATTTTGGCCAGATTTGTTGATGATTCAATGGATGATGGAGATCTGGGTTTCATCTCATCACTGGACCTCTTGATGTGGTTGGTTAGTTGGCAAAGGGGAGTTTTTTTTGAACGCTGTGAGATGTGTGACTTGTGTATTCTAGAGAGGTGGAAGGTAACAACAAGATTTGTGTTTTTGTTTGGTGAGATGAATTGCAGGTGGCTAATTGTTTTTTGGACCTTCATTTCTTGGAAATCTTTCTGATTTTTATTATGGAACGTCTGATGGATCGGATCATATTTTTGAGAGAGGTCGAAAGAAGTAGCTGACTGTTTCTGTGAGGCTAAACTCCTATACAGAAATGACTTTTTGATGTATCTGTTAAAGTCCGGGGAACTAACATATCCCACCTGGGGAAAAGGAAAATCATCTTCAAATATGCCTTATCAGGCGGATATGTTAATTTCCTGGAGGGTAAAGTCCGGGAGATTTAATATTTGATTCATTGTGTGGTTGAAATACTTCTTCATGTATAGCTAAACCAAACAAGATTCCTGGAACTTCTGGGAAAAAATCCGCTTGACAAAATCAGCCATCCATTGTTACGGAGCTTCGTGACCTTAGTGTGTATGGGTGCCAAGGGTTTTTTTATTTTCACCTTGCCTGGACCGAGTTTTTGTGTGTGCAGTTTGCACTGGGGTTTTTCGGGGGGAAAATGGGAGCGACTTTTTGAAAGGGTACCCTCCCAAAGTTTAATATAGCCCCTGAAAAGGTACCATCCCAAAAGGAAAAATAGTCTTCCAACCATCCATTTTCAGGGGCTATGTTAAACTTCGGGGGTGTATTTTTTTAAAGATTTTATGAGGCTTTTGTTCAATTCTCGGGAAGGGACGTGCAGCATTTGCGTCAGGAGATATGGATCAAAAGGACTTTAAAAGCAATATGTGATTCCCTGGTGTGTTTTGTGAAGTGATAGGTACGGTATACACCCCCGAAGTTTAACATAACCCCTGGAAAATGATGGTTGGAAGTTGGAAGACTATTTTCCTATTGGGAAGGTTACTTTTCAGGGGCTATGTTAAACTTTGGGAGGGTAGATGAAACTTTCTTAGAAAGAGCAACACCACGTAATTTCCGATCCCTACCCTTTGAATCAGTCGACCCCCTGCCTCCATTCCCTACTAGGCCTTTGTTTCTAGTCGATCTAGGGCATCAGGCGCAACCAACCGTACCCATGGGAAGGGCACTGGGACAGTCCAACAACTGACGGATGGAACCCCCAAATAGTTTATGGCTTTTGCTTTTACGAGATCGTGTTCTTCAAACTTCAAACTTGAGACATCTTCAACTTTCGTGTTTTGCCGGGTGTGTTCTTGCCAATCAACAGTTGGCAGAGTTAGTAGTGTTTCCCGATGCACATCATAATATCAATCCATGGAGTCAATTATGTACTGAGTGATTGACTGACAGATACTGTAGTGGCAATCAGCTTGGAGCTTGCACTATACCCACCCAGCTATCACATAGCACGGTGTCATCATCCATGTGGACTGTCAAAAGAGGGGTTGCATGGTTCCCAGATAGCCCCGATCATGTATTCTTGCTTGGCTTGGGCTCAAAGTCTGAATACAGATTCATTGATTTTGAGGACGTCAAGATTTTGAGGACGTCGCAAATGCTCCAAAATGAAGTAGCTTTGCTGAGTGGGAATCCTGAACTTCACACACTTCCGCCTTCTTCCACCGTTCAAGATGTAATGACAAAGGCCCAACGAGCCTTTGGAAAAAAGCACCTCAGACTTATCACTGCAAAGAATCGACCTCTAGTCGATTTGGAGCAAACCCTAGGAGAAGCGAAGATACAGGACGGAGAGCGCCTTACAGCTGTGATACTTCAACCACAACTGGCAGCAACAGAGGGTGCATTTGCCTTGTGGTGTCATGGAGATAGCGCAGTCGTTACCTGGGGTAGTCCAGGCGGTGGTGGTAGCAGTTCTGCAGTTCAAGATCAGCTCAAGGGTGTGCAGCAGATTCAAGCCAACAAACAAGCCTTTGCTGCGATTCTGGAAGACGGATCCGTCGTTACCTGGGGTTATGCACGCACCGGCGGAGACAGTTCGGCAGTTCGAGATCAGCTGAAGGGCGTGCAGCAGATTCAAGCGTCAAATCGGGCCTTTGCTGCCATTCTGGAAGATGGATCGGTCGTTACCTGGGGTAATGATTACTGTGGCGGTGACAGCTCGGCAGTTGGAGATCAGCTGAAGGGTGTGCAGCAGATTCAAGCCTCAATGGGGGCCTTTGCTGCCATTCTGGAAGATGGATCCGTCGTGAGCTGGGGTAATGAAGACTCTGGCGGTGACAGCTCGGCTGTTGGAGATCAGCTGAAGGGTGTGCAGCAGATTCAAGCCACCGAAAAGGCCTGTGCTGAGGGTCGTACTAAAAAGAAGAGGCCGAAAAAGAAACCCAGGGTCGTTTAGTCTGGTGACTCGTTGTGTATGCCGAATGGCAACGCCTGAGCTGCCACATACAGAAATCATTTTTTATAGTTGGAGCTGCGCTTCGGGCTGGTTAGTTGGAGAAAAAGGTAAGCTACAAGACGCAGCTCCTAGCCACGCAGTGTTCAGAATCTTGGATCTTTTCATTTTATCTACCGACCATACATGTTGTGACCCTATGCGCTATTTATAGATATTTATATAGAATATCATCAGGATAGTTTCCAAGGTTCAATTGTGAGAGAGTGATGAATTTCCATGTTGTTTTCGGGGGATGGTCTCATATCACATATAGTTCTTAGTAATGGTTAAAATAGTACGTGATACTGTTGATGGACGAAATCCTGCACCACCTGGGATGGTTAACACCCTATAAATAATGAGATAATCATCATCCTTGGTGGTGCAGGATTTCGTCCATCAAAAGTAGTCCGTAATGTCATCCATACCTTGAATGTAAGCATTGCTGAAGTGTCATTGGAGTTTGTGGTGGCAACTAGTGGCAATGCATTCAGTTTTTTTGTACCCGGCGACTGTGCGACGTAACTCTTTTTGGGCATGCATTTTGGCAAACATATACCCTGGGATTCCAACCACCATTGACTACCTAAGGGTTTAATCATTGAAATTGGGTCAACCATTTTTTTAATGTGTCTAATATAAAAAAGTGTCATTGCAAACTTGAGTTCCCACAGCTTAACTCCATAAGTTTAAGCACAGCACGACTCCTCCTGAAACTCATCGCGGTTAGACTCCTCCATCCATCGGAAAATCTATCCGCTTTGGAAAAACAGTTCTTGTCCACGGTGGTGCTGAGCTATTGGATTCTCATCGCCAGTCAGGCGGGGAAGAAAAATAGTGTTTAGATAGAATTGGAGGATTTAGGGATTTCGATTCTCTATTGTTACAAGTTGGAATGTTGTATGTTTGTTGAGTGGCCAACTGATCCAACACTGCAATCAACACTCAACGGTTGAATACTACTTGCCAAACTAAAAGATTTCTAGCGTTCGGAGTAGTAGTAGTAGTAGTAGTAGTAGTAGTCGTAGTGGTAGTGGTAGTGGTAGTAGTAGTAGTAGTACGACCCTTGGTGTAAAACCCACCCGTCCAAGATGACCATTCAGCGTATCCGCACCTAAAGTACCCCCATCAGAAAGAAGGACTTGATAAGGGGAAGTTATTAATAACATTGTCCCTTGAGAAGGCCTTATCAAGCTCTTCTTTCTCCTCAGGGTAACACTATAGGTGGGGTACATTGACTGGTCATGGGTTCAGGCCTGGAGTCGTATCTTTCTGTTCCGGCAACGTTGGAACCTCGTCAGGTTCGCTCACTTCCAAAAGGTCGCCAAGACCCAAGCCACTTGCGAAGTTTTCATTCAAAAATCCTCACCCGGGTTTGCGAGGTTGAAGGTTCCGTGTTTCAGTATGGGCTGTTTCAAGGTTTCTTCTTTCAAAACATGTGCAAACAACTGCCACTTAAACAACCGAACCCGAAACAAAGTCCTGCCCCTTCCATCAGCTCTTCGAGCTCTTGGAACTTTTCATCGCCCTTCCTTTGTTTTGAGAGATTGGGGCCAACAAAAAGATCACGATATATACTTTTACCAACCATTTTGAAAAAAAACGCCAAGGCACAACAAAAAAAAGATGCTGTATTCTAAAGCAAGTTTCTCCACATCATCAGACACCAGCACCAAGTACTTCTTTACGTTTTCATAGGGGCATGATTTGGTCAATCGCTTTTTAAGGCAATGCTGCTTGGCACCCTGTATCTTTGCATCACTCCACTTCTCCTTCTCTTTCATCTCAACCTCCGTCAACCATCGGAATCCCTGCATCGACTTCTTGAAGCTTTTGCTGAGTTGTCGAAAACGGACTAGGGCTTCAAGTTTTGCACGGTTTGCATGTAGATCCTCCTCCCTGTTGTAACATTTTGTCACAAACAACTCAAGGAGTCTGCTCCGGTCCGGACCTTTCGATCTCCACATAGACAAAACTTGTTCTGATACCCCCTTTGTTTCGCCATCGCTGCAAAGTCGAGTGAGGAATGCGTACGCATGAGGGTGCGTGATTGAGTTGATGCGGGGTCTTTGCCTTACAAAGCAAAAAACTCATGTAAAAGAAATCTCCCTCAGTACTGTATTGGTAAGGGGCTTGGGTAGTGAGAGATGATAACATATTCCATACTGTCAAAGGGTGTCAAACTAACCAAGTGGTTTGTAAGATTTGTAAGCTAAGGGGAGGTGGCTTATCAGGCTTACAAACCACTTAGTTAATTTGGGCATCCTTCGAGTATAGAGATGGACTACCATTGAAACATTATCACCTATCCATTGATTTTTCTTTCCCCATAAAAATCCCAACCACCAACCTAGCACACAGTCCGAGTGACACCAACTGCTGTCCCTGGTCGGTTTGGGGTGCTGCTGCGGTGGGAGTGCCTGCTGCTTCTGTGGGACTGTCTTTTGGTGGGGTTTCTGCTGGTGGGGGAGGTGGGGGGCTAAAATCCACCCTTGAAACCTCCCCAACAGGAAGTGGAGCTGTAGGCCATATCCCTGAGTTAACCGGCCCAACTTCGAACGGGACACCCTCGAATCTCGCACGTTTTCCGTCCTTAGTAAAAAAACTTGAAAAGCAGCACAAGAATCCAACGATCTTTTTCGATACCTTATGTACAAAGGCGGTAACTTTCACATTAAAAACAAACAAGATTCATAGTTCTATAGGTGGTGCTTCCTTCATGAAGAATTTGTGTGAATAGAAAATGTTCCGTACTTGTTTCCATTGCTTTAAACATGGCACTGCCGAACTATTGATAAAAGCATTGAAAGCAAACCCACAGCTTTTTTCAAACTATAATGCCAAGTAATGGCAACCCTGAATTGATCGACCCTTACAGACTTTTGAATTGGAGGTACCAAAAAAGATAACAAATTGAAAAGGGTTGATCAAAACCAGGGTTGCCATTAACTTTTAGTTCGAGATATGTTTAAACAAGTTAGAGGTTTGTTTTCAAGGATGTTTGGCAGGCAAGTTTCTGGGGTCATGTGTGTAGGACCTTGGCTGGCCCTCTTTGGATCCTGACCTCCAGGACTAAAAAACATAGTATGGGGAGTGGGTGTGATTGGTTCACTGTGAGCAGGGAACCGTGGAGTGACTGGGTGCTGTTGCCAAGCCTGCTGCTGCTCCCTTGTCAACGGATCCCGCTGCTCTGCCAGCTGTCCCTGCAGTTCTTGTTGCCAAAGCTGCTGTTGTGCTTGTTCTTGCTGCAGGGCTTGCTCCTGGGAAAGTCGTGCTTCAAGAGCATAGCGTCCTTCTTCAGCTTGAGAGTAGGCCAGTTGTTGCTCTGCAAGTTCCATGGCCTCCTCGTGCTCATGCTTTGTCCACGCCATTTGTCTGTCGTGCTGCTTAGTTTGCATGATGAGTGCCCTTTGCAATTCTTGCACTTCGTTTGCCTGTTGATGCTCTAGGTTTTGTAGTTGTGCCCTTGTCTCTCTCAACTGGTTGATTTTTGCCCGTTGTGCTTCAATTTTGGCATGAAGAAGCCTTTTCTCCAAGACTGTTTCTTTCTCAGGCCCTTTGTCTTCTGGCCCTTTGAACTCTGGAGTCTTCTCAGGTTGTTGACTGATGCCTGCTTTGGCAGCCGGTTGCTGACTGCTTTGTTGCATTTGACGGCCTTGCTCTTGCAAGGTCACTGTCTGTCTTTTGTCAGCTGGTGGCTGCTGCTGCTGCATCATCCGTGCCTGCTGCTGTGCTTCATCTGCCTCACGTTGTTGTTGTTCAGTCGTCTGCACTTCTTGCTGAGCTGCTTTGGGCATTGGTGGCGGCTGCATCATCATTGCCTGCTGCTGTGCTTCGTATGCCTCACGTTGTTGCTGTTCAGTCATCGGCACTTGTTGCTGTAAGTGCTGAGGTGGGTGCTGAGGTGCTTTGGGCATTGGTTGCTGCGGCTGTTGCTGCTGCATCATCCTTGCCCGCTGCTGTGCTTCGTATGCCTCACGTTGTTGCTCTTCAGTCATCTGCACTTCTTGTTGTGAGTGTTGAGCTGCTTTGGGCATTGGTTGCTGCTGCTGCTGGCGCTGCTGCATCATCCTTGCCCACTGCTGTGCTTCATATGCCTCACGTTGTTGCTGTTCAGTCATCGGCACTTGTTGCTGTAAGTGCTGAGGCGATGCCATTGGTGCTTTGGGCGGTGGTGTCTCTTGCTGTTGTCTGAGCTGTGCATTCTGCTGATGAATGCTTTGTGGAGGCACCTGTGTGGAGACCTTGGGCTTGGATTCTAAGAGTCGCCTGGTTTGTGGGAGGCGTTCAGGTTCATAGCCATCCAAACCCTGTGCTGATGCTTCTTCCGATTGCTGAGATTGCTGTCGTTGCAACTGCAGTCTTTGTTTGTATGCTTCCAACTGCTGCTGCTGTTCAACAGATCCCTCAAAACCTCCCGACATCGTATCCTCACAGACCTCTTCCTTCACCTTATTTTTTTTGGGGGCAAAGCAAAACCACTATCTTTAACCAATTTACAAGTTTCATTGGAAACTTGGAAACGGGTTGAAGGTGATTTTGATGAAAGGAAAGCTATGGGTTCCAGAATGCAAGAGCAGCAAAACACACACACACACACACACTTATAGCTGTTTGTTTCTCAACAAGTAACCTCAGAAACGAGTGATGCAGGCGGAGGTTGTTGTTGACGGGATACCCAAGAGTCTCCAGCAGCAAAAGTACTGCAAGACCACTTCTTGCTGTATCCGCGAAGGTTCATCTATATGCAAAACTACTCAAAAACCCCACTGAGCCACACAGCCAACAAGTTTGTAGTAAAATATTCTGCGATAATGCACAAAAAACACTTTGTTGTGCAGTATTGCAATGGCAAAGTATTCACAAAAGACATGTTACCATTTTTGGAGGCAACCCATACACAACTTGAACATGTTTTGTGAATAGCTTGACATTGCAAATCTACACACCACGTTTTGGTTCGTTTCCCTGAAGTTATATATATATACATACACTTGTATGCTTGCGACTGAACTTGATCAAGAAACATACATCACAAATTTCGTTCCCAAGATGAAGCAAAACATGTCGTATTGCACCTGCTATAGATTGCTGCTTCCCAAAATCATTTGTCGAGGAGGAAGGACCTGCGTGCGCTGAGTATCAGGCAAATTGCAAGGTATAGAAGCCATGTAGTTTGGATCTCTCTAACCAAAAAATATTCCAATGACCAAAAAAAACAGGTCGGACCAAGAAAGCAAAAACATATACTGCATAGTGACTAGTTTTAAAATATTCAATTCTGTTGTTTGTTGAAACAAGAGAATTGAATACGACATGTTATATATACTATCCATTTTTTTGGTCAATGAAATGTTTTTTTGGTTGGAGAGAGCCAAAATACATTTTCGCTTGTCAAAGAGCTACAAATTCATGAACTGTTTCTTAAAAGTGCTTTAACCGCGTTTTTGGGCATTTTTTGTATCAAAAAAAAATCCGACGAATTCTGCGTTTTTTTTGCGGTATTACCAAGTTTTTGGTGGTTATTCGACTAATTCCGACGAATTCCGACGCAGGGTTTGACACGTAAACTTCTTCATTTTCAGGCCAACCATGAGATATAGAAAAAATGGTCATTTTACTTTGCAAAGCAAACTGTGTCCAGCAATTTGATTCCTTTTTGGCCAGAACTTGCAAATCCATATTGGATGGAAATTGGAAACATGCAACCACCATGTCTATATTCATGCCTCTGTACAACATTCTATGAAACTTACCAGGCAAAACACGTGTTGAATTGTAGTCTATGAAACCACAGACAAGCAACCTGCAATCTGATACTTGGGGTTGTAATATACTCATCATTGAAACAGATACAGCTATATATTTCTATCACAACATTTAGCAATAAAGAACTGCTATCCACAAAAAGGCAGTCACTTGTCCATGCCCAATGCCTTTCTAATTTCAGAAGGGACGTTCAAATGACGATTCCCTCGCAAATATGTAATTACAGATTCCATGTCAGCATCAGACCAAGTGTCTGTATCTTGCATAACGTTTGAAACCAAATCGGCAATCGGAACATCGCCAACCTCAGAGGAAAGCACTCTCAAGGAATATGAAGATATTCGATTCCAAAGCACGGAATCCAAATCTTGCTTCCATGTTTGCAAATGATGCAATGATTTCTGATGAGTAAGGTGGGTGTATATAGAATCATTGTTTCATTTGCAGGCATGGAACAAGATTTGGATTCCCTTCTTAGGAATCAAATATCCTCTTTGAGAGTGCTTGTGGGTTACCAAGTAATAATATATATGAGTTGCTGGGTAATCGTTGCAATGTAAAAGAATACCAGATCATTACCCAACTTCCTATTAAGTGCCCAAGTAACATCCATGGCCCCTTCAGATGGTCGCAACCCGCGGATGCCATCTGGAAGATCAGGCAGCAAAGCAGACATTTTGTATCCAAAGGCTTTTGAATAAGACCTTAGGAATTCCAGGTTGAACAGGGTAGGTTTTGCATGTTTTTCACCTAGTAGCAACAAGTCTCCAAACAAGCTACACATTACAATCCGAGTTCCGAATAACAGACAAGAAACTGTGACGCTTTCAGAATTTGTTTCTTTCCAGTGCACCTTTTAACGCCCTTCCTGTCGGTGTAGACGTGTGCTAAAGGAACGGAAGTCTTCTTCTCTTCGGCGGTCATTGGGCCCATGTCTAGTTTGGCAATGTGCCAAGAATTAGACCACAGTGTCGTAGGTTTCCATGACAAAACTCCATACTTCCTCATCCATATTCGTTGCTTGAAGACCTCATTACAGTACTACCACTCTCAAAAGAATTCACACACATAACAACAGTTCGAAGATGTTTGAAGCATGTCATGGACCACATCCTTAATTCGCTTTGCAGCTAATCAGCTAATGGCTTGCAGACAAAGGACATAGCAAAAGTTTTGACAGAAATCCAACCAGCGAGGCATTTCACCGAACTTACCACTGCCGGGCTGTTCAACTATGAAGACAATGCCAAGACAGGCGCAAAGATAGCACATCAATGTGACACGGACCGACATCACATTGCCTGAAATTACAAAGGGAAGTTCTGTATTCCCCTCTGGCATGAAAAAGTAACGGCAAGCTTGCGAACTGCACATATACGAGAAGCTGCTGCACACAGGCGCCAGTATTACTGTAGAACCTGGATGAAGACGTAGGATTGTCATAATCGCCAACCTTACTTGCTTGCTTCGCTTGCTTATTAATTGAACTCAAGTTCCTTGTCCAAGTCTTCCTTTAGCAAAAAACAGCACCTCATCGTTTGAGATATACATGTATGTTCCAGACATCCCCCCTGATATATTTTCATTGTCTCAACAAACATGTTTATAAAGGCCTGTTTACATGACAAGGCACGCAAATCCTGCCGGCTCAAAGATGTTGTTGTACCGCCCTCCGTAATTTAGGTCAAATTGAACACCAGGAAAACCGGTGTGCTTCAAACACCACGTCACATTTCCATCGCCGGCAAAGAATTCGGCAAATTTGAATGCCTAGGAAGTTGCACCAGTTCAATCCATCAAGTGTTCAAGTGTTCAACAACCAGTGTTGTCAATCATCAAGCTCTGTTTGTTCAGAGCCAAGGTGCCCATGTCGCATCAACCCCTTCAGTGCATAGCAAAAATATGACGCATACTACCAGCACCTCAAGACGCAGCTAGCGTGCAGAGAAGCATTTGTAGACATCACTATTTTTTCAACAACCTGGGCAAGAGTAGCCTTTGCAGTCAGCTACAATATCATAGAACATGTAATGCAACAAGGCGCCATTGGAGCATTCGCTCGCACAAGCCGCCGAACTGCAGTGTCAACAGTCCACTGTACCATAGGCATGGCTCAGGATTTCTTGGCGTTGTTGTCTTCAAATGTGCATTCAAGACTTTATCATCTTAATTTTATTTAAGAAAGGCCTTATGACTTAGCATCGCACTATGTTGTCGCACCCACCTAGCGAGTCCGTCTCAGTCGATACGCTATATAGAGCATCACAACTGCATCACGTATTGCTGATTCACATTGAAAAGTTGTAAGTTCAGACAGCTCAATTGATGTTTCAGAAGCAATATGAAAACTTATCACCACAAAAGATAACAGAAAGAATACCTGTCGAATGGCCAAATGAAAAGCTATGTGTAAGGCCTATGGTATTCTTTTTGCAATCTCTTGCAGTGATCGGTTTTCTCACCAGCTTGCCACTTTGGGGGAATGACATTGACAAAGTTGGAAGCAAAACAAAGGGGGGGGGCACCTGTGGGATGGTTTTCCGAATCCGAAGAGGAAAGCAACCTCTTCACTGAACCACGGCCCATGGCCTTAGCCGCAATGAAACTGAATCAAAAAATCCAAGTAAATCTTACGCTGCAGATGGCAAACAAGGAACATTCTCACCCAAGAGTGTTTCAAACATGGCAGTACCATTACGTCAGCAAAATGTCAGCGCCAGTTTTCACACATGGATTTTTGATGTCCTATCGCTTTTGAATGAAGGGGATACAGCACTCACGCCAGCACTAGCCCCTCAACAAAGCAAACAAATTGAACCAGGAATTGTAGAGCACTTGGAATTGTTTTAAAGTACTTTTTTTTATAGTATTTGTTCAATGCAGAGCTGGCATGTTGACTGATCACTTCATCATCACCCCAGGCACATGTCAGACTTTCTTCGGTCTTATGTGCACAAGAACCCCATATAAAATGACATCACTCTTCAAATCTTAGGCTTCTAGACAACCCTCCTGCGCTTGTGCATGTCCCAAAGAGAAGAAACCACACGCGTTTCCAGCTTCACCAAACCAGAGGTATCGCCATCGTGCGACTCCAAGTGTTCAGCCTCACTGGGGGTAGGAAGCAATAATCCGAAATTCTACCAAACGTTTTGACATACGCGGCATCTATGATAGGCATCACATTTGGGGGAAACATTTTCTCTGCAATTTAGCTGCCTATACATTTGGATTTGGGAAACAACATACATACTATACCAACAGGTTGTTCTCATTTTTCAAATAAGTGGCTGCGAGGGAATATAATCACCCAACTGGCAGTATACCATTTGTATATATACCACTTGCCTTGTTGGCAGAAGGTCTTACGATATCACCCCCAAAACAAGGCAAGTTATATATACAAGTGGTGTACACTGCTAATTTGGTGATCATATTCCTTTCCAACTGCTAGCAGCTAGCGGAAGTAGAAATCAACACTTGACACTAGCCCAACTGCAAAAAAGCAGCAATTGCATTAGCAAGCCGGATCTTGTCCGGGAACGATGGGGTAGCTGTAGCACACGTTGTAGTCCACACTTGTTTCTTGGTTCGTTTGTCTCGGACGCCTACCTGAAGGCGTGTCCAGTAGACATTGAGGCTGAAGTTTGCCTGGTTCTTGATCAGCCTGAGTGTAGCAAGAGGTTGATCATGGGAGGCGCTCAAAATTCTAAACACATCCACCTCACCTCTCCGTATTCCTTGCATTTAAATTACCATATAGTTGCCAGCTGCTTTCATTAATTGGGTTTGGATTTCACAAAGGAAACATGGGACTTCCTCAAACAAATCTTGAATCCTGAAGACTTTTCCCAATGGTTTTTTTCTAAGCTCAAAAAATAAAGAACACAAGAAACATCCCATACACAACCCCCAATGCTTGCAACATATTGCAACATACCCTGAGCGCAGCTAAGCATCAATGGAGTTTCCTGGTTCCCATAAAAGTTGGTAGGTACCATATAATCACCCAATTCGCAGTATATACCACTTATATAACACTTATATATTGCCAATTGGCTTATTATATGCTACCTACCACCTATTAAGGGAACCAGGAAACTCCATTGAGAGTATGGCTAAGTAACTTCTTGTAGGTCTCTTGGTCTGACTTTTCCACAAGCTGGAGCTGTCTCTTCTTCCCCTTGTTCGGTTCCTCTTCTACAGCATCTTTTGGTACTTCCTCTGCGGCATCATTGGGCCCTTGTACTTCCTGCTCCGGAAGCTGTCTCTTCTTCCCCTTGTTCGGTTCCTCTTTTCCATTCTTGACCTCACCTTTCTTCTTTCCCTGGCTCTTGTCCCGGTTCTGGTTTTGTTTTTGCTGTCGAAGCCTACGCTGGTCTGAGTTTCTCAGCACAGGTTCTTCTTCGACTTCCTCCTCCACCTCCTCCTTGACTTTGTTTGCTTCGATTCGCTGGAGTTCTTCCTCGTAAAAACCCAACCAAACTTCCCAGTAGGCAAGCAAATCCACCTCATCTTCCAAGTGTTCTGTCTTGTGCATTTCCAGGACGTACAAGGGGAATTTTGGGTGTGTCTGCGCTTGCACCATCCTGTTCCTAAAGTCAGTTTCATCCATCTTTTGGAGCCTGCTTTTGAGTCCATTGATCTTTCCCAGGAGCTCGGCATGAGCCTCCTCATCCTCATCCTCATCCCCAAGCATTTCCTCCCGGATCTCCTCCTCAGCAGGCTTTTCCTCTTGAGGGATCTCTTCAGGTTTTTCCTCCACGATCTCCACCTCCTCAGCAGGCTTTTCCTCTTGAGGGATCTCTGGGATCTCTTCAGGCTTTTCCTCCACGATCTCCACCTCCTCAGCAGGCTTTTCCTCTTGAGGGATCTCTTCAGGTTTTTCCTCCGGGATCTCCACCTCCTCAACAGGCTTTTGGTTTTGAGGGATCTCTTCACAGTTTTCCTCCGGGATCTCCACAACAGCAGGCTTTTCCTCTTGAGGGATCTCTGGGATCTCTTCAGGGAGTACCTCTTCCTCAATCTCATCAGGGCTATCTTCCAAGGTCTCTACAAGTGGAATCTCTTCAACTTGAGAAAGACACTGAGAGTCAGGAAGGCGATCAGGAAGAATGGGCGCACCAAACTCGAAGGAGTCATACACCGGGACATAGTGCAAATTTGCATGCTGTTGCAGAGGCAACTGCGGAGCCTAGGAATCATGTCAGGGCTGGCAAAGAAGGTGGTTTTGCCGAAGTGTGTGTTTATTGCTTCCTCTCTCTTAAGTCCTAAATGCTTTATCTACATAAACCCTCCCGCTCCTTGCAGAAACCCTACAGTGAAAAATGTTCCGCAAAAACTTGGCTAAGAAACGATTTGTGTCCTGTCCAGCTCCATTGTGTCAAGCATCTCGCTTTGATAGCATTCCCAGACCATAGCGTCCTTCCCAACCCAGAGTTGAACAAATTTTTGACATGTTTTTCCAAGCAGTCCTTGTTTTTGCTTCCATTTCCCAAACACAGTCTCAAGGTGAATTCTCTCCAAAATTTCATGCAGTTGTACAGTTTGTCCATCTCTATACATAAAAATGAAAGGTTAGCATTCTTTACTTAAACAATTCTCCCAGGTTTCAGCAAAATACATGTTGCATCATTTGATTTTCTTTCAAAACATGAGTGCCTTACCCCGTTCGCAAGTTTCAACATTGACACTTTCCTCGAAAAAATCAATGTTGAACCCTGCACTGTCTTAATTTGCAATCAGCTTTACAGACAGTTTGAAAATGGAGACTTTCTTTGAAAACCTCCATGTTCAAAAGTATCACTTTACCTCATGAAAAAAAAGCTTGAATACAGGAGGACAAATTGGCACATGTAAGATGCCCACATAGTCCCTTTTGAACAAGGCACTTTGTTGGAATCTTCCATGGTCAATTGGCGATACCCCGGTAGCACGTTTCAACATTGACACTTTCCTTGAAAATATCAATGTTGAACCCTGCACTGCCTTAATTTGCAATATGCTCCAAAGATGGTTTGAAAATGGACATTTTCTTTGAAAACATCCATGTTCAAATTTATCTTTTGACTTGATTATGTTTTGAGGAAATTAATGACTAAGAAAACTTGGCGCATGTAAGATGCCAACAAAGTCCCTTTTGAACAAGGCACTTTCTTGGAATCTTCCATGGTCAATTGGCGATACCCCGGTAGCACGTTTCAACATTGACACTTTCCTTGAAAATATTAATGTTGAACCCTGCACTGTCTTAATTTGCAATATGCTCCAAAGATGGTTTGAAAATGGACATTTTCTTTGAAAACATCCATGTTCAAATTTATCTT
>OMLO01002164.1_pt1 | contig 15662 bp, 11 predicted proteins | sample 1674811 | NCBI WGS metagenome assembly OMLO01 (sample SAMN06265003, study PRJEB25207) | coral metagenome | isolation source: Coral host | place: Mexico:La Bocana,Puerto Morelos, Mexico | collected 2008-11-13 | reverse complement strand
TATCGCAGGATATCTGTTACCTACGGATGACAGATATTGAGAGAATCATGACCATATTTGGACAGTGTTACAATTTGATGAATAATAATTCTTGATATAAGAATTAATATTTACAGTATTCCCCTAACCATCCAATAAAATATATTTCAAGCAAGCAAACAAGAGTGAAAGTTTGAAAAAATGCTTGTTTGAAATAACCACGTTTGTTATCCAACTGCACTTCGTGGAGTACAAATAACGTCGAAACGAGTGTAAATATCACGCGATGTTTGTACTACAGTGGACCGGTTAGACAGGTTTTCTCGCAACGCATTGGATTGAAGTTCCAAAAAAATCAATTTGGTATGTTGGAAAATAAATTCTTACTCGTTGTTTGTATTTTGACTCGCCCTACGGGCTCGTTAAAATACGGTACAACTACTAAAAATACTCAGCGATACCACACAACAAAACGTCTGATATGTAGTCTTCGGAAAGGCATGCAACGTTTGTTTGAGATAAACTAGGTATCAAGGAAGGATTTCGAGTCAGGATCACCATTCACATTCGATCTCGACTGAGTCAATTGTCATAACTGCATGGGTGAGTCAGTAAGTGATTGTATGTCGTGTATTCTTTTCTTGTACGTGATGTCATCATTTTTTAAAATCCAAAACTAAAAACCCACCAAATTTTTTATCCTCATCAGGCATGAAAGGAGAAAAATTTATCCTAATTTTCAATATAGTAAATTATCGCATTTTTAATTGTACACTGTAAATTTTAATATATTGTAAAGTAGTCTAGTGTACCCAATTAATTCTTAATTCGTATTCTTAACTGTACATGTTAAATCTTAATATATTGTAACGTAGTAGTGTCCCCAATTAGCATCTGTACCTACCCTGACACTTAAATAAAATTAAGCTACTTTCAACGAATACCGTGCCTTATAGTTCTTCTTTGAGTAGTCGTTTGAATTGTCCAAGGGAATCTGCTTCCCTTAAGTTACAAGGAAGACTGTTCCATAGGATGGCGCCACTATAGCTGAAGCTATTTTTGTAATAGTTTGTGCGCGGTAATGGAACATGGAGTTAATGCTCAGAGTTTCTTGGGTTATATGCGATTTGTCGCCTTTCAAATTTAGAACTAAGGTAACTTGGAGCCAACCCGTGCAGAGACCTGTAAGCCATCGTAGCTCTTCGAATTTGCTGCTGACAAGCTGGATTTTCCGCCAGCATCTACGTCATAGTTTGAGTAGGTAAAAACGTGGGCTTCTCTATTTTGTAGCGTTTGTTCCGGGTACTGGAAGTCGTTTTTCATCTTGCTCAAAAAATTTGTATTATCAGGCTTCGCATGGTTCATGTTGTTTCCCGCGGATCCACGCGCGTTTGATTCGTTGCTATCACCATTACTTTTTTTTTACCCTTTTGAGGGCTGTAACGGCTTCTTTTTCATGTTTCAGACTTCCGAGTTCCCACGCGTGTACTTTAAGACGTTTTTCATCCTTCTCAAAACATATGTATTTCCCCTCCTCGTCCTCCTCGTATATTAAGGAGGTGCTCTTTCACAGGGATCGACGTGCGTTTACTCGGTCCCCACTACCCTTGTTTTTCTCTACCCTTTCGTTGTCTGTACAGGGACGGCGGAGAGTATTTCTAAGTGGGTGGGGGGGGCGTTGAAAACGAGCGCCGGAGGCGCGAGTTTGTAGGGGGGTCTTGGGGCATCCCCCCCCCCCAGAAAATTTTGAAATATAGAGGCTCGGAAATCGTGTTCACAGCATTCTCCGGGAGATACTTCTTGAAATAATTAGCCTGGATAAAGCGTGAAATAAACATATACTAAAACAAAAACAAAAAAAATGTCATCCTCCTCATAAGTGGGGGGCTAAAGCGCCCCCCCCAGTCCCCCGGCTCCGCCGTCCCTGCTGTAACAGCACATTTGGACGTTTCAGCCTTTCGAGTTCCCACGCGTGTACTCCTGTATTAGGTCTGGGTACGAGAGTAGAGAAAGATCCTGGGAATGAGCAGTCATCTTGGATTTCAAAGCTGAGCGCGAAACACGAAATTTAACACAAACTTGCACAATGTCTGGCTCTCAGTTACCAATGATATTTCAGACCGCGGATCTGGTCTTCGAAGACCGTGTATCAGCTTATAAGAATGATATTTTAGGCTTATGCAAGCCACATGAAGTGTCGGAGAGAACAGGGAAATACATTGCCCAAAATGTTGAGGCGAGTGGTTGGCAAGCGGTGTGGAGAAGTACTCCAAAATCCAGTGGTCTTCAGCAGCCTTTTGACGTGGTGGTAGAGGTAAAGTGGATGTTTTCATTATGGAATCTCTTTAGAAAGCTAGTGAATTACTGTTCATTCGTGTGTGCGAACCAAACAATACTCTGGGTGCCAGAGTTTTTTTTCTCTTTGGGGACGACGGAAGCCACGAAAGCGAGTTCAGCACTACCTCGCTCTCCACGTACGCTTCTCGTGGCTGGTGAGCGAGAAGACCTGTGGCATCAAGGATAACCAAACAAGCGAGTACAATCAGTTTTTATGAGCTTGATTCTGGAGTTGAGCTTAGTACATATACGACATTTATTTTCACAAACCATGTTTAAGAGACTCTTCTAACATCACAATCGAAATTGTTGCCCAGACGAAAAAGTCAATGTAAATTTGTGAATTTTAAATAGGCGAATTCTGCCTTGGTGGGGAAAAATGAAGTAAACTGGAGTATAATTTTCTTGGAGGGCTTGTGAAGAAGGGTCTGGGTGAAGACGTAAAATCTGTTGGTTCAGGTATAGATGTTTCTGGAAAAAAACAATGTTTCTGAAAAAAGACTGTGCAGAACTGATTGCAGCATTTGATTGGCAGGTGTCAAACGTGAATGCCAGCAAGTTGACAGCTGAAATCAGCATTTGTGAACCCGTGGTGACAGATTGCCTGAGCTTGTTGGATGCTGAGAAAGTCAGTGCACACCTGTTTAGTCATGGCAGTCATGTTCCTTTAGTTGAGCTTTACCCAGTGTATGATGAATCTGGACAACAAGATGAAACTGCATTGGCAATTGAACATGTCAGGTGTGTGTCATCTGTCCTATATTCAGCAAACTCAATTTTTTTTCAACAAAAGAATAAAAACGATCTGTAAACTAAGATATTTAGGGATTCACACAATACTTATGTCATGCTTATTTTTCCAGGTTTTTTTATGAGAACATTTGGAGAGAGTGGGATGAGGATGATGATGGGGAGTATTGCTATGCCGCTCGACACTTAGATAATAGGATTCAACTGTACTATGATATACAAAATGGAAGCCTTCCCAAAGAACTTGTCAACAACTATAAAGGTATCATCAGTAGAAAACTAAGACAGCTGTGAAGCCCTGCAATAACTAATAAAACTAAAATGCATCTAGTTGTTGAAGTATTTCAATGGGTAAATCTCTTCTGACAGCTCTCTTTGGCTAAGTCGTATTTCAATCCTAGGTGTCTTCTATATGTATTTTGTCTACTGCTTTTGATCCATGCTACCAATACCAATACAATGGCTGAACTATTTCAAGACAATAATAATAATAATAATAATAATAATAATAATAATAATAATAATAATAATAATAATAATAATTTTTTTTGTTTTTATTTAATCCTAAAAAAAAACTTGTGAACTTATTTACAACACTTTCAAGTGGCAAGAAACAGTCTATGTACACAAATTTAGAAATTTTCTTAATTATATTCTAAGTAATAACATTCAATGTATCAAAAGTTCTTCTTGTTGACCTCGAGCCTCTAAGACATAGAAGGGCTGAGCGGGTAAGCGCAAATGAAAATAATAATAATAATAATTTACAGCTCTTTTAATTATTACCACTCTTTTTGATGTAGTACTACGATTGAAATTTTACACCTTGATTTTTTAGTTGCATCACATAGAATTCCATGAAAGAATAAAAAAAAAATGCTGTTTACCATTTGCAAATATCTGCATTAGTTCTGGAGATATTTGTGTTTGAAAAATACGTAAAATATGCAAATGAAATGACTGATGACATCAACCCAATATTATATGAGGTATATTATATGAGGTATATTATATGAGGTATGTTATATGAGGTATATTAATGGAGCTATCTTGGCCAATTTGCATCACAGACCATTGAAACTTGGTAGGCTAATAGTTCTAAAGGACACACACCAATAACTATAAAAATTATGTTCCCATGGCAACTCACTCTTTTCCAGTCCCCACCCACTTTATTTCAATCTGTTGGTGATTTTCAGCACAAAAAAACATAAAATGGTGCCACAAACTCGAGCTAGCATGTTCATTATATAATGTCATCTGCTGGATCATACATATGAGCCACCATTAGCAAATATCAAAATGGAACGCCAAAGGTGCCCAGAAAAGCCTTCAATATTGGGGAGGTCAGCGCAAATTACTTATATTCTATGGTTGTTTCTTAAATCTCCACTACACTCGATTGATCAAAGATGGCTTCTAGTAGTTGCATTGAAACTGAGCGCGGCAAGCGTTACACAGGCCACAAAGACAGTCTACCCCTGGGTCTGTCGGCCATTTTTAGTCCATTGGGTACCAGGAATAATTTTGTGCACTGAAACATATTTGTGCACTGAAAAATACATTTGTGCACTGGAAAAAAATTTTTGTGCACTGGAAAATAATTTTGTGCACTAAAAAACATATTTGTGCACTGAAAAATACATTTGCGCATTGAAAAGTATGTTATTAATGTATTAAGATCGATATTTATGCACTGAAATTTTTATTTGTGCATTGCATATATGGGTCACCGTAGTTTACCATTTACCCTTGAATACTAAATTTTGTTGTTGAATGGATAATAACTTGAAAGACTGGCGAAAGAAGGAATCATGGATGAAACTTTGCTTCAATTCGTATTAAATACAGCAAAATGTATAGTATAGACTAAATAAGAACCAAAAGGTAATTACAGTTAGAAAATTAAAATAATAATAATAATAATAATAATAATAATAAAAATAATAATAATGATGATGATGATAATGATGATAATGATGATAATAATGTTGTAATCTATTAGGGATTGAAAATGTGGTTTTGGTACCCTTTACTGCATTTAGCCTTAAAACATCCACAGTGGGAGCTTTTGTGGTACCTTTATAGTCTTTCCTGTAAACACCAGAAATGTTTTCTGAAATGTTTATTGTTTTGTGACAATCAGATGTGAGATTATTAGGTAGCCACCAAACATCAGCATGGATGAGTAAATAAATTCATTGTTCTAGGTGTTTTCTCCTTACAGATACCTATGAACAGTACAAACAGAAGCTGACAGAACTGAAACAGCTCCAGGAAAAAATGGGAGGTAGTGATCTTGGCGAAGAGCTGGATGACATGGACGTACTTAGGTGCGCGCAAATGTCGGAGACGTGTGAATCACTGATACACTCACTACAGATTATTGAGAATCCTCAAATGAGGTATCTGTTGGCTGCTGTGTCACCGAAAATGGCCAGGCAGGGACCACGAGGTAACAGACCTGAAGGAGATCAACCAGTCACTTATATTGTTGCTCCAAAGCTGCGTGCTGGCATGCTCAAAACCTTTCAAGGTAATTTGTTTAGTATTAATAATGTATTAAGAGTTACCTTCCAGCAGTAAAGTGTTATTGCTAACTAAAGCCCAGGGAGGAAGTGGGAGACTGAGTTGTTTTTGGTTCCAGACCTCACACCAAGACATATAGGCAGGTTGCGTATATTTAAATTGAAAATGGCCACAACAAAACAAAAAGAAAGTTAATCTTTTATTTTTGGACACTTACTGGTGTCGCAAAGTATTGGCCAAATGTCAGTCACTTGTCAATCAACATGTCAGTCAAGGTATTGGCTGACACAGAGTCGGCCAAGGTAGCAACCGAGTGGCGGTCAACATATCAGTTGATGTATTGATGTATTTGATCAGTTGCTGTTGGCCGATGTAGCGCCCAATGCTGTTGGCTGAGTATTGGCTGATATGTTGATTGATACTCAGCTGACATGTTGACTGTTGATGGACTGATATTATATTGGCCAATACTTGGTCAAGTATCGGTTGAATGTATTACTTCCCATCCAGGAAGTAGTAGAAGTACTCCTAGTTGCTTCATGCTACTAAAACCACCTCTGGCCTGATGAGCCACTTGGCCCATATGTAGACTTAACCGATACCTACCTTCTGGGTTATCAGTGTATTGAAATAATATGTTGTACAAGGTTCATACGGGTCCTGGAAAACCTGGAAAGTCCTGGAATTTAGTTGTAACATTTTCCAAGACCAGAAAGTCCTATAAAAAGGCTAATAGTCCTGGAAAGTTCTTGAAATATGTTAAACTCAAGTAAAAATATATGAAATGTACACCAGACAGTAAGGAGAATTCACATTGTGATATTGGGAGTGAAAGGGTTAATGTGTATTCTATAGTCCCGGAAAAATCAATATGTTCCCTGGAAATGTCCTGAAAATATGTTTCTGAAAATGGGTATGATGGAAAATCACTCAGGCAAAAACAAAAGGCAGCACCCTAGGAACCTATCCTACTCAGAGAAACTCGGCGACCATTCGAATGGTTTCTTCTAATACCTGTGAAAATATTTAAACCCTACACCACCCTGTCTGTTGATGTAGATTTACCAGTGACAGTCTTATGCAGCTTTTCTTTTCATGTATTTTCTAAACCAGCTAACTACCCCATAGAAAGTGCAGCACATAATTCAACTCACAACATTCGAAAGTACTAAAGGTTTGAGCTTTATTGATAAGCAACACTGCAGTCACATAAGCATCACAACCAACAAGTTGAGATGGACATTTGATTGGGCAATTCATTGCCTAGGTGGCTCCAGTTTCAGTAAACACACTGTAACAAAATGCAACAACATAACAACGCAAGTGTTCAGAATTTCAGACAAATGAAACTGCGCATTGCAGCAAATCGATGTAGAAACAAGACGAGTCCACTGACTTGGTAATCAATTGGTGTCCTATACGCACCAAATGGATTTGGTGCGTATAGGAGACCAAGCAAAATTGGAAAACGCATCTTTAAGAACGAAACACTTTTATGAGATTGAGAGAGAATGAGACTGTCCAGCAGTATTCTTGGTTAGTCATGCATTGTTGTCCCATGTGGTAGCAGTGTGTTCATTGCACTGTTAGTGTGGCATTATCTGTTCAATTATAGTTTAGTGGTTCTTGGCGTTCCCTCCCTTCCCCCCGCCCCTCTTTTCAGTATTTTTTTTTTCTACTGAGCCATCTGGCTTGGGTGTGATGGATGCCTGTAGGGGGCCTGACATGGGGAACTCGTAGCTTGGTTGTAGGTTGAGCAGGCCAGTCGGGTGTTCTAGCGCCTTGGGCATGTGACTGTGGTTGCAGCCCCCGGGCTTCATATGCACCTTCCCTCCACTAGCAACTTGAGCGTTAACTGCAGTGTAACAAGTACCATTAAAATGTAAAAGCACACTGAAACCATTTTATAAAACTTTGAAAGCAAATCATTTTACTAAGTTTTGCAGCACTAATCCTTGTTCATAAGTACTGTGGCCTTGAATAGAATAAAAAAAAGCCGAAAATGCACTAGAATAAGTTTCAAGGCAGCCTAATTTTCAAATTTTCCCAGAAAGCACCCCATTCCCTTGTGCAGAAAGGGGTGCTCCTCTCCATCACCCTACCCAACAAGGCTGCCCATATTGTGACAAGATAGCGTTCTCAGGGTGGTAAAGGGGGGTTGCCAATCACGAATCACGGGCCTATTTTCCTTCAAATCACAAATCACGTACGTTTTTCAGAGTGTTTCACGAATCACATATTAAACTTCGTTGAATAAATAATGGTTTAACTGATCCGTTTATTTGCGTGGTATTCTGTTTTTAATAGCCTAGTATAGCAAGACAGTTCAGTCAGGTGGACTACTGGTAACTTTGCCAAAATAGCCGGAAAATGAATAAATCGAGCCAAGAGTAGGCGTTCTGTACAGATAATCAGTCGTAATATTAGCCACTCTGCTTGAAGCCTTCTGAACACAGGCAATGGACATTTCAAAACTTTTCCCTAGACCTTTGCTAACTGCGATGTCCGCGAGTGCTGTAAACTGCATAAGGTGGTGTTTAAAACTAGGCACATTAAACTTCTCTTTATGGAGTGACTTGAAGTTTGACCAGACATCATTGCCAAGGAAAAAGACACGACAGTTTTAGCTGTTTTTTCCGACAAACTTTTCAAATCTCTAGTCGCTGCCATTTGCAAAAAATGCTAATGCGAAACGCTTAACTCTGTAGACACGTGAAGAGTTAACAATTAGCTTTATCACCATGTATCATGCTGCACACGTATTGTGAAATAATAATCTGTGAACTTGAGACTAGTTACATGTAGGGGCGTATCGTGGAGACGTGACAAAAAAAGGACAAGTTAATACTGTCTAATGTTTATCAAATCTGGTTTGTTTTTTATAAGTGGATTCACAAGGATTATGATTTTCACATATATTTCTGCCTGAATCACGTATCACGGTCCTCAAACAAGGCTGATCACGCATCACATCACCATAATTCATGGGTCACGATTACATTTTGGCTGATTTCACGCGTCACAGGCAAATTTTTGCTTAAATCATGCATCACGCACAACCCCCTGTGCTCTGGCAACTTTACAATTGTCTCCTACTTTTTTCAGTTTAAAAAGCCTGCCTATTTTATATACATTAGTGACTCAAATGTAGATAGTAAACTTGCATTAAAATTCAAAAACATTTCTGGATCATTACATCTACAGCAATCAAGCAAATAATGTTCAATGACTTTGACTTAATTGTCAGCAGAATTTTGAATTGCCAAAAAAAAAATAACCATTGAAGCCTGCTGCTTGTAAATCACTGGATATTATTTTGTTACCAAGTAATGGCTGTAAAATAATTCACTTGATAAACTTATAAATTAAGAATAGATTGCACTTGGAATCAATTTAAATTTGTTCTTGGTAATTTCAATTCAAGAGCAAACTTACACACTGGAATCTGTTGCACTTTCTGTATTTCAAATTATACAACTACAATCTTTGTCAAACTGTTGCTACTCTGATACATTCGCCAAGCCCACCTCCCGATCCCACCTCTCATTGTTGCTCAAAAATTGCAACGTGCTGCACAAGTTCGCGTGCATCGCACTATCCAACGTTGAACGGGGGAATGGGGGCGGGTGTACCAACAACTTGATTGTAGTTCTGACTTTCTAGTTAAAATAATATTGTTGTAAGTTATCATTGAATAAGTATAAATTAATTTTCTTTAAACAGACAACACAGTGGTTGAACATTTGCCTTGCTTGGGAAAAGCACTGCGTACCTATTATAATGGAGATACTATTGCTGTTTACCCTGGAAGGTATAACCTTGATGGCCGTGTCTACCAACTTGCAGATTCCGTTCATATTACTGGAATGGGAAACTATTCTGAAATTGTTGGTAAGAAGCTCAGTTGTTAAAAGGAACTATGCCTGACAGCTATATCAGTTGTCTATGTTTCTCGTGTTTAGGAGTAACAGCTCTGAAAGTCAACATTAAGGTGGCTCAGTCAGATTTTTGAGTAACAATACTGTTCAACTTTGAGTACCTAGAGCAATACTATGATTAGTCCAAAAATCAAATGTTGTTGGTGTTCTAAAAGACTTACTATGATATTTTGGTCTTGATTGAATTGTAAAATATCTAATTACCTTGAATGAAACTTCAGAGAAATTGGACCATTTGATGGTTAAAAATGTTTGCTTAAATGTCAACTGGTTTGGGTGTAATTTTGCTTTGGTGGTGCTCTAGTCGCTCAAAGCAGAATGGTATTATTTGAAAATTATTACTAGCTCTAACTGACACATGTACAATCCTTGCAACAACTCTGAACATTAACAACTTATTTGACAGTGTTTTGTAGTGATAATGATGAATTCACGATGGAATTCTGTGCAAGTAATATCAGCATCAAGAATATTACCTTTGAGCAAGAAGGAAACGACAGTGATGGAATTGTAGTCATCAAGAATGGTCGAGTCACTTTTGATGACTGTGACTTGAGATGCGAGACTAATGGTGTGTCTGTAGAAAACAATGGACAGCTTGTTATGAGACAATGCAAGGTGCATGGTGCTAAGGTAAGATGGATGAAGTCAATATATCAAGTCACAAATGCCTTCAATTCATGTTAATTTCATGTGATTGTGTTGTTTGATTAGTCAGCAGGAATCACTGTTTCCTGTGGTGCAACACTTCATTTAGAAAACACGAAACTGTTTGACAATGGTGAATATGGCAAAAATTCTGATCTGTCTGAAGGAATGGCCACTGGAGCCATTCTGCTGGAGGTTTGTTTCTGTTTGTTTCCTTTCTTTTTTCCGTTTTGTTTTTTTTTTTTAATTATTTTTGATTGTTGTGGGCCAGCAAGGTTTGTTTTCCCTTTTGCTTTAGTATCCTGATTGCCATGGTCTTCTTTGCACCCATTATTAGAATCTGGAGAAGCATTATGTGACAACCCTAATGATTGCTGCAAAGGAGACTATGATTATCACTCACTAGGAGTAAATAGGAGTAAATAGTTTTACACCACCAAGTGGTGATCATGAGCTATAATGTAATAAGCAGGTCCAAGAAGTTCCACAGCAAGCACTGACAACATATATTGCTATACAGAATACAAACACTCAGGTCATTGCTTGAACATAACCATCAACAATCCAACGCACACAGTGATAAAAGGGAAGTACAAAACAATTTAGTCTATCTTTAGCTGTATGTTGGCGGGAGCACATTTTTTCACACGCTATGCTTAAGGGATGACACTCAAAACCTCCACCTGGCATACTGCTGTTTCTATCATAGCTGTAACTCATAGCAGTCAATCTATGCTGTAGGAACCCTTTGAATATTAACACTTAGAAGTTTTGTATTTGTATTTACAGGCAAAGTCAGATTGTAAGAAGACCAAAGCTATTCTGTCAGATAACTACATTACAAACAATCATTGCTATGGTATCTGCGTCAAGAAAGATAATGACATATTCACTGCCAGCGATGACCCTGAGTATGGAATTGAGTTTGAAATGACAAACAATGTGTTTGAAGAAAACATGTATGGAGACATTGGTCATTTCATTGTAGATACAGATTAGCTTCAGCTGAAAAAATTTTCAGCTCTCAAGTGCACTTGCAGAACCTTGCCTTAACTTTCTACGGAAACTAAAATGTGATATGTAGCGTGAGTGAAACACAAGCTGCTTTAAGTAAAGTAAAAAACAGAGGTGACCTTGTATAGTCAGGACAATCTTTCTGAAATTATATTATGATAATAAATTAGTATTACTCATCTGCATATGCTATGTAAAGGAGAATAAATACTAGAATTACAATGTGTCAAGTAAAGACTGCCAAGTCTAAGAATTGAAAGGTTCTTCAATAATGAAGCTACATATTGACTTGGCACAAGTCAACTTTGTAGTTGACTACCAAAATTGGAAAAGGGACTTTGCAAAAGTTCATTTTAATTAAAGTATTTTCCAATAGATAAGCAAACTCTGTTAAGTCAGAAATTATGGGCACTGCAAAAAAGTGTATGTATAACAAAGTTAAACACTTAAAAAGTAATGTCAACTTAATAAATTGGAATGAAATGCCTTGCAGAATGTTCATAGTGTTCTCAAAATACTTTATATTGGTAATGTGTCATTTAGTTTCAGCGATGGCCAACCCCCACTGGGCATTAATTAGGGATCTGCTAAGGCTTTATTCCTAAGGGGTGGGGCATTTGAAATTTTGTCACTATTCAAACGTCTGGTATTTCTGTCTGCCAGGCAAATGGGCAGTGACAATTTAAAATGCCCCATCCCTTGGGAATAAAACCTTACAAAATGCCCAACTATTGTGTCGGGATTGTCCCATGCGTCGATACTGGTACCTTGTGGCTTTCACTTAATTAGAACCTTGACGTGTTACTGCTTTGTTATCTTGATCAAATTTGACTTGTTTTTTTCAACAAAATGGTCTTGGGTGGGGGGAATAGGGACTACTGGAATTGACTGAATATAATCAAAATGATTAAGGATCCAATATGATGGACAATTTAATAACATTTCATCTTGCTCTAAACAATAGTTACAACTGATAAATATTTAAGAGCTATTTTACCATTTTTATATTAAGCTCTGAGCAGGTAACTTGTGTCATATATATACAATGTAATACTACAGCTCTTTAACAGTTTGTTTCGGCAAATGAACTGACAGTGTATTTTAAGTTCTTATCTTTCTGTTTTTAATTGTGACAAACAAAATTTCTCACCATTTTCAGAGTCCAGTTTTCTATATTCCTTCCTTTTGTGCAAAAAACAGATGTAACCACATGTACACATAGCCTTCATGTTCCTATAGAATGAACTGTCCATCTTTCAGGAAATATGTTCTGTTGGTATGAAGTTCTCCGTTTTAGTAACACAATACAGACTTCTTGGAAACATTCTAGGGCAGTACACCCAAAATAATGCTCGTGATCACTCGCTCAAGGAGCAATATTAAAAAAAAATCTGTTTCAGAAAAAGCCACAAGCTGTGAAACAAGCTTAAATAAATCTATCCCCAATTAACTTCAATCGCAAAACAACAAGCCTGAAAAAGCCAGACACCCGCTGTGTTTATGATCGACTTGATTTTTTCAGGTGATGATAGTTCGGTAAAATCTTGGTCAGAAAATCCAGTTGCAGTGTCTGTGGGACAGGTCTCTCCCCTTGAACTCTTCTGCTACAACACTGTCCATAAATCACAGTATTCTCTGGCAAAGTCTCTTGTGAAGTGACTTCACATTTGGCTCCTATAACACACCCATGAGATACACTAGTATAACGTCCAATCTTGCTTTTTGCTTCCAGTATGTTATTGTCTCCGACCTTCACCGCCTCGCACTGACTGCCAACCTCAAACACGTTGTGGTTTCCTATTTTCATGACTATCTTTTCACCAGCCTGACCATCGTCATCCAGGTAAGAGGAGTTGAGTATTGTGGCTTGTTCTTCGATCAGATTGTTGTCACCGATGATTATCGGCCCAGCTTCGGCTATTATACGAGCTTTGGGGTGAATAACCGTCCGCGAACCGATTGTTACCTCACCTTTTATTTCAGCCTCTTGGCAAACGACTGATCCAGAGCCAATTTTTAATTTACGAGGAGTTTGAGAGGAAGAATGCTTCGACATATTGCAAGAGCTTCCAGCCAGATGTCTCTTCGTCCCAGAATGCACAGCTCTTAGGAGTGTAACCGCTGAACAGCGCCAAGTTCGACTCATCGGAGTCAGTGAATAGTGAATGGTGAATGGTGAATAGTGAATAGTGATGAGTTTTGCCCGGATTTGGTGAAATAATCAGCTTGAAAATACTCTGCAACTTCTAAATGAAGGCTTCGTCGTAAATGTAAGTAACGTAGGATAGTAACAATTCCTATTTAAATCATTTTTAGTCATTTATCCACAAGCATACATGAACCACACTGGCGTGACATAGTCTGGGAAGTCTGATACGTAGTTTGATCGTCTGCAGATCAGAAACCTCTTCATGGAGAAGTTGCCATGCCGCTTCCAAAGAAAATACCTGGAGGTGGAAAATCCAAAAGTCAAGATGAAGGTCGTGTGTTTGCAAATCGCTACCGCGTGGAGAAACGACTGGGAAGCGGCAGCTTCGGGACTGTTTACCTGGTCGAAGACATGAAAACTAAAGGAGAATGGTAAACAGTTGTGATAACACACGCTATTAGATAATTAGATAACTTAAATTTTGACAATCTGCTAATGCAGCAGCTGAAAAGTCAATCGTTTAACTTTCATAAATGTGAACGTTTGAAGTGCTGAGGTGCATTCTAAGCGTACAATCACCGAAACTCGCGCGCCAAGCTAATTTGGCTTCTGATCCCGTGAGGGTATGTGATTAGTAGTGTTGTTCAATCTGGAACCTTTCTTAATTCCATGTATTATATTTTCCGTGTTAGAATTATGCGCTGAAGTTGGAAATGTTTATTTTTTGGAAAATATTGAGTGTTTTGTGTAACTTTTTTGACTAATTTGTATTGTGCCTTGTTCACACTAGCAGCATAAACAAAAGAGTCAAGATCAACCATTATCATTATTTTACTGCTATGTCTTAAATGTTGTGTTCACACTGCTGTCTAAAAGATCAAGAGCTCCTTGCTTTCTCTCCTTAATTTTATTAATTTCCAATAGTTAATTACTGCTTTTTTAACGTGATGGTCTTATTAAATTAAATTCTCCTAATCATTGTTTAATTATCAATTCACTAATTTAGGAAAGTGTTGAAAGAAATCTATGCTGGTGAGCTGCAGCCTGATGAAACAGTTGATGCCATGAGAGAGGCCAGATTGCTGTCCAATGTATGTCTATCTTTCACATAAATTGCAATAGATACAACCTCCATTCATTTACTCAGTCAGTTATCTCAAGCTACAGTTACCCTTTCATTGGCTGAAAGGATAACTTGAGCTTAGTGATTCCTTTTTAATTTTCAGCTCAATCATCCCAACATTGTAAAGTTTTTGGACAGTTTTGTTGATGGGGAATTCTTTTGTATTGTTACAGAATATTGTGAGGTAAGCTTTGAACTTTTGAAGGTATTGTATAGTAGTCTTTCATCTATTTGGGAGAAGATTTGTCGAAATTGGGAGAGGTGTTATGTGGACTGGTACCAGGTGTTCAGTCATATCTTTGTGATATAACTGTTGTCCTCTGAAGGCTGGTTTAGTGGCAGTGTTTTAATCAGAAACTTAGAGTGATATGACCTGGTGAAAAGTCAGAAGCAGAACACCAATTCTGCTTGCGACTCTATTGCTTACTATTTAGTGAAAACTAGATTGTCGAAAGCAGAAATGGAAGAATAAACCAATCTCAGTGTTTGATTCTTAGACGTGGCAGTCTTTACTTGACTTTACGTGGTTGGTTCTTTTTGTTTCTGCTTCTGTCTCTGACAATCTAGTTTTCACTCGATCATAAACGACAGAGTCAAAAACAGAATCAGAAGAAATGGAAACGTTCTGATTCTTGCCACTCTGATTCCCTTGACTTTATGACTCTGCTTACATCTTCAACTTTCCATTGTCACTAGATGGTAAGCTCTTGTATGGTTCCGACTATGATTATCACTTTAACTCTGACTCTGTTGCTACTGAAAACCAGCCTTATAGTGCTTATGACCCCTAAAATAAATGTTTTTGCCTTGGTGAAATCTTTGTGTTCAACTAGGAAAAATGTTGCAATTTTTTTGCATTTCGTAAAAACCCAAATTTTTTATGAATTTTTAAAGTGAGCATCGTCTGTAGCATGACCAAGCTAAGGGGAGTACGGCTGCTCACATCCGAACAACATTCCTTTCTCTATTGTGTTTGTGGTTTGCTTGCGGTCTGTTCAACAGACCATTCACATAACAATAAAGTGCGAATGACGTAAGCTTTCGCACGGAAATCAGGATGTGACAGACAATCTGGCTAGTGTACGGGCGGACGAAACAACAAAAAAAATTGTAAACCTGGATTGTAAATGAAAGTCTCAAGCTTTATGTCTTCATCGCTGCGTTCTGCTGATGAAAAACATCTTTATTTTCGGGA
>OMLO01002163.1_pt1 | contig 15664 bp, 22 predicted proteins | sample 1674811 | NCBI WGS metagenome assembly OMLO01 (sample SAMN06265003, study PRJEB25207) | coral metagenome | isolation source: Coral host | place: Mexico:La Bocana,Puerto Morelos, Mexico | collected 2008-11-13 | reverse complement strand
GTTGCTGCGGACTGTGCCCTGACTGAGTCAGCTGGAGCTTTAGAAGCAGTGAGCTTCAGCCTTCCTTCCAGCGAGCGCGTTGTAGGGTTGGTTGGTTTGGTTGGTTTGGTTGGTTTGGTTGGTTTGTTGGTTGGTTGGTTTGGTTTGGTTGGTTTGGTTGGTTTGGTTTCGTTGGTTTGGTTGGTTTGGTTGGTTTGGTTGGTTTGGTTGGTTGGTTTGTTGTTGGTTGGAAGGAGTCGATCTTCCCGTCGCCAAAGCCTCGCACCCACCCACGCCCACACCACCACCTACCCACCCACCCACACCCACACCACCACCACCCACCCACACACCACCACCACCCACCCACACACCACCACCACCCACCCGAGCGAGCGTCGTTTGGAAGAACGGATTCACACCACCGTTGCTTTCTTACGGTGAAGGGAAGTGCCAACTTCCATTGTTCCTGCATGGCCCACAGCCATGGTGAATCTGAGCCAAGTGTTGGAAGGCACTTTGGCCAAGAAGCTTGCGGACATGCTGGCGGCTCCCGCGATGGTCTATCCCAATCCGGTAGACACTGAGATTGAGAGGCGCCAGTTGGAAACTTTGGAAGATCGGGATAACTTCTTTGTGTTGAAGAGTGCGGTGGGGAAGACGCCCGAAGACTTGGAGAACGTCTTCAAGAAGTTGAAGCATGGCGCGACCATCACCAAGCTCCGGCTACAGCCAGTGCCTGGTTGGAGTGAAGATGAAGCAGGCAATGAGGAACGCCGTTAATGTAGATTAGTCGTTCCTCGCCGTCATTGAGTTGACATGCCTGAACTGCCTCTGACAAAAGCCTGCCAAGCTTGGCCCGGCTAGGTTGGGGAGCCGGCCCCGCTAACATGGAACATCTCAGAGCAAAAATGTTTTTGACTCGTCGTAGTTGGAGCCGTCGTCGTAGTCGGAGTCGTCGTCGTAGTCGGAGTCGTCGTCGTAAATTTGGACGTCTATAGATATGTATTTAAATCTTTAGATAGATAAATATTTATCTATTCACTACTTAATTTAGATATGTATTATCTACATATATTTTTTTTATACTTATATATTTAAATATATACAATACATACAGTATATATATATATATTTATATACAGTATATAGTTTTTGGGTGGGTTTGGAGGAAGCCTTGTTTTTTTACACAAATTTCTTGTTTGGGTCACCCAAAGAATGCAAATTCAAAACCTTACTTCAAAAAGGAGCCCAAGCCACAGAAAAACATCATATGGTGCCATGTTAGGGGCAATGTCCAGAGAGAAGGGGTTCAGGAAACATTGTGTTTGGAGGATGTTTTTGTTTTTTCTTGACCATTCTGTAGCAAAAGCATCACAACTGAAAACCCCTAAAAGCCCGAGTCACAAAAAGGTTTGGGATTGTCCGGGATGTGTAGAATGAAAAGGGTTTGGTTTGGGAAACATTCAGTAGTTTTCACATCTAATTCTATACAGTGATTTTTCATCTTCCTTGCTTTTGCCCATGGTGGGTTGGGAGCAAAGGTTTTGTAGCTCAATGGATAATAGTCCCTTCAAATCTAATCTAAGGCTACCTTAGGCCTTACAACGTCCTAGAAAAACCTTTCCCCAACCCTGAAGCATTTCCCACAGGAAACATCGGGTTGGAAGGAAGTGTTCTTTGTTTATATTATGTAGCAAAGGAATGCAAATTCCAACCCCCAAAAGCTTAGAGCCCAACAAAAAAGCTTCCTATCGTGCCACGTTAGGGGCGGTAACCGGGATGTGTAGAATGAAAAGGGTTTGGTTTGGGAAACATTCAGTAGTTTTCACATGTATATAGAGTGATTTTTCATCTTCCTTGCTTTTGCCCATGGTGGGTTGGGAGTCAAGGTTGTGCAGGTTTTATAGCTCAATGGATAATGATCCCTACAAATCTAATCTAAGGCTACCTTAGGCCTTACAACGTCCTAGAAAAGCCTTTTCCCAACCCTGAAGCATTTCCCACAGGAAACATCGGGTTTGAAGGAAGTGTTCTTTGTTCATATTATGTAGCAAAGGAATGCAAATTCAAAACCCCAAAAATTTAGAGACCCACAAAAAAAGGTTACTTATCGTGCCACGTTAGGGGCACTGTCAGGGATGTACGGGGGAAAGAGTACTGTGATTTTTTGAAATGATGTTTCTATGTATCATGTGTTTCACTTTGGGTTGGTACTATACAGTAATTCATTTCGCATTACAGCTATTCAGAAATAACTGCATTTTTGAATTAAAGCGATCTTACAGCAGCTAACCTGGAACAAAAAACCCATGGATCAGGATGGCAATGGAGTTCCCAGTGGTTTGGGAGACGTTACTTCCAATGGTGATTTGACAGTGCACCATCCTGAAAAGGAAAAGGACAGCCCTGAAGTCCTGAAGTATTCAAATTCCAACATGTTTGGCACTTCCATATTTTTTTGTTGTGGGGAGTCAATGCCTAGAAGGTTTCCTCTTGAACAAACAATGTGATTTTTGTATATACAGTAGCATTTGTTTTGGCTTCCCTTTGTTGTGTTAGTGATGATTTGGTATCCAGAAAGGAAATGAAATTTGATGGCATTACAGTAGGAAATTCCCGCCTTTTTTCCATTTAGAAATCTTTTTGTAAAAGTCTGCAAAAAATGATTCTTTTGATCATATCAAGATCAGGGGCCAATTCCCATGCAAAAAAGGAGGAAAAACAGAAGCATTGCGAAGATGACGACTATTTGGAGTGGATGGCCAGCGTTCCCGAGTCTCTTTGGGCTAGTTTCACGAAGAAGACAAATGCTGAAAGAGTCAGTTCTGATGCAGGGGGGGCCTTCAAAATCGGAATGTCTGGAGATCATGAGCCAATCTTCATTAAGGATAGTGAGCCTTGATCGAATCTAGTTGTTCCATGTTAAGCACCCTACCTACTGGTTTACTTCAATTCGTTGCATGTAATTCCAAGCCCTCAGCCCAAACCACAAATTTAACAGTGATTGACTCAAAACACCTTATGTTTTTAAAGAACCACCTGGCTAGAAGCGGGAAGGGCCACTGGAATAGATCGATTTCACACGAATTCTAGCAATGTATTTGCATGAAAATACTTTTCTTCACAATGGCAGTGAGAATTGTTTCCTCGCCCTTCTCCCTCGTTAGGTGTATCCCTGTTTTCATGCCCAATTGCCCTGGTTCGGTGCTATGTTAAGGACTTTCAGAACGATCGCAAGCTCGCTCTGGAGACCGCTTGCTTCTTGTGTGACTACAGAGATTCGGAGGAATTGACTCTAACGATGCAAAAAGTAGGAGAGATGCGGAATGATGCCAAAGCACTTGGTGTAAAGTTCGTCCACAACCTCAAAAAGCTAGATTTGACACACAAGATCGTCGCTTTCAAGTGTGCCTTGTTTTGGCCGTACATTGTTGGTTGGTTAAAGAATACCAAGAAACCAATCCCTTAAAGGTATCCATGCTCAAGTCTGGTGTTGCACCGTTATTTTAATGATGGTGGGAAGTGATTCATGGGAATGCTTTAACAAAGACTTTTTTCTAGGGCGACGGACTAAAGAAAAACGGATGTCCCCAAAACCTTTTTTCAAAGAAGTTTTAAACGCCATTTGGGACACCCGCAGGCTTTCCATAAAAATGCCCCGACAGTTCGATTTGAATACCTTTTCAACAACCATCGGGGCATTAACCATATATATATATATATACATATCTATCTACGTATATTATATATATATATGTATATTATATTTGTATGTATTTAATTCATATGTATATCATAAACTGACACCAGTTTGAAATTGAGTATGTGTGTGACTAACATGGCACGCCACAATGAAATGTGCTTCCATTCAAAAATGTCTTTTTCATTTCAAGGCATGTTTTCCCAAATTGGAAGAGGAATTTCATATTCCAAGGGAGTTTTTTTGGATCATAGGGATCATGGGAATCTAAGGCCCTCCAATGCCAACCCTTAAAGAATAAGCCCCTAATACAGTAAGGCCCAGGGGTGACTTACAGTAGTCTGTATGTGGAGGAATTTATCCCCCCGGACCTATATATATATATGTATTTTTCAACCTAGGTAGGAAAAAAGCAAAAGAAGAGATTGAGAAGCACAAGGCATTGGAAGCTGAACTTGCGCCACCGACATCTCAAGCAGTTGCAAAGGAGTCTGAACCACAGCTATCAACAGACACAGCAGCGGCAGGAACAGCAGAAGCAACAGCAACAATCACACCATCACCAACCACAGCACCAACCAACACAGCATCCTCAACCAGCACAGCATCGCCAACAGCATCAACAAACACTACACCAGCGAGCACAGCACCAACCAACGCAGCATCTTCAACCAGCACAGCATCACCAATCAACACAGCATCAACAAGCACTACACCAGCAAGCACAGCAGCAACAACAGAAGAGCCTAACATAGCACCAGCCAAGAAACAAAAGAAACACATTGAAAAAGAGGACAAGGTGAAGACAGCAAAGAGCACAACGAAAGCCAGCAAGCACTCAGCTCCACAAGACGAGGAAATTGCAGCTCTTGAACCAAGCAAAAAGTTAGCCAAAACAGACACATCAAAGAAGAGCAAACTTGCACCAGATACAGCTCAGTCCAGCAATGCAGAAGCATCATCTAGCAAGCCAGCAAATCCTGCAGAAAGCACAGAAAAAACAGACATCACTGGGCTTTTTGGCCCTGAGAACTCCAGCACAGCCGAAGCATCAGCATCAACAAAGACTCAGTTTCTGAATGCATCCCTCGTGGTGCCCGGAATTGCTTTGAAGAAGTTCAAGATGGCCATGGCCGCAAATACAACAGATGCTAGAAGTTTCATAGCGGTATTTGGAGAAGCAACAGTGAAGATGCACAAGGCAATTAGGCCTACACTAGAAGGCATGGTCATAGGCAATCTGACCAGACATCAGCAAACATTTTGGGCTGCAGCAACAAAGCAGCTCAAGACAAAGACAATGGCAGCAATTCTCCAACCATCAGACTCTCCTACCAGCATTGAAGCAGCTTCTTGGCAAGGGGGTCTTGGAGATGGATAAACCAGTAAACTCAATAGTTTCAACAATCTGTTTGAAATCCCAGCACCCTAAAGATTGAGAAAAAAGCAGTCTCCATTGTGCTAGGTTAGGCTTCTCTGAAGGAAACAAGGAAATTTCCAGTGTTATGTTTGCTTGTTGGCATCACGATTCTTTAGCCTAGGTTCTGGAAGACATGCCCATTGGATTGCACCCGGCTTCGAAACAGATCTTTCATATCGTTGTGCCAGCTCAGGGGCCTTTGGGAGAAAACGACCAAGATTTCAGCAATGTGCAGTGTTCCTTATGGAATTTGGATGGAATACAAGAACCCTCTCCGAACGTTGCAATCTTTGGTCAAGGAAAACTAGGTTCTCTTAATGGCGGCATGATGCATCTCGACGACGCCCGACAGGCATTGAGCAAAGAGGACATTGAGAGCATTGCAAAGACAGCCACTGAAAATGTCATCGTTGCCAAGAGGTGGCGGGTTGGGTCCCATTATGCAAAACGTTTGGAAACCCCACTCGAATACAATGGGTCACTTTTACTTACGTGTGAAGGCACCCCTGCTCTACTCGTCCATAGGTGAAGTACCATCGCTCAATTTACTGTAAATACTACAGTAGGTGTAATAGTGCCATTTTCAGGATTCATTTTGTGGATGTTCCATCATTTTGGACCGTTTTCCTTCATTGAACAAGACCATTTTGTTTGAAACTTCACCCCCAAACAGGGAGAGGTCGCAACATCAGAGATTTAGGGAAATGTAGGTGAAGAAAAAACATGACTAATGCATTGTTCCTGGTTAGGCTATACAACAAATAGATTTTCCAACATGGATGGCCCAAACTATATAAAGGTCCAGTGATTTAAGGAATGATTTTGAACCCATTGTTTTTTTGTTCAGTCGGAGGGGTGGGAAGGGGGTAGAAAACGCCTTGGCCGTGCCATGTTAGTTGTGCCATGGGATTCAAGACTAATGCCTTGATTATTTTGGTATGGTGTGAGAGTGGTTCAAAATTATCGGTTCAAAATGAGAAACACTGCTTTCAAAACCCCACATATGATCATTTTAGGGCCTCCTGATGTTCCATGTTAGTGGGGCTTTTGACCGGATATATACAAATAATTCAAGTACTATCTTCACGAGGCATATGAATGCATATATGTACATAATGTTTTTTGTTTATTTATTTATTTATTTATTTATTTGTATATATATATATATTTTTTTTTCTATGTACAGTATAGGTATTGCCAGTGTTTGGTTGCAGGATGGAAATGGAAGATGCACAAGAAAAAGCTTTCACAAAAAGGAAAAGATCGGAGGAAGAATTTGAAGAGACACAGGAACATGTGCAGGAGTGTCAAGCAAGAGCTAGTGCACTGGATCTGAAAATCAACCAGTTCACTGAACTGCTGCAGTTGGTAACTGCCCGAGACAGAGAAGAAAAACCACCAGAGATTTCCTGGATCAACCATTTCGAGATTCTTCTCAAAACGGAGTTGCCATCATGTCCTGAAATCTTCAAAGAAAAGGATCTTGCTTTTCCTACACTGCTTTTGGAAATCGGGAAACATATGGGATTTCTCTCCAAAGAGTATACAAAGGCCAAGAATGCGTTGAAAAGGGCCGAGAAGAAACAGAATTCACAGGAAAGAAAAGTTAAAACCCAAAAAGCGAGAATAGAGAAAAAAGCTCAGAAGGTCCTTTCCAAGGACAGTGTTGAACATCAGGAAAATGAGAAAGTCCGAAAGTACCTTTGTTTGCCAAACATGAAACCTTTTTTTTTGGTGTATACAGTGCCTGAAATGGATTTGGGACCTTGTATGGTGCTATGTTAGGACACCTAAATATCAAACCCAAGAAGGAAAGTTTCCCAGCTTACCATGTAGCGGCTTTTGGAGATTCTACTCAGTTTCTGGGGGGGTTTTTTGTTGGTCTATCAAGGGTTGGTTCCATGTTAAGGGACATTGGCTTTCCCCATACAGTTTTGGCCACTTTACCCCTTCAAAAGAAAACATATTAAAATGCATTAGCGGTAGTTTAGACCATTTTCATTTTTGTTACTTGATGAGCCTGTCCACCATACCGGACTCGCCTTTAAGTGCTATAACAAAAGCCTGTGAAATTATAACATATTAAAACCTTTTTTGATTTACCATATGATCCATGATGAATAATCCATGAACCACTATATCCAAAAGGCCGTTGTTTTATCATCATTTGTGGTCCACGTATGGTTCCATATCGTTGAGAGGGGTGTGGGGTTGCGGGTGAACCAGGAACCTGTATAGATGGTGGCTTATACAGTTCCATGTTAGGGACCCCCAATTTGCCTCAAAGCCTACATAAAACCATGCGTTTGCAACCAACGTGCTGATAAGGCAACGGCGACGTCAACAGTGGCACTCATGCAAAGTGGCTAGGAAGCATGTCAAGACAGAAAAGAGGAAAGATACAATGGATGGTGGAGTCTTCCCAACACCCTTAAAAGCTCAGAGACGGTCAATCTCCATCCAAGATAAGATCAAGGTTCTTGACTATTACGAGCAGCTTCTCCAAGAGAAGGCAAAGAACATAGAGCTGGCCAAAACCCCACGGCCAGTTGGGATGGGAAAGGCTGCCTTGAAAGCATGGCGTTCTCAAAAGAGCAAAGCATTGTCCAAAGCACGACGTGGAATTGAGAGGCTTTGTCGTGACCGGTTTCCGGACATAGTGCAAAGGAGCAAGATCATTAAATGGCGTAACGCTTGTGCCCGTGAGTCTTGGAGGGACTTACCCGAAGCGGTTAGGGTGCATCGTGCAGCAACTACAAACTCCTGGAGAGCCAGTAGGGGCATGCCTGAGAAGGGAAGAAGACGAGGTGGGTCCATCCCACTACAGTTACAACAAGAGCTGGATCATTTGATGATCGAGTGTACTTCCGGGGCCAGCAGAGTGAGTGAGCGTAAGGAGCTGGTAACGGTGGAACAAGTGGATTCTTGGATTGCCTAATTACGGCAAAACTGTGGTGTTCTATGTTGTGTGCTGTGTTAGGTGATACCTGCCACACCGCTTTACAAACATAATGCTTTGGTTGGGGAATGTAACCCTCAAGGAATTTGTACTAAATATGTGCAAATTAAGGGTGGATTGACCAATGCATTTGGAAAGTACCCGGACAGTATCATGAATCCACCATGGCCATCGGGTTTTGAACGGCCAAAATAAGTGTAAATCCCTAGCCAAAACAAACAGATCATTGTGCCAGGTTAGGGGGCCACGACCCAAATCACCACATTAACTCACCACAGGTCACCTCAGAACCAACCACATTACTTCATCAGAACACATCACCTCAACAGACGCCAACTTTGTTGGAGTCATCAGAACAAAGGTTCACTCAATCAAGGTTGTCACAAACGATTCTATAGGCGCATAATTTTTTGATTTTATGTACAGTGATTGAGTCTTTGAGGGGTTCAGCGGAGGAATTAGATCTCAGAACAGTAATAGCCCAGGGCCCCAGCCAAAACAAAGATGGTTTAGAGTGCCACGGTAAGGGCAGAGACAAGGATATTTTTTGGGAAAAGGGTTGGGGAAATATTGGTTTCGGACCAACATTTTTTGTTTTGTTAACCACTCAAGAAAAACAGAGAAACATCCTTCAATCTTCAGAATTTGGGGAACTTGTTTGGAGTTTATGCTGGTGTACTGACGTATTCAGAATAGGATGTACTGGAGCGTTCCATGTTAGCAGGCCACAGAATTATGAGAATAAAAAAAATCATTCAAATGAAATCCTTCCGTGTAGGCCTGCACGATGGAAAGCTTGCTGAATGACTGGAACTCATCAACTGAAGATCGTGCAGTAGCCGTTCAGAAATGGAACCAATCCATTGAGCAAGACTACAAAGATGGCAAGATTTCAGCAGAAGCAGTGATCGCAGGCATTCTCCCGGTCCCTGAGAAGATCAAACCACCCACACCCGCATGGGTAAGGTGGTGGAAGGCCTCGTGGGGGTGGTCAATGTTAAGTAGATCTGGTGATACACAGGGGTGGCTCCCATTTGCACATGAAGACATGTGCCGATCAAGAGAACAAACACGCCAGTTGCTGGCAGAGGGTTGCCACAAATTCCTTTGTCTCAACTATGACCAGCTGTGGCGTAGTGCGTGGAATATGGGACAGCATCGCCTATGCTTTAAGGACAGGCAGTTCAAGGGGAAGAGAGTTGCTAAGAGAAAGGTACCGGCACACGCCGACAAGAAAGTGCACCATGTCAAAGGATCACGTCGATCCATCACCGATTCTCTCTTTCAAATTAACCTGTATGTTTTTTCTGGTTTGCTTGGGTATGTTTGGGTTGTTAGCACCTAACATGGAACAGTAGGGAGGTGATTCGATTTTGACAAAATAATGGATTCCTTCTAACACACCAAGGTCTTGACCTCTAGCTGGTCAGACGGCCGTCGAGGCCCAATCGCATATTGTATTGCTGAAGGCAAAATGAGCGCAAAAGACATAGCAAAATACAATGCAGACCACTACGGAACAAGCATGGTTCTGACATCTGGAAGCTCGACACACTTTATGTCGGGGGAAACCTGGATGATCCTCCTTGAGCAACTCATCTCGCCGGCATTGAAGATGCAGAGGGAACTGCCACTCATACCCTGCAGAGGGTACATTTTTGTTTTCCAGATGTCTTCTCAAAAAACAAAGTGCCATGTTAGCTGTTTCCGCTGGGCCATGATGTAGAATCCAAGTGGCCATGCTAGTAATCAGACACCAGTGTGAAACTTAGGTATGGTCTCAACACCGAAGAACATCCTGCCGCTTTTCTCGCTGATGCATGGTCTGGAAGTTTTTGCACCAACATGGGTTTGGATATCCGAAGGAGTTCATGATTGAAGTGTTTGGAGGTTTTTTTATTGGTATTTTTGGAAAGTAACGCCTGAATATCACTTTCCAAACTTGCATTGTGATGTTCCAAGTTAGTGACATCCCATTTGATTTGATCCCTGTGCAGGAACAACTGGATGCGAGAGCACAATGTAATACCCCCCCGGCGTCAGCCGGGGGGGTGGTCATCTCACGGGCAACCTGTTGATCAAATGCATTCTTCGTTTCGTCGTCAAATCCAATCCCTGGACTTGTCATCGACTGGACACAGCTGTGACTTGCGTACCCGTGCCAGAGACTGGACTGGTTATATGTTAGGTGGTTACAACTGTGGTTACACCAACTTTACCGGTGATATGTTAAGAGATATTCCTTTATCCTGTCTTATAAGCCAGTTATCCAACATTATTGTTGATGGAAGAAATCCTCAAAAGGGGAATGATCCTTTTTTTGTTTAATGTTCCTACTTCCAGCTCTTCATCTTGATGGTTTTTAAATGGGTTGGGTCGGACTTGTATGTACTGTACCCCAGATTGTCAGGGTCATCTCAAAATAGGAAACCTTTGCAGAGAAACAGTTCCATGTTAGTTGTTCAGCCCACTAAAGGACATCTGGACCCTGGTATTTCCTGAAGATTCCCCAAAACCACTTTTATAGATAGAGAGTTCCATGTTAGTTTCTTCCAGATCTTGGGGGCAAAAATGAAAAAGAAATACATTACTACTGTTTATTTCTTAAGTCTCTCGTAGTCACGCCTCTTTTATGCTAAAGTGCAAGGTTCTATTTGGGTTTGTGGATATATTTGTTTTCTGGAGTGATTTCAAATTCCATTTCGGGATGTTTAAGAAAAAGTCTTCAGGAATCTGTGGATTTGGAGGAATTGTTGTTTTATTGTTTGGGTTGTGCCATGTTAGGGGCACTGTCCATGGGGGATCCTGAAAACATTGGTGTTAATTACACCTTTCCGAGGATTTGAAGATTTGGACTTGAAGGCATCGGGTCAGGCCAGTCGGGGGGCTGTAGGAAGAGAGACCCAAATTCACATACAGTACAAAATGAAAAAGCGAGGACATCTTTACAGGGGGCAAAGAAAAAATATAGTGGATGGGCCCCATTACCAGGGGCAGTGTGCCTTGTTAGTGGCAAGTACAAGATATGAGGGAGTAAACACACACACATTGGATAAAATGGTCTTCACAGGTATTTCCATATATGTATATATATATATATATGATTACTGTAAGTACATATAGATATTATTTCATATTTGAAACTACCCAATTTGACTCAAGTACTTTCTGGGGCATCCATTTAGCCAGGTTGCGGCGAGCGTGCGCAGCATGCCAGAGATTCTGGCGATCACAGATGAAGCATGGCAGTCATTAGATGATCGGGTTTTCCGTTCAGCTTGGATGGTGTGCGGATACATGGAGGAAGATCATTTCTTGGGGGCGAAATCAAAAGAGGAAGCTGCTGAAATTCACACTGCAGCACAGGCCAAAAAGTTTCTGAATCCTTTTGACTTTGGCCTCGCTTTGTCATGTTCAGTGCCTTGGACTCCACAGATGTGCACACGCTATGAATGGCAGGTTGAGGACACCCCTTGTTTTGCTTCTTTCTTCGTCCATCTCTACGATTTTTTTCAATGTTTGAGCAAAATATGAAGAGTACTGTGTTGTTCCATGTTAGGGACCAAAGATGGAATTAACATTCCCCGGCTAGGATGAGGAGGGCCAGTTTGCTGCCCTACCCTATCAGCTCATGCATGCTGCTGTCCGAGCCATCACCCTCCATGCTAAAGATTACAGGGATCTTACAAGAACATACGCGGACTTGCTGAATGAAGACCCAGAAGGAAAGAACTCGAAGACATTGGAAAGCAAAGAAAAGCTGCAGAGTTTGCAGGACGGGGTGAGATACTCCGTGCTGAATCGTAGGACTGCTTGGGTGGCTACCAAGGACTGGATGGCCAGGTTTATGAAGTATGATGCTTCTGGAAAACCAACCCCCAAGAATCCAAAAGCATCTGTTTGGGTGATGGCAGTGCGTATCAAAATCATTGGTGCAAATCTAGAACTATCCTTACAGCCATGTCAAGACAAAGGTTTTTCCCGGCTTCGATGTGTAAGCTTGAAAGATGGTGAAGAGCATTCAAAGCTGACATCACTTCTATCTGGCTACGAGCACGTCTTGCAAGATAATCTGGATGCGGACGATGATGTTACTGAAGATCATGTTTTATATCAACATTATTTTTCCAGGGGTTTACCAAACTTGATTCCTTTTGTGGTTCGTGCCCGTTCCATGTTAGGCCCATCATCATCATCATCATCATCATCATCATCATCATCATCATCATCTGAGGCTGAATGTGATGAGGAAGATGCAGGTTCTTTGGGGGAAGACAGCGACAGCGAGGTGGGAGATGAAGCTGGTTTGGAAGGACTGGAGGGAAACTGTCTTTGATTGTTTTTTTGAGTTCGGGAATCTTCATCCCAGTTTTTGTTTTTAGATTCAGCCATGCAGAACTGAACCTGCCATGTTCCATGTTAGGGGCCCGGGGGAGTAATTTCATCAGAGTTTTTTGGTTTCCATTCAGGTAACTGTTCCATGTTTGGGAACTGAAATGAATTGAGCCTGCCACGTTCCATGTTAGGTGCTTTCCCGGTTTTCCAGCCCCGTTGATGTTTGCAGGACAGGCAGCCGCAATGGAGGTCCAGTGTGACCCAGCTCCTGAGCCGAAACCTGGGTCGACTGAGGTCCAAAATGCAAAAGTTTGGATGAATGGATCTTTGAAGGAAGTGAATTCAAATGGAGATCATGCTGAGAACGATGGTGCCGAGTGTGGTGAGGTTTGGGATGAAAGCTTGTTCATCACATGGCACAGCAGTTCCAAGAGTGGCTCCAGTGAGGCAAAGCCTCACGTGCATGCGCCATCCAGTTTCGCATCCAGGGAATCATTTCAAGTTTTGTTGAAGAACGGACTTGCCGATTTACCAGGGGTGCCTGGATATACGTTGAGCCATCATAGTTCTTCTCATCAGTGGCACGCTAGGAACCCAGAAGGATCAAACTATGCCCCGACGTGGGGGACATCACGTACGGAGCTTCAATGTCTGGTCCTTGCCATGCTGAAAGTATGGACATGGTTCCGTGACAGTCTCACCAATGATTTGGAGATTGAGCAGGCTCAAAGTTGCATTGAGAAGCTCCAAGTATTTGGAGATTCAATTGCAGGCGATGTGATCTGAGTGGTTCCATGTTAGTGAGCTTTAGAAAAATGAAAACGATAGATGATACAGTACCCCTTTTTGATTTGCAACTGTTATCTGTTATCATTGTCCAAACCATCTCAGATTGCCACTGCAGTTGGTCCATGTTAGTTGATCAAGGTTCTCAATTTGCCCTACCAAGCGTTTTACATTAGCAGGACCCAAAGCCAACCTGCTCTACAGTATTGCAAATGTTTCTTTGTTTTGATTTGTTTTGCATGTATATGATGACATCTAACACTGGACGCTTATAGAACCAGTCGACATTCAAAGGGACACTTCTGCACACTAAATTTGATTTGAAGCCTTCAGTAAAGACAGCACGTTCAGTGTGTAAACTTTTACATTTGCAGGAGGTGTCCATTCAGTTGCATTTGCATGTACTTGGTGCTGGGTTGGATCCATTTTAGAGTAGCTCTGTGACCCCTGTATTCGTTCCATGTTAGCCACCATTTATATACGATATATATATATAATATATATATATATATCCCAGCACCACAGCCGAACAGCCAAACAACACTCGTACAGTAACAGGATGGGAAAAAACAGCAGCAAACTCAGGGTGTGGGGCTTTGGTGAGTGAATGGCTAGAAAGGTAAATGTAGAGATCCCGGCATCCCGAAATAGAATTTGAGAAATCATGATCTTTTTTGTTTCATGTTGCAAGTTGAAAGTCTTTATTGTGATGTTTTTTGTGCAGGGTTAGACTAGTAGCGCCCCAGGGTCACCTGAAGATAGGAAACCCTTAATTCTGGACAGTTCCATGTTAGTTTTTCAGGTCATCTTGACACTGGCATTTCGTGCCATTCCTGAAGCACTGGTACCCAGGGAAAGTTCCAAGTTAGTTTCGCCTTCCAAATCTAAGCACATAAAATGTCAAAAATATACCTCCATCTAACAAATCCAGGAATTCTCGTTTTCCGCCCCGGAAGTCTCTCGGATTCACTGTGCCATGTTAAAGTCCTAAGTTATATCTGTTTTGTTCCACGTTAATTTTCCAGAGAGTAAATATATATATATAGAGAAGTATTGTGTGAGTACATTTATGAGAGTGACCACCTGGTGTTTAGTTGATCCCACTCGGCAAACTATTTACACTGGTGGTACTGGGGAGCACACTAAAGTGCACCGATCAATGTATGCCATGTCATGTATAGATTGATACATAGATATGTATGTTTATATATCTACATAAATACAGTAGATATCTCTTCTGAATATATATTGCAACCCCCAAAAAGAAACACAGTGGCCATGTCAACAGTGACAGGCTGTTCGGGAGCCTGTATCATCTTGATACGCCATGATGAAACTATCCATATCCAAAAAAAATAGTTACAAGGTTTTCTGCCTCTGGAGAGTGATGAAGAATGATCCAATTCTATAGATTCTATAGTCTCAGTATTCCAGGTTGGTTGTACACCTTTGGGGAAATGAGAGAACTTGTGAACCCCCAAGACGCCCAAAGTCACAACATGGATGGATCTCTCAGAATATTCAACGTCAGAAATCACAAGGTTAAAAGACATATCATGATACAAATCTCCGGAACACTGATGGTAATCTTCTATGTTTGGATTGAGTTGATGATTATCTGCCACAACTCGAACACTAACATCAAACTTCACCATCTCCCAACCAATAGCAGAATGTGGAATTATTGCTGGTTTCCGGGCCAATTGTGTGGTCAATATTGGAGGCATATATTTGGTTAAAAACGACCTGATAAAAATGCTTTTTTTAATCACAGGATCGGCCAGCTTGGGACCCCATACGATGAGGACAGAAATAACAGCACTAGGAAACAGCGCCATTGGGAAAGGTTCAAAGTGAACTTGTGAAGAAATGAAATATCAATATCCAAAAGTAAGGTTCTTTCAACGGGATTCCCTCACTCAGGTCACTTGACTTGAGAATTTCTTTATCCCTGAAGCACCTTCTTTGTACCTTTCCCAATTCACCAGACCTAAAATGGAGATCCAGATATCCATTTCTCGGGTTGCCCGAGGTTTCGCTGTTCATTCGGCCGTGTTCCTTCCACTTCATCTGCTGTTTCGGAACGACATGAGAATCGGTGCTCTGGTCCATCAAGTTTTCATGCTGAGGATTCACAGCTTTGGCAGCTTTGAATCAAGTGATCAGCCAATCACTAGAAGCAAGGGTATGTACAAACAAACTAAGAAAAGAACAATCAAATGCATGAGATGTCTTTTGTTAAACTGATATGTTCAAAATCAGAAAATACTATCAAACTCACGTACTTCTAATCCAGAACCAACCCAATCAAATCGAAGTCGCTGAATACCATGAGTAAGTTAATCCAAATTGGACCAGGCCGTGAAAATGACACACATGAGACGACATGCATCTCCTCTGTAACCTCCGAAGCTAACTTCAAGTTTGTTCCCAGGTCAAATACCATAGAATGCAACAAGTTTTGATGGCAAATAAAAAAAAA
>OMLO01002162.1_pt1 | contig 15668 bp, 8 predicted proteins | sample 1674811 | NCBI WGS metagenome assembly OMLO01 (sample SAMN06265003, study PRJEB25207) | coral metagenome | isolation source: Coral host | place: Mexico:La Bocana,Puerto Morelos, Mexico | collected 2008-11-13 | reverse complement strand
GACGATGACGATGACGATGACGATGACGATGACGATGACGATGACGATGACGATGACGATGACGATGACGATGACGACGACGACGACGACGACGATGACGATGATGGAAGTGGTTATCATGTGAACGAAGTTTTCCTTATTGGAGGTAATTTTATTTTCTCTCATTTTCATATGATAGACTCAGAGAAACAACTTGAGGGTACCTTGAACTCAAGTTTCAATTGCGCCATGTTGATGCTTACTTAATTTTTGAATGTTTACCTTTTTGTTTTACCAATACAAGCCAAGTGTGGGAACCTGTTACGAAACAGCCTGATTCATTTTTCAAAATCCTCAATAAGCGGTTCGTCGTACAAAGAATCCTGGGGAATTCCAAAGATAGATGGAAACTATTCTTGGTGTCCAAGCGACAGTGACATCCGTCCATATTTAGAAATTGATCTTGGTAAGTTTATCATCGATAGTATCACTGTTTCATTCATTCTATGTCACTCAAAAAAGCAGAAAGGAAATTTTAGTTAAGGCCTGGATTGGAGTCTCGTTGAAAGCTTTATTACAGGGAGGCTCCACCCCGAGGTACAACCCTTCTGTATACCAGAACGCTTTACAGAAAAACTACCCGTTTTGTCGAAAAAGGAACGTCATTTTACATACCTACTTTAGAACACCGGATCACTTTTGTATGCTCTTGGAATGAAGTAAGAAAGAATATTATGGCGGAAAACCAAGCATTACTAGAAAAGATGTAAACCGAAAAAAACAAGTATTATTTGTCAAGATATTAAAATACTCCGATTTCTCTACCGTTTCCCTGCCTTTCATATACCTCAACTTGTCAGTCCCCTGGCCTTCAATGTACAAGGAGCCTGGGAAAGATACGCATTTCGGGCGGAGCCTCCTCATGTAGGCCATTTTAGGGAGTACTCCCCCTCCCCCCCACCCACCCCCTCCCAGGTTTAAGTTTAGCACATCGGTTATGGTAATGTTCAATCTGCAGGTGAGTTTTGGATCTATATCTTTCAGGGAAAGAGGCGTATCTAACCAAACTTTCTGTGCAAGGAAAGAGGGACGCAGCCTATTCAGCAGATGATATTTGTGTTAATTACACTACCGAGGGACAAGTTACTCCTGGAATTTCATCTTGTACGGTAAGAAGACTACGCTTTTAAAGGGTGAGGAATTCCCACGTAGAGTCTGTGACCCCCTACTCCCTGTGATATTATTTTATACTATTGCAAAGTGAGGTGACCGCTGACGTGATAAAATAATATCACAGGGGGTAGGGGGTCGCAGAGTCTATGTGGGAATTCGTCATTCGCTTTTAAATGGATCAGAAATATCACAAGGGTGGATCTTTGAAATGTATGTTTGTTAAATTTGAAATTTGATTCGCAGCATCGAACAATAGCATAAACTGAATTATTTTAAAAGCTCGGTCATCAAAAACATACACATTGAACATTTATTTCATGTAGAATATTTCGTTCTCCGGTGGTTGACACGGTCACGTGATTGGATTTAACCAACTTGACGGGCAAAATGGTCAGCAGTTGTTGCAAACATGGCGGACAGGAGTTCGGACAGTGAATCTCTTCAGTTAGATATCCTGTCGTTGGCTGTTTTTTTTTTAAATGGATTTCCAGCTCTCTATCCTAAATTCCATTGCACCAGGTCATTGGAATACTTTCGTGGCCTCTCTTGTAAAGATGGGCTGAGCTTCGAAGCAATATTCTGAAGAAATTTTGATCCCATTTAAAAGTGCCACCGCAAGAGGTAAATAGTGGAGACAAGTTTCGGTGGAAAATGGAGCTTGCTACTGTTTTGCAGGAGGGCTTGTGAGTACGAATGTGGTCTCGGCGTGTCCGCAAATGGGGGGAGGGGCTTGTCCGTCTTCTTGAAAAGTTCCATGTAATATTGAGAATTTCTGTGATAGCCGAAAGTGCCACAAAAAGTATCAAGGCATTATGTCAAATAGGCATAAAAGCCCATGAGCATCAAGTTTAGTTCTAAGAGAACATCACAAGTAGTTCTAAACTTAGTTTTCATTGTTAACAAATTAAGCCTGTGTGTACAGCTTAGCATGTAACATGCATTGAAAGACACATTTTATCACAATTTCACTAAAACAAACAAATAAACAAGAAACAAGTAGCTACAAACAATTTTCTTTGACCACAGTTTTGCCTTATTAATAGCATCATTTTAATTTTCAATTTCAGCTCTTTGAACAGCATTTGTCTAACAAAAATGGAAATTACACCCATGAGCATACATTGTCACCACCTTTGCTAGTTCAGTCTGTCCGTCTAACTTCCTCCTCCAGCCATAATGATGGTAAATGCATAAGGACAGATCTTGAGGGATGTGTTACCACTGTGACGGATGGAGAAGAAATAACTGAAGGTAGAAAGTGTTCCACTGAGAATAACTCCATGAGATAATTGTATTCTGATACACGTAGATGTTAATGAGGAACAAATTCCCCATCATTGCATCATAGAGACTATTTAAACAGAGAAAAACTGTAACCTGTTTAGTAAAAGTGTTACCTCTAGCTCCTTCCAGCTCTTACTGAAAAATGTAAGCATTACAAATGTATCTAGAAAACCTTCTGAGACAGCTGACTGAGCTAAAAATTGTACTGCTCAGGTCTGCGCGTGTGTATTTTAGCATAAGCAAGTAAGTAACTTTATTTAATATCTGTCAAATGCATCTAGCACTATAGGTGGTAATTGGGAACACAAAAAATTTCTAAAAAAGTGACTAAAAATTTACATTTATATTACTTACTAGTCTAGATACAGTTGAACACCTATTAAGTGCCCTGACCTATTAAATGGCCACCCCTTTTAGGCCACCAGTAACAAAGTTCTGATGATGGCTTTTATATTCTTTTTCCTCTATTACCGGTAACTGGCCAGCCCCTTTAAAGTGACCACTATATCCATTTGCCAGAGATTGGCTCAGTTTAAAAGTGGTTGAACTGTAGTTAATGATAATGCTAATAGAATACTTCAATGTGTACTTGGCATTGCCAAAAAAGTATAAAACAAATGATTGTAAGAGTATTTTATAAACTTAGTATTAAGACTGTGTGTATAAAAGTGTATACAGCTAACTGTTGCATAAAACATATGCTTGACAGCCATTGTAATAGGCCATCAGAAGGAAAGTACTGATAGCTCTGAGTAAAAATCGCACAGGCTTACCTACATGTAGAGGAGCCTCCATAACTAAGTGGTACTGCAATACGTGTATGTTAAACATGTTAACTGTCTTTCAGGATGCTATGCAACTCAGAGAAGCAAATGCTGTGTATTCCCATTTTGGTACCAAGGTCAAGAAACTTATTCATGCATCAAGGACAATCATAATCAGCCCTGGTGTGCAACAACTGATAATTACGACAGGGATCAACTCTGGGACAACTGTCTAGGTACAAGGTTATCAACCTCATTCCCAGGACTTCTCTTCTTCTTGATCTCCTAAATTATATAAAATAGAGCCCTGGAAATAAGTTTGCAAGTTCAATCCCAATTTCACTAAAACCCTCAACAATATGGACACTAATGAAAGTAGCACAGCCAAGTTTCTGTTATGCTTTATGAATCTACTGCTTATGTTCAAATTTCTAATGAAAATCATGCACACTGAACAAACAGTGATACACAAATACAAACACAAATTAAGGGGATTTTTTTTTAATTTCTGTTAAAAAAAAAGTTTCTTTGGTACAGTATTACCTGTCAGGACAGAATTCATGTTATGTTTCTTGGCAAAACAATCTAAAATAGGCTAAAATCCTTCCAGTAATTCAATAATTAATCCACCATCTAGTCACCCTCCAGTCACTCGCAGTCTAACCTCGGACTACATGCTCCATCCACTTGCTCAATCACTTGGATTTCTGCCATTCTCAATTCCCTCCTTTCCTTGGTCCTCTCCAATGAAGAGTCCCCAGCAAGAGTCTGCCTTTTTGGTTACTTTCTTCAACCTTCAGTAACAGGACCCGGGTTAATGAAAACAAGCCAAAAAATAAACAATCAATTTTCCAAAAAAAAAAAAAAAACGCATGTACTTCACTCAGGAAGGAAGTATTTATGGCAATATTTAGAAGAAACGAACTGGCCTGAGTGATTTACTGCAGCTCTGTTTTCCAACTGTAGGAGTTTCAAGCCCTTGTGACACAAATCCATGTTTCAATGGTGGAATTTGTGTTGAAAACCTAGATGAGTGGACTTATCATTGTATTTGCAGTGAGCATCTAACAAATCAAAATTGCCAGGATGGTAAGTCAAATTTAAATAAGATTATTATAACTTGACACTGCCTAAAACATTGTTGGAAGTCAAAAAATTTTCCTGAACTTCATTTAGGCAAATGTTCTTTACATATAGGTTACTTTCTCTAACCACTGTAAATAAAGAAGGTGGAAAATTCTCGTACCATTTGCTTGTTTCTCCAGCTTCAGATGCTCTTTGTTTTTGATAATGTAATATTTTGTTTGGTTGGAGGATTGTGAAAACAAAGAAGAAAGACATTAATAAAATAATGAAATGAAAATAAGCAAAAACAGCACAGAAGGAGGGTAGAAGGGGTACTGTGAAGGTTTATACAGAGATGCTCCACCTCAAAGTTCGACCCCTTATCCTTTTGTATATCATCCAAAAAGAAAATGACTTTCGTACATTTGTATACCTTTTATTGAAGAAAAAGGTGCCCCTTAGTCCTACTTAGCAAGGTGCATCTGTTAGAAGTATTTGATTAAGAGCTTCTTTAAATATCTTATTGACAGATTCCCATACCCTTTAATATACCTCAACTTGTAAATTTTACTATTTTATATTCCTAAAGCCTGAAGAAGGTACCTGTTTCTGGTGGGGCTTCTCCGTAAGATACAGTCATTATTTTGAGTACCTCCCCCCCCTGCCAGTTTACTGTTGGTTCTCGCCCTGATCCGAGGGTTTTTCTTTCCTCCGCAAATTTTAAATTCCATTTTCACCAGGATAGAGGAACCACATGAAAACCAACTAAGTCTGATGTGGCTTCCTCTTTAAATATTGTAATTTTTATTAACTTATAGCATGTAACACGCTTGAAATAATAATATTAATAAAATGTCGTCTTACTTTTTAAACCTGCCGTTATTATTTTTTGTTAGATTACGACGAATGCTTTAACAGTCCGTGTCAGAACGGTGGAACTTGTATCAACACATTTGGCGGCTACAGATGTGAATGTAACTATGGATACAGCGGGCAAAACTGTCATCTAGGTAACTCTAAACAACAGAAATAAGGTCTAGTGAACAGCAAAGGAATAAAACAGAGTACATTTATTTGTGCGTGAATGGAAGACCTGATTGCCTTTGTCAAGTGGAGGAACTTTCAACGACTTTTTCCTAACCAAAGTTAGGTAGTTATTATGTATGGCAAAGGTGTAATTATGTTTACACCACGAATGGCTGTTAACTTGGGTAAACGCAGTTGAGTTATAATGATACTGATTTCGAAGTAAGGTAAGGTTTATTTAATAAGTAGGTCGGTAAAATTGGCAGCTAAAAGCTGATGTGTACACTTACACTTGGGAAAATTCTTGACACTTACTAATACACGCATTTTATTTCTCAGATTGTAGTTACAACGAAATTGAGCTAGGATTTGTTATAGACGGTTCTTCTAGTGTGCAAGCATACGGAGAAAATAATTTCCAGATACTGAAAAACTTCACGAAGAGCCTTATCCTCTCATTCGATATATCAAGCGGCTCCACACGAGTTGGAGCCATTGTTTACTCAACGAATTCAACAGTTGCGTTCAAACTGGACCAGTATTCAAGCTATAACGAAGTAGAAGAGGCCATCGATACTATTTCCTACCCAGGCGGTGGAACCTACACTGGAAAGGCACTGAACAAAGCAGCTATTGACCTCTATAGCGATGCTGTAGTTAGAGAAAATGTCCCTAAGGTATTGGTAGTCATAACTGATGGTGTTTCAACTGATGCGGTAACCCAGCCTGCAGCACTTTTGAATGATAGCGGTGTGCTTGTTTATGTGGTAGCGATCGGTCAGAACGTCGATCATACCCAGCTCACTGAGATAGCTCACTGTGAGACGGAACATGTCTTCACAGCGGAATTCCACTCTCTGGGAATTGTTATCAATGACGTCAGAGGTGCAATATGCAGAGGTACTGATTACAGTTATCACAAAATGCATGTTCTCTCCCAACTACTTACCAATACTTCACTGCAGTCGTCTGGCGTATTATCAGTTTATGCGGGAAGAAGTGTTAAACATCTCCTTGTTTCGTGTTCACTCGTCGCGTCCCTGCTAAATAAGGCGTAGTGATGAGGTTATGTTATCTGAAAACAGTGTATTACTCGGTGATTTGTCAAGTACTTAGCTTTTTTGTAAGGAAAATTGTCTTTGACAGAATTTTAATACGTACACACTATGCGACGTGAAAATTGGGCCTCTAATAAAGTACTATAATCCTAATATGCCACTGCAGGAGCTTTTTCATTCTAATTTGTAGCGGGATATAAACCTGTATATTTCAACTTTTCTTGTACTTTTTTTTTTTCTTAGGAAACGTTTTTATTATTGAGCACAGTTGTGACACTAAAAGTGTTTTTTTCTTTGTTTTTTTAACCTAAATATTTCTACTACTTCGATCCTTCCTGAATATTTGTTAGAGTAATTCTGTGTTTTCTTTGGTTGTATTTCATAGAGGTTGATCGCTGTTCTGATAACCCATGTCACTTCAGTGGTGTCTGCGAAGATGGAGGTTCAAACTGCACATGTGCGTTAGGATTTCAGGGTGATCGATGCACTGAAGGTTCGTACTGAAAATGAAAAAAAGTTTGATTAAAAACTCTAAACTGTTTAAAAAAGAGGGAAACGTGGAATAAGTTGTCAATGAAATCAGGTTCTTAATGACAGAATAATGTGATTCCGATCCATCTTTTTTACGCTTAAATTTGTTACTGATCTGAAATTTTATTTTTCTTTGATAAAACGCAGATGTGAAGGAATGCTCGGAATCGAGTGTCAGTTGTGAATCCGGAAAAAAATGCACAGAAGCATTTGGTGGATATGAATGCACTTGTGAAGATTCTACTAAGTACGGTGAAAACTGCGACAAAGGTCAGTAGCACTTTTTGACTATCACGAATTTTGGTTAAATAATAAAATCCTATCACTTCTCCACTAAAAGAAAAAGGTGCGCCTGCATAGTGAAAGCTATACCTGCAGATTGCCGATGCGCCTGAAATTTGAATTGAATTCATGATATTAATAAATGTAAGGCGGGAAAACTGTACTGTCCTGACGTCAAATGCATGTTAGTGGGAAAGGCAGTGGAGTCGGATTTTCCCAGACTATGTGGCATTAACACGTAAATTAAGTTTTTCTTCTTCTTCACAACTTTTCTCACTGCAAAAGAATTTAAATATCCATGAAGAGGGATTTATTATACAATACCAGATTGTAAAAAGTGAAAAATATGAAATGTTTCGTGTCTAAAAGCTTTTAGTAATCTGTCGCCAAAAATGCCCCCACCCCCTCCCGCTCTTCGGATGCTGTCGCCAACCATAAGGCAGCGACAGCGTAATCATTGCGTAACTACTACATTTTGATTGTCTTTATAACAGACTGCACGAAGGAGTCCACTGTGGTTTTTCTGCTTGACAGTTCTAAAAATGTCGGAGATGATGACATAAAACGTCAAGTGGAGCTCATTATTACTGTGGCTTCAACTCTTGATTTCAACAACACCGGGGTCATCGCCTACGCCTCAGATGCCCATTATCTGATTAAACCGGGACAAGAGTCCAGCTTTTCCGACTTTGCACATACATTACGAACGGCTAACTATTCTCTAGGAAAGTACAAGAACTTAGGAAAAGCGCTGATCAAATGTTCCGAAGAACCAAAGTTTGATGATTCCAAGGTGGGAATTGTCGTCGCGATGATCGCTGGGAAGGCTGAGGATGAATACGCTGTACCTGCTGCATTGCTTCAACAGAATCACGTGACCATCATTGGCTTGGTTTTGGGAACCAATTACAGTATATCTCAGTTAAACCACCTAGTTACAAATCCCAACGCAGAGCATATATTGAGGTCGGAGTTTGCTGATCTGAAGCATTTCGCTGGTACCACAAGAAACGCCATCTGCAAAGGTTGGTTAAGAGCTAACAATCTTGAACGAAAGCACGACCAACCGACAAACCGGCCCAACGAGCGTACAAAAACGGAACAACGAACGATCGAAACTACCAACAAACCAACGAGCCAACGTACGAACTAGAGGAAAAACGTGTGAACGCGTGAACGTACTAACTGACGAACACACGAACGAACGAACGAATGAACAAAAGTACAAACAGACAAAACAACAAATGAGTAAACGTACGAACTTGGGGAAGAACGAACGAATGATCGAAATATCGAACGAAAGTAGGAACTAGGAAACCAAAGTGCGAATGAATAAATTAAAGCACGGAACAAATGGACAAACTAACAGACGAATGGTCGGACGGACGGACGAACGAACGAAGTAACGAAGAAACGGACCAACGTACCATAGGACGAAGGAACGACTTCGACGAACGAACGACGAGGAGCTGTTAACTAAATTTCTCAAACTTCTGCCATAAGTTTGAATTTTTAACAGTACTAGTGATCCATCTAAAATATCTTTTTTTCACAGCTGCAAATCCATGCTCTAGTGCGGACTGCACAGAATCAGAAATTTGTATAAACAAATATGGAGAGAATGGTGGATATCAGTGCCTTGACGGTGAGTTTATGATCTGATTGTCAGAAAAAAAAATATAGTTGATAAACTAAATTAAACTGAGTGAACTAACAATACAACAGAGGTTGAAGTGAAGCTAAAGAAGGCATTTTTGGTTTACTTTGGTTTAAAGATTTTAGGTTAAAAATTGTATAGTACATTCATGGATTCCTGTTTTTGGTTTTTGCTTATATTCAGATTCGTGCTCTCTCGATCCATGCAAAAATGGTGGTAACTGTTCGGCCGATGGCACTGGAAGATACAGTTGTGCATGTCCTCAGGGAATTGGAGGAGAAAACTGCACAGAAGGTACATAAATTAGTTTACCTTTATCGCTTTCCTTGATTTATCCTTATCTATCGAATTTATTATAGTCCAGTTTGGGTCACAGGTTCAGGTTAGCTGATAAGTATTTTTCTTTATTATTTTCATTTTTTCTTATCTTAGTTGAGCACCATTCTGTAATCTAATTTCTTATGCAGCCTTTTTCGTTAAACTTTAATTCATTATTAAACGCCCATTTCCGACTTACCTGGTGCTCTGTTTTTTTTTTTCTGTAACTTTGCTAACTTTTAGTAAAGGTTTGCCATGATGATTTTTCTCGCTTATTTTATTTCATTGTTTTGGTTGATAATTTACAGATGTTTTTAATGAGTGTGATTCAGGACCCTGCATAAATGGAGGAACTTGCAATGATCGTCTTGGGAAATTTGAATGTGAATGTTCAAACGATTACTCTGGACGGCAATGTGAACTAGGTAAGGAATTTTGGGAAAGATTGACACAGTAATATTTAATTCGTTGTTTTGACCTTTCTTTTCTTGGAATTTTTAACACTGTTCAATGACTCCGAAAGTTCGTGTCCATGTTCATGCCCGTGTCCGTGTCCGTGTCCGTGTCCGTACTCGCGTCCGTGTCCGTACTCGCGTCCGTGTCCGTATCCGTGTCCGTGTCCGTGTCCGTGTCCGTGTCCGTGTCCGTGTCCGTGTCCGTGTTCTTATCGGTATCAGTGTTGGTGTCAATGACATGTGGAATGTCAATGTTTCTCGCAATGTCAAATTGAAAGTCAAAGTCAGTGTTAATGTCAACGTAAATAATGAAATCCATAAACCTCATCTGCACTCTGAATTGATTTTGAAAAACCTTTTCTCCACAGCTTGTATCACACAAAAGTTTAACTTAGTCTTTGTAGTCGATGGATCTGGAAGCATAGAATCTCAGGGAAAAGGCAACTTTCAACGCTCCAAAGACTTCATTATTGAGCTCGTGCGTTCCTTCAAGATTGGGAAGAAGGACACTAACGTTGCTTTGGTATTGTACTCGAAGAAAGCCCAAGTTGTGTTTGATTTAGACAAATATGATAAAGTTGACTACATTGTGAAAGCAATCGATAAAATGTCCTATCCAGGTGGTTATACAAAAACTGGTTACGCGTTGGACAAAGTGCGCACAAAGGTCTTCAAGGGTCTTAAGAAGGACCGAAAATATTTACCAAAGGTTGTGCTGGTATTGACGGATGGTTTGTCACAAGATGATGTTGCAGGTCCTGCTAAAAAGCTACGTGACGAGGGTTCTACTATCATCAGTCTAGGCGTTGGTTGTTGCTATGACGACCAAGAGTTGAAAGAAATGGCGTCTGATCCCGACGAGCAGCACGTGTTTGAAGTGTCGTTTTCAGCCTTGATCGAAATTAAAGGTGTAGTGCGAGAGCAGATCTGTACTGGTGAGTTTACAAAATCATGTGTGAAAAAAAAAGAAAAGAAAAGAAAAAAAAAAGAAAGGAAAAAAAAGAGAGATTTTGTTTTGGCTTTATTGACAAGATAATATTTTTCTTTATTACAGGAGAACGGAAGTAGACTGCGAACAATCTCTCTTTTGATCGAAGATCCGCAGGGTAAGACGCAAAGAAGAACGCAACATAAGCGAGCGGGCGTGACCGTGCGAGCTTTATAGGTAAAGCCGCCAGACGCCCGCGTTACTCGCGATCGCCGCGCGTACTCACGCTGACAATCCGCTCTCACGCCCACTTGTTTTCCTCGTTTTTCCGGACATTTTCGAGCCGAAAAGGGATTGCTTGCAGTCTACAGTGGAAGGGGTATAACGCAACTGTTACATAGTACATGGAACGATTTCAAAGTTATTGGTTAAGTTCCCAGCCAGTTTCGATTTTCATTTTTGAACGTTAGAAAGAATACTTTGCTTTTTTTCTCTCCTTTTGTAATTTTACCGATAGCTTACTGAGTTTACAACTGCTTTGAAACTACTGCATGTAGCCTCAATCATCGTATATGCCATTCTTTTTATTTTCTGTACTTGTCTTGCACAGCTTACCAGTGTCTGTGCCGTTCTATTGAAAAAAAAAAAACTTTAAAAATAGGTAATTCTAATTAACTATTAGATTATGAGCTAGAGATTTTTTCTATGAGGTGATAGCCGATGAAGCCGGAGGTCGAATCAAGTTATATTTCCTAGAAATCGAGAGAGAATAATCTAATTGTCTCAGTGAAATTGAGAATGTCCTTCTTCAGGAATCTAATTATCCATTTTAATCTGAGTGTTCTTCAGTAAATTCTCCAGTCACTGCACTCTAGTGGCTGATAGCATACGAGTAGCTCAGCCAATCAGATTGCAGCATGTGCATTAATATTCCAGTGGAATTGTACCAATTAAGAATTTTTCTCAACTTCTGTAAAGCTTGTTCAACGAACAAATCATTCATCTCAAATATGTTCCAACCAATTTCCCTACCGTATTGTCATGGTGATGACTTTTCCTTTATTAGCAACGATTGGCAGTCGTTTATCCTGCGGGAATTTATCGTTGTCCTTTACACTTCAGTCACATTTTGATGTTTCTTTCCATTCAGCGATCGACTTCTGTTCAAGTGATACGTGCCAAAATGGTGGGAAGTGCGTCAGTCTGCCAAGTGACTTTCAATGCGAGTGTATACCGGGATGGGAAGGAAAAGAGTGTGAAACTGGTTTGTATTTACTAGGGATGCTTCCGCATTTTTATAGCGACCTCTTTATACGAGCCAGGGTTTATTTTTAGTCCGGCTCGAATCCCCACTGAAAGTGCTTATAGCACTAGCATTAAGTTTGCTTCGAGCGTGCTTCGTTTACTTCGAGCCTGACCTAGGTTAGCCCTTCTACCGACAGGCAAACTGAAAACATGGGCTAGAAAGATGACATACATAAAGACCTACAATATCCAGTATAACAGAATGGGAGGCCACAATGTACAAACGCAAAAAAACCCAAAAAACAAGGAAAAATAAATGGTTCCTTCAGTGAAAGTGTAAACCCGGGCTATAGTTTAACCAGCTGTTTACATGAAATAATTGAAGAGATTTCAACCCCTCCTACCGGATCAACCATAACCTCGACAAGCATTACTGCGCTAGTTTGAAAAAAGGTTACCCTCCACGGCGATTTAACCCAGGTGTAGTAAAGTAACACAGGGTCGTGTGAAGAAACTCTTGCTGTGGCTGTTAAGACTGGCTAATAGAATAACTGGAGTTATATCTAGCGTTCAATACACTGTACATGTCTGGAAAGTAAATAAATAGATTGCCCGCAAGCCGAACTTCGAAAGCTGAGAAAATATATAGTCTACGCTCGAAACGCTACCTCGAAGAAGGCGCGGGCTGAAGAAAACGCACTGTGACTACTTACGCCCGCGAAGGGTTTTGAAAACGTCTATAAAATAACTGGGTAGGTTTTCATGTAAATTAAACCAGGATTTAACCGTACGGCAAATTACGGAGAAAGAGGGTATTTGTAGATTAGAAGATTGTCATAAATTATAGTATAAGAAAAGAGTCTTTTATTTTTAGATGTCGATGAATGTGCAACCAGCGTGACTCATTGCTCCGAAAACCAAGTTTGTCAGAACTTTCCTGGAGGTTCAACGTGTCTTTGTTCAGACAATCGATTTGGGGAAAACTGCACTGCACGTAAGTAACGTCAGCGCTTTAAAATTTGTCGCTCGTAATAGCTTCTGAACGTGGCATGTTATTCTGGGCGCAGAGACTTTTACAATACCATACGTAACATTTGTAAGCAAAGAACTCCTTTGCTCTGTAATTTGCCCAGGGCCATTGTCTTTGCTGGGACAACGAACGGATATGAGTTTAGCCCAACGTTCCACAACTGAATAAGACCCTTTCGAACAGAAACGTGGGCCACTTAAGTGAGGATTCCGCTGGTGGGAGATTAAAAGTAGTTTTTTAAGGTAGGCGGGAACATGACAAGTTTATGCTTGTGTTTGGGTGAAGGGATCCTCATACTTTTGCGGGAGGAGGCCCTCCCACGGAAGTGGACTAATTACGAGAGGTTCGTACTTCCAAAATCCCTCTTGTAGTGGTGAACTTGTTTTAATCTCAAAAGTAAATTTTTACCTGAGGTTACTATGAGCGATGTGTTCTTGATCAAACATTAATTGGTGTTTTTTTACGTCAAAAGAGAAATGCAAATAGCAAAACAAAACAAAATTAAAATCAGGTATCAGGGGATGCAAATTTTGAGAAATCTATACATTCCCATTGAGAGGTGCAGAAAGCTTAACGGTGATCGTAACGTTCGCTCTTTTGGCCTTTTGACAACGCAGAATGTAAAAGTTCCCAAGTAGATGTGGCCTTCCTCTTGGACAGCTCCGGAAGTATACAAAGCTCTGGCCAGCATAACTATCAGATCATGAAAGACTTCATCAAAGCGATTGTCAAATCGTTTGTAATTGGACCAGATGACACGACAGTTGCTGTGGCAACATTTTCTAGCAAGTCCAAGTTCCAGATCCACTTTGATTTCACAGAGTACACCACATCAGCAGATATTGTTGACGCTATTCAAAATATTCCCTTCTATGATGGCTATACCTATACCGGTGATGCCTTGAATCGTCTAAGAACAGAGCTCTTTCCGCTGGCGAGGGTGGACGTCCCTCACATCCTTATTGTACTTACTGACGGTCGAGCACGGGACAAAGTGGATGACCCAGCAAAGCGTCTCCGTGACATGGGTGTGCATATTATAGCTGTAGGAGTTGGCGATGCAGATGATAAAGAACTCAAAGAGATTGCAAGCGACCCTGATGATGAAAATGTCTTTACGACAAGTTTTGATTCAATTATTGACCTTGCTGGGTCTATCCTCGAGGATGTTTGTAAAGGTGAGAAGTACATATAAGGCTGCGTTCACACTTGGTATCCGAGCGCTGGTGCCCTGGTACGAAGTAGTGCTACGTTCAGACACTGGTACACAAAGTATCCTCTAGTCTCCGAGTACTAGGTCACGAGGGCACGAACACTGTGTCCGCATTCTATTGTGGTCCTTGGAATAAAATGGGGTGTTTAAATCAGTGTGCAGTGAGAATCCTACTCGGGCACCAAGTGCGAACATAGCTTAAGAAAAAAGAAGCGAAGCGGGAGACGGCAACAACATCATCATCATCACCACCTGGAGTGTACAACAACAACGACAACTTAAACAATAACAGTTTAATTTCAATTATAACAAGACTTTTTTATCAGTTTTTTTTTAATAATTTTTCATTAAACTTAACCTTCTCATTAGAAGAGGATTATACCTTTCTTTGTTTCTTTGTTTTCAGTGGTTGATCATTGTTTTGGAAGTCCCTGCAGAAATAACGGCACGTGCCATAATGGGTTGACAGACTACAACTGCACGTGCTCGGCGGGTTATTCGGGGAGAAACTGCGAGGGTTAGTAAAACTGACTCACTCTGAGATCATCGGCTCATGTGGTTATTTCGCTTTTACAAATTGCAATTAACATGTTGAAATGTCCCGGACAACAAATAGTAACTTGGTATTCCACAACGAAAAGGAGTCCTGCGCTTTTTCTGGTCTTGTAGAATGTAAAACAAATCTGTAAAGGTGTGCCTTAACAGCTCGCTTAAGTATAAAGTACCATCCTTAAAGTAATATAATTATGGATATTAAGAAGTACATAGTATAAAACTTAATTCCATTGTTAAGGCGATTCCATTTGTTGTGGACCTTCCATTAAGAGGAGGTCATTCAAGGTATTTTGAGTATTTTGCCTTGTAAAACATCACCTTTAGATATTGGAGGAAACATAAAAAGAGAAAATTACTGAGGTAGAAAACAAAAAACGCCGAACTTGAAAAATTTAGGCTAAACTTTTCAAATTCCGAAAACTTTGACGTAGCTGTTTTAATTAAGAATATCTCTCTTATTTTCTAGTTAAAAACTATTGTTACGTAAGTCCCTGTCAGAACAACGGAACCTGTCACAGTCTTTCTGACAGCTACAGATGCGATTGTCCTGCAGAATCCTCAGGGCTAAACTGCGAAGGTGAGTTGCCTGTGAATTTAGGCCGGATGTCATCTTTCCACGCATGATAGTCTTTTCCTAATCTTTGTTAACGGTAGCGAATAAAACAACGAAAAAAATGTATCTTGAAGAACATATTCTAAATAGTCTATGATACATAAAATAGTGAATAAGGCGGCGTAACCGAGCGGTTAACCGGACTTGAAATCCGTAGACTGTGGGTTCAAGTTGTTACTCGGTAGACCCTAGTTCAACGCCTTGGTCGTGTTTCTTAATAGCCAACTGTTCTGCCTCCCGCAGTTAGTATTTCTAACCCTGTTATGTGAATATGAAATGTAACTTTCTTCAGTTCAGTTGTTTAAGTGATATGATAGATGTAGGAAAGTGTATCGACTACTAAAATCAATCAACATTTAACTATTTTAGCATTTAAACTGTTTCCTTTATTTTTAGTCATAGATTATTGCTTTACCTCGCCATGTCAAAACGATGGAACATGCCACAATCTTGCGGATAACTACACTTGTGATTGCCCTGATCAATTTACGG
>OMLO01002160.1_pt1 | contig 15669 bp, 6 predicted proteins | sample 1674811 | NCBI WGS metagenome assembly OMLO01 (sample SAMN06265003, study PRJEB25207) | coral metagenome | isolation source: Coral host | place: Mexico:La Bocana,Puerto Morelos, Mexico | collected 2008-11-13 | reverse complement strand
TTGAAAATGTAAATTGGCCACCGTAACGTGTTATAAAGCTGACGTTTCGAGCGTTAGCCCTTCGTCAGAGCGAATAGTAAATAGTATGTCAACATTTGTTTTCTCCTGAAGATATCCGAGTAATTCCCTATATGCATGTCATAAGTATAGCGATACTGATCATTAAGGGATTTCACGGCTCGAATCTCATTCGAAGGTCTTAAAATTTAAAATTTTCTTTCGAATTAATCTTTATGTTCCAGGGATGATAAAGGAAGAACTCCATTTACTATCGCTGGCAGCAAGGAAACAAGGAATGTCTTCCGTCGGTTTATGGCGTCCTATCCAGAGCGCTATGATTACGTCACAGCTCAGGTATAAAAACATGTCAAACAACGGTCAAAGGAGGCTTACACCTCGTTTGTATGTCCAGAACCCCGGAAATGATTCGTTTCCATGCCGCTTTTACGGAAGGTTTGACTTCGAGAAACAATTTGGATCATGATTATCTCAAGTTTGTTCTTAATAATGTCTCGGTCTTCCTCGGTCTCGGTCTTAACAATCTTTTTTGCCGTCTGATTTAGTATTACCACTTTCATATTTTTGTGTTAGTTAGTAAATTACCTTAATACAAGGGCTCTTGTTATTTTAATAGCTTAGCTTATGCATTGCAAAGGAAAAATGTACATTATATATTTCAGTCATGACATGCACTGGAGACGAATCACGAAAGCATGTGTGGTCTGCATGTGAAACATGGAGGTGGCTATAGGTGGCTCCCTATAGTGTTATGACCACACGTTAGTTTGAGAAAACTAGGTATATTCAAACGAACGAAAAAATTAGCGCACGCAACAGTAAATGATTACCCAATGAAGCCGCCTTAAGCAAAAAAGGGACTTTTTCCGTGTTTACATGGCTTCAACTAAGAACTGAACTTGGGGGTTGGGAGAATTCGAGACAGTTATTCAAAACCTCGACTTCGTCTCGGGTTTGTATAACTTTCGAGAGTTCTTCCAACCCTCGATATGATCTTTCATATGTTCATTTACACGGAAAAAGTCCCTTAGTGCTTTCATAAAATCTTTTCAAAAAACGGAAACACATGCAGCCGTGTTTACACACACAGCTAAGCACACCTATCGACCAATGAGAGAGCGCGCGTTATATTTCATGATCATGTGTTTGTAGATTCCAAGTGCACTTACACCAGAGATGGAAAACGAAAAGGAGAAACGGAATGCCGAACGAAAGAAAGCGCAGAAGAAGGCACAAAAGCAGAGAATAAAGGTAACATTTCATATCATCCCGGCAACTACTTTTCTCTTCTAGATATCAGTACAAAAGTAACCGTAAGAATTAACGACTGATAAATGATTTTTTTAGGAACAGAAAGCTCTAGAGCGAAAGAAGGAAGAAGAAGAAAAAGAAAAGAAAGTGCTCCAGGCCTTGAGCGAAAGAGAAAAGGTAAGGATTTACTCTCTTTAGTGTGATAATTCAGATCGAACTCGACTTCCTTTCCTAAGTGTGGTGGCGTTGTGGTGAATTAGTTGTTGGCTTATTCCGTAATTATTTGTTATTTTCCAGGCTACATGCAATGAAAGCTCATTTCAAAGATCTCCGGCTTTTTGTTAAAACGATTCCACGAATTCTGACTCTAATCAACATTTTCGTTTCTTATTAGCGGGCTCTTGCTGCCGAGAAAAGATTCGCTCAACAGCAGGCGGCAAAGCAAACAGGAATCACGTCATGGTAAGCATAAGGACTTTTAGCATTAGTAACCTTTATTGAAAGGATATTTGAGCCGATAAGGGAGAGTTATAACTGTTTTAACACACTCGTGAGTTACCTTGTTCGAAAGCAGGTTAACACATATATTTGATATCTGATCTTATTTAGCATAGATTTTTACGATTTCGTTTCTCCGTTTTCTCCTTAGTTCTGAATTAAGATGATACATCAAACACGAACGTCCGTGTTTCACCACATTTCCAAACGCCTCGAAGTTATTCAAAAGTACTTCGCTGCGCGTCGTATTTTGTACTCTTTTCTCGGTATTTGGAATTAAGATCAAACACAATCTTTCGTGTTTGATATATTACACAACGAACTCACGAGAATCTGACTCTAGTTTTACGAATGTGAAAATGATGAACGAGTCATCGAAACTTCATTCAAAATTGGTATTGCTAATTTTGCTATTCTTCACTGACTTGTGTCGTTTGTTTTTTAGTTGTGCGTGGTGTAGTTCAAATTTGGCTGGACAAGTTCCCTTTGAACGGCTCACGTTCAAGTACTGCAGTACAGCTTGCGTGAAGGCTCACAGACTAGATATGGAAACACAACAAAGATAGCAGGAGTGGATGGCACAAATTGCTATCCGAGATTTATAGAAATATACACACGGCAAAGATGCCATATTGCCACAGGATCTCAGTCCAAGTCAGCAATAATGACTGTAGCGTACGTTAGTGTGCGCGCGGGCAATAGAACCTGGAATTGACTACTAAAGGTTTCTTTTCTAACCTATACGCATTCAGAATCTTGTAAGCGACTCCTAACCTGATTAACAGGCCAAAACCTTGTGTTCCTGAAGTTCACTAGCTAGATGACATTAACTGGCTTCCTCAGTAATGACTACAGTCGTGGGAATGGGTTATTCCTAAGTGCCTTTTCCTGGTTGTTTACTAACTTTCATAAGAAAGGTTTTGCTCGAGCACACGTTTCTAAGAAAACGGTCCATGCTATTTTTATTTCCATCCTGACGACTTATAAACCACAAATGAGCGAGAGTTTTAGATACAGGCTCTCTCTTCTGCCGTGATACCTTAGTGCAGACCACAAAATTAACTACATATATGCGTAATATATTCAGCCATTCATTTATCTATGCATTTATTTTCTTTTAAATTCCAAACTGTGGCTTGTTAGAAGCCAACGATTCGTATTAGCCACAATGTGATTGCTCGCAGAACTTACAAATGAAAGAACAACGCTTTGCCGTATGATCAGTTTTCCCCCCTTGTCCCTAGTGAGAAACGTCCGAGATTCGTTCCGTAAATTTCCATGATGAGGACGTAAATTGCAGCGATTCATTCAGTATGTGTGTTTGGTTGCAACTTACGTGCGAAAACGTAAGTAACCGGGTCTCTGTAGTGCGGCGCCACCAATAAGGAATTTTTCTGCTTCTCGCTCATGGGGGAGGAAAGAGATGGGTGTGCGCGTTACAAGAAACCCACGTTTCTCAGGATGATGGCTTGTTGCCGTGTGAAGTTTTTAACTGCAAATCACATTTAGCCATAACTGCTGTGGGTTTCACTGTTTTTTTGTTCATTCTGGCGTAATTTTTGCGATCTTTTCAAAGAATTGTCGGCCGTGAACGCATGATCTCGCGTCCTTCGGAATTTCCTTTTCCATCCGGGACAGTAGCTCATCAACTTCGGCCCTATTCATCCGGGAACTAAGGGCACGGGCGACTCGCACTGCTTCACCCTAAAACAGTAATACAAAAAAGAACGGCTGAAGCGAAGTGCAAGTATTGAAACAATGGTTATGTTCAGTGTTTAAAACGTACAATCAGACGAACACGTTGTGGTAATGTTATGTGTTAATCACGAACGAAATAAAATACCTGGAGATAATGGATAACTTTGAAAGGGCGACAACTTGAGAGAGAGTTGGAATCGCTACTATCCTTCTGACAAGCAAGTTCTATAACAAAGCAGAAATTATAGACCATAAACACAGACGCTGCAAAATTTCGCACAAAATTCTTTGCGCAGCAGGTTTCAATTGCGAAACCAAAACAGGGACAGTAGCCAGATCTGAGATTCCAAGCTTACCTAGTACTTCTGCCAGATCTGGAACGCCGTAAAATGGAATACTTGTTGACACTTTGTTCAGCTCCACCTTGGTCTCTCCACTCTCTGCATCTGAATACAGAAAAAAGTAAACGTTCATTTTATATCCTGGACATAACTAGAATCCCCATCCTTATTTACTCCTCTAATGTGACCATTTTCATTAAAACAAAACCGCTTTTTGTACTACACCGAAAACCCAATAACAGCAATATTTCGAACGACGAGCTTCTCAAATAGAGAACAGTGTGGCGATAAAGCTCTCATTTACATCTGGGTGGGGACAAACCCATGTCATATTTTCACCTCAAGAGCAGCCAGGCAGTTTCCTTGAATTTAATGGCCACAGAGTCTAGTGTTTGATTCGGCATTGGAAAGTTTCAATATGGCATCAGTTGCCTCGTATAAGATCATGAGCAAATTTCAGCGCACTATTCGTTTTCTAATTGGTGATAACATAGCTTATAATAGTCAGCTATAATATGGCGAATGGAGCGAAAACGCTATTCCTAGACAGAAACGAGTAATAACGGGTTATACGATACTCTTAGCTCATTACATCTTCGTGTGAAACGTTGCGCTACTTACTACGATTATCAATTGAGTAAGGCGCGACGGAGCCTTGGTGTCGAAGTTGCCGCGGTCAACTTTCCTTGTTTCCAATGGTAACAATGTCGTCGCTTGCAATTCCCGCGCTTTGCCAATGACGACATGTTGCCACTGGAAAAGGAAACTTTCTTCGCGCCTTACTCAACTGATACTCGTAGTAATAAGATTGGTTGAACTCCTTTAACCTGGTAACTAACGTCTACTCACCCGTCTTCAGACAGACATCGAATCCATTTGCAGTTAATCTTTCATCGTCAATCCATCTAGAAAACAAATTACAGTGCACTGAGCCTGTAATATCTTGCCTTCTTCACGTGGAACTCGAAAATCTGGAGCTTACTATTTACAGCTTTCTTTCTCGCCCACATGTTTTGTACATGATATTGTATGTAAAGCGATATCAGCAAACCGTTCGGAAAACTCAAAAATTTAATATCCTGGTATTGCATTGCATTAGGTATTAGAAAGCTTAAGCTATCACGATGGCGACCTCGAGGACAAGGCCTAGTAAAAAACGAATTTATTATTTATATTTGAATTTCGCATATTGCCTAAATCTGTTCTGTGCGCCTATCGGTCTCAAAACTTGCTTATGCTTAACATGGAAGGTAGGTAAAACTTTATTCATGCAGGGTGGCCCATTCAGCACGGTGGCTGGTATCCAGAGGGGCCCTGCCAAATACAATTTCTAAAAATATAAAACGTCCAGTAGTTGAAATAGTTATATAAAAAGAGTTTAAAAAATTGAAACGAGTTACAAGCATGAACTGGTAGGGAAAAAATAGATATCATAAATTAGGTGCTATAAATAAAATGGGCTTTGACAAGATTTTTAAAAGAGGAGAGTGATACAGCTTGTTGGATTTTACAAGGTAGTGAGTTAAAAAGGGCTGTGCCAGAAAATCTAAAAGTACGTTTGCCATGTAATGCCAGCGTTCAATTCGAAATAAAAATACAAAAAGTAGCCCCCGCTGTTCGAGTTGTCCAAAGCACGCAGCACTTAGGCTCGGTTCATACGTTCTACTTCTGCCGTGTTAAGGTAGCTCGACACAGTTTCCAGCACTTAGATTTTGATGTGTCGTTGTAACCACTATTTACTACAATCATGGCATAAAAAACTGCCCAGTCGTTGGTGAACAAGTCATCATTTTCATGGCACAATAGGTTACCATAGCAACAATATGGCCTGCTAAAACACCCTTAATTTTTGCTTTAGGGTATTATAATCCAAGAGACGGCAAAGTTAATTTTTTTTATATTATCAAATTCTGAGTTTTAAAAAAATTCTCTACATAGGGTTCCGAGCCACCTTACATTTTCAAAACTTTAAGGTAGCTCTAAACCCTATGTACAGTTTCTTTTTTCAAACTTTGCCGAAAGTTGCGTCTTGTCAAAATTTGATAATATAAAAGAACTTCACTAAACTTTACGAAAACGATAACAACGCTTTTTGATACCATGATTGTCGCATCAAAAGATAAATAATGGTTATAACGACCCATTAAAATCTAAGTCCTGGAAACTGTTTTGCGCCACCTTAAGTTCGGCCGAAACAGTCGATACATACGTCGCACTTGTGTCGTACTTACCTGTAATACAGAATTAATACTGTCGGGTATTTCGCTCAGCTAAAAATGATTTCAACGTAGATTATTCAATATTGCGGACGAGGAAAGGACTTAAATTTTACTAAATATTGTCAATGGAACGACAAGATCGTTTAAATAAATTTGACTAGGCAGAGATGCGGCGTATGAACCACGCCTTCGTTGTGCAGAGCGCGGCTAAAACAGCCATTGATCTACCTATTATACCTTTTGGTTGGCTTCGTGGCGTTCTCGTTGCCCTCGTCATAGCCTGTCCGGGCTCGCTGTCAGTGGGGACGAACGAAAAAACAGGCGCGCGATGAACGGAGTCTTGTTAAGAAAAAAGGGACCTCCCGTCTTTCTCTACCAGACCCCGCTAGTCGCTCGTCGCCCGGTCGCTTTTTCAATCGTTCCCACTGACCAAGAGCCTGGAACGGGTGACCGTCGTTGCGTGGTTAGCTTAAGATTGATATTAACTTTTTTTGCGGGTGTTATTTGGGTCAAAACACAACACTTCTCTCAACTTCGAGAAGAACTGTTGCATCAGAAAAAAAGAAATCAGAAAAAAAGAAGTTACAAAGGGACGAAGGGTTACTTGTCACGGACCAGTTGATCAACTACATGATTATAGCACAATAACAGTTGGTCATGTGACTTGTTTTTCAAGGACACACTGATTTAGTAAGGCATAGTGTTATTAAGAAATGAAAAGAACATTTACAAATAAGCTTACATGCAAATTTTCAGAACGGCAAGCAAACTGCCGCTGTTTGCCGTTTGTGGTAATCTTCATTCTTAACCTCTCTTATACAATCTTCATGGTAGTCTTAATACGTACCTCGTTGTGTCTGGTGGGTCACACTTGCTGCTCATGTTACACAAAGTCTTCCAACAATCCGGCCCACCCACACTTCTATGAACATAATATGTTGTTAATGACAAAATATACGCCCTTAGTTATATATATAATAAACTCCATCGAAATGGAAAGAGAGCCGTGCGCCATTTATGGCAGAAATATAATATTAAAAAAGTGATTTTCAAAGTACCATAACTACTACAGTAATTATGCAATGCTATCACGTGGTATACCATTGAATATTTCACGTGTCACAGTATACACACGAGCCTTCAGAGTGCGATATTCGATGGTTTACCACGAAAGAGGATTGCATGACTGTTTTACACCATGATATAGATAATAGCACATACAGAGGCCAACACAATCAGCAATCTCGTTCCCAGGATATCTCATCTTTACGCCCCCTCTTTCGTTTTGGGAGGGCGGGTGGATGAGAGACCCTCGGAACGAGGCTGCACAATCAAGGCGACATCTGTGCGGTGCATTATGGGAAGGTTAGATCAAAAGCCATCGATACAACGGCTTTCCTGTATTCTGATTGGAGGTATTTTCTCTAGCATGGAATAAAGTAACGTTAACAGCAGTACATACATAGACCACTTTCAAAAATGGTGGCCAATCATAAAATCTTTTGAAAATAGTAAAATTAGCCTCATTTTGAAGTTGGTAATTCAAAAGAATTTTTACTCTGAAACGAGGTTAGTAAGGCTAATTTAAATGCATATGAAAGACTATTTAATTGGCGGCCATTTATAAAAAGGGTCTATGAGTAGTGCAAATTCAACCATTGCTAGAAGTAGAATTTTCAGTGCCAAGACCTGATGATGAAATTACCTCAAAAATACTTGTTTAAAACTTAGACCTATTTTTCAAACAATGCAGATGATCAGAAGTGTACGTACCTTTCGTTAAGTGAAATTGAATGATTAAGTTGTTCTTTAGGTAAAGAATGACAAGCCATCAAACGTTTGAACAGCAGTTTCTCTTGAATTCTGAAAATAAAACAAACAACCTATTGGTTGACATCATCTTTTCTTGCCCCAAGCCCCTCACCATTTTCAAGCTTTTGCCTATATTTAATAACCGAATGCCTGAAGCAGGCTACATCACTACATGTTAAGTGTTGTATCAACGAATGTCCAAATCCTCTTAACTGACTTTTAAAGAACTGCAGCAAGTAGTAAGGAGAATTACTTTATAAGTATTTCAGAGGTAGAGCTGACCTGTATTGATTGGCACAAACAAGATCTGGTCCTCTCCTGAGTAGCCATACTCCCCAGGGATCCAGTCGACCAATCAAATGGTCTGAACTCGAAACTTCTACTGACCTGCAGAAAAAAAGGTTATTTAATTATAGCTATCCTTTGTGAATAGGAAACTGAACTGAATTCTGCACTGTGATTGGCTACCTGAGAGGGCAACATGGTGCTATCTTACCGCCTTGGAATTATTCCGGGTCTCACAAAAAAGAGTGTTCTTGTTCCCTAATGTAAAAAATCCTTTATTAACCATAGTTTGCTCAAGATGGCGACCTGTTGTTTTTTTGTGTGTTTACTGACCTCAACTCTGTCTCGGTCCATAAACATGTAGAAAAAAGAACCAGGCCTATATCCAGCATTCTTGACCTCATGCTTGGTCAAAAACCCAGATACATAATTATATATACAACAATGTTTAATAGATGTACATGTAAAAACAGTGCTGACGTTGGACATGACCAGAAGTTTTATGTAAACTTCTGACACGACAGAGACTGTATGCTTGTACAAACCTCAGTTCTGTCTTTCTCTTTACTGACTCCTTTAATTCACTCAGAGAAAATGGAATCTCTGTCTTCTTGAAGAGCAGTTTCCTTTGCAGTGGATTTGGCGACATCACATTGTTTATCAATGGCTGGTTTGTGATCTGAAAAGTAGAGGACTACAAGTCAACAGAGTTACCAATGTCTTTTTTTTAAACAATTCAAACACAAACACAAAGTGCACAAACCTCTGGAATTTTCTTTATCTTCTTAGTGGACAGTGACAATCTTGACTTTTCCTAAGTGTAAGAGAATGACAGAATTATATTCCTTTTAAACTGGAAGAAAATTAATGTTAAAACAGTAACTACACCCCACCCCATTCTCAGCTGCTTTAAAACGTATTGATGTTGGATTATTGAGGTTTCAAATAGAGGGTTTAGACAGACTAAAATATTTAAAGAACCAATTCTTGACATAACAAAAAAAAATACTATATATTGCTTTATCAACTTATCTTTTTAGTACCTGATCAGATGAATGTTTCCTCTTTCGGTGTAGAGGTGCATGTGTAACAGGGGTTTTGGTAAGTGAAATTTGTCTGGGAGGGCCAGGAGTGACCAAGGAAACAGGCTGAAATGACAATAAAAATTGTACATTTGTTACTGTGAATTACTACCCATAAGTGACATGTTAAACATGGCTGTCTCTTGAACAAGTATATGACATGGTCTAAAGCGATTAGGGCCTGGTCACACGGAAGTGGGGGACCTCAGCCAGCTGAGGTCTTCCGCCTTGGTGAGGACAGTCTCTCTCTTTTTCTTGATCCCATTTACATGTAAGGTGGGGTACCCCACCAAGGCAGGTTCCCTGGTCGAGTTTTCTCCTTGTGAAAGCTGCGGAGTTTGGTAACCCGCCAAACCAAGGTAATCAAATTACTGCACCATAGCCTGCTAAAACACATGGCAGAACAACATGGCTGCTAACGACTACACAAGTGGCGAGTTATTTCGATAATTTTTCTTCAAAAACTGCCAAAATGTTGATAGAATTGAGAGTGCTGGTAACAATTTAAGCATGGAGTTGGATAGTCGGGCTAATCGGCAAAATCAAACTACACATATGTAAGGTTTTGCCTGCACCAATGACATTGAAGTGAAAAGCAGCTTCATCGGAACAAACAAAGAAAACAAACTTTAGTTGTGCACACTTTGTGACCAGGCGATTGCATTTTTGGACCTCATTCTATGTTCCTGGGGTTGCAATGCATATAAAGATAAGTATTTTTACCATGGGTAGGTGAGGTACCTCACCTTCCCGTGGTCCCCCACTTCCTTGTGAATAGGCCCATTGATAATTTTTTTTGTTTTACTTGCACTCTCTGATTTAGCATGGAGCAGTTCTCAATTGAGTGTCTAAAATAGTCAGGTAATTACTCTGGTTTTACTACAGTTTGAGATTAGCTGAGTAGTCTAAGTTGTGTTTTTATTTTGCTGTACTTTTTTTGTTACTTTGCCATGCACTCTAGTTGTTGTAGTGTGTGTGTAATTTGCTTTGTTTGTTTCACTCAATAAAAAATTAAAAGAAAAAATGGCTTTGGTTTTACAACACTCAATTAAAAATGCTCTATTATCATCCAAGTTCCATGTGCTTTAAAAACAACAACAAACTCTGTATGTGATTACTCTTGGGAGTTGTACCTGTACAGGATTTCCTTGCTTATCGACAATTCCACGTCCCATACTCCATTCCTTGTCACTAAATGGTGCCTCAGTTGCTCCAGATGAAGCTGTCACTGTCAAAGAAGATTTAACACTAGAGACAGTCCCCTGATCAAATGTAGAGGACGGTAATTCTGCAGAAGGAGCCTTCTCTGAATTGAGCTCATGATTAGAAATTCCTGGTGTCTTTAAGTTGGAGTCTATACCCGAGAGATCAAAGTCTGAATCCTCAAACAAATCATCCATGTCTAATGAAAATAAATTTTCTAGTGAAGATCTTTTGGTAGGAGTGCAAGCTAAGGATGTGTTATTAGACAGTCCCTCTGCCTGATTTACTTGTGGTGTTATATTGGTGTCAATTTCATTCGTGTTTTGTGCTGTTGATTTTTCATTGTTCAAATTTGAAAGGCTATTATGAATCCCACAATTTACATTTTCCACCACACGACTGTCTTGTGACTCTTTCGAGGAATTACAGAAATCCTTGAGATGACTTGTTGATTCACTAGTCTCACACAATGTCTTGTTACTCATTGTCTCACAGAGTTCTACAGATTGTACAGAGTCTACTGGAGATAACCTGCTTGCGTCGTCCTGCAAGGAAGAACGTAAACAACAGTGTTGATCTGTTGTTGCTGTCTTCATTACAACTAAACTTGAAGAACTATCTTTGACTTGGCTGGCTGGGATTGTACCTTCAGGACAGGATGACTCCACTGTCATCAAACCATTTTTATTAGTCAGGCTGTTTTTTCCTATGCTACTGTTATCAAATAAGCTCATTTCTTCCTCATCAAAAGTTTGTTCAGCTTCACCCTCCACAATAACTTGTGGTTGTGTGTCTTCCAGTACTGAATTTCTGTTCAAATGAAGGGATGTTTTTTGTACATTGCTTTTCTTGCCTGTGCTAAGGGATGTACAAGATGCCACTTCTCCATTCAAACTACAAGTGTTTGTGACGTCACCAAGTTTACTTAGAACAGTATTTCTCTTTTCCCCAACATTGTTACAATCAGTGTTGTCCTTTGATGGAAGTCGGTTTTTCTCATCAGAATAAAACTCTTCTATAAGGTTAGTTAAAACTGTCATCACTTCATCTTTGTTTGTCAACATCACACTGGTTTTGTTGGGCTCCAGATTGACATCTACAAATGATGGAGGTATGTTTACACTTAAAAAAGCAACAGGGTATCTGTTTGATGTAACAGATGTTTGCTTGTTGTAGTACTGCTTGATCAGCTGTGAAAAAAAAAACACAAGAGAAAAATCAAAGTTAAAGGTATTTACCGTTTCTTTTATGGTCAGAGTGAACCTTGGTCTTGAGTCTGCACAGTAATATTATTTCTCAAATAATTTATTGTTGTTCATTCCAAGTAAATACTATCATGTCAGAGATTAACAATGTTGTCCAGTTGAAATAAAAATTACTGTACAGTCTGTATGTGTGATTAAAAATAACAGAAGCCTAAGTTGAGAGCACTCTGGTTGCCATCTCTTCAGTGGCCACATTTTTTTGGTTCTCAAAGTGGTTTACTACAACTAAATATATACAGAGGAAGCCACATCAGCCTTGCATGTAGCTTGTTTTCATGTGCTCAAACTGGAATTTGGATTTGAAGATGTTGGTTTTTGTGGAATGAGTATTTATATTAGCAAATTGATTTAATGAAATGAATAACTAAATCAATTAAGATCAGAGGATCCTTTAAGACTGTTTCCCACAAAAACATACCTGAGAAATTTGTTTCATATTCACAGGCCTTCCATTAACAAAGACAAAACATCTGTCATTCGCTGCACGTCCAGTAATTTCCAAATCACATCCAGGCCTTGGGAAATATCCAACTATGTCAATGCCACTGCTTTTATCATGATGTTGTACTGCACCCATTTGTGCCAACAAAGATGTTCCGAACACTGACAATAAAGCTGTTCTTTGATCAACAACTTTACTCTTTTGCCAGACAACAGCTTTGTTATGGCGTAAGGTTATACGAAGGGTGGGGTGTATCAACGCATATGCCATCACCAAGTCCTCGACCCTTTTTAACTCATCTTTGCATTTTTTACTGTTACTAGAAAATTGTTTGCGGACAGGGAGGTTCTTAAATAAGTTTGTTGCTGTGATAGTTGTGCCAGTAGTAGTGGGTTTTGGTTGAGTAGCCCCTATTTTGCCATTATGTTCTACTGTGTAATGCATGCCAACTTCTTCAGATGCTGTCTTGGTCAAAATGGATACATTGCTGACTGATGAAAGTGACCCCAGAGCTTCACCACGGAAGCCATATGTTTGAAGAGATTTCAAATCCGTATCATTTGATATTTTTGAAGTGTAATGGAGTTGAGCCATAAAGGGGGCATCTTCAGGTTTTATTCCACAGCCATTGTCGCGGACTTCAATTCTGTCCAAGCCCCATCTTTCCTAGAATAAAACACAGCAAGATTTGACGCTCAATACCAGTCAGACTAATTAGTTACCCAACATACTACAGTATGCAAACCGTGAAGGTGTCCACAATGGTTTGGACAAGTCTCTTTGATATTTGTGAGGCGAAGCAATCTCAAAGTAAATGTTTCATAGTGAAGGCATAGTGAAAAGAATTGTGTGGTGAGTGAACTGACATGGAACTTTGATACCTCTTCTTTGATTCTATAGAGGAAAAGGGTCTCTGCATGGCCATGTCACAACCTTGTCAATCATAAAAAATGGTTGTGGTGCAAAATAGAGAGCAGAAATCGAGAGAGCATGATGCAATTTGTATGCTGGATGGTATCCAGCAGCATCTTTTTTCCATACAAATCTTGTTGACGTTTTTAACATCAAATTCACCATTAAATCTCGCAATCAAACGTCAGCGTCTTCAAATTTGGCAGTCTTACTTATTTCACTACGCTTCTTCACTTACTGGTTTTTTCTCCATTTCTATTTTGTACCATGATCACCTTTTATAACTACAGTAACAAAGTCACATGACTTGGTTGTGCAAAGAGCCTATTGAGTTGGCAGGGTTATTTTCAGTAGCTTTATTCGCTTTAAGAAGAGGCACTCCAGAAATCAGTGTCTGGCCTTGCCTTTCTTTTACATGTAGCAATGGAAATCCACACAATGATAACTCACTGAAATCGCATTAGATCAGCCTGAGGAGTTGGCAAAGAATACAACACAGCAATGGGGTAAGTAGATTTTATTCACAAATTATCAGAAGTGTCTTTTAAAACAAAACCATTGCATTCCCATGCAAACCCTTATAAACAAATCTTTGTAACACAACACCGCCTATGAGCATGGGTAATCTGATATAAGTGTGTATAAAGAGAGCTTGGGTGGGCCTGTCTTGTTCCCTAATAATAAATTCCATTAGTTTCTTACAAATGTTTTGTAAGAGTTCTCTTTAAAATAGGAGCGATATCCCTTGTTCCAACAAGTCAAGCTCAAGAATATCTCTTGTTCCCTAGGAATTTATAATGATCATGTTCCTCATGATCACATGTACTGTAGTTCCCCCAAACCTCCTGGGAGGCCCTCGTTTATTGGAATCGTCGCTTAGTTAAACTAAAATCCACTTTTCTCCGGGCCCTTTCTCTTAAGAAACAATTACAAACTTACCAGTTTGACTTCAATGCTTGACGCGCCAGCATCAAGAGAATTCTCGATCAGTTCTTTCACTACCGAACTGACAGAAGTGATGACTTGAGAACTAGCGATTAGTCGAACTGTTGACGAAGGCAAGAGATTCATCACCCTTGGGCTTAAGAAACTTATTTCCACTGAAGCTTAGCTGTTTATGAAGCTTCTGTTAAAGTCCGATCTCTTTTAGAGGCTTAAACTCTCCAATGATGTTTTTGTGTTTATCGTCCGCCATATTTGATCTTGAGCGGGAAAAGTATTCGGATCATGTGACATTTCTTCGTAATGAACGAACGAACTTGTCGGACTTCTACGAACATTACCGACAACTTTTCCGACGGGGTCAATAACCAAAATAATCGGTAAATTAATCTTTGTAATGTAATTGTTCGTTATCTGGTGAATATCAAATTGCATAATAGTCCATAAACAGTAAAACAAACACAATATCCAATCAGTGAAAGCCATTTTGACGTGTAGTTTACCCAAGGGAATATGTCCGACTGGGCAATTATTTAGAATATTCATATCATGAGCGGTTGTCAATGGCAATAGCATACACCGTGTAAACGCCTGCTCACAACACTCAATCGCTCTTGAATAAGGCAACTTGTGAGTATTGCCTCTAAACGTAAATTGATGTAAAAGGTTTTGATTTTCGACGAATCGGCATAAGAAACACGTGTCCTACGTTTATGAAAGTTAGACCGCCGATGTAACATTGTTTTGAAGGTAATTGAAAGTGTGAAAAAGTCACGAATTGTGAAAGCAACACCCGTGAACTCGACTGCATTAATTCGTGACTAAACTTTGCAGTGTGTGTTTTTTAAGGTTGTGAAGAAGGAAGAAGTAACAAAATGACTGCACCTAGAATATACACAGCCGAAACTGAGAAGCTTTTGAAAGACAAGGGACTAAAATGTGTTTGTGAGCTGTGCGATTGTGGGTAAGTAAGAACCTCAGAAAGTACCAGCTTGTTTGATGTATTATTAATACTCACCATGCATTTTGTCTCGGCTGCCAGCTGCTTTATTGTGCCATTAACAAAAAGCTAAAAGGTTGTTGAGATAAAAGAATAGAAGAGGATAAAATTGAACGGTAACTGGCTTCTAAGTTTGAAATTACAGACGAGGCCAGGTGACTGTCGATTCAGCTGTCCACTCGGAGGGTTCATGTGCTCTGTTGCTGCTTGTATGTTTTGCCATGTCGCGTTGACAAGGATGGTGTTGACTTCGATTAATTGTATGTTTATGAAGGTTCTTGGCGATTGTTATTTTGTCGATTTTTCAATAGCTGGGGTTTTCGAAATTTAATTATTAACCTTAGAATTTAATCGAGCCGTAGAAGTATTTTCGTGACAGTGTAAACTTCGGTTAATTTACTTTAATAAAGGTTTTAAAGATTAATAATTTACGGGTTCTTTTCTGGGATTTTGAAGCACTTAGACTTAAAATTCGAGACAGTGTTTTCCGCAGTCCTTTTATTCCTTGTGGCTATGGATTAGTTATCAGTGAAACTCGTGATCTAGTACAACAATAAATAGCCAGACTGAGGGACTTTTTACGGTATTTCATATTCTAAGTTTTCCTTCTCAAGGACAGTCTCTGTATTCATTTTTTCGTAGTCCCAGACATTATCTAAGAAAAAAGGGGAAAGAAACTGCGCATTGATTTATTAAATCGA
>OMLO01002159.1_pt1 | contig 15673 bp, 5 predicted proteins | sample 1674811 | NCBI WGS metagenome assembly OMLO01 (sample SAMN06265003, study PRJEB25207) | coral metagenome | isolation source: Coral host | place: Mexico:La Bocana,Puerto Morelos, Mexico | collected 2008-11-13 | reverse complement strand
AGAATACAGGGCCACTTTTGAAGCTATACAAATTAAGTTGGCTCGGCGGCTCGTCAGTCGTTTCTAAAGATATATTACTCAGCTGGCTCGGCGGCTCGGCAGAGAAAGCGACTGACAAGCCACCGAGCCGTCGAGCCACTTAAATATATATCTTACTCGTTCTGTTATCCTTGAAAACTACTGACGAGCCACCGATTTCAGACATTAATTGATCACCTCCGTGTACCTCTCACTACTGGGTGAGTTTATGGAAAGTTATTTATAGACAGTTTGCTAGTGCATGAACCGTATTTGCCTAATTGTCTGGCTAAAAATAGTTCCTTCCAGAGGTTTTTGTGTGTTTGTGAAATGTATTTGTCTCAATATATTCATTAACTGGTCTGGTTTGGAATCGAGTTGCCAAGATTGATATAAAAGATTCCTTTTGTTTTTCAAGTTTCATTCCACGTAGCAAGTGATTAGGCGAAGTTGGCTTTAGGCCGTGACCATGCCCGAGTAGCTGGTGTGAGTTAGTTCGGAGCGAAACTAAGTTAACAAGTTTGAATCCTCTTGAGTCATAGTCTTTTACACTTTTCCTTCCTTTCGAGTGTCTCTAATTATACTAATGTTGAGTTATATCTCAAGGCCTCCAGAGCGAAACTGAAATATGGAGTAGAAAACATTTCTCCAAAGGTATCGTTGTAGAAGCGGAAACAACGAAGCCGGAAGTGCCAGAAGTCGTTGTCTTAAGCCAACAAAAGATGACAAATATGTTTTTGCAGCAATGCTGCGTAATCAAGCTAGAAACACTTCAGCCTGCTACATATGAGAACACAGTACTAATCCTAGGTATTAAACTTATAATATTTTCCTCTCGCTGTACCTGAGACTCCGCAAAACATCAAAGTAAGATCTATTTTTAAGACTATTTTTAGACTGCAACTTACCCATTCTCACGGAGATTTGAAGGGTTTATAACAGATTCACTTGTTTCCTCCAAAAAAAATGTAAAAAGGACGAGTTTAATGCAGATCAATTCTTTGGAAACCATGGCGAAGCGCTGGTCACATCGTTTTGACAATGCAGCTGCAGGGCACTCGTTTTATACTTATTGGCTGTCGGTACCTACCTGATTGACAAAACAACAATGGAAGTCTGTTTATCATTAAACGTAACGCGCGTTGTTTAGATAACAAAGATAGTTATAATCGCAGTTTAAATAACCTCCTGCACAGACATTATTTTTGCCTGTTATGACGGAAGGTACGTTTCGATTGAACGAAAGTAACTTGAATCACAGAATCTAAATTATAAAATGGAATTGTAGAGCTAAAAATGGTTATTAAACTCGACAAAGTTCTTTGTTGTACGTTTTTTTTTTATTTTTTCTCTTCTCTGGCCTTGGCCAAAACACTAAATGTTTACTAATGTTTACTACTGATCGAGGAACTAATCATAAGAAACCTTTCGGTTACGTAATCATACATAGTGTATGAAACTCGATCCAAATAAATTTGAAAACGTAGACAAATAGTTATACAATTTTACAGAAGTCAAAATATGCCTTCCAGCAAGGAATTTGTCTGAACACATTTCAAGATTACCGCTTATTCAAATAAAAAAAAATGCAGCGACCAACTTATTAGTTTAATACCGTCTTATGTTTTCTTCATTTTATGATTTGCAATGAAGGTCTGACAATTTAAAGAGCTTTTGAGGAGTACTATTCTTGAACAATTCATGACCGGAATTTGAAATTTAAATTGGAGTAAATCAGACATACGTGGCTACTTAGAAATGTTTGGTTTCGAACAATAAAGAATGGTTTCGACAGTTCCATTTATTGCCATTGAGAACCATAGGCGTACAGGCACCTTCGGTGGGGGTGACCTTATTTCACAATGCCCGAAGACGTCAGTGCTCTTCAAAAACACACAAAGCGAGAACAAAAACGTTCAAAATTCTCACGCCATCATTCCGGAAATAGCTTTTCTGAAACCGCGCATACAGTCTATGACCTCGGTCAACAGCCTAGTAAAACTCAGACACTTATAAAAGAAACAGTTAATTCAAACTCGTACGAAAAGTTCAAGAAAATGCTAAAACGACTCTTTGTGGAGCTATTTTCAGAGTCACCACAATGCAAAAACAAAAGTCTTGTTCAGTCTTCGTGTATTTTGATTCTTTTCACATTGTTTTGGTCATGGAAATAATATCCTTATTGTGGATTTCCACGATAAACAATTAAACCGTGATATTTGGCTTTCCTACTACACGTGGATCCTTATATCATTTGACTTTAACTCCGTTTTGACTGACAAGGCAATCGATAGCCTACGAACAAGCTCCCTGCGAGAACGGAAAAGAAAATTTGGCGTGCTAAGCGAGCGGACGTGCTAAGCGAGCGGACGACTCAAGAGAAGCTCAGAGAAAGTAGTCTGGCCTTGACAACGATTAAAAGGCTTTCGCCAGCACGCCTATGTTGAGAACTCAACTCAGACAACTGAATTTTTCGATTTCTATATATACCCAAACATTGCGTGCCATGTCTTATCTGACGTTGTAGAGTTCTTTCGATTGACCTTTTTCCAAAATTAGGCGTTTTGTTAGCTACGTTACCCTTCTTGTTATCTTCATCGTCTGATTGAGTTTCAGGACGCCCTCTACAGTCGCCGTGATGGTGATAAAAGGGAGTTAAGAAACCACGACGGCGACGCTGAGGACAACGTCGGTTAAAAAATGAACTTATATTTTACCTACGAATCTCGCGATACCTTAAAGTCATTAATTTTGTTTCTCACTGTCAAAATTACCTCGAAACTGAACATGGACCACAGTGTTAAATTTGGAATATAAATTTAAAAAATTAGCCGTTGCCGTTCACGTTCTCCAGACAACGCAGAATGTGGTCATTTCACGTTGCTGTTTTGCAGAGGACGGCAAAGAAATGTACCAAGAATTATAACGCACGTGCACAGCCATTGTTTGCTCATTAAACCTTTTGTTTAGCGACGTTCCCGTTTCCGTTGGTATTCTTAAACTCCCTAATAGATCACAGAGGACGTCAAAATGTGGTAATAACATCAGTGACACACTCGGCTATCGCCTCGTGTGCCACTTTTTTGTTCTTACCACATTTTGACGTCATTTGTGATTTATTACTGAATAGACGCACGGCAACATGGAATCTATTTGTTAAATATCGATTTTTATCGATTTTGTCGATTATTATCAGTTTTAATAAAGGAACCATTCATGTATTCTTACAACATTTTGTACGCCCCTGGTGTAAGCGGATACGCTGCGCATTCGTCCGCGTGGAATCAAGCCAGTCTTATGTGAGTCATCGAAATGAACGTACTACTAGTAGAGGCTGTTGTGAAGGGCTACCACGAGTGCCCGTTTACAATAAGAACGGGTGAAGCATTTTCCCTCGAGAAAAAATTTTAGAGTTAGTCTATACGCGAAAAAACGGGGAAAATGACCGGATCTCTTGTTATTTGAAGGAGTCGGTACTTAATGCATAGCGCAAACGTATCTGAAATCACTATTAAACAATTATCATTGACAATCGATTAATATCTATTGGTCTCACCAATCGATGAAAACCGATACTCACAACTCTTTCGATCTTCGATTATCGATTGCAATCGATTTTATCGATTATCGAATTTCATCGATTGGGCACGCCGGGATTTACTGCACTCATGTTTAGCAAGATATAGCGCTAGTAACGCACTACACTTGCTCATTGACCGCTCGAATGTGAACAAAAAAACTGGAGAAGGGACCCCGACTCTCTCGCTTGCAAGGAGAGGTACGCTCGAACTGAATTAATTTAAAATTTAAAATTCTCGGGCGTATTTAGAATCTTTCGATAACAACGCTGCATCCTCACCGGCTTTGCGACGATAGCGCTTTTCCCCGTCCACAAACTCAAGCTAAGATACAATGGTAAAAACCTTTATTTTCGCTTTACTACATATTACCTCGCTATCTCATTATAAATGGGGTGCTACTATACTAAATGTATAATCAAATGTTTGAATTTGAAATAACGCTACCCCCGATTCGTCCGATTCCCGAACAAGACACTAGTATAATTTACTTACATGTTTAACACGTAATATTACCTCCAGCTACTGCTTAATAGCAATAAATATTTCGACACGTTGAGTTTATCGCTACAGACCGATGCGTTGAGTAAACCGCAGCTATGAGGATAACATAAATTTCTAAGGACATCTAATGAGCCATGGTCAAAGGATTATTGAAACACCTGGCAATCTAAGGTCATCGCGCATCGCTCCTTTTAGGAACGGTTGAGTGACGCTTTAAGAAAGCTATTTCAAACAACCATTACTATATTACAAGTTCGCACCAACCATGTAGATTATTGCTAACTGTTTCAGAGCTGAAGTTATAGTCAAAATTCCTTTTTACCATTTTCTGTAATTCCCTTTTGCACAATACAGCAGGTAAGATAAACTCTGAGTTCGAGCCTAGAGATCAATTTCTACCCACGCCCCACCCACCTCCCGCCCCACCCCCAGCATTAAATTCGCTGGTACCGTGAGAATAGTGTCTTGCCCAAGAACAGAAAGCAATGATCCCCCCCAGGGCTCGCTCGATGCGGAGTACTGCGCCTCCAAAGGGAACGCAATACATCCATGAATTTATACAAGGATACAGTAGTTAGATCCCCAGTTGAGGTAAAGTTGAACACCAATATATGCTAGATAAACTGTAAGGAGAAACACATTAAAGAGTATGTTCTGCTGATATTGTACAACAAGATACTGAAAGTGCCTGTACGATTATGAATATATACACAACTCTTTTAGTCTTTCCAAAAAGTTAAGCTTTCTAATTCTACAAGGTTTAAACCGCACTTTCTCGTCTGTGAACACCGCTTTACAAGATCAGCAGAGGCGAACCCCACAAAAGAAATGAGGATGTGTCCTGGATTCCTGCTGTCGCTATTAAATCAATATCGGGCGTGCATAAGGAATCACTTGACCCTTGCTAAAAATAAATAAATTTTCTGGTTCAATTTTTCACTCGTTTGGTCTATAATTAATGTTAGAATTAGCAGATTTCAATGCTCTGTCAAAAGTTCTATCCTCGCGAGGCTGTCTCTGAGCCTGTATTGGCCTAAGATGTTGTGGCGGAGGCAGTCGGAGATGCTGTTCTTGTTCTCGTAGTTCTTGTGGTGAATCCCGAGGCTCTAAGATGTTATCTTCATCAGCGTCATCAGGATCTTCCTCAGTGTCTTGTTCAGTATTGGCATCTTCATCGTCATTATCAGCTACACAAGAAGAACAACATCAAACTCGTCACGTCGCCGCCATCAATCATTACTATCATTACAATTTTCACCTCACTAACAAAAACTTAAGAGTCGGGCAAAGGAAAACGGAGTGATAAGAGATTGACTCTGAGAACAATGCTAATCACAAGTGAATAAAGATGGTGAATTTTAAGATCGGTAATGAATTGTGAAAGGTGAATTGTTCAACATGTCAGGAGCATGGGACAAAGAAAAAATCTGAGTCCCCGACAGGTGACAAGGCTCTGCTGGAATTTGTTTGTCTAGACTCTCACAAAGTGCTTCTCTGCTTCGGACACCGGGTTTGGGCTTCGACATTTTTCTCGCAGTTCGAATTTTGCTTTCGTAGCTCTACTTGTGAGCAAGTCAAGGGCTTAACCATCGATTAAACTAACATATAAAGAAAAAGGCGCTTACTGACAAAATAACCTACCGTCTGATTGGACTTTGTGTTCCCCTTCAGTGTCTTGTCTCTGTACAGCAGGTATAGGGGCCACATGCCACAATGACCTCCCTCTTGCATCACTATTTTGTTCCTGAGGAAGAATCTGCATTTCCTGTTGTTGCCGTTGTTCTTTAATTCGCTTTTCATTGTAGTTTTCTTGCATTTCGGCCATTTGTTTGTTGATACTCTTGCGCGATAAGTCACTATCTTGCTCATCGTGATCCTCTTCTTCATCCTTGTCGATGGTCTCTCGCTGTTGATTGTCTGGATCTCTGCGATCATACTCTTCTTGGGTTGGCTGTACATTTTCACCTTGATTCCTCGGTTCCTCTAGTCTGACATCACTATTACCAGGTCTGTCAGCCACAGGTCTACCATTCCATTTATCCATAGCCCTCACCTCCCCGCCAGGTTGTTTCTGGTTGTAGCTCTGCATGTCTTTCTCCTCAGGTCGAGAAGGCTCGGTTACCTCCTGCATGAAGTCAACAACTGATCTCTTGCTTCTTTTACGCTCATTCTCCTCTTCTTCTCCTCCTTTTCCTTCTTCGCCTTTTTCATTGTCTTCTTTGTTTTCTTCCTTGGTTACATTGCCTTGCTGAGCGGCCTGTGAAACGCAAAGACTACAATAAAAATGTTGCACTAAAACTCTTAAATGTGTTGGAGGGAGAAGGGGGGGGGGCGCTCGCTGCACTGTAGAAGCGTTATCCAGTAAGATCAGCTTAAAGTTGATAAAGACGTCACCCGCGGTATTCCATTGAACCAGCTTGAATGCAGAGCTTAAGTGGAGATATCTACAGAACTAAGTTAGAAATCAGTCTCAGCCAGAAGTGTTTCCAAAAGAACCTCAGAATGAGGGCAAGCGCTTGAAATATTGCCACAAAGGTTTTGGAAATATTCGACAAAAACTAAAAAATCTGTGGAAACTTTCATAAGTCGGGTAATCTTTGAAGCAATTCAAAAATCAATTGGAACCAAAACAATCTTTGAAAATATTTGAAATACAGATGACATTCTTCAAGTTTCAGGAATCCTCGTATAGTGTTCCAAGTTATCCGTGCAAGGTATGTTTCCAAGGAGAACGAATTAAATAATACACGAGTTATGCAGTGCTTTCCAGTGCTATAAGACTACGAGCAGTCTCTTTCCTCTCTCACCATGCGACGCGAAAGCACGAATGCGAAGCAACAGTCGGCCGACAACAGCCAACAGACGGCTGACAGACGACCGAAATGTTTTTCGGGAGCTGTTCTTCACAACTTCCTTTCACCTTTTCGATGTGGGGTTGAAAAGGATAAATAAAATTACACGTTCAAGACATCATGGTCAAAAAACGGAATAATTAAATGATAAGTTTACCTTAATAATATTTGCCCACTTGTTCGTACTGTTCTCTGTTGGTGAGACAACTTGGACTCCAGGGTCCCGGTCCTCACGTCGTCTATTTTCACTGCTGTCTCTCAAAGAAACCTGTCTTTGCTCGTTTTCTCGTTGTGAATTCTGGTTTATTTTGCTTTCTTCTCTGTTTGAATCGCTGTCACGTCTTGTATCTGAGTAGCCTTGGTCATAAATATCCTGTTTGTGCTCTTTATTATTTTCATCAGCTCGTCTGCTCTTATCATCTTGATCAGAATCTTTTAGAACAAGAAAAATTACAATTCATGGTTCATGTGCAATTCACTATTGCTAGTATTACATACACCGCATAACACTCAATGTTATGCACCTGGCAATGAAACATCAAACGTTGCGTGAAACGTTGAGAAGAGTCCAGAGTGAGTCACTGACCAAAAAAACAACTCCACGGTTAGGAATCAACCTTTTTATTAGATTGATTAGAGAACGAAACATTAAAACCGACTAAAAACGGGAAAATACAACCAGGATAGTCCATTGCCGTTAGGTTAATAACAAGTATTTTGCAAAGCACTATTATCATAACAGTATTTACTCCATACGTACCAGTATCTATAGAGGGGGTGGTGGGTACATATCGCTGGCCATCATAGCGTTCTTGAGATGTGTCTTTTACAGCATGCCTGTTGTCATTACTATGAACACCTGGGTGACTGTAATAATGCAATCAATTACAATCACAAAGACACAGGTAGCTGATGAAGACTGTTTCCCTTCCGAAATTTAAACGGTTAAAATGTATGGTCAAAGCGCGTGACACTGTAACAACAGCCGTACGTTTCAGGGATAACGCGTTGAACCACAACAAACACTAATGCAGTGGGTTATCCCCGAAATGTCTTACTATGTTTACAGTATTTAAGTACTCTTAACATTGATTTCAACATATTTGTCAGTACATTTTAGAGCTATACAGGACAAATCTACACCGAAATGTAACATACAGTCCTTTTTCCTACCGAGATTTTTCCTTTTCTTCTTGGTCATCAACCCCCACTTTACTGGAGTCCAACGAATTCCCAGCTGTGTAATGAAAAAACAATGAAGACAAACTTGCTACAAATCAACTATCGCCAAAGAACAAAGGCTTTTAAGAAAATCAAATAAAGTCATTACATAATTGACCTGAGTGTGGGTTCACTCTTCACGTAATGACAATCTCACAATGATTCACTCTAATAACTGTTGCTATAAATGATTATTTTAAACAATAACCCTACAAACTAAGCTTCTTCATAGTAACCTATAATTACAAATTGTTCTCTTCATACAATGTGTGTACACCAAAATTCCATATCAGTATAAGAAAAAACAGCAATGATGCTTACTTTTCATACACAATGTACCATGACACCACAATATGGTACTTTTTGCAAAATGGACCCACGCTGATGTTCAACAAACTGGCATACATGGAAGGTGTATGCTCATATCATTATGATATAACAGGTTAGTAATCTTGACATAAGCTAATTGTTTGTTTGGCGTCATTAATCACCTTGTTGTCTGCTTTCAGATGTTTTTTCCATGTCTTGTTTTACATCTTTGACTGGTGGATCCCTATTGAGCTGGGAGTTTTTCAGCTTCTCCTGAATGATCATAACATAAACGAAAAAAAGTACAATTAATAAAATGGAATAGGCCACAACATTTCATTTACTCTTAAGGATCATTTGTCCAGATTATTCTTCATATATGTGACAAAAACAATTTAATTTTTTTGTGTGTGCAATGTTCCCCTAACGGCTCTCAAAAACTTAATCACATCAAAAAATAATATAAATCAAGTACCATCAAATACCATTTGTTCTTATTAATTGAAATACTATTAGACTTGAATCTACAATATGTGGTCAGCGGCTAATAGTGATTAAATGAAAACAAAAAGGAAAAATGCCACCAAATAATATGGAATGTCCAATCTTGGTAGGAAAGTAAACACTTGGTGTTTACATTTACACGGTAAGAAGAAGTTACCGGTAGGCTTTTCAATTTTGGAAAACAAGTAGACAATGACCAATGTTTCAAGCCGTTGATAATGGTGGAGTGGCCGCTTAACAGGAAGGTTCATTGCTATGTAGTAACAAAGTACAGTTACAAACTAATAAATACACAAACGATAAGCCATTGGAAATGGTTTATGTTCTCCAAGCCATGCAAACTTAGTCATTTCATGTTTGGTTTGCAGAAAACGGTTGAGTATAGTTCCTACGTATATAACACATAATCTATAAAGCTACAACTTGTCCCACTGATAAGGACAAGTGTTTCCAAATTATGTGCTTTCAACTTAATTTTGGTCTGACATTTCTGAAATCTTACAAACCTGCTTGCTTTCCTTACCATTTTCCTTTGTTTTAGATCACACTATGACTAATCATTATTGTATTTAATAGGAAAATATAATGTAAACTATTTTGAAAAATTCCAAACCAAAACCAAATTTATGCTGCAACAACACAACAGTCCTTAGCCATCATTAGCAATCATCAGCCATCTTTACACAGATTTGAATTCAGATGTTCAGAGTTATAGCCTTACCTTATAGAGTACAAGTTGTTCCTGCATAGTTCTGATTGTTTCTTGGTATTGCTGATTTACCTTTAATGCTCGAGAGCTGGAAGACTAACAAACATAAATAAGTTAAAAAAATTACCCTTATATTTACCCTTATGTTTTCCAATGGCACATTAAATTCTTTTTGTTATTTTAGACCAACTTAGTTTACATAACTGACTTTTAAATTATGTAAGTGTACTCATTTCAACACTACTTAGTCTAGTAAGAAAACCTTTCCAGCTGATATCATCCCTTGAAGTACAACAAGGCCTTAAAAACTTTAGTCACGCTAGGGCAGAAAAGGAAAATTTGTGTTACTGACTATATTAGACTATACAAACCTTGAACTGTTCAACTTCATCTTCTTTAGATTTCAGATGTGTCCTTAGCTGGACTACCTGTTGTTTCAGTGTTTTGATTTCCTCTGCATAAAAGAAAACAATGTCTATGACCTTGCAGTTCTACTTATGGAATGAATAGCATGTTTTACTGTTAAATTAAACAATTTGGAGAAGCAATCAGAGATATCTGAAAACAAACTATGGTGTAGTTATCTGAAAGGTATGCCCGAACAGACTCTATATGGGCTACTTTGTCTGTGGCATAAATGAATTCCCTGTAAACATGTAAGAGTACCAATTTCCTTACAATGGCACTTTTTCAGGGACAATGGAATATATGAAATAATTATATTTTTATAAAGACACATTCAAAGGATACTTAACGAAGCAAGGAGAAATCAAAACATGGGCACTTTACAGAATTGTGTTAGATTAATGATGAAAATAAAAAAAGTTACAAACAAAAGCATGTGAAACTTAAAACATGTCACATACATGTATTTATTGCACGAAAAGTAACTTGTGATGAAATAACAGGCAAAGCTACCTACCATCAAGTGATGCTATTTCATTGGTCTTCTGTTCTTTGTAAAGCTGAAAATTTCTCTTAAGCTGACTATTCAACTGACTGTGCTCTGAGCTAAGACGAGTGTACTGCTGTCGAAGACGGTTATAATCTGTATCCAGTTCTTTATTCTGGAGCTGAGACAAAATGAAAATGAGTGACTTAAATGTATCATCGTAGGTGTAAAAAGACATTTGCAACCTTCCATTTAGCATTTAACATATGGAAGAGGCCAAGAAATAACACAGAACATTTTGTTTAACAAATATGTTTGTTTATTTTTCACAAGTCCACATAAGTATGTCCATTGAAAAGTATAGCCATAACTTCTCGATTTTGTGGTTGATTAGTTGACCATTACTTTGAGTTTCTATTTCATTAAAAATAGATACCCCCAAGAAGTAACTTCCAATTTTTGACTGCCAACAATAAGCAAGTTTCAAAGTAAGCAAGTTTCAAAGCTATGGACAAGCAGTTGTATCTGTTGCACAACCAAAAGATGTAGGTACATGTACCGGTATTTTATTGAATAAAAGAATGTTAAAGAGTTTACAAACCCATACCAAAACAAATAACAGACTTAAGTAATAGGTCACCTCAAGTGGCCACTTTGGGTCCACTTGTGGAACCCAGAAGATAGATCCCAGATATTGGAACTATTCTCAAGTATTTTGGCAATTAGAATTTTCAATTTAAGATAATTCATTTTGAAAAAAAAAAACATATATAACTCAACAGAAACACATAACTAGCAGGAGCTTTTGATGCATTGTTTGCACAAGCAAAGAGATTTCTTATTTTGATTTTGTTTTTCTTTTTTTGCCATGGTGTTTTCTAAAAGAAATAGAAAACATGTTCTCCGTGTTTCTATCGACTTATAGAAACACAAGTAGACGTTTGAGAGAACTCGAAAAAGCTGTGGAAACACTCACCTGGGGCTCGCATTCCCCCCAGCATTTCTCGTTCTCCCAAACTTTCACTTGACAGAAATACGGTACATGTTTTCTATTTCTTAAAATGTAGCACAAACTGAATCATGTAATACACAGTATGCACTATACCTACCTTGAGCATATTATACTGGGTCTCTAATGAATTGAATCTGTTCATGGCTTCATGCTGTTGAACAATGAATCATTCTTTTAATGATATATATATAGTATAATACAAATAAAATTCTTGAAAATAAAACCAAAGAAAAAAGCTTTTTGCCAAAAACACATTTTTGGAGATTTTCAGCCTTGATATGAGCCAAATTACAAGCTCCAATCTACTCAAATAGGCACTGCAACATGATAGCATGCCTTTCTTTCCACTAGCACCGCATTTTATGACATTTCTGTTCAGCCATGTGCGGAAATCAAAATTTTGAGACAATTTTTGAATGAGAAAGTGATCTACACGTACATCTTAAGGCTTTTCTTCTACTGCTCCCAGTTCAAAAAGTTCTGAGAAAGCTTTTTTGAGATGAGCAATTGTGACCATAGAGTAGCCAAGTGTAGTCTTAAATTTTGCTGTGAGTTTTTCATATAAATTTCTGAGCATGGTTGAGTGTATCTCAGGCTCCATTGAGATGATCACTCTGATCTGGCTATCACTGGAAAGATCTTTTCCTCCTGAAGAACTTGACTATACACTGTAGATGACGCCAATATGTTCATAGATAATAACATCAGACATGGAACAAAGCCCAATGCTTGTCACGACCAGTTACGGCATGCAGGAGTCAATAGGTTAAAAAAAGGACTGTTACAATCACCTTGGAACGTGTTATATTCAACATAAAATCATTTTGCTTTCTGGAAAAATCTGTAGTAAAAGAAAACAAAACCAATAAGTTTTGCAACTATAATATAACTCCACCGCAGTTACCTGAAACTACATTGTACCTGCCATCTCCTTACTATTGGCTATTTCTACCCCCTGCCATTTCAAACTTTTTTGTTTTCCTTTGAGAGTTCAAGATGCATGTAGTTGGCTTATTCTTGAAGATACAGTTGTAAGATGTTTGTCATTGGAAAGGACTTTGTACTGCACAATTCCAAAACAAGCCCTCTAACAGAAGTCTTATATGTCTAATTACAACACGCTGTACATGTAACTTTCTCTAAGAGGTAAATGTACACACATGACATAATTGATGGCTTTACCAAAGAATTTCTACATTAGAGGTTTAGGAGGCATAATTCCAGGAGTAAAAGAACTAACCCAGCTTTGTATTTTTGTGATCTGCCTTCTCCTTTTGTAGCGACCTCTCCAGCCGAGCTCGATGTTCATAAACAACTGAAACAAATGATAAGAACATACACTGTAAAAAAACTCTTTCAAATGTTTTTGGTGTGGGACAAGATAAATAGAATTTATTTTAAAAACAACTGGTAAATTAGTTCCTTAAAAACTGAATGATAATTATAGTAAAATAAATGGAAATTTAGCTTGTAAGGTCACTTAACTTGTGATTGATATAATAATTATAAGGCTTGTGATTTTAAGTGTAAGTGGGTAATTTGAGTTTAAATACACATTTGAGCATATTTGCATATACTGTAATTTACACACTATAAATTATCTACTTAAACTGTAAGCCAATTGAAATATTGGAGGGTAGGTGCCGTAAAGGTAGCAAAAGAGGAGGGCAGAAATCTCCTCAGCAGTAAGGAGGTCACCATGGCAACCGAGCCACAGCCCACCTCCTGACAACTGTCAACACAACACTGAAAGGGTAATACAGGGTCCGAAATTAACTTTTTTTGGCAGGCACCAACTGGCAGCGGAAAGTTTTTTTCAGTCACCAAATGGGAAAATGTCGTCACCAAAAAGTGTCGGTAAAACTTTTCTTTTGCAGCGAAACACAAGCCAAAATTATTGGTTGCCATGGGCTTGCCAGCAAAATACTTGCAATCGATGTAATCAGGAATCAAACCAGTGCTGAAATCATCTTTTGACCACTTTGACAGATGTACATTGCCACCTTTTGACCCCCAGAGAATATCTAAATCTTTATCTAATTTCTTCACGGATTTTCCGTCTCCACTTTGTAATAAATTACGGAAAGATTTCAGAACATCTTTGGACACCACATCCCCTGAATAAATACTAATGGCGAAAGAACGAATGGGGCCTCTTGCGGCCACAGTATGTGTGCTATGGGAAACTGCTGAAAAAACATGGCAGCAAAGCTACGCACTGTTTGTAGCTGTAAAACATTGTGGTAGATTTATAATAAAAGGAAATCGGTTTTATACTTCCAAAGCAATGGAAAGGTAAAAAGGAAGTGACCAATTGGCAGGTGGCTTTGAATTTTATTTTGATCAATTTGGCTGAAAATCAAAGCTTTTTCTTGTGGCGTGAAATAGCGTAGTTAATCGCCCGCTGGTGACCAGTTGTGAAATTCTGGTTGCCAGTGCAAAATTTTTGGTTGCATTGGTGACCAGGAAAACGCAATTTCAGGCCCTGTAATACCAGTGTGTGGAATTGATACTTACTCAAAAATGTGTGAGAGGGAAGGAAACTCCAGCAAAAGCACATGGCAATGCCCCTGCAGACCTCCCTGGACCCCCCACCTGATCCTAGAGAATAGCAGCATTGGCTTGATTTATCTTTGCCAAACTCATTTAATCTTTCTGGCATGCAATTCAGAACATCAAATGAGCAGATGCCCACATATAAATAAAAGGCATGGAATTGCAAATAACCTGTTTTAAATCTAAAATTTCCAAAAGCCTACCATACAGTACAACCAACGATAAAATTGCACAATATTTTATTGATTTTGAGCTCTTTTGAAATACATGTTACAGGTCAAAATTAAAAAAATTAAAAATTACTTTAACCTAGTTTGATTCTCAATTTCCTTTGTCTTCTAACCCTAATTCTAATCAATGAATAAGTAGGGTTAACAGACAAAGGAATTTAATTTTTATCTGAATTTAATTTTGACCTGTAACATAAACAAGTAGGTACATGCACAATTTCAGATTTTCAAACTTTGGCTGTTTCACACCTCCTTTTCTCTTCCTTGGAATTTACAGTGGGTATAAATATCTCTAGAACTGTACCATGTATAGTGTCATTATTTCAGAGGGGCATCCAAATGTTGAGCTGGTTCTGTACAATACCATACCACATACATGTACAGTACTGCACAAAGGTAAGTTGACAGTCTTGACTCGAAACTCAATTCTTGATCCTCGAAGTTTTCGAGAATGGAAAATCGAGTTTCAAGGCTCGAGTTTCGATTTTCGAGGATCAAGAATCAAGTTTCAAGGATTGAGTTTCGAGACACTTGAAGAATTTTTCGTGGATCTCGAACAGAGATTTCGAGGAAATGATTTAATTCTCGAAAACAAAACAATAGCGATGAACAAAACAATTAACGCACAGCTTCCTTTATTCGCGCGTGTTGTGCATTTTCTACAAGAAGAATTTTCTGATAAACAAATTCAGCGAGAAATATCATGGACCTGAACTCAAAATAGATCTGCCGGTAAAGCTAAAATACACTTTCCATAAGATTCAGACGTGTCGGAAGTTAACCACATGCATTTTTTCCACTCAAGAGTCTCAAAACTCGACTCGATAAATTCTCAAACAGTCTCGATAAATTCTCAAACGGCCTTGAACGTCTTGAGACTCAAATCTAACCTCGAAGTTTTCGAGAATCAAGGATCGAGAATCCAGTTTCAAGTATCGAGTTTTGAGGGACTGTCAACCTACCTTTGAGCGGTACTGTATGTTAATCAATACTACAGGGAACTCAGTCAAACTTCCTGTAAGCGACCACCCAAAATGTCTAGCTTAGGTGGTCACTTAGCCTAGGTGGTCACTTATAGGAGATGGTCAGTGAGAAAGATTTTCACCCAGGACAAGGTCAAGAGTTAAACTAGCTAGAGACTCTGTCATTGGCTTTCTATTTCACATGGAGCTATGAAGTCACAATATCAATCTGTTAAACACCCACATATTGTAACAGGGCTGCAAATAATTTTTTCACCTGAAAGGACATATGTCCTACTAAGACACCATCTTGGTCGGACAAAACA
>OMLO01002158.1_pt1 | contig 15674 bp, 8 predicted proteins | sample 1674811 | NCBI WGS metagenome assembly OMLO01 (sample SAMN06265003, study PRJEB25207) | coral metagenome | isolation source: Coral host | place: Mexico:La Bocana,Puerto Morelos, Mexico | collected 2008-11-13 | reverse complement strand
AACAAACTCTATGAGGCGAGTGAAACTGTAGTCACTAAAAGTGATAATTCTCCTCTACTAATCTACTTTTCGACGGTCTTGGGTTGTAGGCGAATCGACACAAGTGTAGGCGAATCATCCTGTAGGCGAAACGACCGACATTCATACGTTCACAAACCGCTTTGCTTATCCCTTCAAACGGCTTATCCGCTGCGGTTTGTCCGCTCTCAAACGGCATAGGCAAATTAATCCAACCGTTAGAATAAACTCTTTAAATATCCGTTCATTGCTTTCCAGGCCCGGGTTTCCAGGCTGAAAAGGAAAATATAAAAGACGTATGTAATCATAAATAACCATTCAGCCGTTGACAAAAACAGGAAAGGTTATCAGTTCAAAAGAAAACTTTTAATCCACTCAGCTATATGGCCAAGGTCACCGCTTTATCATTTCGTGAATCAAAACGGACGTCGTTGATTCAGTAGGTTGTTTTTTAAGTCTATTTAGCTCAAGTTACACCAGGAGCACGTTTTGATTTTTTGACGAGTTTATTCATTGCGTGACATTAAAATGGCGGCCCGATAAGGCTCCTTAGACCCGGGTCCTTAGATGAGTCTTCGTTGAAGTTTAGAAGAAATCTTAATTTCAATGTGTCGAAGCTCTAGAGTAATAACTTTTCGTTTCGACGGCAAAGCTCAATGGCAGACGTTTCTGCCATGTTGGTGCCGCTCGGAAGGGCACCAACATGGCGTCTCCATACAAAGCTCCAGGGGGGGGGGGGGTACTGAAAGAGGTACCTTTTTCAGGCTTCAGGTATATAAAAGGGTAGGGATTTCACAAGTTTAGGTATATGAAAGGGTAGGAAGATCTTCATTCGGGTATTAAAAAGGGCCTTGAATTAAAAAAGGTCAAGCAAACGCACCTTATGACTGTTTCATTTTAATTTATTACGCGCTACGTGAAAAAAATGACAAGAAGACGATTTATTCATAAGTCGTCTTAAGAAGGTATATGAAAGGGGTGCCTTTTTCCAATAAAAGGTATACGAAAGGGGTGCCTTTTCTGAAAAAAATGGTATATTAAAGGGTAAGGGGTTGGACCTCGGGGCGGAGCCTCCCAGTATAAAACTTTTTGAGTACCCCCCCCCCCGGGACAAAGCTCTATAAACTGCCATCTACGCAAGCTAAGCACACCATAGCACGATATCTCCATTTCAACCGAATGTTGTCAAATATTCAAGTTTAGCAAAGGACACAATTACGTAACCCTCTTAAATTTGCAATTTATGAAATGCTTTCTCTGTCAGTTATATTAGATAACATTAGGAAACTTTTCCCATATTGAAAATTAAAAAAAGACTCCAAACACTGAGCTTTGCTCCTTCGACAACTGGCATAATCATGGACAGGATTAACCCATGCTTCTCGAGCATTAATTAGTACGTTATCCGTCAATGCTGAACACCACATTTTGACACCGAGGGGCTACAATCTTGGACAGAATAAAAAGGAACAATTAACCCCCTTCCCCCCCAAAGCAATGATGAAGGCGCGAAGGAGCAAAAACGCGCCATTTTGGCATCATTGAAATGGGGGGGAGTGGTGGTCCAGATGTTCCATTTATTTTGTCCAAGATTGTAGCTATCATTATCGTGGAAAAGCTCATTTGTGAAGTTAGCGTGTTAAGTCCTTTAACGTGGTACCAAAACTGTCCCACGTGAGTTGAGTTTTTTTTAAAAACAATATTTTCAAGGTATAATACGGACTCGTAGTCTAATTGTTCAAGAGATGGCTGTTTGAGATAGGTTCGGGTTTTTTCGTCAGCCAGACCCTCCAAGATCGACATCAGCTTTTTAATAATCGATTTACGCACAGTTTATGACGTGTCAGTTAATTAGAAGTTTGAGCGTAATTGATTTGTTTTGAGAGTGCGAGCGTGCAGCAAGTAGTGAACTGTTCCAAGAGTTCAACTCAGTAAACTTGTCGGATGTCCCTTTCTCAGGTAACCAAAATACTGGAAAGTTTACACGACAAAGAAGTGAAAGAGAGACGAAAGAAGTATGAAAAGCGAAAATCCATTGAAGCCGTGTATAGCCGACGGAACTCTTTGAGTGATTATCATGAACAAAGTGAGCGTTTTAACTTTATCGGTATCTTCACAACCTGCTTAGATGTTCCAGACGTTCGATTGCATTTTGTTCGTAAAGTGATTTCTACGTTCAAGTCTGTCCACCTACAAGGCATGCGTGAAGTTGAAATTGCATTCGACCAAGGATTTGTCAGCGTTCAGTCTCTCGAGCAAAAACCTGCTATCAATATGAAGTATGCCTTAAAAGATGTCTGCCATTATGGTCTGGACCTTAGTTCTTTGAGCAAAAGTGTTTTCTTTTTCGTTGTGCTGGATGCCCTGAAACCGATAGCACTGTGTCATGTGTTCGTAGGCGAAGAAGACATTGGCTTACGGAGAATCTATCGATGCTTTCAAGACAGGTTTCAAGACAAATGTTAACTCACTAAGTTAATCCAGGGACTGTTATTTTTGTCTTAGACAGAACTAAATTCCACCCGAGACTTCCTATTTCTCAGCTAATAAATTCTAACAGAGCATAAACAAGCTGTTTATACTAGATAATACCCTTCTGCGACTGGCGTTGCCTGTCGCAAGCTGGTCTCGGGATAAAGTTCCTTCAGAACTAGAGATATGTAGGTTCAGCACCCCAGAACTGCGTTGATCTGACGAGAGGCGTCACCTTTCCAATCTCGTTCCCAGGCTCTCTCTCTTCTGCCTCCCTACCAATGACAATTAACCAGCGACGATCACCAGCGACAACACCAGCGACAAGGAAGGCAGAGGAGAGAGACCCTGGGAATGAGGTTGAGAAGTTACCCGTGTGCGAGCTCATGCAGGCCTCTTTTTGTCTACTGACTGACCTCGTTTTTCGTGATGATTTAAACTGAGCGATGGTCCTTTTTATATAGAAATTATGAACTCCAGTGAAAGCTTATCATGCTTATATATTAATCTAGAAAATCTAAAATATAGAAAAGTCTATTTATAACCTATATATCTCGCTCTCGATTAAATTTGTTTAATCAACACTAACTTCAGCACAAGTGAATATATGAAAGATCACATATATTTGAACTGCGGCGCCAAATGATATAAAGACATGATTGATCATCGCAGTTATACACACAACTTAAAGCAGTTGTGAAATTTAGCCTGAAAAGAAATTCAGGCTTGAACGTTCAAGCCTGAAGTTTTCTTTAAAGTAAGCCCTGGGTTGTGCGCCTTATGACATGGGGAGATATATGTATGGGTACTACTGAGTGCCGGGATTATTAAAAATTAGCCTCAGGTCCTTGGTGCACAATGACATTTGTCTTTTTGTAAAATACCATAACGCAACAATCAAACGCACGATTTCACGGTGAATGTGATGGCATAAGCTCTATCTCATTGCATAGAAAATACAGCCAGTGAGAGAACGGCATTCGTGGTAAAGTAACATTAAAATCGTAATAGAAGAGGCTGCCAATTCAAGGCGGTCTTATGAGATAACCGCGGATCATGGCAGAGTTTATTCATACACGACTACAGCTGCTGCTCATGATAGGGTTAGCTGTCTAATAATTGCCTTATTAACCAAGCCTCCTCAGGACCATACTCAGTAATGTCACCTGTCCAGACGTTGAAACCCTTCCCACTTGTACCGACCATGTTTGACATTAAAGCTCTTCATAAAATGCCAGCTCTTTGGCGGTCTAAAAGTGTTTGATCTCAGATTTTCTCTTATGGCTAGTAATTAGTCTAAAACAAAGATTGTACCATACCATGGAAACGATCGTTCAACTTTGGAATGTTGTCTTTCTCTGGTGAAACACAGGTAAATTTAGAACAATTTCACGATACTATCAGTTTGAAAACTTTCGAAACATCCTGTATTTCTTCTCACCAACTAATTTTCTTTTGTCAATGGAGAATCTTAGCTTTCATTTTCGTTGTTACTAGGCAACCGCAACAAATCAAATTTTAATTTTAATTGATTTCAAATACTTTCGGTGATAATTTTAAAAATTCAGAACATTTTATATCCTTAAAAACGATCATTCAAATGTTTAGTTGCTTATCTGACAATTTAGATGTAAGCGATGTATCATTCATCGATAAGAAACATTGACAGGTTTCCTCAAAGTAAAATGATGTTACTAAATTCTTTTCCCTACCCTCCCTACCCTTGTCATCAAAGTACACCAGCTGGTGTGTTGATTGGTCGACTTCAATGACGTGCCTCTTTTCAACCAATCGATTTCCCGGCGAGAAATTGGGAAGATTTTCTGTAGGTTTGTAATATGGAGGAGTAATGGCGTTTTCCGCCCAGATAGATCATGGGCAAAATGAACGAAAGGACGCAGTTTTGTGCGAAATTAGTAACGAAAGCTCGAAAGATAAGGGAAAGGTTTGTGCTAACTTTGTAACTTTTTATTGTGCTCCTATTTGTGTAATTGGCAAGCTGTTTTGTGTGCAAAGTTGCGAGGGAGGGATTTTATATTCGCGTTCGGTGCTTTAGCAGACAGAGTCCAAGGCTTTCCCTACTTTTGTGTTCAGCTTTTCTTGCATTTTGTAATGCAGTAATATTAAAAGAGAATTGAATCAAATTATTTTACCCTTTTCCGGAATTAAAACCAGTTTGTGCCGAACCCTGCTGCCAAGCCGTTTGTACCTTCCAACTTGAATTCAACATTGGGTCGCTCCAACAGGACATGGACAACTATCGAAGGACAACATTCTAAAGTAAGTAATCTTTCAGCATTTTTCTTTTGGCTGGAGTTTAAAAGCTGTATTAGGTTGAAATTTGAAAACAGTAGAAGTTTCTAACGTGATTTCGTCCCAAAGCGTTTGACTTTCAGGTCACAGCGCAATTGAGCTTGCTCTTCGTTTCAGGCCTATGTTTGTAAAGAAACGAGAGAGGGCAAGTAAACGGGCTAAGGTTTTCTGCATTATTCCATTACATGGTAAAGGTTTGAGGGTTCAGCTTATCTGCTTGATGTGGACATTTATTTGGATTAACCTTTATCTTTGTTATATTTCGATATAACTTACATTTCTTGGTATCGGCAATCATTCGGACCTGTACATAATTTTGAAATCTGGTTGTGCCAACTCGAGAACTTGAATCAATAGATTCTAGCTGTGTTCAAGTTTTTTTTATATGGATATACTCGTCAGCTGGCCTTTCACTCGATTTCTGGTATCAGCTTTTCATATTTGGTGCATCATTTGATAATTTTCCTTTGCGATAAATGCTTCAATAGTTCCAAAAGTATAATCACGAAGGGGTTTATTTGCTCGTCCAGTTCGTTTTTTATGGATTTGCCCTGCGACTGATTCATATTCCATTATTTGGATATCACCAACCTATCTGAATGTCTGTTTTTTTTGTCGACAAGAGATCGAAGAACGAATTTTGCTTTATGTATGTTTCGTGTTATGTTTTGGTCACTGCATTCTAATTATAGAATCGGCGAATCTCAAAAAGGGAAGGATCTATGGTAAATATCACCCTGAGTTCGGAAGTACTAGTAAAAGTACAGTTTCGTGCAAATCTTTTCCAGTTTCATTGCATGGGTTAGCCCACCTTATTTTATTTATTCTATGTCTTGGCCATTCTACTGTGGTATTTGTGGTTTAAACTTCATACTTCAGACCTCTAAGGGAAATTTCGAAGTAAGTACAAGTTTTACTCTGTAGCTTTATTGTGTATTTCAGAATAGATTATGATTTTCGCTAATGAGAAGTTTAATTTCTGCCTGATTTGTTTTCGTCAGAGGCAGTTTAATATTACAAATTTGGAAGCAGTCTGCTTTTGTGGTTAAATTGCTAAGGTTGTTTGTTTTTACAGCATATTTCATATAAAAAAGTTACAAATAGAGAATTTTGTACTCTAAATATTGTCAATATAGCAGCAATTTAGCAGCAACCAGAACTTTTCCTAGAGAAGAGAGATGTTTTGTGCCTAAATGTTAGAAACCATGATGTGATGTGCAGGCCACTCTTCAAACATTCACAATAATTTTATGACCTTTGTTGTCAGATACCATAGAAACAGGTTTTATTCAAATGAAGACATGCTGTTGAAATCTTGAAAGTTTGATAAACAAGAGATTACTGTGCAATTATTATACATCGGGTTTTTATGTATAAGTACAAGTTTAAAGGTCAAGTTGAAACCAACCACAAGGTCAACAAACTTTTGTAAATTTGAAGAGGCTTTGATTATTATGCTGGTTCAATAGGTAGTCATGCCATTTATTGTTTTAATTTTCATACATTGAACAACATAAGTTTCTTTACAAATTATTTTGTTGACACATGTACATGTACAGATCATGCCAGGTTGCTTTATTTTTTTATAAAGCTACACATTCTAGAGAATATAGTACTACTTGTGCTGGTTTTTTTTTAATATTTGGCAGTTTCCAATGTACTGACAGGATGATTTCTATTCGCTCCAATTTACTCTAAATTGCTAAATGAAATAATGTTCAAACCATGAACAGCAGATGTCTAGCCTCAAACTGCAATTGATGTTTGCAGTGAATGTGGATTTAAAAGTCTCTGATGATGCCAGAGTGGTCTCTCATTTTCAACCACAACTATAAGAAAAGATATACATGTTTACATTATCTGTTGTTTTGCTGTTCTTAGGTTTTTGGCTCGGGAGGAAATTTTGCCAATCTGAAGGCTGCCAGACACATAGTATCACAAGCATATGTGAATGATCCACATGGCTCTGTTAACGATCCCAACAGTGCAATACCTCAAGAAGAAGTCAAAACACCTACAACTCCACAGTCCAGCAACCACATAGCCCTTCATCTAGTTTCTAAAGTTCTTGAGGATGAGAGTATCTTTAATTTCACAAGCTTTGAGGAAACAACTTCCTATGTAGAGCCATATTCTCCTGTTTCTTGTGTTCATCCTGACAGGTGAGGAAATTCTGTGAAGAGCTTAGTGTGAAAGTATGCTGTTCTTAATTAACTCCTCCGAGTATACATGTACATGAAATATCTGAAAGTACCAAATGTGAATGAATAGTTGTCCATCATCTGACTTTATAAAATCAAAAACATAGTATGAGGACACTCTGCTATTAAATACTGTTTTTCTAGGCATTGCAATTCAGAAAATTGTACTGTAGTGTTTTACATATTTACTGTCTGTAAGAAATATATTGGGCAAAGGTGAAGATCACACAATAAATTCTATTGTGTGATCTTCACCTTTGCCTACTTCACTCATAATGCCTTTCTTGGACAGGTTAAATTTGTAAAACTTTTGTGTGTTTTGTCGGTAAGGAAACTCATCTAATCTCAAAGCTTTTTTACCCTTTTCTTCAGTGATTTGGGATTAATAATTGACCTGTTCTTAGTCAATCAAAATAGAAAGTGTATTGCTGGTTTATTATTAGGCTGTAAATAATCCAGTCAAGTTTCATGGTCAATACAGACTTGCTGATCCACGGTTCTAATATTCAAGCGATAGGAATGATTGTTTTTCATTACAGAGCATGTATGGACACACTGTTACTGAGAATGTATGAGCAGATTGCCAATATCTGATTACTAATTTCTCAGCTGTTTTGATCCAAGTTAAATACAAATTTGTGAAATCTGTCAAATTTCAGTTTTGAAGCTCTAATATTCAAGCTGTCTACAAAGATATTATTGAATTATGTAATATATTTGTATCTCTTTTATGTAATTATATTTTTACTTGTTGGTTGCCTTTTTTACAGTGGATATGTGCATTGTCAATACATATTAGATACTATATGCAACAAAAGTAGTTAAATACTTTATGATATCTAAGCCTTAATATTATTTCAGATGCATCTAGTGATAATTCTCTTGTGTGCTTTACCAATATTGTGCAGGTGCTGTGGTCTTGCATAGTTTTAGAGATGGAAAACCCAACATTTTTTTGGGGAGGGGGGCAGAGAGAGAAACATTTTTTACTTTCAAGTGTCTGTGTAGCTAGTAAGTGACACAGTTCTTTGCCATCCTAAAATCTCTTTCCTGAGCTACCTTGTTAGTTGTAGAAACAGGAAATAATCCATAACAGTAAATCCTTGTCAGGATCAATACAATGTATGAAATAGTTTTTTTTATAACACTATCAACAGCTTTTTGCATTTTTGTCCTTGCAGGTTTGATGGTACATCCCATTCCTGGCCTCTCAAAGTAGTACCCAAAGGTTCTATTCCAGTGCCAGCTGTGACATCCAATGCTGGCAGTACTACTGGCAGCTTTGGTTCGTTTCCAGGACAAACTATATGGTCAACAGAAGTGAATGCACATATCACTCCTCCCTTATCACCCCTTGACATATCCCCACCATCCAGCCTGACAAATTCTTCACTAGGAACCACTCCTCCACTGCCTCCAACTCCTTTAATACCTACAAGCTCTTTGACTAATTCATCTGGCAGTGCTTCTCCTACGGTGAATGGGTATCATGATGAACTCTCTCCATATCCATCCCCTACTGGACAACAATTTGGTTCACAAGATACATTACCTCATACTATGTTCATGCCCATTAAAGATACAACTTCTGGAAGTAAGGGGTGGAATTCTTCAGAATCTGGCTACTACTCAAGCAATGGCTCCTGTCGCCGTTCTCAACCATCACCAAGTTCAGCCCCAGCACATGCATTCTTTAATTCTTCACCAAAAGCACGTCCACAGTCTCTTACGTTTACCAACGGCCATCACTACTGTAGCTCACCAAGTATGTCACCATCATCACCACCTGGACCCGTTCATAGCCACTCTGCTCCAAAGCATTTAAATTCAGGTCATGAGATGAATGGTGGGTCATGGTACAAAAATGTTTCAGCTAGAGAACGTGTTTCGACAAGTCCTTTGCCAAGGGACTCCCAAATTTCCATTAAAGAGAATGGACACTCGGGGCACACCATTTTGCATCGCACAAAGAGTCCGCTGACCAGTGAACTACATTGTAGGCTTGAAGAATGCTATGAACAACTCCGGAGCCTGGAAAAGGAAAGAAAGAAGGTATTTAGCTCACTGTAACAAATCAATTTTTACTGATTTGTTCCTTTTAATGGAAAAGCTTATTCACAGACTACTATTTTATTATTGTCTTGACTGGTGTCTAACATTTTAGCAGTGCAACATTGGTCTTTGGTTTCTTTGGATATGTTCATTGTATTTTCACTGGTGTTTGAAATTTGCACTGGTTTTACACACTGTAAATGTTCATGAGGACTGCACTCCTTTTTTACAATCAAACTTGAGTAATTTTTTCTTGGGTGTATTATTGAAGCATTGAAACACACATTTGTTTTTGGCATGAAAAATGGCATGATGTTTTGGCAATTTAACATATCATGGCTTTTAAATCTTGCACTGTAGAATTTGTATTCACTTAATATCTTTCAAATTAAGTATTTAATGGGGGAAAAAATAGGTTGCTGGTACATGAAATGGTTAACCCCATGTAGTTGAAAGATAGATGATGTTTGACATGGCTGTTTACGGCTGGCACAGTCATCAATGGGTTAATGGAAATTGGAACATCCTTGTGCAAATTCTGCCTAATTTGATTTTGACATTAGAAACAGTATTCACCCACTTAGACTTCATTGAAGCATTTTCATTCTGAATATGTTTTCCACCATACATCTTGCATTGGCCTGCAAACAAACATGGTGGTTCAAGTGTCATACATCTGAGAGATGCTTGTTTGTTCCAAATGATTAATTTGTCAAGAAATTCATAAACTGTGCAGTTTGATGTACATGGCAATTTAGCTAACTGTATCTACATTAGGTACTACAAAATTACACATTAATTTTAATAAACTTTTAATTGCTTTTAGTTGGAAAAAGAACAGTTGTCTTCCAAAATATTCTGTTTACTAAGGATGTAATTTTTGTGTAGACTGAGGCAGAAATCTCTCACTTGTGGTCTGGTAGAAGGTTGTCTTCTGGAAATGCTACAAATTTAAGACTTCCACCTAATCCATCCAGAGTGGACAAGTTAATTGTGGAGCATTTGCGGGAACATGCCAAGGTATGTTTGCTATTAACAGTATTTGTGACTGGGAAAGCGAAAACGTACACTAACGCTTTACCGTTTTAAATGAAAAAGCGTTTAGCATCCGTTTACTATCCGTTTAAAACAGGACATGAAAAACGTTTAAACGGTTCGCTCATCCGTTTTTTAAACTCACGATCCACTAAATGTTACTTTCCAAAACATTGAAACGGCTAGCTCATCCGTTTTTAAAAATGTTGGATCCGTTTAACGTTTTGGGCAAAACGTGTAAACATTTAGCTCATCCGTTTAAAAGAAATTTGCATCCGTTTAGACAAAACAGGTAAATGTTTAGCCATTCAGTTCATCCATTTAAAGGAAGTTAGCATCCATTAAATGTCTAAGGCATACGAGCCAAGTGGCCCATCGGGCCGGAGCTTATCCCGGTTTCTGTAGCATGAAGCGACTAGGAGTATTTCTACTCCCGCCTGGATGGGATGCTAGTCCATCGCAGGGTTACCCCCAGCATTAAATTCGCCGGTACCCATTTATACACCTGGGTGAAGAGAGGCACTGTGAGAGTTAAGTGTCTTGCCCATGAACACAACGCAATGTCCCCGGCCAGGTCTCGAACCCGGGCCGCTTGATCCGGAGTCGAGTGCACTAACCATGAGGCCACTGCGTTCATTCAAATGTCTAAGGCAAACATTTAAATGTTAACTTACCTTTTGAAAGAAATAAGTAATGCTCAAACCCAGCCTCAGTATTTCGTAACTTGTACTGTTCCGATATCAAACGTCGCCCGTTGAGAATATATAATCTATTGGAGCAATTTTTTAACTGAACTCGCGTCCATAGAATCCCTTGGTTTGTCAGTCAAACAGATTGATTGACACAAGGTAAACTTTATGCCGAAATTTGCTCAAGATGTTTCGCTCTTCGTTGCACGTTTCTTATCTTTCCCAGGCAACACAAATGTGACACTATCTTGGTCAAGTAAACAAGGAGGGTAACTGCTTCTTTCACCAACATGTCAGTTCCCTAACGACCAGTTCACCAACGTGTGAAGTCGATTCGCCAACGTCTAATGTCAGTTCACCAGCGCTTATATGTCAGCTCGCTAACATCCAAAATACTTTTTTTAAAAAAAACCTGAAATTTATTTACAAATAACCAGAGGAAGAAAATGTCACCTTTATTGTAAGATGAATTGTTCGTTTCGGATTGAAAATGTTTGTTTCACTCTCCCCAATCTCTCTTTCCCCACGCTATATCATCAGTGATATTTTCGTAGCCTTTGGAGGAGATGGCAAGGTTAGTATGTGGGATCTTTGTCTAAATTGCCATTTTAACGTCATTTTGATTGAACTGTACGGCATGTGGCCGCGCGGCCGCCATAAGCAAAAGAAAAGGAGTTCGTGAACTATAACCACCTACAATTGCTAAGGGATTATTTACCATTCTTGTTAAGTTAAAAGTATGAACTAGTGATGATTTTCTCTTAACATGGTTCAATGTCTTAAGCTACCCGTTAAAAGTTTGGTTTGAAAATGCTAAACCAAAACTATAAATGTGTTAGCCTTCCCGTTTAACGTTTAGGGCTATCCATTTAGTGTTTTGGCCTATCCATTTTTCAGTTTGAGCTATCTGTTTAACAATTTAAGATTGCCATTTAGAGAATTTTTGCAACTGTTTAAAAGTTTTATCATTCTGTTAAACACTTTTGGCTTACCGTTTAAACGGAAACAAAGCCTGTTTAAACGCTTGAATTTGCCGTTTATCATCCGTTTACCAACCGTTTACCAACTGTTTATTTTTAACCGTTTAATGGTAAAGCGTTAAACCTTGCTCGACCTAGACTCCCTAAAACGCGGTCGTGAAACATCTCGAGCATGACTTTGGCGGGCCATGGAAAATTGAGGATTCAACCAAATTCAAAAATTTTTTGCAGAATTAGTTTAAACAGTAAGTGGACTCGTTTTAGCAAAAAAAAAAATTTAGGGGTTAGGTGCACTTTAACAGCAAGTGTGAATCAGTATATTAGGACAAAGATTAAATTAGTTTTAATTTGATGTTCAACATTGATCATTAGGTTGAAGCCTTAGTTGGACGCATTGAGCGGATTCGTCACTCCCCTCTACACGTCAGCATCAGTGAGGGAGTAGATCAGTGGCAAAGTGGTATACGTGAGCTACAGAATCGTCGTAAAGAAGAGCTTAGTATCAGTAACAGTTCTAGGAGCAGGCTGAATTCCTCTATTCGGCATCAAGATACTGCTGGTACAATGACCTTCTTTGATAGTATTGATGCTATTTTAATAATTTATTGATACCTTTTGTAAGAATTTGATCTTCAGTTTTTACCAAATTGTAACTCAAAGATATCTGGAGGGGTTTTCAATGTGCATAAAAACTGTGTTTTAGGGGCTTGCCACTTTTTTACTGGTCCAAGTTATGCATGAGCAATGCCAATTATTTTTTTTAGTAAAAACAGGGTCTAAAATTAACTTTTTTCAGCAGGTGCCAACTGGCGACTGAAATTTTTTTTCAGTTGCCAAATGGAAAAATGTAGTCACAAAGAAGTGTCGGTAAAACATTTCCTTTGCAACGAAACACAAGGGAAAATTGTTGGTCACCACAGGCTTGCCGGCAAAATATTTGCAATCGATGTAATCAGGAATCAAACCAGTGCTAAAATCATCTTTTGACCACTTTGACAGATCTACATTGCCACCTTTTGACACCCAGAGAATGTTTAATTCTTTGTGGATGTTCTGTCTCCACCTTGTAATAAATTACGGAAAGATTTCAGAACATCTTTGGACACCACATCGCCTGAATAAATACTCATGGCGAAAGAACGCATGTGGCCTCTTGCACCTGCGATACGTGTGCTATGGGAAACCGCTGAAAAAAATGTGGCAGCGAAGCTTCACACTGTTTGTAGCTGTAAAACATTGTGGTAGATTTATAATAAAAGGAAATTGGTTTTATACTTCCAAAGCAACGGAAAGGTAATAAGGAAGTGACCAATTGGTGGGCAACTTTGAATTTTATTTTGATCAATTTCGCTGAAAATCAAAGCTATTGTTTGTGTAATTATGATGGTGTGAAATAGCGTAGTTAATCGCCAGCTGATGACCAGTTGTGAAATTCTGGTCGCCAGTACAAAATTTTTAGTCGCATTGGTGACCAGGAAAGCGCAATTTCGGACCCTGCTTTAGGCAAAATACTTTACTCTTTGAGTGCCTCTCTCCACCCCATAAATGGGTACCAGCAAATTTAATGCTGGTGGTAACCCTGCTATAGACTAGCATCCCATCCAGGGGAGAGCAGAAATACTCCTCATCACTTCATGGTACTGAAAGTGGGATAAGCTCTAGCTTAACATCTGCATATACGTCAACTAGCCCACCAACTTCAAATTTAGCCAACACTGTTCAGTTTTTTCTGTCTGAAGCTATGATCACTACCGGTAATACTGCTTTTCTGGTTATTATATTCTCAAACTGTGAATCAATTGATTGCCATCTCTCAGCTTTCAAGAGCCTGGAAATGTTAACAATGAATGTACACAGAACACGATAACATTGTCCAGAGGCAACTGTCTGCTAAGAGACTTAACTTGATTCACTTTTTACAGATTCTTACAGTGATATCAAATTGTTCATATTACATTTTTGTTTTCTTTGTTTTTTTTTGACAGAACTCTCCGCCTTAATATCAGCTGTGAAAACACTGACATTAAATACCCGTACAACCCGTACAATAATTTGGTGTGCTAATCAGCTTGTTATGGCCAATTCCATGCCAAATCGTAGCAGTTTTCACGAGGGAGATAACTCAGCTGTGCCATCTAAGGAGGGTATTGTGGATGTGTCTTGACAGAGAGTTGGCAACAGGTTATTATCAGTGGGTTTCATCTTCTAACTGAAGTTGGCGTGTATCGCATAATTTGAACCTTTGCATTCATTGGTTCACTGCTACTGCAAGCAGCAAAAATTGGTCAAGAAAATGTGGCATCCATAACTGTAACATCAACCACTTATGGTGGTGCAAGTATATGACAATTTTGCAGCGAAGGTTTAATATTAAAGTGGCTTCTTACATGGAGTCATATGCTGAATAGTTCACTATGAGAAGAATAATTTCATGTGGCTTTATTATGTCTAATTAACTCTGGGTTTTGACAAATCCAAGCTGCAGAACAGCAATGATGAATGTTTTACTAATGGATCACCTATTCATTACATGGTACAGAGGTTCGCAGGGCTTTTATAACATGGCAAAGCAGTTGAATGTTGCAGTGCAAATTTCTGGTGGCTTGATTTCCTTGTGCAAGGTTCAGGGCAAAGCACTGGTGTTGGGAGCAATAATCATCAAGCATATTTATCAGCCATTTAAGGGATGTGTTTGCAAAGAGCATTTGGTATTCTAGGGCGGCCCATTGGACTGGACAAGAACTGATAAATTTTCACACATGGTGTATTGATGAGTGTGTGACAGGTTTTGTAGTGTTGCAAGGCAACAGACATCTCATTGGGTAAAATCAGGTTTCACACTGACAGGCAACTCATATCATTTTTATTTTAATTTTTTTTTTCAAACATTGTATTCACGAGCAGTTGTGTCCCAAAACTTAAAAATTAAGGTTGTGAATTAGGAAAGGCATGAACTGATAAGTAAACATCTTGGCAGGCCAAGTTTACTTACCAGTGTTATGCATATGAAGTTATAGTACAGAAACTACAGTGCTGTTCACATAATTGTTCTTTATCACACAGATTGTATTTTGAGAATTCCTAAAATAATCATTAACTAAAAACTGAAGACAGTTTTTGTTTACACTATGATTCACACTACATTCTGGCTTTTTTCTGGTGTGTTAGAAAAAATAAATCATCTGTACTCCATGCATGTCTGTAACTTCATACATGCAATCCATGGTCCAACTCTCTGGAACATACTTGAAGTTTCCTACTTTTGATAACAGTTTTCTAGTTTCTAATGTTTTCAGTTCTTTTTTTTTTGCTCTACTACAATTTGGGTAGGCATTTGTTTAATCATCTAGTCTATGCCTTCCAAACTATTCATTACATAGAGACAATTCTTGTATGAACAAAGTTAAATGTCACATCAATACCTGTCAAGAGCCTGTTCTTATGGCTTTAATTGCAGCAGAATGCATCCAGACAGCCGTTAATGGAGATGTCTAAAATAAAGTTCATCATTGCATTCTTTTGCTTGTGAGTTTATTGATGTTTGTTCAAGACATGACTTGTGTACCAGTAGGCACTTGTTGAATGCAGTAAGCTCAACAGTCTATGACAATTTCCTAACCCATAGTTACCAGTACACTTGGGTTGAAAAAAGGTTACTGCTGCAAAGTGGGTACTTGTGAAGAACAGCTCCCGTTAACCGACTGTTGGTCGTCTGTCGGTCGACTGTCGGTCGTCTGTCGGCCGACAGTTGGCCGTTTGTCGGCTGACAGTTGGCCGTTTGTCGGCCGTCTGTTGGCCGACAGTCAACCGACAAACGGCCGACAGGATTTAGCTACATTGTCGGCCAACAGTCGGCCGACAGATGGCCGACTGTCGGTGATGTGTCGGTAGGATGTCGGTAAGATGTCGGTAAG
>OMLO01002157.1_pt1 | contig 15675 bp, 15 predicted proteins | sample 1674811 | NCBI WGS metagenome assembly OMLO01 (sample SAMN06265003, study PRJEB25207) | coral metagenome | isolation source: Coral host | place: Mexico:La Bocana,Puerto Morelos, Mexico | collected 2008-11-13 | reverse complement strand
CAATATTTCCTACGCACTGCAGAGCTTACAGCAGTTGCTGTTGTTTTCTATGTAGTCCGAAAGAGTGAGTTTTCTAACTTTCGTTCTAAAACTAGCTACTGTAGGCGAGTTTTTCAAGTCTTTACTTCATAAGTAATGGTCCAAGATATCTAATACAATGTTTCCTGTAGCGTTTAGTGTCGAAACGCGGTAAGACAAAATCACTGTACTAAGCGAGTGTGTAGAGCGTTTGCGGACGAAAAGGGCAACTAAAAAAGGGCAGAGACGTTTTCTGGTTCCAATGCTTTAGGTTGTAGTTTCAAAATAGCAGTCTTTCTCATGTGCATTGAATCAACATTTCGCGCAGTGAATGTCTTTCCTCCTGTATACTTTTCATATCGGAAATATTTTAAATGTTTGTGCTTTTCTTTCCCTTTACTACCACCTTTATAACCAATGTCCTTGAGTACAACACTCTCACTTGGCAGTGACTTGGTAATTTGTTTGTTTTCTCTCAGAAATTGTGGCATTAACGACCCTTCGTGGGCTGAGTTACGCTACTTCGTAAATTTCCTCAACTCACAGCTTCAAGCCTGCGAGGACAGTTCATTTTGTAACATGGATTTAGTGGGGGACACTTTGGAGGGTTTTAGAAGCTTCGTGGTTCACTTCATGATCCTGATGTCACGGGTAAGGGCCGCTATTAATTTAATATTCAGCAGTACTCAGCACATGAATTAGTCCGTTGTCACTCAGTTAGTTCATAGTGCGGCAGTCTATCACTGACTCCTTATTGCTTTTCCTTTTACATGCATTTATCCTTCTAGCAACAGCATGTTACGAACCTAAATCCAACCCAACGAATCAAGGAGATCAAATATAGTTTGCACACTCTGCAGTGTTGATTGTTCAAGGCTGTATATGTACATTGCATTAGTAACAAACTTGGTTCTAATTTAGCAGTTCTTATACTTGGTACATTTTTTCTATCTTGACTTCTAAGTACGGCTTTTCTTCTGGAAATGACTCTCGTGTGTTAAATCTTTCGATAGAACTATAGGTGGGAAAAAACGGAACGTGTAAAGAAAATTGATCCAATCATCTTTGTTGCGCGAACCTATTTTAATGTACTTATGCTTAGTCTATATAAAAGCAACACTAACCTCTTTACTGGCCTTTTCAGAAATGCGCATATTTCCCAAGAACCAGTCATGTGAATTTCATTACATTCTAGAGGATATTGTTTCCCAAAATAAATGTATGCCCTACTGTCAAGACTCTATTTGAATAATCTTGGGCATATCTTTCAATTGTTTTCTGATCTTCTGATAAGAAAATCTAGCCTCTAAATTTTTAGGAAATAACTAAATCTTTAAAGCTGGATTTATCCATGTAGCCATGGCATTTTAGTCGCTGACACAAACAAACTAACTTTGTTTGACAACCTTAGACTTGCTATAGCTTATTACATGTAACATCTGAAAGTAATCATTACTACATACTTTGAAGGACTTTGCTACACCATCTCTTAATTCCTGCGAGAGTCCCACTGGCACTTCTGACCAAGATGGTGACGGTAACGGCGATGACGAAGAAGGTGTAGCAGCTGAGGTGGTGAGATTAAGTCTCAGGAGGCGCTGGGAGACTAGGTACGACAATATTGTAGTAATGTTTGGATTAGTTTTTGACGTCTTTCTTTGAACTTGATATGAGTCCCGTTTGCCTTGACTACAAGTATCTGAAATCCTAAGAGTGGGAGGGTAAAATTGACGTGAAAGATGTCAAATTTTCCTCTGGCAAGTGTTGCTGTGTCGATAAAACTCGTTGCATGTCTTAAATTGTTACTGTTGAAATCAAACTTTATCCATCAAATTTTGTTAAAAATATGTCGAAAGTTGACAATAACTCTGTTGAGTTTTGACGGTACGCGTGATCGTGAAAGGGAGGGCTAGGGAGAATATTATACTCCAAAGAACAGTTATTTATTAATGTGAATTCATTTTTTTATATTTCTTACTTACTGATTGTTTTTTCACAGCTCGCATCCTTACATATTCTTCAACCAGGATCGCATTACCATGACATTTGTCGGTTTTCACATTGACCAAAATGGCAATTTGATTGACCCAGACCGTCATGTTATTATTGAGCAAAATTTGATGTCAAGGCACTTGCGCACTGGTCTGTTTGTGCAAAAGGTTGACATGGAGACTAACTACGAATCTTGGAGCAAGTAAGTTTGACATTACTTTAGTGGCGTATTTCTGAATCTTCTTTCTAGGTGGGGCACTACATGTCGCATTATTTTCGCGTTTACTGGGATTTATTCGCAATTTTTTCGGTGTGTCTTGTTTTTTTAGCCTGTTTGGGAATGCCTCTTCAGCAAAATGTAAAACAGTCATTTAATACTGACAGTAAACAGTAACAGGTTCCTTCACAAGCTGGCCACCCATAAAAACAATAGAAGTATAAAATAAAATAGATAATTTGATAAACCAACCTAAAAATATTAATTTTAGAAATCTCAAAACTGCAAACAACTAAAGAAAAAAGTATCATATAGTGATTTAATAATGAGATTTTGAGTTGAGAGAGCTAAGCCTCAGCAAGTCTTTTAAATGGGGCACATTCAGTTTGGACGTTTTCAAAATTCGGTTTATTCTAAGGCAAAAGATTCATTGTTTTTAAAGAGCACTGGCCTGGTGTTCTTCCCATAAGCGGGGAGCCTGATGCACGAAATAAAAATTCTTAACCTTTGTGTTTGTTAATCTAGAGGCGAGAAAATTGAGAAGCTTTGTGGAGTAATGGGTGTTGAGTGGCCTTATGATCCAGATGACTCATATGAACTCACCACAGACAATTTGAAGAAAATTTTGGCTATTCACATGCGCTTTAGGTAAGGTAAAATATTAACGTAGATTGTAGGATGCACTTCCTGGGATATAAAAAATGAAATAAACTATTGAGGGGAATAGTGTTTATTGAAATAGGTTGCTGTCTGAATTAGAGAGCAGAATGGAAAAAAAACGAAAGACGTCTTTTAGAGACTGTTTGCGAAGAACTCTTTCCTATTTATGGATCACTAAACATCGATGTAATTGTATTTAAGATGTGGCATCCCTGTCGTTATAATGGGCGAAACTGGCTGTGGTAAAACATGCCTCATTCGATACATGTGTGGCTTACAGTCTGGCCCTGGTGGACCAAAGAACATGCTACTAATGAAGGTATAAAATTAATAGCATTGATGGAGTAATTTATTCTTAGTATACTTTTCTCCTTTTGTATCTGCTGTAGCCAATCGTTTTGTCATTTGTTGTCTACCTAAACTTCCTCTAAACGGCGAGAAAAGGTGATATATAATAAACGGAAGATTTGTCTCTTCATTAAACAGTTTGCCTAGTTAAGTTTTGATAAACTAACTAACAAGGGTAATCGCTTTGTCCATCACTACAGCCATCAGCACTGAATATGGTGACAAAAACTGGTATTAAAATTTCCCTTGTGCTTCTAAGGACAGTAGACTGTGTGTGTTTTTCCTTTATTACACAACAGATAGATTGTTGTTCACATGTTTGAAATCTCAGGACAGAGGAAACATATTCATGTAACTTTCAAAAGTATTGATTATTCCAAACAAAACAGTTCAAGAAAGCCGATATTGATGGTCTACAAATCATGGTTAACAGGTTCATGGAGGGACTACCTACAAAGACATCGAGAAGAAAGTGGAGGAAGCTGAGGAAATGGCTAGAATGAATGAAATGTTGAACATTGACACGGTGTTGTTCTTTGACGAGGCTAACACAACCAATGCTTTAGGAATGATCAAGGAAGTCATGGTGGATCGCAGGGTCAATGGCAGAAAGATAGGAGTAGGACTCAAGAGACTACAGTTCATTGCAGCATGTAATCCTTACAGAAAGTAAGTACTAGACCCATGTTACGACTTTGAGTATTATCTGGTATTGGTTGGCAACTCAAAGCAATTCTTCATCTTTTTTTTGTTATAAAGACATACAGAGGAAATGATTCACAAGTTGGAGTCAGCTGGCTTGGGATATCATGTAGCAACACAACAGACACATGATCGCCTTGGTATGTCATGATAATTTGGTTATATCAACTAAGTTGAAATGTTGAATGTTGAAAATGTTCCTTCTGACGAAGGGCTAACGCTCGAAACGTCAGCTTTACAACTCGTTACGGTGGCCAATTTACATTTTCAACTTAGTTGATATAACCAAATTGCCTTGTTACCCCCACCGACGCAGCACCACAGTTTCTTTAGAAACTTTCACCCTTTATTCATTTGGTATGTCATGAGTTTGATTTTAACTCTTATTGTGTAGAAAGTGAATGATTGGGAATTGTCTTTTTTTGCTCTAACAAAAAAAGCCAGAGTCCTCCTCCTCTTGAGATTTGTCTATGGATTTGTCTTATCTTGTTGATCATCGTTTTAATCCATTAGGTCATATTCCTCTTCGACACCTGGTGTACAGAGTCCATGCGCTGCCAGAAAGCATGCGGCCATTAGTATGGGACTTTGGCCAGCTAAATCCTGACATTGAAGAGCTGTACACAAGTCAAATTGTCAGCAGATTTGTAAGTTGACACTGTCTGCCACAGTGGTTTACTTAACGACGCGTTGTTTTACTAAGAAGCTCAAGCGATTTGCTAACGTGTTTGCTCTCAGGTAGTAATGAAATAATCTGGCTATAATTTATAGGCACATTGTATAATTTACAAACATAGTTTTCTGCTTCAAGGTGTTTGCAGATCATTGTGTTAGATAGGAATTGTCTCGTAAATATAGGATGGTACGTGTCGTAGTTAGACTCTTATCTTTAAATTTTTTTGTGCTTAGCAACTTGACATAAGCGAGAAACCTTGTCCTTTTCTTTAATTAAACAAGGTTTTACAAGAAGAGAAAATTCCTGGAGAAGCGCCTTTGGTGAAAGCTCTGACAGCTGTGCTTACTGCTTCTCAGCGTTACATGAGGGACCAAACGGTAGGTGTAGCTTGTGCCCAAGCGCAACCTCTCTGAAACGTATTTGCTTACTACCCCTTTTGGGGGTATCCACAAACTCACGCCACGTTTCCTTGTTCTAGACCAACTACGTTCCAGTCCTTTCCGGCTTTCCTTCTGCTCATAACTCTTGATGCACAGAACTTCTCCAATTTCCTTTTACTCTGGGAAAGTCTCAGATGTAAAACAACTGATGTAATGTAAAATAACTGAAGAAAGAAGAAATTATAGAGGAAGTGGAAACCACAAGAAGTGTTTAAAATGGCTCTTTGCCAACAATAGCGAAGTAACTTTCCCTCGTTATTATTTCACATGTCTACAACTATTACTACGCTCACAACAGGCGGGTAGACATATATTAATGACACTCGTGAAACTGACGTTTCGTGCATTAGCCAGGGCAAAGAGCAAAGTGGTCATCAAACTTTGGGCGTTGGGAATGCTTATTCGCGTGCTTGCGTGTCCTCTTACTAGTATGTCTAATACCCCATTCACACCGAAGCTAAGACACGTTTAAAGTCTGTTTAGTTAAACGCGGTTTAAAATTGTTTTCCTCATAGAAATTGTTAACTGATGTTTGTCGACCTCAAATGTAGCACAGTGAAAGCACAAGTTAATGCTTACTGGAACCCTGTGTAAAATTAAGTCTTTTGGTTTTCTGTGGCTGATTTTCATTTTGTTAAACCTGGTTTAGCTAAACGTGTTTTGTTGGGGTGAATGGGGTATAAGTTTCCATCTGTTTATCCCACACAAAATTTGCGTGTATGGTCTAGAGTTGTGGTACTTTGATCAAAACAACCTAAGTAATGGCATTGAGCTTAATTACGCAGGATGAATGCAGCTTTGTCAGCCTTCGTGATGTGGAACGTGCGATGAATGTCATGGTTTGGTTTTATAATCGTCGTGAGGTTCTCAATCCCCTTATGGATGATGAGGATGAGGAGACTGACTCCGACACTGAAATCGATGACAGTGATGACGATGAAGATGCTGGTCGAGGGGAGAATGAATTGAATCAGGTAATTTAGTTCTTGACCTAGTTCACATTTTTCAAATTATATTTAAGCGTACTGAATAAATTTCTTGCGATGCCACACTATTAATTTTATTGGTTTGTTCTTCACAGTGTACTAACTAGTGTTTTTCAAGCTTGGAACTGCAAATTCACAAAATTCACTTTTCTCATGTAGGCTCTCGATGATGTCACCCGAGCCCTTGTACTTTCCCTTGGGGTATGTTACCAAGCACGCCTTCAAGACAGAGAACCGTATCGTCGTGCTGTGGCTCGAAGCTTTTCCGAACCCTGTCAGCTACCTGGGGGACATCAGCGTATTTTGCAGGAAATTACGAAGTAATATTTAATATTTTTAATATTTTTTTTGTTATGTGGTACCACCACTGTACTGGAAACATTTACCCAACAGAAATCGCTTCAGGGTTGGCCAATGGCACTAAATTACAACATTTAGAGAGGAAGCCATATCAGCCTAAGCTGCGGGTCCTCTTTCCTGGTCGAATTTTAGAGGAAACTCCGAGATGCTAGATAGTTGACTTTTATAGGTGCCCCATGTTTTGATTTAGTAACTATATTGATTGGCAAGTATTAGGGAGTCTCGGCTTTATTTGGTAGTTTACTCCTGGTTGGTACACAACATGTAAGTTATGAAGCTCTTCACGTTTATCATTTTCTTGAAAAGGTGTCAGAAAGCAGTACTGGATGAGCTGGAATTGGGTGATAACATTGCTCGCAACACGGCTCTGAGCGAGAATGTGTTTATGATGGTGGTGTGTATTGAGCTCAGGATCCCACTGTTCGTGGTTGGTAAACCGGGCAGCTCCAAATCCCTTGCCAAAACTGTTGTGGCTGACAAAATGGAAGGAGATGCCTCAAGCTCTAATCTCTTTAAGACTTTTAAACAGGTATAGAGTAATCAAAGTGCAGTATCAGGGTTCGCTTTGTCGCTAGAGTTAGTGTAGTTTAATGAAAAAAGATGTTACGAAACCCTTCACAGTTGGTGACAATCGCCCGTTTCTGCAGGAAAGGAAACCTTTGGAATTACCAATTGGTAATGCTTGCATTGCACCTCGAAGTGCTACCACAGTGTTGCTTGATACAGTCACTAGTACATGTAACATTCACCTATTTAGGTCGTTTAGTGGCAAAAGCAATTTACATTGACATTTATTTTACCTTTCACTAGGTTCATATGGTGTCTTACCAATGCAGTCCTCTCTCAACTGCAGAAGGGATCATGGCAACGTTTCGCCAGTGCAGCAAGCTACAGAAAGGCAAAAACCCAGACAAGTACGTGTCAGTTGTGGTTCTGGATGAAATTGGCCTGGCTGAAGACTCACCTCTGATGCCCCTAAAAACTCTTCATCCACTACTTGAGGATGGAGTGAGCTCCACAGATGACATCATACAAGTGGAACAGCAACTTCCAGAAAGAGTAGCCTTTATTGGAATATCAAACTGGGCTCTGGACCCGGCCAAAATGAACCGTGGTATCATGCTGTCACGTGGTCAGCCAGACGCAGTGGAACTTGTGGAAAGTGCAATGTAAGATGGACCCTAGGTTGGAGGGTGAATTTCAATTCAAAAAAATTCTAAAGCTGATACTTAATTTTTCTATAAGCCAAGTTGGTTCAAAAACTTCGGATAAATACAATTGAAATAGTGTAGAGAACCCTTGCCAGTATTTTTCGCAAACCTTTGGCACAAATTTACTATCAGATTTTCTTTAGGGGCATTTGTTCAACTGATCCTCACATACAAAGCTTTGTAGCTCCACTGATGAATCCACTGGCGCGGGGTTATGAAAAGCTTTACTCTACTCAGAGACAGTCTGAAACTCTCCGAGAGTCCAAGAAGGATGAATTCTTTGGGCTTCGTGATTTTTACAGGTAGGGATGTTCGCTTACTCTCGCTTTGTTCTGTTATGCTCTTTATGTTATCTTTCATTTTTTGTTTCTAACCGTTGCTGAATTTCCATTCTGCAAGTATTCATTGGTTCTGTTTTTCGTCAGGTCAGCTCTCGTTTTATAGACTATCATTAATTCTGGCTTCAATTTATAACACCCTACGTCGTTTCTTTGTTTGTTTTTATTTCCTTCTCTTGATTGCAGCTGGCTGTTTTTTTTTCAGTCTACAATATTTTCATTGAATTTAAAAGAACTAAATTGGTAGTACCACATATATCAATGTATCATCGTTTAGCCCCCGGTTCCTGCTTGGAATCCCATCTGCTCTCAGATAGGACTTTGTCTGGTATAGATTTATTTATAAAGTGAGTCCAGGGTAGTTTACCTGGTGGAATTCACTGGTCGTAAACCAGGCTATGAATGCTCTTGTGGGAATGCCATAACTACCCAATTTAAAACTTCTCAGTTGGTAGTTGGAAGTATAGACAGCACTGGACATCTTTTGTGCCAGGTCGCTTTTTGAATATATTGTTCTTGTTGCTCAGCCTGGTGAAGATGGTGTACAAAATGGCCGAGGAGCATCGACGTGAGCCAAGGTGGCCAGAGGTAGAACATGCCATCAGAAGAAACTTTGGGGGACTGGATGAGATTGACCCAGTCGAAGTTTTCAGGAAATATTTCAGGGGACAGTTCTCACTGGGCAGAAGTGACACGGTAGGAGTGGTATTTTCTGTGACTGAGTTAGAGTTAGTTTGGTTCCTGGGGGGACTCCCGTAAAGAAAGGACGGAAAGCTCCTCATATCTTTTAAGGGTTAAAAATGCTGTTTTGGTTCCTCTTAGGGTGCGATAGGTTTCTTCTAATCAATGTTCCTGTTCACGAGGGTTTAGATACTTGTTTTCTTTTGTAGGTGACACAGAATGAAGATTTCCTCTCCGCAGTGAACCTGATCAAAGCCAGTCTTGAGCGTGAAATTTCCAAAGGGTAATTAATGTACTTTCACGTTGATTTATATTGTGTGATCATGATGTGAAAGTATATTCACCATATTATTATATTGTTTTGTTTCAAACAGAGAAAGCCGATACCTATTGGTGTTGACGGAGAATTATGCAGCTCTGCCGATTGTTGAAGAAGAGCTGCTTAAGAAAAAAGAAGAACCTGTCATAATTTTTGGGAGCAGTTTCCCAAAAGATCAAGAATATACTCAGGTACCAACAAACGTTTGTAGTATTGGTTTATACGGTGTACATTATAGTCACACTGAAGGATCCATTAAACTGCATGAACGCAAACAACGCACTAGTGGTGCTGAGGTAAATCACTTTATTACGAGAAACCTACATCAGCTAGCTTTTACTCGCTATGCGTTCTTTTCAAGTGTTCAAGTCCATGTATCCAGGTCGAACGCAATTGATGATCTTCCAAATCTTGCACCATTAAAGAGTGGAGTGAAATTAGGATTGTGGAATGAATCACATATCTATTATTTTTTCTTTATGTAATTGTAATGAATTGGTAATGGTAATGAATTTATATAGCGCATTGGCTATTAGCATATTTAAATGCGCTTTACAAGCAAGTGAACTATCGGTGAGATCAGACATCAGCATATACAGGCGCCGTTGGCAGCCGCTATCAGTCCATTAGCGATCTCACCCAGCACATTAATGATTGAAATGAGACCTTACCACAACACCGGAAACTATATGCCCTACCTTTTGCGACAAGTGTGTGAGTTCTTTTACGTCCCACAGGATTGTGTGAAAAGTTGTGGGTTGTGAGACGGGGCCCACGGTTTGTAGTCCTTATCCGAGAAGACTTGAAAGTCTAACCATTTGTGGCAGCACTTTCTCCTCTGTTATTTTAAGACCCCGAGTGTTGGTCCGGCCGGGGTCGAACTCACGACCTCCCGCATGGCAGCCCGATGCGCAACCGCTTTTGCATGTCTGCAGTTATGGCACTGAACATTGTCCCATCCTCTTTCTTAAAATAATCCTATGTGATTTTGCAAGTGAAGGTTATCTGCAACTGTCCCATCTTGGTGTTTGTTCTAGGTCTGCCGGAACATAAATCGAATTAAAGTGTGCATGGAAACGGGAAGAACAGTGATCCTCCTAAATTTAGAGAGCCTCTATGAGAGTCTTTATGATGCCCTCAACCAGGTATGGAGAATATCTAAACACTTGAAATGAGTTCCAATTGTAATATTCCATCCCATTTCTTGAAACATTTCATTTTCAATCGTGAGCACAATCCAGTCAGTTAGTGGAATGGGCTCCTACTTGGTGTGGAAGGCACAGCTGACGTAAAACAATAGGGAACAAAGGAAAAAAGAGGAAAAAACAATGAAAATAATAGGTTTGTGGGGCGGTGTTCTATAGTGAGATAGAGTGTGTCTTCTACACCAAGAAGGAGCCGTGAAATGTTCTCAGTTATGGCAAAAAAGCAAATAGTTTAATATAAAATAATAATCTAAAATAATATGTGCAACAAGTGTTAGGAAATACATCTCATGATTATCAATTGAAACTGACTACAAAATAATTAGTCATATCTTACGAAATGTTTCTTAATAAGTTTATTGACATTAGAAAGCAATGTGGCTTCTTAAATTGTTTTTAAGTGGTAGTCGATTAAAAAGAACCAAAATTGAGAACTAAATGAATTTTTTCCAGAACTTGAGTTAGGGTTGGGCAAAGAAAATGTTGTAGTGTCTTTCTTCCATTGTAATCTCAGTCATTAAAATGTTGACTAGTTATGTAACCCATCGAGTTCAAAATATTCTCTTTTTCTCTTCTTATTTACTTTAATTTTTCTATACCTTTAGTACTATGTATATTTTGGAGGACAGAAGTTTGTCGATCTTGGACTGGGAAGCCACCGTGTCAAATGTCGTGTCCATGATGCTTTCAGGTAGGACATGCCTGTTTAATACTTTCAGCCTGGATCGCACACCCGCACTGATGCTGTGTAGCAACTTGAGCTTAGAGAACATTTTGTCCTGTATTTTTATACAACGTTATTAGATTTCGTCTAGTTGAAAGTTCTTAACTGTTCGATTAGTAAGAACACTACAGCAGTTTGGACCCAAAGTAATACAACTTTCTCACACAATAGTGGTAGCCATGTTAATCGGACTGGCGCGCCTGCCTTTATTGCAAAATCAAGGCTAATACAAATAGCATTACGCTGAGGACGGGAAATAACAAAAACCTTTCAAGGCTTGTATGTTATACTGGCATTATAAACACTTAAAGTCTTCTGTTCGGGTGGATGGGCTGGAAACTCGGCAATAACGAATGCAACAGACAAGCGGTTTGAAATTGTCTTTCTATAATAAATCATCCAAACAGGTTGATTGTAATTGCTGAAAGAGACGTTGTTTACAGTAAGTTTCCAATTCCCCTGATAAATCGTCTGGAGAAACATTACCTTGTGACATCAGCAAGCCTGTCTTCTGCGCAAACAGCCGTGGTGCTTCGCCTCCAGGACTGGGTGACAAAATTTTCTCGTGTCAATGTTCCTCGCCACCAACAAATGAGGTACGTTCTGCAGCTGGGTAGGATTACAAGAATAGGATAATGCGTCCTTGTGCAATGGAATAAAGGCTTGCAGTATAGCTTGCTCGTCTAAAAAATAGTTTTACCTGTTTTACTGAGAGCTTGGAACGGGGACGTTAATTAATATAAAGCACTCCATTTTCTGCCTACAATTGAGGATGGTTGTCGGTATTTTCATTATCCATTTTACAGTTGTTTTGTGGTGTGACTTAGCTCAGATGTGATACATTTAAACATGTCGGAGATTGAATTCTGGTCCGTTCCTTACAGGACATATTCACCTGGTGATGCATTTGTTGGTTACCATGGGGATACCGCAGCATCTGTAGTTCTTCAAGTGTGCAGCAACATTGACCAGCGTGGACAGCAGAGTCATTTCAGTGACCCACATTCCTGGGAGGAGGAGGTGTGCTAAAAAGATTTAATTAATTATTGAATACACCTTTCGTAGCGTTTCCTTTGTCACACCAATCATGGATTGTACGAATTTTGGATTTGTAGGCACAGGTTGAAATCCGATTGTGCGTGTACTGTAAGTGAATTTAGATTGCGCTTTTAAGCTTATCTGATGGTTTTACCGTTGTAGGTTTACAAACAATCGCAAGAACTTCTGTTACGGTGTGCTACACCTGATGCTGTTGCACGGCTGCAATACACCCAACTCAGAATGCAATCAGACAAACTGTGGGAGACGTATTTTACAGCCCAGGAGCATTCAAGTTTGACCGCCTTCCTTAGAAATGTTTTGACGGCAGAGGAGAGAAAGTCAGACAAAGGAACTTTGATTCAGGTGTGTGCTGTATGAAGAGACCAGATTATTTTCCGTGCATTCCTCCTCCTGCTATATCTCTTTATGCCATAAGGCACATAAGGCTTTGACATTCTCTTTCCAACCACTACGGTTTACCGCGAGGGTTCTGACATTCGCCCATGACTGCCATCCAGCTGTTTTCCTTTCATCTTCAACTATTCTCTTCCATGTTGTTTTGGGTCGATCCCTTCTGGCCTCCATTCCAGAGCTGTGACGCAATGTTCCTCTTTGTCTTTCCTCATTATATGTCCAATCCAGTTCCATCTTCCACGCCTGACTTCATCGCTCGTTCTGTTCACTCCTGTGTTCTCCTGAATTTGCTGGTGGGAGATGGTCTGAGGCCACCTTATTCTTAAAATCCTCTTCATGTACTTGTATTGGAAACCGTCCAACTTCTTTGCTTCTGTTTTCGTAAGTTTTCAAGCTCCACAGCCATACATCAAAACTGATCTAACAATTGTTTTAAACAATTGTACCTTCGTCTTTCTGCCAATCTCACCGGTGTCCCATATTCTTCGCATGCTATAAAAAGCCTGTCTAGCTTTACTCAGCCTATGCTGTATGTCCTTGGTTGTTCCTCCTTCTTTGTCCATCAGTGCGCCGAAGTACACAAACTCTTCCACCTCTTCTACCTGTTCACCATTAATCTCTATTCGTTGGTCGTTTTTGGCATTCACCCGCATTACTTTTGACTTCTTTGCATTGATCTTAAGACCGACTCTTGCAGCTTCATCGGCTAGTCTGCTGGTCTTATCTCTTATGTCGACGTACCTAGACGACAACAAAGCTGAGCGATGTCGTCTGCAAAGTCTAGGTCTTCTAAAATCGAGGTGGACTTCCATCGTATACCAGTTCTTCTACCTTCCGTAGTCCTGCTCATGACCCAGTCAATTGCAAGTAGAAATAGGAAACCAGACATGACACAACCTTGCTTTACTCCTGACTGGACTTGAAACCATTCTGTTGTTTCACCCTCATCTAGGACTGCACACTCAAAGTTGTTGTACATCGCCTTCACCAATGCGATAAGCTCTTCTGGGATTCCGTACATTGACGTGATGTTCCACAGACTTTCTCTATGTACAGAATCGAACGCTTTCTCAAAGTCTATGAAATGGGTGTACAGAATTGCGTTCTATTCGTTGACTTGTTCAAGTTTATTCCTGAGAGCAAAGATCTGATCAATGGTACTCCTGTTCTCTCGAATACCTGCTTGTTCCCTCCTCAGGATGTTGTCGACACCTTTTTTGATTCTACTTATCAACACTCTTCCAAAGATCTTACTGATGACTGGTAACAGTGTAATGCCTCTCCAATTCGTACATTCGTGTAGGTCACCTTCCCTTCTTTTGTACCTTGTATGCCTTTGGATTCTAAACGAAAACCACAAAAAGAAGAGTACCCCATCTCGGACATCTCCAATCTGAATTTCTTGGAGACTTTTGAAATTGGCATTATGTGTTAAAATATGCTTTATTTGTTTATTTGTTTGAATGAATGTTATTTGTTTGAATGAATTTAGCCAAAGCAGTTAATTGACGTGAAATTTTACATCATCTATACATCAGTGGTCTTCAATCTCTGTAGAGAAGTTAGTGGTTTAAGTAACACACGCTTTAGTAGTAGAGAATTTTAGAATGGAATTAAAGCGAATCTGTATTTTTTGTACTTGAAATTGAAGCGATTAAAATCCTGTTATCTAATTATATAAACCATATAAGTGACAACTTCTTTATCTACAGGTAACAACTCACTCCAGGTTGCTGTCATCAAGTGATTTACAAGACATTTCATCTGCTACCTCCCTCCCATTGCCAAATGTGACGTGTCTGAGTCTGCAGCAGTTCCACACAGAGCAGCAGTTCTGCTCATCTGTAAGGTAAACACTTACGTCCCAGTTTTAGGGTACTCAATATGTCTTATTTTATGTAATAATTTTTCAAGGATATTCCATAACAAATCCACAATAGGCGCCCATTATAAGGGTCATGGGCCCCTGACACGTGTAGCTTAGCTCTCAAAAAATAAGTAGAACTTCGTTTGTGCGTTATTACAGATTGCAGAGACGATATCTTCGTTCAGAGGGCTGTAATTTTCTTTTGGTGACCAGTTACCTCACGGTGTTCTTATTTACCCAAGAAATTCCCTTTCAAAGATAAGCTGAAGTGCAAAATTCCTTCTAAAACGTCAATCCACTGGTATCTCTTATGCATATAACTTGCCTTTATAGGGACTTCTTTGCTAAACTTGCTGGAAGAGAAGGATTACTCCTTGTCCAATGCGATGCTGGAGATCTGAATTGCAACTTGATCCCTTGTGCTCGTCACCTCCTTGTGGAACAGAGAACAACTTCAGAACAAGATTTACGGGAAAGTATTGGACACAACTCCTCGTCATTCATCCATATTGTTCTGATTGTTCAACTTCCTCGTCTTGTTGGAGGTTGTCCAACGTTTGTTGGCTTTCAAGGAGGGCGTTGGTTGTCTATTCACATAGACGAGCTTCGCCCACCTACAGGTCAAATTCCAGCCATTCAGTTCATGGTGGACAGATCCGTCAGTGAGTTATTTGACGTGGCACCAAGTGCAACGCAGGTTGATGATATGGACGTTGAAGAAGAACAGAAACAAGAAGAAGTTACTGACATTGATATGGAGATCACGGCGGATGTTTTCTCCGGAGACACCAACCTAGATAAAGTAGACATTGTCAGCCTACTGAGAAGTTGTGTTCAAGCTGCTGTTGCAAGAATTGATGATGAGTCTTGTCGTCCATCAAGATCAACACGCCGGATTGAACTGATGTTGAGTCTTCTTCCAGATTGCAGATCCAGACAAACTGGTAAATAATAGTAGATTCTTGCATATCTTGCTGGCCGAATTAGGTCTGTTTGCCATTTGTGAGAAAAATACTTCTTAAGTTCTAGTTTATAGGGCATATTTAATTGGGTTACAGATTTGTCATTTGCTACCATATTGGCTCGACGAATCCACAAACTTCTTCAAGAAAAAGATGAGCGGGCTGGAATGAAGGCAAATGATTGGCTACGATCTGAGGCTTTAAGTGGTACAGGAATCCAAGAGAATGGAACATTCAGGAAAGCATTGTGGCAGAGAGTCTACTCATCTGTGATTCCAATCCTTTCGGAGGTTATCGCCTATGTGGACCGTGATTCTAACCTGGAATTGGTGACGGAGGAAGGTAACTGGTTGTCACATCTATGGATACAACTCTTCCAAAACCACAGCATGGTCCAGTTTCATTACGATGGCTTCCTGTCGCTTGAAAGTGGCATAATACGGGAACGTGTGCCGGTGATTACCGCTGGACGTGAAAGGCAGGTGTTTGATTCCCAGTTTCCCTTCTCGTGGTT
>OMLO01002156.1_pt1 | contig 15681 bp, 8 predicted proteins | sample 1674811 | NCBI WGS metagenome assembly OMLO01 (sample SAMN06265003, study PRJEB25207) | coral metagenome | isolation source: Coral host | place: Mexico:La Bocana,Puerto Morelos, Mexico | collected 2008-11-13 | reverse complement strand
CTATAAAGCAGCCACTTTGCGGGCGAAAAAGGAAAAGCAATAAAGAACCCCGCATTTTCCACAATTGGCCATGTTTTCGAATAAACCTATTACAAAAACCTAGTCAAAAACTAAGCCGACCCAGTGGAAATTTGGTCAATCCAGTGATTTTTTCCGGAAAACCCGGCGAGGATAAAGATTCCACTGGGTCTGTTACAGAGGGGTGTTTTAGCGGCAGTGTTAACTACAACTTCTGATGATTATTGTTATTATTATTACTATAATTATTATTGTTGTTGTTATTGTTATCAGTTCTTGAGTGTTGCTTGAGTTATCAGCGAGGAACAACTTTGTAAGTTATGCTTTTGTATCTGGGCGTCCACATATGTTCTCCTCTCCAGAAATTATGGTGCTAAAAAGAATATCCGTGCGGAGTCTGGCTGGACCAAATTTTCTTTTTGACCGTCAATGTGCCCGTGTTCGTAATTCTCTATAAAGAAGTAACGGATCCGGAGTCTCTGATGACGTGAATGAACAAGAATCACAGACCGCACGGCATTTCTTACATTCGCTCGCAGGAGCGCATTTACCAAGCACTTTGCGTCACAATTTTCAATCATCAGCTTCTATGACAAATCATTTTTCCAGTTGACTCATTGGACAGTCGTTGCGTACGTCGAATTCTCAAGAAGGTGTCAGATTAACGGTCTATCGGAAATGCCTCTTGATCTTGGCAACTGAATATTTTATGAAGTTTGAACAGTGCTGTCAGAAATTAAGTGACTGGAAACGGCACAACGAATTTTACAGTTTGCATAGATTCATCTAATTAATATAAACCCTGTGCATATGACGCTTTGACCGATTAATAGAGTATAGTGATTACTTCATGAAAGGATTCAAAGTGTTCAATAAAATGACACACTAGTTAGCGTCTCATCCTGCACCGACTTTAAAGAATTGGAGTTACTTGACGTAACATTAAATGAAAGATCAGTCTCACTAGCTTTAACTAAAAAGTCCCAAGAGACTAGACTTTCCAAACGTCATTTCTAAATAGTATACTTCCCCGTCATGGTGGTTTCGCCGTTCAGTTCACATCCCTGTAAAAGTGACACAAGTAGATATTTCTCGACTCACGTCTCTTACGCTAGCGACTTCATTGTTCGAAGTCTTGGAAGATAGCCCGCTCGCTTCGTTCGACGAAAGAGCGAAGGTGGTCGTGTAGTAAGGGATCGGCTTCTGAGACTAATGAGAGTTTCAGTGATCTCATTTCCCCTAATCACCACTCTTTTCTTCTTCTCTTTTTTTTCTATTAATTAGTGATCTTTCACAGCTAAATCGAACACTTTCTTATTGCTGAGATCTTTTTGTAATTCATTGAGACAGCAAGTGAGACAGTTGCAGTATCATGAAAGCATTGCTATATGTTTTCAGTCCTTTCTTTTTTTGTTTTGTCTTCATCATCTAGAAAAGACAAACCGTATAGGCATTATCGTGTTTTAAAGCTAATAAAGCGGAGCCGTTGTCTTGTTTTAATGCCCCATCACGATTTTTGAAGCAACGGAATTTCACTGTTGGAGCATTTATTTGATTGGACTACTGAACACAAATGTTTGCTTCATTTGTTCAAGTCACGTATTAGCTGCCATTAGGGAGTTATGAAACACAAACTGACTGAATACAGTGCAAGCGGGTTTGACATTAACCTCTGGCAAGATATATCCGTCCGTTGGATTTCTTTGTAGCTTTGGTTCATTAGCAAGTATCTCCATAATTTTCTACACGTTCGGTTTTTCTGAGTTGCAGTATTAAGTATGCTATTTGTTTTTCCTTTCTTTCTGTTTTTTTATGTTTTCTCTTAATTTTACACATGCTCAAACAACCTGCTCATAAGCTGATGGAAACTCGGCTCCCTCCATCTAACGAGTCAATGAATGCAAGTAGTTTTCCGCGGGGAGCTTTCGCGGACAGTTCCTAAAATTAAGCCACCGCGATTACGTTATATGTCACATACTGAAGCTGAATTTTTTTTCTTGGTCATTAATAGAGCAATACTTACCTGAAGTTAGGCAAAGCATCAGAACAGAGACTGCCAAGAGTTGAGACATATTGGTACACTGTTATTGTATCTCTCAGTAACTGAGCCACATAACAGTGTAGTTGCCAGCTTTACCTGCGTCACAAGTTTATAAGTTGTTGCCGGGCCCTGCCAATATCAGCACAGTCAGTCCAATACAGGTTAGGTATTTTATATCATTTACATTCAACAAGAAACTGTATCATAATTGCAAGTAATTCATACATGATTTGCATCATTCAAAAACGTTGAAACATCTGAAATTTGACTGCTATTACCGTACGTTTGATATAAATTTGATTTTTTCGCGTTTTGTGCCATAAGTTCATATTCCTTGGAGCGGACGTGCTGGTACTCAGCATGCCCAAAGTCAGTAATAACACATGAAATTGATTGTGGTTACTTCTATCTATTGTTCCTTGTCTGACTAGGAAATTGAACTCTGTCGCAATTAAAGTCAATAGAGCGTTCCTTTGTAATTTACTGTTGTTTGAAGCGTGAAGAAATTAAGACTGTTATGATCTCAATCATTTTATTAAGAGCTTTCATAAAAGAGTAAAAAAGGTCTGGAATTCCTATTAACACAGTCACCTTAATACTTGGTTAATCAACAATTTTTATGCTTTCTTTTTCTTTCTCTTGATCGAGGAATAGAACTGCAAGGCTTCGTCTTATTCTCGTTACACACTGATCTACCCTGAGGCTGATATATACGTGCTTGTGTAAACACATACCTTTATACTGCGGTAACTTTCAATAATTGTCCATCTCGAGATCAGCACATTCTTCTTAACTAATTTTTATTATTATAAACGGAGGAGCATTTCACTTGTCAAAATGATGACTTTTAACAAAAAAACGTTAGTTTTTTCAAATTTAAGAACAGTCAAAGCGTACAATTCAGGGCGATTCTCATGAAATAAATTCCATATTAGAATAGTAATATTTATCTTAAATGTTGTCAAATGTTGAATGTTTTTGAGGTCGATGCGCTCAGCCGCAACTAGCTATTTCTCAAGTAGTGAGTCTTGGAATCTGGAAAGCTCCATACTAAGAATAACAGTTTCTGTTTTTTAATCTGTTATTTATCCAGGAGACGTTAACCGATAAATCGAAGACCGATATCAGTTTCAAAATTCCCAAACAGTTTTTTTTTTTTTTGAAACAGTTAAAACAGTTTGGCGTACGTCTACTAATTTTTAACTTCAAATTCTAATTTTAAAACAACATCAAATCTTCAAAATTTCCTATTTCCATAAATTTCGCTTATCCTTTGAGAAAAACTATTTATCCCCAAATATACCTAAAAATCACCAAAAAATTTACAAAAAGCCTGAAACGTAGATATCTGGCATAAAGATATATTTTTGATTCCTTAAAACGTGAACGAGATATTTGTGTTAAAACCATAATACCCAGCCAAAATACGGCCTTTAGGTGTACTCCCGTCTTAACTACGACATTTATTATTTCTGTGGACTTCAACGGCTTTACTATCAACTATACGATGTTGAATAGTTTCACAAAGTTAAAATAGCGCATACCAAGAGAAGGATGTCGCTGACCGGCAATAGGTGCTTTGATCGCATTACACAAATTGTGCCTGAAGTAGCTAACATCACACAAAGTGGGTGTTACTGCCGGATCAATAAACTCTCAAAATATTGCAATTGTCCTGCAAGTCTTAAACGATGAAATAATGCATCCTTTAGTGTATATTGTAACCGTAATACGCCTCGTTTGCTATCGCATTCTCCAACCTCGTTCCCAGGGTCTGCCATCTTCCCGCCCTCCGGAGCGAGAGAGAGGCGAGAGGGCAGAAAGATGAGAGACTCGCGGAACGAGGTTGCGCATTTCCACAGCTTTCATAGTTACCCCAGCTCTTTTTGAAAAAGCAATGGTATCACCTGACGGATGTAGAGGTCCTTGAGTTGAAAATTGTGTCACCGGAACTTGGAGTTAATTCTGAGCTATTCAAGCTGTACTTCAAGGGATAACTCTGATGTTCTAGGTTGCTTTTTCATTTCTTCGCAGTTGTTTATTTCTCAGTACTAAAGTGTGTGATTCCTAATTTCGAAATAATGAAAATGAATCGTCTCTCTCTGGGTAACTTAGCCAAACCCAGGCTGACTTTGACGTCAGTAAAATTTTGTCATCCGAGCCAGACCTCTCAAGTCTCACGATTTTGTCGTGAGACTCACGGTTTTCAGTTCAATCTCACGGTCTCACGACCAGACAGGCAAAATGATCAGACACAAGCTGAAAAGATGCAATTTCTTGTATAATTTCATTTTTGGCTTGCTCAGGTGAGTCTTGGGCCAAATGCTGTGCAAATCCATTGTTAAACTTTAACAAACAAGCCGCCGTTCTGCTCAGTTTTCATCCGCGCGCTGGAAACACAGTCCATGACCATATATATAGAATGCATGTTCCAAATTACGTCACCATCATTACCAGTCAGCTCAGTCTCGCATTTTGATCACGTTTTCAAAATGGCGGAAATTGCTGATGAACCTGATGAATATTTATCAGACGAAGAGCGTGGTTAATTATAAGCAGGATACAAACACTTTCTCTTAATTAGGACATGTGTTTACTTGGTTTTGTCTGCCGGTCGATCAATCTCCAGATCTTTACTGAAATCTCCAGATTTTTTTATATGATCAGTCTCCAGATTTTCGGTGTTTTGAGGTTGAGAGGTCTGCTGAGCAAGCTTGCAGCTTATTGTTTTGACCTGTTCTTTAAAGCTTCGCAGTTGTCAAATAAACTCGATGCAGTAATTGGTTTGATATTTCTATACGCATTGTATGTTCATGCTTCAAATAAAATGACGAAGGATCATAACAAAACTTCTCTTATTCAGCTTAATAAGGTGCTAATAATGCATGCAGACTGAGTATTTACTTTTAAAATTTACTGTTCAAACATTATCAGTTTGAGACAACGTTTTCATTCGATTTCGGCGGCACTTAACGTGAAAATCCTAAAATGAGCGAAATGAAATATGTTTGAGTTTTTTGATGATAAACGTTATTTTTCACTATATTTTATCATATCGGATTTTGCTTAAGATTCACGCAGCTTTACTGGGTCTTGCAAAGCCTTTGAGGTGAACAAATACCTGGATTAGCGAACATTTGACTGGTTTACGAGAGGAGAAAGATATTTTCCGTTTTTGACCACGTTCTAGGTTTTGAATATTTCTTTAATTACGGGCAAAGAGATCAATGTCTGAGTTGTTTTGGGTGATAGGATGTTTTGTTTTTTAGAGGTTTGTTCAACACTTTTTTGATATTTCTTTTCCATTTTTTTAACCTGAATTAAAACTACCAAAGTTGTGCCTACTGTAGTAATTGTAAGAGGCCTGGGTTTTTTTTTAACTCTCTAGATGGAAAGAGGCTCTTTCTCTATATATATAGTGAATAAAGCCAAAAAACGCAAATTAGTAATTGCAACGTAAATTAACTTTTCACAACTTTAATTAAGTTTAAAGTATCTAAAGCTTGGTTACATAGTCAATCCAAGGTATTAAGTTAGTATGAGCCCATATAATAATCGGAAACTATCACAATCGGAAAATATCACTTATGGTTACATTGAAGGATAGACTCTTGCTTGTAAAAAATGAACGTAGCTGAAATTACACACAATCTACAACCTCACTCTATTTTCTACTGAATTACACGTTTTTACGGTTAAATGTTAACAGCTTCGAGCGCTTAACGAAGGAAAGCCACAAGAACGCATGCCAGAAGCATGATGGCGCTGACCATTGGTACTTTGGCTCCATTGCACAAATCGCCAGAGCAGCAGTTGATTTCGCACTCGGTGAGTGAGACTGAGGGATCAGAAGACTTGCACAACACAGATTTATCAGCATTGCATGTAGAAGAAAAGCTGCAGCCTTTAGCGTAGACCGAAACGGATGTACTACCTTGTTCTCCGGTCACAAGGGCTTTTCCACAGCGGTCTTGACCACCAATACAGGTAACCTGTTGTTTCTTCTCATCACAGTCAGCCCAGTCTTTGAGAGTGAAACACTGGTAGCACTTCAGGCTGTATCCTGCAAAACGTAATCAAGCATCACTCACGTGCTGTCTTTCGATACAAGTATTACTCGAGCACAGATTCATTGAGAATATGAACGCGGATTACGTTTGGTAGCAATGAGACAAGAACAGAAAGAACAATGTCCCGGGGCTAGCTCCGGGGCAACCATGATCTGCTCTAACTGTCAGAAGTGTAATAAAACATTACTAACACGCTTGAGTCACTATGTTTAATATTTGCATAAATCGCCACATCTAATGAGTCCAAATGCGCAATCTGATAAAAATTAACCAGTGAGTCGTAACATTCCGAAAATCGCCTTCCAGATTTCTATAGTTATTATCAAGAAGCGTCTCTTTTGGCCAGTTTATTTGTGTCGTTGTGCATTTACCAAATCTGAAAGTTGTAGTTTTATAGATCTTTAGTTAAAGGAACCGCTCTGATAAAAGTAGCAACCAAACTGTGGTGCAAGTTTTATTCTGAAAGGAAACCTACGGTATGTGAACTGCTAACTTGCAGTACGTACTTGTTATTTGTACAAGATCAAACCAGTGTAGATTCATTGAAACATAAGAAAATCTTACTAAACTCATCTAAAAATAAAAAAAAATCCGTTAATTAGCAGAAGGAATGAACAGAGCAGAATGTCAACTGCAATGAATGCAAATTACTCTAACGAAACTGGAAAACAATCATTATGGCAAAACAAACTTTTTCCCAGCTCCTCTGAGGGACATTTCCCAATTCAAAACTATTGAAATGCCGTGTGTAAAGAGTGTTTGATTCTTCATTAAAGTCAAAAGAATTGACGCCGTTTGTTGACTTGTACTTGGCGACGAGAGAATAGATGTTCTCTTTGTACAACCCTTGTTAACTTTAGAACAACCAAAGTTTGTTTTCTAGCAATATTAGAAGAAATATCCGCATGAGAAACTTCCAAGTCAAACTCACTTTTTCAGTCGGAATAGACTCGACTAAGCTGATGCGGCAGATGGGCAATTGTAAATTTAATACTCATAATTAGAACGCTGCGTTGTTACCATTTATCTTTGGGTTGTCCTCTCGTTCCCTTGGTAGATCATAACTGGATTTCTTAAAGTTCTGTCCGATTCCTTATCCCACATTTCAGTTACAATGAGAAAACGGACTACATTTCTCAAAAGCTTAACGTACGTGAGGAAGGCTTTCCGCGTTGTGCAATTTTCCGCATGAGGCATACTTGCATGAAAGAGCAAACGCTTTCTCAGACTGGAATCTTAAACTGCAAGCAAAATTCCAATCTCGATCCAATAAATTCATAAACTGAATAAAAAAAAGTTGCCACAAAATTTACCACCTGATCTTTGTTGAGTTTCTGAGCAACAGATAAGCGATAAATCAGACAAATGGGCGCTGAATTACAATGATTTCTGGAGTAGTTTTGAGTTCAAATTTGCAAAGTCGAAAGAACAGCAAAAAACTCTCTCCACTCAGTTCACCTACAAAGTACACTTAACAGCTTACTTTTGTGTGAACGGATAAGATGAAGTAAATTGTCCCGAAATTCAAGCCTGATTCTTTTGAGAACACTACCGCGTGCACACGCTGAGCCATCGCCAACATCGAGTTGCAATGAATGAACAAGACAATCAAAAAGTTTCCTTATAGAACTTACCGACGGAGATACAAAGAAGAAAGGCGAGGACGAAAAGCGATTTCATCGTAACAGAGTCGAAAGGCGCAATCTCTTCTGTGACAGCGAACTATTTTTCCTGTAGAGACACTGAACCTGGGCTTGGTTTACGACAGATCAATTTATTTGTGTATTTATTACTAGCTGTCATTAACAACGAACCAATGAAAATTTAAGGTTTAAGCACTGTAGCAGAATTTTAGCCAATCATCTTCTCGAGGGCGTTGCCCAATCTTGGTGTTTTGAAACTCTGCATTCGTGGAAACGGAGCGCTGTTTCTTAGAATTTTTAATACCTAACGGCACATCAGAAAAATGCAGTACATTGGAAAACAATTTCTGGGCGATGAATTCAATTTACTAAATATCAATTTACAACCTGTCTTTTTCTGTCTTACCTTCGTTTTCAAACCAACAACTTAAATTTAAGAAAACTATGTTTTAATAAGTGTCTTCTTGTATTGCATAAATAAGAGGGAGGCGGAATGTTAGCATATTTTACCAAATCTGACAAAGTTACAAACGCGCCATTAAATAAAATCGGTGAAGTGCAACATTTGGAATACCGCTGTCTAGATCTCGTGTGTAAGTATAAAGAAGCGTCTCTTATGACCAGTTTTGTGTCGCTGTACTTCTCCTAATTATAACCTGAACTCTGTAGTTTCGATCTTTACTTAAAAGAACCGCACCGGAAAAGAAGCAACCGAACCGTGGAGGAAGTTTTATTCTGAAAAGAAACCTAACAAATGTGAACTGTTGAGCTGGAGTTTGTTGGCATTATGTGATCAGAAGAAACCAGTGCAGATTCATTTTATTAACATTAAGAAACTTATTGAAAGAAATAAAGACAAAGCAAACCGCTAATTAACAGAAAGAATGAACAGAGCAGAATTGCAGTGATGCAAATTACTGTAAAGGAAACACTCCTAAACAAACTGCTTGTGAGCGAAATTTTCTGGATTCAAATGCCCAGCAGGAGCAGTTTGTCAAAAGAATTGGCGCCGTTTGTTGATTTACTGCATGAAAGCGACGAGAGAATGGCAGTTCTATTTGTACAACCTTTGGTATCTTTAAAATCACCAGAAGTTAACCGCACTAAGACATTTCTAAGTCAAAACCAGTTTTTTTCAGTCGTGAATAGAACCTAAGCTGATGCGGCTGATCATGACGGGCAATTGTAACTTTATTCTAATATTAGGGCGCTGCCTCGTAGACATTAATCTCTGGGTTGCTCTCTCATTTCCCTCGTAGATAATAACTGAAATTTCTTGAAATTCTGTCCGATTCCTTATCCCACATTTCAGTTACAAAGATATTGAGAACGGACTACATTTATTATCAACTTAACGTGCCGTAGACACGATAGGAGTCATACCTGCATGAAAGAACAAACGTTTTCGCCGAAAAAAAGCTAATATAAAACTGCTAACAAATTTCCAATCTTGATCTACCAAAATAAATGAAACAAGACGCATGTTGTGCGTTCACTCCGGCCATTTTAGTTTGAACGACGATGCAGTTCAGTGACACGAGCCCTTCACATGGAAAAGCTCGCCAGCAAAGACCTCTGGGATTACGTCACAAGAGAGCAGATTTGTGTGGACAAAAAAATCGAGCCCGTTAGCGTCTATAAGGCAACTCCGGTCCATAGACAGTTTTGACACACCCACCCCCGGTGCGGGTTTGATTTGTATACATAGACACGTGACCAGCCGCAACCAGGGTACTTTCTCAAGGTAGGAAGAGAGAGGACCCTGGGAACGAGGTTGGTAGAGCCTTGGTTTGACGGCAGGTGAATTTATTTTTGTATGTATGACTGGCTGTCATTTACATATAGTGAGCCAATAAAAATAAAAGGTTTGAACACTGTCAAAAATTTTAACCAATCATCTTCTTTTCGAGGGTGTAGCCTAGTCTGGGCGTTTTGTGCTATTGATCCCAGACTTGAAATGGCTTTGTTTTAGCCGCGCATCAAAAAAAGAAAAACCTCTCAAATTCCTCAAACGTAGAAAGGTCGAGGCAAATCTTATCCATGCGACGGATTTTGCGTATGTCGAACTCTTCTCTGTAACATATCTTGACTGTGTATCTTGTTTAAAAGTGCGAAACTCAACAAACTTGCAATGATCTTATCTCACGATCATGAAATTCGTCGTCACGTGATCATTTACCAACGCAACCTCGTTCCCACCCCACCTTCGAGGGAAAGCCCTGGGAACGAGGTTGTTACCAACGCTGCTTGTAACAGCGGGTTCATGTGACATCATCATTAAAAATATAAAAATTAGCGATCTTTCTGAAGTTTTAGTTTCATCAGATGTAAGACCCTGCAATAAATTGACATTTTGCAACATCCAATCCCGACAGGGTTCCTCATTATGTATTAGAGTACGTTTGAATTTCCAAAATTATGGCGTCCCGAGAAGGTTCTCGGCCCGGGTTCTCGGGCAGGTAAAAAGATGAGTTATTGCTCAAGTTTGCGCTAACTAAACAGTTCTCGCTTTAGAAGAAGTATTAATTTCAATGTGTTGGAGCTCTAGAGTTATAACCTTTTTCGTTTCCATGGAAAGGCAGATGTTTCTGTTACGGCCGCCATACTCCGTAGGGCACCAACATGTCGTCTCCATACAAACCTCTGTAAATATTGTAGCCTCTGAGCAGGCTCTAGGCCTAGCAATAATGAAAGTCAGGAAAGGAGAAGAGAGCCCTGCACGCACCGCTTTGAATTGTAAATCGGTGCGTCCACATTTTGACGCAAAATACTAATTGGCTGAAATTAATTTGTTGGCATGCTGACATCATCCAGCCGCGATCGGCTTTTGTTTAGAAAACTGAGCAAAATGATGGCCCGCAGAAATGAAGTTCACAGCGACCTATACCAAAATTTCAGAATATTCAAAATATTCTAATTTTATTTGAATTTAAAGGTCGAGCAACGCAATGGGGCGGCCTCTCCACTCCTCCTCGCTGTCTTACCCATAGAGAAGTTAAATTTTCCACACCTTTGTTATTGCGGCTGAAATAAAACACCGCGTTACTTGTCTTGCCTTTACAGAGCATTCTCGATGACAAGGTTTCTGGAGCGGAGTGGAACGGAAATTACCAAAAGTAAATATGAATTGAATTCCAGCACTTTGGATCCTAAATTCCGATCATTAATTGGTGTGATTCCGGATTCCAGTAGAGATGAATTCAGGATTCCAAAGTCCTGGATTCTGGATTCCACAAGGGAAAATTTTACAAACATGTGGCGAAAGAATAGAAGTAACACTAACGGTACTGTACGGTTACAGAGACTTGTTAATAAATCAAACAGTTTTTTTTAGCAATATTAATGGAACAAAGCCTCTCGTATTGTATATTCGGTTTTTTATGGTGAATCACTCCTGACTAAAGGAGGACTATCCTCCGTGAACCAACCTCAAAAATATCCGATGCACGCATTACGTGCCTATGTTTGTAATTTCTGACTCAATCACGGTCACGTCCACACCCCGTGATAAGACCTTGGCCAATCTTCAAAGGTGTTTCAGCTGGCGGGCATGGCAAACATTTACGTCAGACTATGTTTTCCGAGCCAACAGAGTTTTATTTCGTCATGTAGGTAAGGTATGAGTCTGTGTTGCTTTTGCACTGTCTTTGGGTGCATCTAGCGTGACTGTGTGAAAGCAGTCCTAAAATGACTGCTGTCGTTTCAACAACCTCAGGGAAAATAGTCACGTGTCATCCGCAAAATAACACTCATGATAACTTCACTTAGGTTGCCAAAATGCAAGTAGCGTGTCGCTGATCAGTCTTTCTAATACAACAGTTGCAGGAGTACAGATCACGCTATACAAACTATTGATGCATCTATGTTCAAATCATTTACTACGTGTATATAAACAGTTCATCAAAGAAAACATTTTATTTTGTTACTATTCACAAGTCAGTTTTGACATTATGAAAGAATTAGAATATAAATAATTGCACTAGTGTACAATACACTATTTTGCAGTTGTTTGCTTGGTAACCTGGCCTTTGAATTGCAACGAGGCTGGAGTTAAACTTGCTTTTATACAGACCTCTCTGATTTTACCATGTACATACAACTAGTTACCATTAGAACAACTTGATATACACAACACAATCAGAGAGGTCTGTATCAAAACAAGGTCACCTCCAGCCTCACCATTCAAAGGCAGGTCACTGAGCAGACAACTGTAAAATGGTCTATTACAAATTAAGAATAAAATAAAATAAATTCAGAATTCATAACAGCAATATGTACAACTATAAGTACAATATTTTGCAAATTTGCATTTTTCAGCAATGACATTCATTATTACAAAAACCGATGTTATCTCCTTCAACCTTAAAAGGCTCATTTCTTAATGTAGCTAAAAATGTCATTCAAACAATGATTTCTGACCTGTCCCATTCAGAATCTCATGGTAAGGGTAGAGCTACCAGACTCAACACTGGCAGTGACCCTGAATTTAAATTTTGCAAACGAAGATGCTGTTATCCTCAAAGATATTGGTGCTATTTGGAAGTCACTTGAACATGCATGACCCCAAATACCAAAATTTGATCACTTTGGCCATGTTTCTAGCCTTATAAGAAGCAAACTACACAAAGCACCTGTGTGTTCTTTGACCCTTCACTAAGAACCCAAGAGAGTCACCACATCTTGACAAGGAAAAGGGTAACAATGATAAATTGGTCAACCGCACAATATTAGAGTGATGAAACAAACAATAAGCAAAAAAAGTTACAAAGGAAGGACAGAAACCTCAAACTTGTAATTATAATGACTAGTTCTGCTAAAGGGCTCTTTATACCATTTGCTCTGTATCTCTTGCATACTACTTGGCACTTATCGGTCAGGGAGTAAACAGAAAAATTGAGTATAGATACAAATGTAATAATATTAGTATAGATAATCACATCGTTTCAAGCTCAATTTGCAAGTGAGTTTTTCCAAAAATCTGAAATAGCACGAACTGCCTCGGCAAGTGCAATTTCAGTTTGAAAAACTTACAAGTGGTGATTAATTTTAAATTAACCTAGAAAAACCGTATGATTACTAATTAAAAATATAAACATCAAAAAATTTACTTGAAGGAAGTGCCGAAAGATCTTTCATTGAGCCTTTTTTTCCCATTCCAGAAAACTTTTTCAAAGTTTCAGCATAAAATTTTCATCATCATTATTTTTGTGATATCATTGGCTTAAAAAAAGTTCATATTGTTTTTCAGCCAATTGTAATACAGAATTACAATATGTGATTTGCACTGGTGTTATACACTGAACTGCACTGCTCTCAGCCAATCAGAATCAAGTAATTTTTTTTTCTTATATATTATTACCTAGTACATAAATAGAGCCATGGTTATCGTATATAAAAAAAAGTTATAATAAAAGAAAATAACAACAACAAAGAATGTTCAATCTGACTGGTTATTCCATGTAAGAAAGACTACAAGTATTTTCCATCTGTTACCTACAGTATGGCAACAATTACAAAAGTGTGTGAAGTTGTAAACTTATTAAGCAATTTCCAGTTGAGTTGCAAAACATTTATTAGTTATGGAAAAGTGATTTTACATATTGAATGATCCGTAATTTGACCTAATTTCATTATTTGACTCTTACAAATAAAAATTTGGACTAAGTTGCCAAAATGGTAAACCTGCATGCATCTCTATCCAAACAATAAATATGGCTACTTTTGACATCCAGCCATAGCATTTCCTGTTAATAATAATTATTAGACCTAGCCTTATTTACTTAGTGGTACATTTCAAAGTGCAGATGAAAGATAATTTCATGGTATGTTTCCAACAACAACATTGCAATTTAACTTATTAAGAGGACATAGACATCAGAAATGACTTCATATAATTATATAAATCACCCAACATGTACAAAATGTGTGAATTTCAAGGTAACACTGTTCACACCAGTCCCAACAAAATCCGAAACCAAAACCAGTTACTGTAATAATACAATAATATTATATTAATTCCCTAGACTATGATGTCATTAATGTTGTTTTCTTCTTTTAAGATGACAAATTCCTATTCAAAAAGAAAATACTTCCAAATCATTCATTTTCATATGCACTTTAAAAATCCACTTGCAAAGTAATATGACAATAATAATACTGCTATCATGTCAGCATCTGACTAGCAAGAACAGCCACCTTGTGATTCATCATTTGCTTCATCAACTTCTCTTAACTTTGTGCCTCTGTTAGGGTTGTTGTTAAAAACATTGTTGGGTAATGTGGCTTTATCAACGCAGTTTTCCATTCTTGCCATAACCTACCAGGTGAAGAAGTAAGAAGAAATTATTCAAAGACAAGAAACATTCCAGAGACATAGATAGGTAGGTAAAGTCTGCATACAAGCCTAAGTGGCCCATCAGGTCGGAGCTTATCCCAGTTTCTATAGGATGCCTGTTTTAGTGCCATCTCTCATAACAGTATTATGGCATTCAACAAACCTTGACGAAACTGATAAACACACAAAATTGATTGAGATTTATCAGTTACAACCAATACCATTAATTACGTGTGACCTTTAAGCCCAATGAAGTAAACACCCACTTCTTGAGAGGTCAGCTAACATGATTGATAGCAGAAAACAAATTGATCAAGCAGAGTTCACATGTTATTGCACAGCGCAGTTCTAAAGGCAAGTTCCAACAGGGTTGTCACAAAGTTTTGTAACTTGAGTAGCTTTATTGTTGGAGTGAGACAGGGGAATGTGGCTGAAACAGTGTAATCAACTAAGATCACGATGTTCATTACTTTCGATAACCCTGGACATTAATAAGTATGCTAATTAAGAGTCACAGTCTTACCTGGTCAAGCAGAGCTTCTACAGACTTGCTCACATTCTGTCCATTAAATGCACTTGTCTCAAAGTATTTCAGACCCAGACTCTCTGCAAGTGTTCTTGCTTCATTTTCATCCACTTGTTTCTGATCTTCAAGATCTGCTTTATTACCAATTAGGACTTAAACAGAAATATAAGCACTATCAATGAGGCAACATTTTAATTGTATTCTTTTTTTATTATTATAATTATTACTAATTGAATTAGTGGAATGAATGTAGAATACTGAACTAAACTTCTTGTTTGGCATCCAAGATTTTTGTGAAAACTGTTAAAATTAATATCGTTGGAAAGCTAAGCATATGTAATAGACAGAAGAAAAAAAAACATATTATATATATAGAACTTTAACATAATTTTATGTAATCAAGTTGACCATACAAGCATGTGTACCCGTATAGTAGTGTAATGGTTTTCTCAACAAAGCAGTAAAATGTCAGAGAAAGAAGAACAAAGTACAAAGATTTTTAAAGCCCTTAACAAGCCTATGACAAGTCTCTTGTCTCTGATTTCTTTGTGTTACAAACTAAACCTATCATTTTTCAAGCAAGGTACGAGTACTATAATTTTGAAATTGACCCTACGAATAAAACATGCACTGTCTAATCTGAACAGCCTTCTACTTCAAAAATTAATGACAGCCCTGTATCTAGTAAAGCTACTGATGATGATACTGCTCCAATTGAAGTATTTAATTGTGAGGGACTAACTTAAGAGTAAACTACTATAGACATGCAATGCAATGATTAGTCATACCTATATCAGGGTTTTCACAATAGGCATGTGTTTGTAGCTGACTCAACCAGTTCCTAATATTTAAGAATGACTGCTCATGTGTCAGATCAAAGACTAGAAGGAATCCCATGGCATCTCGAAAGAATGCTGTAGTTAAACTCCTAAATCTGGAAAAGAATGTACATGCAAAGAGCATATATATATCTAAAACTAGTAGTAATCAACGATTAGTAGAGTGCGTTTCGACAGGATATTTTGTATAGAATTGTGGTGTGGAGTAGT
>OMLO01002155.1_pt1 | contig 15682 bp, 8 predicted proteins | sample 1674811 | NCBI WGS metagenome assembly OMLO01 (sample SAMN06265003, study PRJEB25207) | coral metagenome | isolation source: Coral host | place: Mexico:La Bocana,Puerto Morelos, Mexico | collected 2008-11-13 | reverse complement strand
TTGTAATTACGTGTTGCCTAGACTCGGGGTGATAGCACTTTATGTTGTAATTACGTGTTGCCTATACTCGGGGTGATGGCTATAGCACTTTAACCATACCGTCTGTAACAATCGTTCGGTGCAGTGGACTGAAGAGGGCAAAACGTTAGTAAATCTCTATGATTATTGCGTTTTAGAATACTCTAGATCTTTCAAGGATCTTGTTTGTCCAAGCAATATCCGTATTATTACGATGTTTTTGATCCAACTAGCTGGGTAGTGACATGAATCATCTTCAGTTGAACAGACTAAGGGAAGGCCAGCTCAACACACCTTACTCTCAAGGGGGTGGGAGTAAAAGGCTTTTCCTTTGGGGGGTAGGAATGGTGCAGTGGTGAAAGCACTCGCCTCCTACGATTGTTACTCGTGTTTGATACCCGTGTTTTTCTTCAGGTTCTCCGATTTTGCTCTCTCCATGCACAAAAATCAATCTCCACTGATTCCAATTCGACCAGGATAGAGGACCTGTATGAAAGCTAAGGCTTATGTGGCGGCTTCCTATCGAAATGTTGAAATTTATTTTCTCAATTCTTTACTTATTCCGAGTATCTAGTTAATCAGCAAAACTTTTTGTCTACTCCCTCTTTGGATTGTCTTCCATGTCTATTATGCATAGAAATGGATTAGCGCCATTTACTGTTATGCTTATTACGTGAATGGCGCCTTTTTAGGATATGGTTTTTAAAGAACCTGGAGTATTTATTTAAAACAGAGGTTTAATTAACCTACGATCACTCGAAGTGGCAGAAGAGTGGAAAACAGAACTCAGGTTAAAGGAGCTCAGCGACGGTGTTTTGAGGTAGGTTGGCTACGTGCAAAATTACCTTTTCAGTAAAGAAACCTGAAAATAGTAGTTTACTAAGATGGAAAAACACAAAAGAGATAATAATCAGCCATAAAGGAACAAGGATGGAGAACATTAACACGGATTACAAACGACGAAGTATACAAATCTACGCTTAACTGTTCAACGCGTACAGCTTCTTTAAAAGAGACTTCACAGAGACAAACATAAACACAAGGAAACTAAACGCATACAATCATTAATCTCAGTATATTTCACGAGTTCGATTCGTTGGTTGATATTGACTGTGTGGGTTACTAACGCAAGATTACACGCACGTGCATGCCGTCTCATGCTGAGTCATGATTTCGTGTCGGTATCTATCGTGTGACACGAAAGGTTTACGGGTTCTGATGTTTACAATTTTTGTTTTTGTTTGGTTTGTTTTTTTCCATTATTCGCAAAGCCAAAGTTGCCGTAAAAGTTTTCACGCTCGTAGCATTTTATTAGGCTGTTTATTAAGTTGCCTGTCTTATTCCAAGCTGTTATCTCCTCGTCGCATATCTGTTGATAATGATGTTGAGCCGTGCAAATACCACATACCCAAACTCTGCCAAAAGATGCAGATTTCAGGAAGGAAAAGAGAATTGTCAAAACAAATGGTGGTATCCTCTACAGACACTTTGACTTCGAATACTCACCTAGCAACACTGTGTTTCAGGACTTATTAATTCGCCTAGGCAATATTTAAATAAAAGTGAGTCGTCTAATTACACTGCAAATGGGGATTAAAAGCTTCCATTGCATATCAGTGTTTACCGCGTCATTTCGTCCGCCATGTTGAATTCTTAGGCGGGTTACCGCTGTTCCCAGACTTCCGTTCCCGATTTTCACCTGCCCGTTCCTCGATCGTTACCAGTTTTAGTAACATGCAATGGACCTTTTCACGTTCAGTTTTTTTCTCATTTGCATTAAAATGAAATCCAACGTGTGTGCGAGGCAATTTCTGGCTAAAACTACTAAATAGCCCGAAATTGCCTCACGAACATGCCAGATTCACCCCCCATTGGGATGCAAATGAGAAAGGTTAACCGTGAAAAGGGCCATTGCATGTTACAATCACGAAAGTTAACACTCGAACTGAAAACCACACTTTCACAACCGCAAAAATTCCCTGTCTCACGGTAATCAAGCTGACCAACCATTATAAAAACACTGCTTCAAGAGCAAAATAGCATTTTCGCAATGACATCCAGGAGGTCCGTTTTGGACCGATGCTTCCCTGAGGAAATCACTTGTTTCGCAAATTTTAGGATTTAGCGATTGACAATGCTCCATACGCACTCAAAATACCTGGATTAACTCTAAGCTCCACGCCAATATCTCAATATCAGTGTTTGCTAGCTAAAAGTCGCTGAGTCATCTACATCACTCATGTGTGACACTGTTCCAGTAACAATAGTGCATTTCCTTTCATCGATTCCTCGACTCTTGGCGTTAAGGGAAGGAGTAAATGTACAGATTAGATCTGCTGTAAAAATTCAGATATTTTGCAGCATTACGATACTGACAGACCATTCAATACGGACTACTAAAATGTAAGTTAATTCCAGAATATACACACCATATTTGATAGTTTAGCATATTATACGCTCGGATATTTTGCAAGCAATGACGAAAGGATGTCTGCTCGTAATATATATGTAAAATTATCGAATAATGGATCAGATACTACTGCTATGTCATTTTCTAACATTAATAAGCTTTCTAGCTTTTAAATACATCCTGGATCACACTAGTCTCCTCCACAGCCGTTTGTTTCGGATATCACGGCAGCATTTCAAACGTGGTAGTACTTCTGTCGCCCCAAACCAAACTCATAAATTAAGAACTGTTGCGACGCCTCCGTAATTCTTGAATTTGGTTCGACTCTGGCACGACGTCTGAATCAGAGCTGTTTTCCTTCCGTACTATAATCGGAGCAAATTGCAATTCATTTTGGCCGGCAGTAATTCATTTGGTGGTTGCTCAGTTGAGTAAAAAAAGGAAATTTTACCGCGATGATTTTTCTCTTTTGCTGCTGCCCAGTCTGATACGGTTTCTTTTTGTTTGTTGCAAAGTCTCTTGTTTGTTGCTAACAAATCCCGGGGTAGGGAGAAAATGATCTTGGGGTTTAACTCATATTTCCCGACGGATACCCGCGACCATTCCCCGTGCAAAAATTAAAACCTAGCTAGCCAGGTCAAGAAAAACGGCGTATTCAAGGCAAAAAAGACACAAAATTATAACTGTGCGATTAATTTAACGATTCTCTCTCTTTTCTTCGATTGGTCTCAGATCTTGGCTTGAAAGAAAAGAAGACGGTTGACTGGTTTCATTCTGTTTTAAAAATAACCACATTGCGTAGCATTTTGCGGTATTGACAGTTCATTTAATATGGACGAGTGAACATAAGTCAAAGAAATATTTCTACGCTTGGCGATCAAATAATTTTTGCATACGTTCACAGCTTTCAACATGGGGGCAACATACAAATTGACGTACTTCGATTTAAAGGCGCGAGGTGAACCAACGCGGCTTGTGTTTGCGTACGCCGGAGTGGACTACGAAGACATTCGAATTAGCTATGAAAACCAAGCCGAAGAATGGACACCTGTAAAAAATAGTAAGTGATGTAATATTGACTTGAACTACTAAGCTAATTATTTCCCTCAACGGTAGTCTACCGTGTTGTTAGCTACAGTTTTGATACCTAGTCCCTAGGCCCCGTCAAACAATCAGGAATTGAAGAATATTTGATATGAAAGTCATACGTTAAGGATCGTTGCTGATAAAGATCCCCAGAGTTAACGTATCAACCCAATTTAGAATTGTTTAAATTCTCGAAAACCACGCAAATGATAATTACTACACGTGTGCATATTTCATGTCACCGACATCAGCAGCCGCGATAAATAGTTCCGCCTGAACAGATAAAACTAGAGTGTGTGCAATAACCAGAATCAGCCGTATTCTCTACTTTGATGTGTTTTTTTTCTCTTGTTTAGTGTCACCGTGATAGTGTAAGAACACAAAAATACATGATATTAATTCAAATCAAATGGTATAAATTAAAATCAATAGTATTCAAATACCAAATTCGAGGCATTTCAGTGTCAAATTAAAACAATGTTGAAAGTACTAATTAGTAGCTGGTGGGATTTCGCGCGCGCAAACTTTGGTTTTGGTGGCGAGGTGTCGAAGCCGCGAAGGGCTCGCGAATCCCGCCACGCAGACTAGCTAGGAGTTAGAAACTTAGCCAATGGACCGATTCTCTTGTCGAGGATAGGATAGTTTACATGCAAACAGGCTCAGATGCCGTCCGCGCAGGGATCCTATTTGCACGCTAAGGATGGGGTGAAGAGAAAGCGGGAAGGAAAAGAAGCGGGAACGGAATAGAAAGTGTGAAGGGAGAAGAGAGCCTGAAAACAGAGGATTGAAGCCACCATTCAGTCCACTTACAATTAATCTCTCATCGTTAACTCCACATGGATGCATTGCAATGATCTAGTTCTTGCTTATAAAGTGTGATAAGAATTGAATTGTTAATAGGTCACGTTTGATATATCAATATCACCATGTTTCGAGGCTTTCGGGTCAAAGTTTTGCAAACTTTGTAAGTTAACGTTTCTTTTGTCCGTCAATTCCCAATAGAGACTTAAATACAAAGAAAACACCACAAAATATAAAAGTTTGTCCTAAAAGCCTCAGAGCCATCTTAGAATATTGGGATATCGGACCTGGCCTATTACCAAAGTCATGACAACGAAACGTAATTTCCCGCACTCCCCGAGGGGCTTCCATTTGAAAAGGGCGGGGAAGTCGCTCGTTAAACCCACAAGATGACCAACCTGGGTGCGGCTCAAGTTTTATTTCAAAATTCCTAAAAGATGCCGCTATGAAAACACACATCGAAAATTCTTTAGTATAATTATTATTTCTTTGAGCGCAACCCTTACGATAACTCGACAGCTTAAAATAGGGGCGCTTCGTCCTAAACGTAGGACTGGAAGCTGAGATACTCACGACGTTACAGAACTGAACTTATGTTTTATAGTTCCAACTCATAAACTTTACTGAATAAATTTAATTTTAATCGTTCTCTTTTCAGGCGGAAAATTTCCTTTTGGACAGGCTCCTGTTCTTGAAGTCGAGGGTGTAACACTATGTCAGTCCATGGCCATCCTTCGTTTTGTAGCTAAACGCTATGGTAAGTATTAAAATGCTTTCAAGTATCCTGACATAATTAGTTAGTCATTATAGATCTCCCGGTACGATTCTCACAGACTTTGAAAGAGTAGTGAAAGAAGGAATGTATATGTGTGTGTCTGTGTGTATCGGGGTAGAGAGGGAAAGAGAGAGGGGGGGGGGGGGGGGTTGGGAGTCGCCGGTGTCCTTTGGAGAGCGTATAAAAACATCACACAATCGTTCAGTCCACCTTAGGCGATAGACAATAAGTGTAGATTTAATGTTGTTGGATTTCTTTTTTATTGGTACTTTTTGGTTTGGTTATTTTTAACAGGCTTGATGCCTAGCACTGATCTACAGCAGGCAGTTGCAGAGATGTTTTCTGAAGGAGTGTATGACTTAGAGAACGAAATTGTTCGGGCCATAGTTTGTACCAATCCAGAGGAACAGGTACACTGTACAGGATACTAACTCACAAGGATCTCAGACAAGCTGTCGATCTTTACATAAAATTAAAACGAAAATAATCAGCTTTAAAACCAGACAAGTCTTGTAGCTTCTGAAGTGTTTTTTTGACTGTTTTAGTTAATTTGATTATTTGGTTGGCACTCACTGACTGACTGCCTACCTGCCTGCCTGACTGACTGACTGACTGACTGCCTACCTCCCTGCCTGACTGACTGACTGACTGAATGACTGACTGCCTACCTGCCTGACTGACTGACGGATTGAGCGATTCAGATTGACTGACTGGCCGACCGACTGAACATTGACGGACGGACTGAATGCCTGAAAGACTGACTGACTGACTGACTGACTGGCTGCTAGTGATTAATTGACTTACTGATTGAGTGACTGACTGACTAACTAACAGACGGATGGACAGAAGTACTGACTGACTGACTGACTGATAGTTCTTAAACTGAGTTCTAAAAAGCTATCCATTATAATTATAACTAAATATACAAAGAAGTTATTCGTAAAACAATACTGCGTGACCTTTCTCTCTCTCCAGAAGAAAATTCCGAAAAAAAGTTAACTTTACATTAGAATAGACGGTTACATATTGAAATAGACTTTCATTCTACCCTATAGAAAACTCTGATGGAAAAGTTTGAACAACAATCATTACCAAAGGCATGCAAGTATTTGGAAAAGTTATTGGAAAAAAATCCTAAAGATGAAGTTTACTGTGTTGAAAATAAGGTGAGTTATTTTGCGATATAATTATATGGAATAGAAAATTAATTCATTGTGATTGGCGCGGAGCAGGCCAATTTATCATTAATTTTTCGTAGTGTACCCAAATACATATATAGTAAAGCAAAATTTACAGATTGTGAGGATTTACACTACTCGTGTTGTTTGAAAATTCTGTGAAATGAATGAACTTAAATATAGGCGCGATAAAAAAAGAGATTCGTTCATCTTATCGCGATAGTGTTTTTACGGTGTAAAAAAGGTATTAACACACAGAGAACTTTAGGCGTTTAACGGGGTAGAGGAAGGCAAAGCGCGGATGGGAAAAGGAGGGAGTGATGAAGAAGTAGCTTTTTCTTGAAAAAAAAACCGAATGGAAGACTAGAGTGCAAAAATCGATACCCTATTTATGACCAAAACGGCTGAAAAACCATACCCTTTGGGGCCTCACATACCTATATAGCCCATATAAGGGAGTACCCCTCCCCGGGTCTCTGAGTTGCTTTGCGAGAAACAGTTTGATTTGTCACTTTGAAATTTTCTTAACACAACCTAAGATCTACTAGGTTTTTGAAGCTGTGGCCATTTTTTTCTTCCTGACAGCTGAGCTTTGCAGACATCTGCTTCTTCGCTTTCTTCAACAGCTACATAGCAAAAGACAAGCCTGAGGTACCAGATGTTTTGAAAGGTCATCCGCGTCTCACTGCATTGTACGAGAAGGTCCGGGACGAGCCCAAGCTCCAGGAGTGGCTGAAGAAACGACCACAAACTCCTCTGTAACTCCTACTCAAATTTATCCTCTTTGTGTTGTCATGTAGAAAGGACAGAAAGCATTTATATTTCGAGGAGGAAATAAAAGAAAAAAAAACAATTTTAGGAACTTTCAGAACAAATGTGTTGACATTTTACTCTTAAAAGGGGAAACAAGCAATAAAGGTTTTTCCCTGCACTTTCCAAGGCACAGCTTAGCTGTTAATCCTTGACATGCGAACGAGGCGAAAGGGTTATTGACCTTTAGCCTCGTTTGTATGTCCAGCCGCTGATTACTGCAGTAATCCAACTTGTGTATTTGACTTTTCAGTAGTCAGGTACCAATGAGCCCGATGATACGTTATAATTAAGTGAAATATAACGGCATACTTTAGTAAATTTTCACCAACCATACGGTTAAAGGTTCATTTAGTTTTGCAGATTGGGTCAAAACATACAACTTACATGCATAACAACGAGATACAGGACATTTAGGGGAAAAATATCCACCCAGAACGGAGCCATAAAACAAAATCGTCCATCATTCGAACAGAGCATTTGTTGCAACAAAGAACTTTTAGTACACGGAACAAACAATTACTGCAGAATTATGTTGCTCTCCAGTTTGACATGTACATGTCACTTCTCGCATAATCTGATACTGTAGAAGTGTCTCAACACAGACAACCAAGGCGTTAAATTACGCGACGTTCATTCATTCAAAGGTTGGCTGTCATTTACCTCGCCACTACTTCGCGCAATGGCCAAATACAAGCTAACATACTTTTCAGTCAGAGGCAAAGCCGAACCCATCCGGATTCTGTTCGCGCTAGCCGGAGTTGAATTCGAGGACATTCGAGTTGATCCGACAGAGTGGGTAACAAAGCTGAAATCCTGTGAGTATTGTAAAGACGTCCTGTGAGTAAAGACGTCATTACATCAATTGTTACTAAGTTTTGTTTCGATCTGAGCATGCGAGGAAACGCTCGGAAGTTCAAATTTGTGGTTCGCTCGCCTTGTATACGGCGTGTCTTTCATTTCCACTGCCTAATCAAGTGAAACGATAACCTTTTTAGACAATCAAGTGATTTAGTAGCACAGTATATTGCTCAATTGGGTCAGAAGGACGTTTGGCGATAATTTTCCTCTTTCGCTGCTTCCCAGTCTGATCCTGTTTCTTATTGTTTGTTGTTACTAAACATTACAAGTTCATAGCTGTTTAGATGACGAAAAACAACCACGCATTCTCAAAATTGTATGACTTCAGCTTGCACGCGTCTACACGTCGTCACACTTCACTGAACATTAAGTTGGGCATCATAGGCTTGCCAATTCTAATTGCCCTGTTTATTCAGACATGTGTAGACCCTTTGAATATTTTGTTTGTTTTAAACGAGAAGCAAAAACAATAGTTCAGGGTTATCTTAAATTTTAGAAGAGCCTTCGCAATCCAACTGAGATAAGATGTTGTAACAAAAAACTATCGGAAGGCCCAAGCGGCTGCGAAGGAGACTACCGAAGTTTATAAGATTCATCACGCGTTCTTTTCGCAATATCCTAAGGACTAAGCAGTCATTTTTCTCTTCATAACTTTTTCTTTGGCACAAAGTGAAAACAAAGTGCGAACAAAATCGAGACGCAATTAATTTGTACATTTGTGATCGCTCACAGGATCCAAAGAAAGATGGCGACAACTCGTAGTTCAGTTAAAGAAGTAAAAATTGCGTGACGACAGCAAAGAGCGTCTTTATAGCAGTCTAGTAAAACCCCAAGAAACCCAAATTTATCCACAGTATTCCTCCGTGGCAAAGTATAAGGATTTTTTATACCTCCTTGTCACCACAACTAAACTTATTTTCAGTGTAGAGGGCAGCCGCCCTTTTAATTTGCTCAGAAATCCGCGGGTAAGTGGGTGAGCAGCGACGTCCGCGCTACTTGTGACAAGGGGTCAAGTCTCGCCTCTGCCGCTGATTTGCATTCGTCTTTCGATTTTCGAGTAAAAGAGAGGCTGCTAGCTTCGAGAAAGAAAGAGACTGCTAGCAGTCTAAAGAAGGTTTCAGTGCCTCGAGTCTTTGTGCAAAGATAAAGACTGTGTCACAATCAGACTATACAATTTCCCCCACACTCGAAGTCATTCTAAGCTTCAAGTTCCGACCCTTTCTTTGTCACACAACAATGCGCCTAGAGCGTAGCGTTTCGTGACGAGATGAAGCCAAAATTGGACTAACCTACTTGTTGTTTTTTTGTTAGCTGGATTAAGCCCTACTGGCCAGTTACCAGTCCTAGAATTTGACGGTAAAGTCCTCACTCAGTCCAAGGTTATTCTCAGCTATGTGGCCAAGGAATTTAGTGAGTAACTTCCGCCTGATTTATTTTCTTTTTTAATAAATTCGATGTTTCTCTTACGCTATTCCTGATGAACCTCTGTGAGCTGTCAGTCGTGAACAAATTCTCTTAACTTATTTCTAAGAAAATTATAGCGAAATCATTACGGAGAATGTGCATATTGACAAAGGATCCTTGTCTCTAGATCTTGCCCCAGAAGGTAATTTCGAGCTGGCTCAAGCGGACATGTTGGCTAATGTGATTGGTGACTTAGAAACCGTGCTATCTGCAGCATTTAGCGAGAAAGATCCTGATAGTAAGGTATGCTCTATTTTTTGGTTGTGTACTGTGTGCTGTTGAGTGGTTGGCGGTTTTGCCAAAAAAAAAAAACAAAAATCGGGCACAGAATCTAACGCCCTATCGTGTCCACACTAATCCGTCACGAAAACGAGGCTTTCAGACGACACTCTTCAATTTGAAAACTTGGAATTTGAAAACCCCAGCTTTTCGTTTTGGTGTAGTCTCTGAACGAAAAGCGTTTGGAAAACGGAGCTTTTTGAAAACGTTGAAGTCACAATAATCCTGTGATTTCCCTGACCGAGTTTTCCTCAAACACAAACCAAAATTCCTTTGGCGTAGTGCGGACGACGTGAAACATTTGATGCGTTTTCAGATTGAAACTTCCGTTTTTAAATTCTTCAGACGTATTGTGGACGGGGCTTAAGAAAAAAGCGAAAGCGAGGTCATTTGCCGGTGGAGCGAATTTCAATTGAGTGCCGTAAAACCAAAACCAAACCAATTACTTACCAAGTAGACTACTCAGCCAATCTCTTGCTGCACTCAATTGAAAACCGCTCTATGAGATTAGCCAAATACAGTAAAACATTTATTGTGACGCTTTATGTATTTATTTATTTATTTAGTTAGTTATTGTAATATTATTTCAGAGTCTCTGTAACTATATCTACATTTCTCTAGTCTGTGAATAGGTTCCTACCGAGCGTGAAAAAAAAAAAACATTTGGCCAGTGAAGCTGCTGATTCATGCATCCTTTTTTTCGCCCGATAACCCAATCCGGTTTATTTTACAGGCTGACATTTACCTCTTGTTATGCCGCAGGAGAAAGCTCTAGCCACTGCTTCTGAAGAAGTCGTCCCGGCAAAATGCGGATATTTTGAAAAGTTCCTGCTAGCCAACAGTAAACAAGGATTCTTTATCGGAGGCAAGGTAGACAAATTCTTTTCGTATTTTTTTTCTTTTTCGTCCCTTTAACTTCTTAATCCTAATGGTCTTCATTTCTGTTGCAAAATATCACGCAATATTGTTTTGCGAACGTTGTTTTAATTCATTCCGGTTCCAGCAAACTTGGAAATTAAATTTCACTTCTCGGGCTCTCTTCTCTATCTTTCCAGCCGCTTACTTTCCACTTCCCCTCTCCTCCCACGAGGTTTCTCAAACGTTCAGGGGAGAGTTTCATTTTTACACGATGGGACGACGGTGGGATTTCGAAGGAGAGTGCATGTCAAAAAATATGAATTCAAATTAACCTAGGAGGTGGATGTACTCGGGCGCTCCTCCCTTTCTAGGTACCGAATAGTCTCAACTCAACTCAATCAACTATTTGGTTGCAACTGCAATCGACCCCCACTAAAAAACACGTCCCATCGAAAAACAGTTAATCAGTGCTATTGCAGCCATATTCTTCCACTTATGAAACTTTAATTTTTTCCTACAGCTGACCTATGCAGATATAGTGGTGTTTACTTTTCTGAACAGCTACTTTTTGAAAGGAAAGGCCGAAGGAATTCCTGAGCAACTTAAAGAATATCCTACCTTATCAGCATGGTATGAGGTGGTCCGAACACAGCCTAAGATTCTGCAGTGGTTGGAAAATCCACCAGCTGGCATGGTTGACTACATTTATTAAGACCGCTAGACATAACAATTAAGAAACCGAGGATGACAAGATGTTTCAGTTAAAAGTCCATGCCGATGATTTTTTTTTTTTAAATTTTCAAATTTTTTCTCTTCCAAGAATTTTAGTGATGTTTTCCAGTCTAGCTGAAAAGCAATGATTCGTACAAATGACAAATTCCTTGATCTCATTTGTTAGCATATGTAGCATTATAACAGTTACTAAATATACTTGACAACACATTATGAATTTGAGTAGTGGTTTATATCTAAGACAGACCTCTCTTCCACTGCACCTGTCAAAGATATACGTCGCAAACGGCTAAAACTGTATACCATCCCCTCTCTTCTTTAAGTTCTCTCTTCTCTCCTTCGTTTCTTTAGCGAAAAAGAACCCGTCTTCAGTGTTCATGTCACGAATATCAAGCATACATTGGATAAAGCTAACAACTGCAATTTAAGGTCTCCCGTTTATGCGACGCTGGTTGCATATGGTGCCCAAGCTTCTTCTCCAGTGAAAACGTCACAGATCGGGAGTCAAATGTATGAAAAACGCCAAAATTGTGTTTTTATATATCAGACTTACAATTTACGTTGTCATGCTATAGTGGAAACGGCTGCGACATAACAATAGGCTTTCTTCTTATGCTTATGTCGTTGTTATGCTCAGTGAGGACATGGTTGGCATAAGCATAAAGTGCACGCTGATCGGCTGAAAGTCTTTCGCTTACACTTCTGCTCATGTCAACCATGTCACACTGCTGGACACAATAGCGACATAAGCAAGTCTTGATATTTTTATGCTTATGTCGTCCACACATGCGCATATGTTTCTTTTATGCTTATGCTTGCGTCGCAGTTAAGCAAGCTCCCAGTGGGCTTTTCGCAAGAATGGTTTCATTTCATACCGTGGTCTGGCCAGCAGGCGAGCAGAGCCTCTTTCATCTCTTTTTGCTTTATCTACTTTAACACAAGAAAAGAGGTTCTGCACATATATGCTTTAGATTTGAAATCGCCTTAGCCGAAATGATTGGTCTAGTCATTCCGGTTTACTGTCATTCCGGTTTATTGTCATTCCGGTTTACTGTCATTCCGGTTTATTGTCATTCCGGTTTACTGTCATTCCGGTTTACTGTCATTCCGGTTTATTGTCATTCCTGTTTTTCCAGTGTGAGCATCAACTTTTACGAGAAGCCAATGGTCGTAACTGAGCCCACTGGTATTCCAGTTCTCAGTTTAACACTGACGACGTTTTGTCCAAAGACTATACACGTGTAAATCAGGATTTGCAGATTCGACAAGATTGCCTTTCGTTGTTTGGAGGATTAATTGGGAGATCTACTTAGCCAGGTCATCTTAGCTCAGGAAATTGTAGGTACTTCTCGCGCCACTTATCTCACAACATAGGCAGCATGAATCCTTTTCATTTTTGAACTGCTCTTTCCATTCCAATCATGTTTAACTGGAGTTTGAGGCGAACAGGAACCAAGGCAAGGAGGCAAAACTTTCGAACCTTTCTCTGGCGTCCTACACAAAGACAGTTTTTTTTTTTTGCGTTCTATTTACACGTCATTTTAGCGCGATCTTTTGAATGAGCGCCGATTTAGCCTGGGATCGAAACTGTATCTTAGCAACGCCGTGAGAATGTTCAACAAGAACTTGACCCGATTCGAGCGGAGCCTTTGTCTCGGTGCGCAGCATACATGTATGTACCGTAAGAAAGGCAGGGTGTGGTCTGGCTTCTTTTATCGACATATCCGTGCAATATATTAAAACTTCTGGACGTTGGAAAAATTTCGTTGGTCCGGAGAAACCGTAGTGACCAAATCGCATATAATTGGCCACAAACGTAAATAATCAGCCCGGTCTTAGCATCTGTCATTGAAACAAAGCATTAAATTCGTCAAAAGTCTGATCCTAATGGATATGAGCAACAACATTAATATTTATTCAAAACACGATTAAACTATTTTACATAAATTACCTCACATCTCTTGTAGGGCCCATTATACTTGGAAGGTAATTTCTTTTTCAGTATTTTATCCCTGGCAGAGAAAAAAAACAACTTTATTTACTCTGTGTTTCTTCCACATTAACCACAGCTGTTGACGTCCTAGATATAATGATGACTCCGTAACTATTTCTTTGTTATGATATGCTTTAAAATAACATCGAAGACTTTTCGCGATATGTCGAGGGTACATTTTCGCATCTATAAAGGCTGATCTTCTCTAGCGACGGAGTCGTAGTCGGAGTCGTAAGAGCGCTTCTGACCTAGTGAAAATCGAAAATCAGAGTCGTAAGCGGAGTCATAAGCTCAACGAAATCGGAGTCGGAAGATTCAGAACGTTTCCATTTCTTCCGATTCCGTTTACGACTCCGTCGCTTATGATCAAGTGAAAACTAGATTGTCGGGGTTGGAAGCAAAAGCGGAAGAGCCAACCAATAACAATGCATGGAATCAAGCATTGTGATTGGTGTCTTCTTCCGCCTCTTCTTCCGACTCACAAGCGACAGAGTCATAAGCAGAATCGGTGCTCTGTTTTCGACTCCGTTGGTTTGATTTTCACAAGAACGTATCTACGCTTCTTATTACGACTCCGACAACGACTCCGGCGCTAGTGAAAACCAGCCATAAGGGATCGTTATGCTTGGCGTGGATCGTTTAGTATCTATGTCAGCGAAGTGGAGAGTTCTTTGCCTGATTAAATCTTTCCTGCAAACTTAAGTTGAAAAAGTCGAAAATGAAGACCAATTTGCTAAGTCGTTACATAGCTGGGAACATTTTTTATCGTCTGCGTCAATAGTTGGGTCGCGCGTTTGATCTACACACTCTTGTTTTTACTTCAAGGTGAGCTACTTGACTTGTGCGCCTTACGCACTCAATAATAGAAACCAACGAGATCAGGGGGAGAAATCTTCAGCCAATGCTGAACTTTAGGCTGTGTCCTAACCAATTCGTACCATGCTGACAAAGTAGGGTATTTTTTCAGTTGCTCAGTAATTCCTTCAGCCTTGCCTTTCAAATAGTAGCTGCTAAGGAACGTGAACACGACGATATCCGCGTAAGTCAGCTGTGGAATATAAAATATAATATCAATGTGAGGGTTTTATGAACCGAAGCGCTAGCCGCCCCGGTCCGGCCTCCGACAGCCTTCGACCCCCGAGGGGAGGTGGTCTGAGGGGTTGGCTATTGACGGACGAAGGTGTTTTTCTATGAAGTGAAACACGGATTTCTTTTCGAAAACGTTCCATTTGCAAAAATGTCTCAACACTTCTGATTGAAGCTCCCAGCTTGCTCCGTTGCTCAGTTAATTGGTAGAGCATTGTACTGGCATCACGGGTTCAAATTCCATTCAAGCTAAGGATTTCAAATTTTTCAAGTCTTGTAACTGTTAAGTTTTGCACATAACCACGATGTTCTTGGATACTAGTTTCGTTATTTGCTTACCTTATCTCCAATAAAGAATCCCTGTTTACTGTTAGCTAACAGGAACTTCTCAAAATATGCGCATTTTCCTGGAATTGCTTCTTCACTGGCGGTTTTCAAAGCTTTCTCCTGGTGATAAGATATAGATTAGACAGTGATCTCAGAGAAGATCCATCCAGCGTGAAGTCAAGATGACTAGATGTTGGCCAAGTTATGTTTTGCGTTTCTATGATTCAAACTCAAGCTTAGATCCCTAAACACACACACACACGCGCGCGCGCGCGCGATACTGAGGGAGTAATTATGACCGAACAAGCCTTGTCAAGAGGTTATGTTGGCAGCTTGGACGATATTTAGTGGCCATTGTGAATAGGTTGCCTTTGTAGAGAGATTAAAATAAGAGTGAATTTACAGGCCCAGGAGCCCTGAGTCGTTTCCCTGGGAACGAGGTTGAAAAATAATCCCTTGTAGAGAGGTGGCCGTTAATGGAGGTTCGACTTTTATTCACACTATGAAAAAATTATGCAACACAAAGTAAGTAAATGGCTGATAGGTCTACCTTTTTCTCTGGATCGTTTGATGCACTTGCCGCACTTAACATGTTTTCTAAGTCACCAATCATAAGAGCCAGCATGTCGGCCTGAGCCTGCTGAAAGTTCCCCTCCGGAGCAAGATCTAGGGAGAATATTCCTTTTTTTTAAGACTCTTGCAACTTGTCTTTGTGCATTCTTAAATTGAAAAGCTTGGCTGGGGTGAATCTAGGGAGGGGGGTGTTGGGTGCTTCGGTCGAGCCCCCCTAAATGAAAAAAGTATGAGACACTGAAACACGCTGACTTGAATGCTATTTCTGAGAAGCTCAATTTTTCAAATTTTCCGGGGAAGAATGCCCCTAAAGCCCACCTGCAATAGCTGTTGTCAGCGGTTTGACATACAAACCAGGTAGTTACGTGGTGTCTCAGGACATATATTGGTTTGAGACCATATATGGTAAATGTTTACATAAAAGAACGAAT
>OMLO01002153.1_pt1 | contig 15683 bp, 17 predicted proteins | sample 1674811 | NCBI WGS metagenome assembly OMLO01 (sample SAMN06265003, study PRJEB25207) | coral metagenome | isolation source: Coral host | place: Mexico:La Bocana,Puerto Morelos, Mexico | collected 2008-11-13 | reverse complement strand
CCCACCCTGATGGTGAAATGAAAGGATTGAAAGGATAAAACTTCCATCTAGAATATCACACATTGGTCCAATTGGTCTATAGCAACTGTAGTAACACATGTGTTTCAAATGTTCAACTGTTGTAGTTGATGAAGAGCCAGCAGGGTGGAAACGTCCATGTTCTTGGTCCGTCACCGTGAGATGATGCTCTAAGCTATCCCAGTCTTAAGTCTTAAGTAATTCATCCAAACCCATAGTGATGTTGAAATGGGGTGGACAGTGAGTGAAAGTGAAGAACCAGGTTGGGGCCTTAGGAGTGGGCTCTTTGTGAAGGACTTTGAATCGGAAACACAACCCCGTTCCAGCTGTGGAAGATAATGACATGTAGTATAGAATAGTGACATTGATAGATTGGAGCATCATCTCACGGAAGCGTCGAGCTGAAACACCTTGAATGCTCTGCCCCAAACTGTATGAGTGAAAAGGTGTTCAAACTTTCAAAACCATGTCATTCCAAATGAGCTTCGTCACAAACAACCAACATCATAGTGCAGCAAAGGGCGGAGCACTCACATGTAGACACCAAAGTAGCTTGGATTTGGGGTTGGGTGTGAGCTACCCGGGGCAAGGGGTGAGTAGATGCATTGGCAAGCTTCAAACCCCATAACAGCTCACACTAAAACCCTGAATCATGGCTAGTCCAGTGGCCTGTTGCGCCACATGTCGTCAGTGGGGCTGTGGTCAAGAGGGGTGATTGGAATTAAACTTCATAAACAACAACAGCAACAACAACAACAACAACAACAATGATAAGTAAGGCAGATTATTTTTTTCAATCATCATCAACTAATCTTTGGATATATGAAGCTGCTGCAATCTAAAGTCAAAGCTGTTTGTTTTTGTTTTTTGTGGCCATAGTCCTGCAGCTTTTGATCCCGGCTCGGTTGTATAGTGTACAGGCAGGTACCGCTGCAAAGCCATCCGACTCTGTGAGTCTTCCAGAGAAAACAGCATTGCCAAAGATCAATGATGGGTGGAGGGTTTTTGTATGGGCCAATGTTTGTTTGAGTATAACATGTTGTGTGTTTCACGCATACCACCCAACAGAGTGGAAATGAATGATATGCTATTATATTTTGTCAATGTGGGAAACATGGTTTAATGGGGGCAGAGGTATGAATCATTCACCTATGGATTTCATAGAGTTCAAGTTGGTGGTACAAACCAAGTAGGACAATCCTGTACAAGTAGATACAGTACATAAAGGTTATTCACGTTCATGATACCCCAAACTTTACTAATGGGCATCCCCGCAATGGTGGTTCATGCTATGGCATTATAAGTGTTGTTTGTTTCAACATATGTACTGTGGGACCATGGGGAAGAAACAAACCAATAGAGTTGGAATGGGTACTTCTTTAATCAAATGTTGGCAGCCACCACAAGTATGAGCATTCAGAACTGACAATTTTTGTGGATAGTTTGCTTGATGCGGACCCCTCAGCACCCTGGCTTCCGGAACCAACAACAGTGTGCACGTCAAGTAGAGTTAATTTGGCCCTGGATGAATAATCCGAGCACCATTTGCACACAGGGATGGCGGTGTCCCGTGTGATATTCACCACATACATATATTATAGTTGTGTTACAGCTATGTTCGAACAACAGTATGTTTCCACTGGAGCTATGCACGTATGGGCCAGCTACTTGCAGGATGATCACAAGAATCATGTCTCTAAGGTGTGGTGCATATAAGACATATATGCATCATGAACTCGTTTCATTATGCGACACACAAGACCTCGAACGCTTGTACAAAACAGGGATCTAGGTGATCTCGTTGTGCATGAGTCGATTCTGTGAGTTGAGTCGGTATTGTGATCTGATCAGGTTGCTGACACGAATGCAATCGATTTAATGATGGACATTCATGTCTGAAGCACAGGGAGAGATACAACTCACCCGTTTCGTCCGACTTTGTGTTTGTATATCAAGCTAGCAAAATTCCCATTAGGTAGATTTAGAGAAAAGAGCCCTACCCAGTTTACTGCGTTATGTCCTCATCGCCGGGTTTCCAACCATCCTCTCTTCCAGATCCGTCTTCATTGACAATGGTGCAAGCAAACTCTGATCCAGATTGTTGCTTCGAAGCCCATATTATGTTTCATATCGATAAGATCCTGGACCTTGCAGTGAGAATGAACAACAGGTTGCAGGATCTCAAAACCAGGATTCAGTACTTGGACTATGAGGTGCAACACATCAAAACGGAGCAGCGCAAACGCAACGCAGAACAAGCTGATTTTGATGTGGCCAAGGATGGGAATGCTAAACATGCTCGCAAATTCTTTCGTGAACATCCAGAATGCAGTTTTGTGAACGCAGAGGATTTTCCCTTGGTGCACACCCCCAAGAATCGGAATGGTGGTGTAGCAAGTTCGTCGAAGTTATCTCCCACAGTTCCTTTGGGGTCGCCATGGACTAACAGTGAAGGTTCTGAAGGGTTTTGAGTAGAACAGTTTTGGGTGTAGCTGGCAACAGTGCATGGTTGTATTCTCATGAATTGTGAATGTACAGTAACACGAACTTCTTGTTGTTTGTATCTGATTGGCATTACAAGCACTGGCCAAGATCGTATACAGGGCGGACATGGGTGTCTAGCGCATTTGTGACGATCATTTTGTGACGATCATACCTGGCAGAGGAACAAAGAAATTGCTGATATGTTATGCAAAAGCATTTGAGTGAAAATTTTCTGATTGATAAGTCGTATTATTTTTGATCAGTCGCTCATCAACTATAGTCATTGATGGTTCATATGATGGTTTCGGAAAACAATTCCTGGTGTCTTACAGATTGTTATTTCACAAACCTTTGGCAATCCTGATGTCCTAGAGTTTGTTGTTTAACAAACCTTTGGTAATCCTAATGTTCTAGAGTTTGTTATTTAACAACCCTTTGACAATCCTGATGTCCTGAGGTTTGTTATTTAACAAACCTTTGGCAATCTTGATGTCCTAGAGTTTGTTATTTAACAAACAGTTGGCAATCCTGATGTCCTAGAGTTTGTTATTTAACAAACCTGTGGTAGTTCTAATGTTTTAGAGTTTGTTCTTTTATCAAAGATCAAATCAATATGAAAAACATATGTTGTTTATTTCAACACCTCGGGTTACTCAACTGCCCCCATTGATTAGTGTGGCTGTTTGAATCATTCTGAATGACATCCTTCACAAATGCAATAACTATAGATGATCCACCTGGTTGTTGTTGCATTCATTCCCTGAACACCTACATGATTCAAATCGTTTTTGACCACCAGAGTTTCAGTGCTGCCAAGGCCAGCTGCAGAGCCTACTGGCGAAAAGTCAGCACACCCAGAATCGCATCAGTGGGCCACCAGGATGGTTTGTGTGGATGCACATAAGGTTGAGCTAGAAATATACATTCACACGTTGACTGCATACTTCAGGAATACATACACTGTATTGATTGATACAATGAAGAAATAAAACTATGAACTCGACTTGGTGACTTCCAATTGATTACATACCCAGTGCATGGGTACATACCCTGTGCGGTGCACGGGTTGTCAGTCACTTCAGAAACCATATTTGCATGACACAATACCTCAGTGGATCAAAAAGAACTCATCAAGCCACGAGGTAGTCATTTCACAATGGGTGATGAATCCGATTTCAGTGAATCCGATTCGTCTTCACCGGACCCCACTCTTGGTGTGAAGCTGTTTGACTATTGCTTCATAGACGGTCCTTGGGCTGTGCGAACATGGATGGACCTTCCTGCGTGGTGGAAGTGGCAGGTTCTTCACTGGGTGTTTAATGATGACGTCGATGAGAATGGTAGCATCTGGATCACCAATCCAGAGTTAGGCTTGCAACGTGTGTGGCACCTTGTTAAATGTTCAGTGGAAGAAACAATATGTTTGGTATAGTAAGTTTTCCCTGGTGTGTTTGGGTGGACATGTTCCCTAAACAAATGGTCACCATGCTACTGTCCTCCCTCAAGGTATCTACACTGGTCTACCTTTCAAATCCAGGTTCCTTGCACTGGCTTTTTCGACCTGTGGATTTTTGAACCACGACACGGTCCAGACACTCTGTCGGATGTGCCGTACCTTTTGATTCGTAGATTGAAACCCCCAATGCCTGTGGTATGGACTATTTCCAGATCTCTTGATGACCAAAATACTTACGTGGTTGCATACACAAATGCACTTTCTGGAAATAATCTGACTTGTTGCATTCATCAAGTTGCAGCTGGAACCACGGTGTGGCATGCGCTGCGTAAACTAGCGTTTGTGTTATCACGTTTGAAACAATGCAGTCCATTCCAAAGGTTTATTTCGGCAAACACGTCAATTGAACGTAATGCTTTGATGTTTGAGACGGATCCTACGGGTGTGGCGGAAAGCACACTGGGTTGAACTAACTACCACCATTAACTACCACCAAGTATACCACTAACTACCACCAACTACTACTAACTACCACCAACTACCACTAACTACCACCAACTACTACTAACTACCACCAACTACCACACATATGATGTCATTCCCATCAACTACAACTGCACTACTGTAATTGCCAATGGTTTAGTGCTGGCCACTCGATCCGTGGATCTCCACAGGGATAGCAAGTGATGGAAAAGATGGGGGTAAAAAAGGGGACTCTTGGACACTCAGTCTTGCAGTGAACTCAGAACATTTTGCAAATCTTGACTCTCAGACAGTCAGTCTTTCGGACACTCAGTCTTGCAGTGAACTCCTGAATGCGTGTGTCTAATTTGGAGACAAGTCTAAATGTATAGAGTATATGATGCTATCATTTCGATGTGTTTGCCATGCATACATAAAGAAAACATATAGGAAAGGATACGCTGATGAATTTGGTTTGATACCAACGCAGCTGTTTGAATCTAACCAGATCCTCAAAAGTTACGGCCTTTAAGATGTTGTCTCCCGAATCGGGGTCTGATGTTGAGATGGGTATGGGTTGGACAGTGAGCGAAAGCGAAGAACCACGTCCAATGGGGCCTGTGCAGGAGTGGGCTTTTGTGAAGGACTTTGAAGCTGAAACGCAAACGCCGTTCCAGCTGTGGAGGATGGGACAAACCCCAGGTAAGGGATGGTTCAGCATGGGAGACAACAACTTCAACAAGGTTTGTGACCATGATGATATTCACATCAACGCTTCTGGTAATCTGTTTTCGAGTTTCAAGTACTTTGGCAATCGTTAAAGATGAAAATAGCAAGAACACACATGGGAACAGGTGGGCTTTAAGTAACAAGTGCATGCACATGTACACCCGGGTGTGGAATTGCTGGGACAGGGTTACGTCTATAGAGACACCGTCCCAAGACATCCAGGGTTTACACGTTTCCATTCACATGTCGCAAATACAAGGTATAGCTTCGTCAGTGAGAAGGTCTGTGGTAAGTGGCTTCTTCGGCACTACACATGCAAGACCAGAAGGTGGAGCGACATCGTAACTCGAGAGGTCCCAAGTGGTGTCATCATGGTCAAGTGGGTGCTGGTACCCAGCAATGATTCCCAACACAAGGTGGTGCTGAAGCCATTCAATCCCTTGATCGGTCAGTCAGGATCCCAAGAGTTTGTGCGAATTGGACTTAAAAGTACAGTGACAAAGATTATATACATGTGTCTATGTGTAGAAAATGTGTGTTTGAAACATACCACCCAAGAGAGTGTGAACTCATGATAGCTTATGAAGCATTAAAAATGTGGGAATCATTGTTCATAAGGGTATAGGAATGAGTAAAAGATCTATGGGTATCATATATAGTCCTCATGGTGGAGGTAAAAACAAGGAATGGCATAAGCTATGGTGGACACATGAGGGTTGTTCAATATCATGATATGGTTTGGGTCTTCCAACATTGGTGAGGTGGATTCCCATCGTGGCTTTGGTTTTCGAAAGGCAGAACATGCCAACCATTGGCAAGGTGATGGAGCAAATCCAACACAGATTGATGGTGCTGGGAGAAGTATCTGGCCGTAGCCGCCTTCAAAATGCGTGGGGTTTCCATAAGAACAAGAAACTCAAATTGGCAGACTCGTGTGAGTTTCACCCCGCTTGGCCTTTCGGAGAGGCGAATGATTGCCAGTGTGTCTCATGTGGCGATCGTCCTCATGTTGATTACTTAAGTCCATCTCAATCCGAGAAGAGCGACAAGTAAGGCCCTATAGGAGGTGTGAGTGATGCTTCATCTACAAACAAGCAAGTCATGTACATGTCATTTACCCCAACTAGCACTGGCATCAATCCTAAAAGGGCAAGAGTGGAATAGATTGTGCAAACGCAGTTGGCAGTATAGGAGTATGGCAAAAGTTGTGCAAAGATTGTGTCTATGATGAATTCAAATCATAAAGCTTCGTAGTTTGTTTCGTTTCTATTGTGACAGTCATTGCTGGCCAACTGAGATTATGCACTCAACTATGGTTTTTGAATCGTGATGGACATGTTTTGCGGAACAAAAACTAAAGAGGATATTCTTGCCTTGTTGGCTGGAAGAAGGATTGACTCGAAAACATAATGATCGTACCATGTAAAGCAGGTGTTACTCTACAGCAGGTGTACTCTATAAGCTGTTTCTGCCCTGTAGATTTGTTTTCTACGAGCTGACTTTGGGTGAGTGTACTATTGCCAAGAACGTGTCTTCTATACATGTTTCTGCCCTGTAGATTTGTTTTCTACGAGCTGACTTTGCGTGACTGAACTATTGCCATGTTGTCATGTAGCCAGTGATGTCACGACCCGAGAGTTTGGCTCAGGGTTGAGATGGAGGCGGCAATTCAACAAATCCACGATTACCTTGCCAAGGTAGATGGACTGTTGGAAAAAACAGTCTACATCAAGGCTAGGGCTCAGCAGTATGACGTTGTGGTGCAACAAATCAAGGCCAAATTGCCTGTGGATTGTGAGATGGCTGCGAAGCTCATCGAGCTCGTTGCTTCGGGGCCATGGGATGCGGATCAGAAGGAGAACATCATGCTGGTGATCAATGGTGGCATGTCAGGTGGAACTTCGAGAGCCTTGCGTCCACGCCAGAATTGCAGTTCCTTCTCACGCTTTCTCACTTCCGATGAACTTGCACTGATCTCAGATGAAACCAAAACAGCAGCCGCGAAATTGGATGTCCTTGCCAAGCGCATGCTGTTGATCGGGCTGGTTTCACCTTCTGAGACCACTGCAGCCCAGGTACTGGCGACACTGAACTTACATTATAGTCTAGATGGATTTATATGTGGTGCTATCAGTGCATGTGTGTATGCTTTCCACAAACAAAATAGATCAGCCATCAAAGTTTTAGAACGGGACATATGTTTAAATGGACAGGTATCTCATGGGTGTCGTCCATAGCAGCGGTGTCCCAGTGTCACTCCAGAGGCATTTATATATCGCAATAAAATTGATGGTCTGTTGTAACCACAACATTTCGGTGGTTATAACTTCAATCTTCAATTGGGTTGGTTCGAGAATGAGCAACATTACATACATATATGTTACATAGATAGATCATGATAGAATGTTTGAGAAACAAAAACTATTGTTAGCTTCAACTTGGTTGGTTTGAGAATGAGCAACATTACATACATATAAGTTACATAGATAGATCAGTCTCATATATGGTGAGCATAGAAGGTTTGAGAAACAAAACATATTGTTACATTCAATGGTGTCAACTGCACAGTGATCTACTTGATAGACACGTGCTTATGTTTAGTTGTGTTTGTTGACCAAATCCCGTGCGCACAACATGCACAGGGTCCGGTATGACCACTGCTAAACTATAGTAACTATAGAGCGAAACATTGTTGGACAGAACCTTTCCATTTATCCAAATATATACCTTGAAACACATATCATTGTCACGCACTTTAAGGACAGCAGAAGCCGCTGGCATGGACCTTGGTGATGCATCAGGTAAGTACAACCACCTCAGGGAATTGAAGAGGATTCTCAAGAGCATGGTGAAAAAACAGGGCACCCACCAACCCTACATTGAGGAGTACCCTACTTCACCCAAGGATTTACCACCAGCAATGTATCATACTGCATATGGGGATACATCACCATGTTCTGATGGCACAAAGCGTCTTGGCAGAACTTGAAATATCATTGTTTGTTTTTGTTTGTTAAAGGGTTTATGAGGTGTTCATGATCATTATGCTCCCCTGCATTGTTAAAGAGTTTATGAAGTGTTGATGATCATTATGTTCCCCTGCTTTCCAAACCACAAGGCTCTCTACTGTGAACGTAGCTGGGTTTCCACTTCGATGCAACAACAGGGGTCTCTCCCAGACTGCATTGGCTATACGCACCAACAACAGCAGCAGTGAAGCGAGTGGCAATTTTACACCAGCCATGGTGATGAACATGTTATCAATGTGTGCACAAATGGGTGGTAATCCGCAGGCTACTTCTGCAGGGTTGGCAAATCTTCAAATCAACCAGAAAAAGCGCAAGGCAATCGAAGATACTCCAGGGAAGCCAGCTTCACCGGAGTCAAAAGATGTCAAGGTTGCAAAGACAACACCAGCAGTAGAAGCTGTAGGGACAGCAGAACCTGCCAGTAGGAGCGCCAAACCGCTACTAGCTTTGGAAAACCAAAAACCAGCTTTGGAAAACAAAGCTTTGGAGTTACCCGTGTTTGACTCACAACCAGAAGATGAAAAGGTTTCAGATTCTGCAGGTGTACCTACTGATGTGTTGAATGCTTTGGATTCTCGTGAAAAGGCTAAGGCCAAGAGTAAGGGTGCACCAAAAGCAGCGAGTTGCAAGGCCACGCCAAAGGCAAAGCCTAAGGCGAAATCTGGAGCACAGCCTAAGGCGAAACCTGGGGCAAAGCCTAAGGCGAAACCTGGGGCAAAGCCTAAGGCGAAACCTGAGGCGAAGCCTAAGGCGAAACCTGAGGCGAAGCCTCAACCGAAATCTTTGGCTAAGAAGCGATGTACCCGAGAAAGTTCTGTCGGCGGGTGGATTGTGGAAGTGCGTTATCGGCCGGATGGCCAGACTGATAAGCACTACTTGTCTCCATGCGGAAAATCGTACAGGACTGCACATGAAGCAAGAACTGCTGGCTGGAAGGGGTGAAAGAGTAAGTAGAAAAACATCATCCATCTTCATTCCAATGCACTTTCCACACTCCAACTTAACTTCCATATTTGTTTGAAGTGTTGTTTGATGACTCACTTAAAGTGTTGCTTGATGAGATAGCCTCAGCTCCGCTTCGTGAAAATCGCTGTGGTCTTGCGTAAGGTGTCAGCTTAGAGCCGAAGCATGTCATGCAGAGCGTAGGTAGGGTGTCAGCTTAAAGAAGCGACACATGCAGTGCCCCATGTCATACACTATACTTCTGCAGAAGACCTTTACCAAGTCATCCATGAATACTGAATTCCTTAAATATACAAAATAGAAAAACATATAAATGAATATATATATATATATATGTTTATTTGCTTCTTTACTTGTATGAGTGAAGCCTGCATGGTTGCACATGCGATGGCTGCTGACAGACAAACTTCTGGGATAATGGGTGAAAAAAAACATGGTTTGCATCTTTGCAGGTCACTGAGGTTTTTTTTTACAACACAAACATACATCACATACCAAGCAAGTCATCGCAATAGGCAGTTCAAGGTTCAAAGCAAAATGCAACTTTGTACGAGACTTACTGTATCCGTATACTGCTTTTGCCTGAGGTCATTGCAAGGGAAGCTGGCTATAGGCACAGTGCTGCAAGGGCACGTTGCCAAATTAGAGCTAGCTGTTGGTGTTGGAAAGTTGTGAAGGGTGGAACAGGCACTTCTCATGTACAAATCATTTTTTGTTGGAAGGTTCTTGCACAACAAAGTTTGCAAAGTGTAGGCTCAATTGCTTCAAAGAGTGAGAAGTATACGGGAGAAGGTTAAGAAAAGCCTAATCCTGCACAGTTGTATTGTCTTTAAAGCTGAAGGATATTTAGATTGCTGACACCAGTCATGTGTCTCAAACAATGAAACTAGCTTTGTTTCCGGTATGTTCGTGGTATATACACCATCTTATTGCAACTGTGTGATGCAACTGACAACCACGTTTTCAAATTGTTGTGGACATATGTATATATATGTCAATTGCATGAAATGAAGCCATATATACGCACCCTACACATATTCAAACAATCATGTGTCCTTGTTGGGTTTGTAACTTGCGTCATATATAGCGTGGGTGCAATGTAGCAATCCCCAATGTGAGCACCAGTGGTTGTGGAAGCACGGTGCTATATCGAATGTCAGGGATGTTTGCATCCCGATGTGAAAGACTGATGATGTGTGAGTGCTTCACTTGAGTCGATGGCTGACGATGGTCCATCAGGTTCATCAGGTTCACGTGTCTATGTTGACAGTCATAGGTCTTCTTTTGCGAGCAAAAGCGCTCTAGTTGCCATTTTAGACAGTGTCAAGAAACATGGACTTCCAGAAACTGTTTCACGCAAAGCTTGCAAGCGGGCTAGGGATTCAGAATTGAACACTACAACTCCAGTTGGCGATCTTTATGGTGAAATTGAGCTGGAGCTTCTGAATGGCCAGTTGAAACGTGTTCCAATTATTAATCCAGCGGCATTGCTATGGACGGAATGCAAGGCATGCCCAGCCTTTGCAACTTTTATGGCAAACAGGATTTCGGAGAAGGATTCATCCATCAACCCTTGGAGGATTATATCTTACTGCGATGAGGTCCTTCCCGGAAACCCTCTCAAGGGTCTCAACCAACGCAAAATATGGGCGTGGTATTGGTCTTTCGCAGAATTCAGCGTTAACCTCGGTCAAGAAGCTTCATGGTTCCATCTTCTAGCATTAAGAAGCACGATCGTCAAGCAGTTGAAGGGCGGCGTAAGCCAGGTGTGGGCGAAGGCAGCGCTCTCCTTTCACGAAGCTTCTCGTGATTTTTATGCTGGAATTTATGTGGAGCTTGGCCATGGCTTGCAATCTCACGTTCTTCGTGCTTCATTGTCTACTTTGGTAGGGGATGAAGCAGCATTGAAAGCCTGCTGGAGTTTCAAAGGTGCAGGTGGCATAGTACCTTGCCCTCTGTGCACCAACATCGTGAGTGATTCGAGCGGTCTTGTTCATCATTCGCCCTCCTTGAAGAAACTTTCCTCGGACAACTTGAATGGAGTCGTCTTCAACGACAACGCTAAGTTCATCCGCATGGCGCAAGAGCTTCATAGAAAGAATGGGGTCGTGACTAAGAAGGAGTTTGATCATCTGGAGAAAGCCTATGGCATCACGTATCAACCATGTATGGCGGCTTTGAACCAAGATCTTCTTCGAAGGACAGGGCCTTGCTCGTCCATTTGTTTCGACTGGATGCACATATTTTTTGTATCTGGCCTCTTCAATTCTGAGGCAGGGTGGCTTTTGGACTTCATCAACGATGCGCCGACTGTGAACGCATGGATGAAAAAAGTGAAGTGGCAACATTCCATCTCAAGCAGAAGCATCACTGGTTTGAACGTCTTCTTGAAACGAAGTTTGAGGAGTGGGGAACTTAAGACATCGGCGAGTGAAGGATTGTCGATCTATGGGGTGATCCGTGGGTTCTTGATGACATGCACACGAAGACTTCAAACATCCAATGAAGTTCGCAGTTACTTCGCACTCTGCAGAGTTGTGGACCTTCTGTTAAAGACACGTCAAGAGCGGGTGGAACCACAGGACTTGAAGACTGCAATTGAAGAACATCTCCGCCTCCGCGTAGTGGCATATAGTCAAGATGTATGTGTGCCAAAGTGCCACTACGCTCTCCACCTCTATCATCATTTAGCATCCCTAGAAGTACTTCCCAGTTGTTTCGTTCACGAACGAAAACATAAAGATCTCAAAAGGTTTGGGGAGGCGATGATGAATGCCAACCAGACTATGAACTTCGACCTTGGTTTGCATTCAGTACGTGGGATTGTTTTGTCGGAGAGACGATATTTAAACTTCATATGCACATATAAAGTTTGACGATTGATGACACTGTTTTTTATGGATATAATAGAACACGATGTACAGTACTGCTTTATGGATTGCTATGGTTTGAGTGTTTCAGTCCAAATTAGTTTTTTGTTTTTGCGCCTTTTACTGTTGATTTGTGTCTGTAACATGTCCCAATTGAGGAGAAATCATTGCTCCAAGACGTTGTCCTTCTTCAACACCTGGTTCTCAAGGAATTTCAGCCCATTGATGTAAAGGCAACCAGTTTGGAAAACCCACAAGTGGCGCAAGACGATGTTATCCAGTTCATGCGAGTGTTTCTTCATCGAATCGATTTGGGTGAATGCCATACATCTTACAGTGCTTTCGGACAATTTCGTCAAAAATTACACAAGGACGATGTAGTGGTGTTTACGACTGCTGGGGGATCACATGTGGGGCAAGTGCGATTTCACGTGCAAGTGGATGCGGATATATTTACATGTGTCGAAACATGGACCAAATCGGATACAAATACTTTCATCATGCAACAAGATCCTGAGATGATTCCACTTGAGAACATCCAAAAGGCCTGCGCGTGGAGGACCATGGACACAGATGCTGGAAAAGCTTATGTGATCCCGTAACACAGATTTATTGAAGAATCGTGTTGATCACAGATGGGATCTTGGCATTTATTTATCATACATTTGGTGAAGAATCGTTTTGGCAGCACAGGGACTCAAACCTCGTGCATACATGAGATTTGCTGACTACGCGAATGCACCTGAAAAAGAACACAAGACAGATCCAGCCCCTGTGTTCAATACAAACTTAGTGAACATCTCATTCATGCTATCGTTACAGCTGATTTTTTGGGGTTAACTACACGAATGCACCTGAGGTAGAACACGAGACAGATCGAGCCCCTGTGTTCAATACAAACTTAGTGAACATCTCATTCATGCTATTGTTACAACTGATTTCTCAGGTTCTTGTAAAAGGTAGTATAGGTATATAGCAATCAATCAGTTGGCAGTATATACCGCTTTGATACCAAGTATAAAAGTTATATGGTGATTTTGCACACCCTATAAATACCACCCATTATACCAGAACCAGTGTGTTAAAATTGAACTTCATGCACCCCCCACCCCAAAAACAATTGAGGTTTCATGTCGATTTGGAAACTGAAATTCCTTAGGAACTCTATGGGGATCGGGTAAACATATATTTATCGACAAAGTTCACCTCACATCATGCTATAACTGGTCATGACCTTGTGACATTGGCCCCCCAAAGCGTATAGTTTATGTCTGAGAGAAAAAATGGCATCACTTATCGTGTCGATGTCAACATATGCTTACTGTCTTCAAGATAAAAACCACAATTGCTTAGAAACAAAACCAAATACAAAACATATGGCAAAATAGGATCCAGCTCCAATCCAAAATCCGATGGCAACTACTCACGTATAGCTGTAAATATATGTAAAATCACCATAGCCAATCTGATTCCAGATTTTCACCCTGACCAATGGATCTGAATATCTTTTATCAAGATTCACACGGATAATTCTATGTAAATTTCCTCGGCCACAGAAGGCATTCCCAAAAGAAATTGGCCAGGGTGAAATACATCTTAGATCCTCTCCCAAACATTCGCCAACCCTCTCCCAAACATTTGCCAACCCGGCCTGCACACGGCAGGCAGCCACCAACATAGTTGCGGATCCCGCTCGATCGGTGTGGGCAGGGGTGTTTCAACTACATATATAAAGAGTTCTATAGGATGGTGGTATCCTATAAATGGTTGTTTCTTTCAAAAGGTTTCCCAAATTATGTCCATGGATGCCCAGCAATAAATAGTTTCTGTTTGCATAACAGTCGTGTTGAAAGAAGTAAGACTATGCTAGGAAGGTAAATAGAAAAGACTGCGTTTATGGATGTGTGTGTATACTCTCATGCATGATGTCCAGTATATATAGATACATATCGTAACAAAACTAGATACTACAATAGAAATATACAATATGGGAAAACAAAACATACACACACACATACAAACAATCATATACATATATATACGGGAGATCCGAAACCTGGGTTGTTCTGTATACTCATATGTTATTCTACTTGTGCACGGTGCCACGTTTGCGCGCAACCATGTTGATGCATATATGTGCCGTATCTTTTGATTCGAAGATTGAGACCCCCAATATACCGGTGGTATATGGACTATTTCCAGATCGCTATAGAAGACCAAGATACTTACGTGGTTGCATACACAAATGCAATTTCTGGAACAAGTCTGACTTGTTGCATTCATCAAGTTGCATGGCGTGTCACGGTGTGCACATGCGCTGCGTATATGCAATGGTGTTTTCCCGTTCGAAACAATGCAGTCCATTTCAAAGGTTTATTTGCGCAGAGACGTCAATTGCACGTAATGCTATGATCTTTGATACAGCCCCTACCGGTGTGGCGGAAAGCACGCTGACGGGTTGATAGGAGAAGAATACTATACTGGAACGCCGTGTGCTAGCGTGCTACCTTGTCTACAACCTTCGACTATTTCGAACAGCGAAAAACTCGAGACAAACGCACAGTGGTTTCATTCTAGCTGGTCTTTGTCGATTCTTCGAACTTGTGCATGCTATGCCATAGCAGCTTGGGCAGAGGCAGCGATTAGACCATTGGCTGATCAAAACACTTTCGCAGTGTGAATGCTTTGGCTGGAGCATGCACCTCTAACAGTGGTGATTCACCAAGTAAATACTAGTGATCAGTTTTGCTCAATGGGGTGTGAACATCCCTTAAATACATCACATTTTTTGGGTGTATAGATCCGCAATTGCGATCTTCCCATCTTGAATTATTGTTCAAGATCGGATAAAGGTGCCCTTTGCTGCACCCCATGGTTTTCCATTCAATCAGCTGGGTATACCCTATATATCAGCCGTATGAAAATAGTGGTGATCAGTTTTGCAACCGCGTATCGGCATTTAAAGCGGTGATCAGCCTTCAAAAGGTAACTTGCAGCCACAACCAACAAACATACCCATATAGAAGACTTGTTGGTAAGCCAACAACATGTTGAGCCACCAAGAAAGATGGACAAACATAAACATCAAGGACTGGAACCTATACAGATAAAGCCTTTCAGGTCTCATATGCCAAACGCTTGTCTTGAAAGAGGCAGGTGTATACCAAGTTTGGAAAACGCAAATAATGCTCTCCCGTCAGTATGCACAAATTCACCCTGGTGAGGACGAAACCAATAGATTAATTTTCTTGCTGCAAGGGAAAAACAGACTCCCTTGACGATCAACTGCTTTTTATTTATGAAGAATACCTTTTTAGGAAGCCAGCGTGCGCTCTTGGTGTTTAAAATTCGCATATATATCTGCCCTCGCCATGCAGATTGACAATGTAAAGATCTTCGCCCGGCAATTCTTTTTTCTTATACCAAGGCAACTTGGACACAAAAATCCTCCACTCAACATGCTGAAAAAAATCCAGCCGGCAAGCCAAAAAACAGTTTAGCCAGTTTAGCTATACTGTTCTTAACTTGGCCAAACCAGTTTAACTAAAGTGGCTAAACTGATTAAAACAAACTTGTTAAACTAGTTTAGCTAAACCAGCTAAACTGGTTGTAACTTGGATAAACTGTTTGTAACTTTGCTATACCGTTTACAAACCGACCGGCCCATCCAAG
>OMLO01002152.1_pt1 | contig 15684 bp, 12 predicted proteins | sample 1674811 | NCBI WGS metagenome assembly OMLO01 (sample SAMN06265003, study PRJEB25207) | coral metagenome | isolation source: Coral host | place: Mexico:La Bocana,Puerto Morelos, Mexico | collected 2008-11-13 | reverse complement strand
GAAAGAAGTTAAAGATGTCTGAATTTATTGAAGAATTATATGTTTATGCACTTTGGTCAGCGTCAAATTGAAAGATATAACACGGGTTAATGAAACTGAAGCGAACTGGAACTTTGCGACCTAGATAATCGTTTGTGAGCTAATCTTCAGTATCTTTAGCAGAAAACGGTGAGGTATTTCTCGTTATTGTTCGTTACTATTCGAAGATACTAAAACTAGCACATTGCCCACGGATAGAACATATTTTAAAACTAAAATCATCTTACTCCGCTCTAACGTAGTGTTCACACCTCACGATTCCGGTTAACAACAGACCTCCAGCATTACCCTCAAAAGACAAAACAGACCAAAACAAAAACAATTTCGCTATATTTCGCTATTGAAATGCACTTTATACTAACTATCTACATTTACTGAATGAAATTATGTCGCACAAAGTAAAATTAAAAAAAAAAATTAGGGTTAGGGATTCGTAATACACCGTTAACCGGCTGCCAACAAGAAATTAGTTCACCGATTATAGCAGTCTGAACTAGGCTGTACTAGGTTTTTCGTTTCCTTAATTGAGTTTGTGCCTAATGACTTGCTCAAAAATAAAGTGCTCATGACAAAAGTTTCGAAAAAAGTGATCTTCTGTTTATATAGTGGCTTTATAAAAAGCCCCACGCATGAAATGAATCACAGTTAATGCAAAGTAGCCTAACTTGTGGCTGTATTGAGGAGAAAGATCCTTCGAGTGTGTTCGTCATTTATTTTACATGGAAATTAGCCGAACTAGTCTAAACTACGACACACTTGAGACGCTTGCTTCTAGTCATTTTCTGAACACACCAATTTAAGTTACTTGTAGAATTTTAGGGGCAGTCTACTGAATTTTTTAATTGAGTACAAAACTCTTTTGTCCTCCATGTTCATGCAGTCCGATTATGTCGACTGAACCCGCTCCGATCGCTCAGTAAATTCGAAATAAATGCTTACTAACTATATCGCCTTAATCAATAATAGAATGCTGAATTTAAAAGTGATATATTCTTGCGGCATTATTTGGTCGTGTAAATATTTTAATTTGCTGTGAGTTTGTGAAGCAGAAAAATTACGATACCCTAATGCAGGCTTCTGTTGACGGTGAATTTTATTTCAACGACAATTCTAAAGCGTCTTGTTTTATTAAGATACAGGATTTCTGACCTAAAATTTTCGTTCGTATTTTGTTGTTATTCGCCCCATGCTGATTCCTAGCATTATACGAACTCGTATATTCTTCTTTTTTAAGACAGTACAAATATTAATTGACATAAAAGCGCATCTTTCTCAACGAACAAGAAATTTGAAATAATAAGCAATTTTAAGGTAAATGAATAAATAAAGCTTTAAACTTTCAGCTTCGGACCAATTTGGAACTTAATGGATGAAATTTATCTTGTTGTTTGTTTAATTTATATGGCTTTTTGCATAAGTTAAATGCAAATCAACACCGTTTTTATATCGGCTAGGTGCAAGTAAAAATGAAAACACTTTTCCCTTAAGGAGAACAGAATCCAGCCAAAATAATCAAGACTACAAAGTGATAACTTGATGAACGTAGTACCAAAAAATGCATTTTCGTGCTAACGACATCGTTTTGAATTGCTTGCTGATGAAAATATACGTCAAATGTGTCAGTTGCCATTGGTTTCAAATACCATCATTAGAAGCACCTGTTTACAGAAACGTTCGAACATCCTCACTGAAATTTACAACATTTTCGGTTAGTGCGAAGACGAGTTATATGGAAAAGTTTGCCTTACGAAATAGCTTGGATCGCTACACTGAGTATAATTCAGTTTCATTTCCTAAACTGCTATTAATGTCGATATCCAGCTGAGAAGTCTTACCAAACTTAAAAGTACCTGAGAGCAAATTACATATTTTAGACAAAACTGAAATTATGTTGTGTCGTTTTCTATCCTTTTACTTTCAGAGTGCGAAATTTAAATTTGTATGGCTACTCAATACGGGCGGCACACGGAAGCTGGGTGCTGTCTTCGACTAGATTTAAAGACTATCTTTTTACTGCACAAGCATTTCCTCCCTAGATGTCTTTCCCCAAGCTTGTGATGTACACAGAGCATGAAAAAGTTATTTAAGGAACATTTTGTTTTGTTTTGTTCGTTTCCTGCCCGAAGCTTTCACACCCACTTTCGAAAGGGGAACAATCGCACGCTATGCATTCCGCCCCCGGTTTTTCCTTCAACCCCTCGGGTTTGTGCCTTTTTCCACAGCATGAAACTAGTTATAAGTGCTTAAGAATCGTGTTCTTGTTTCGCCTAATTCTATGCACAATTTTACGGTACATGTTAAGATAAACGTTTTTGTAAGTCGCAAATAAGCGGATCGGGTTGTGAGGTAATATTGACATTGGATATTTCAGCGTTGTTTAATTTGCAGATGGAACGTGACTCGTGGCCAGTTTTTTTATCACCTGCAGTGTAGTGTTTCTCATGCAGTAAGATATTCGGATTAAACCAATAAGTCGCACAACACATCCGATTAAACGCAACACACACCATGTGTTCCTCTACAACCATAATACCCTTCGGTCATACAATATACAATGACGTCATAAATACTACATGCAGTTACGCGTAAAATGCACTTCAGCCACGTAAAATGAATTGGATTGTTGTTCTTTCAAGTTTTCTTTTGTTTAATTAATTATTTGGAATTACTTTTTTCCAGTGAGAATTCTCCTTTTTTCGATATGAATCACTTGGCCAATGCTCTAACGCAATATCAGTTTGGTTCCATTCCCGTTGCATCAACACCATGCTTTTAACTTATCATTAATTTTTACGCACTCTGTCTGCCGGGGAGCTTTATATTAGCTTAGCTGGTGAGATCGTCTGCTGGCAGGTGAAAGAGGAAAATTAGGAACCAAGTTCTAGGGGGGTCCACGCTCGAGTGATGCACGAACACCTCCTCCGCGCGCACACGAAACACGCGCATCACAAACACCTGACCTGTTTAGTCTGTACAGATACAATGGGGCTGATTTTCAGCATATGGAAGTTATCAGATATCGGCGAAAACTCGACAGAGATCTAAACTGAGTTAAGAACATTCAACGCTTGCTCGTTGAGCGATAATTTACGGTGCTGTGTTGAGTGACACGATTTGTCTTTGTTTCTATTTAATTAATTTTTCTTTTTTGGTCTCTAGGAGTGATCAGCCTGCTCAATGTCACCGTGCGTTCCGAAGCCAGCAATGATAGTGGCATAGTTGGCAGTGGCTTAGCTACCATCTCTGTCAACAACAAAAACTACGCTCCACAGACCAAAGGCTACAATGTTGTGGTTTTTGATGCCCTCTCAGGTAGCTTTGTATTGAATACTCGATTGTATAAGCATTTATTACGTATGGACATGCTTATCTCTGTTTTTTTCATAACTTCCCTTATTATCAATCTTCTACTATCGTTGATACGTTGGCACGTTTTTCGTACAGTTGAGCTCAGTCGTGAAACAACTTCAAACAATGCTTTTTCGTAGAGAGGGGAAGGTTTTATCGAGACGCGTTCAATCTTGGCAAGGACGTTATTAATGGATAGCCAGGTTGATCTCTTAGTGGAGTAGGGGAATTTAACGTAAGATTAATTAATGTGAAACCAATTAAACGAAGGCGAACACATTCGCGAAGTGGAGTAGTGAAGATAGACCCTTCAAGGAAAGCGGATCTGGCCTGCTTGAAAGTTGGGAATGCAATTTAATGAGAAACTAATTAATGGGCCGGGGAAAGGTTCCCTTGGTCATGCCACTAGTGTGTAAGTTAAGCTTTTCGTTTCTTCTTTCCAGGTCGCTTCCTCGCTTCAAATGCGTTTGATTGTGTGGATAGCCAAGCAAAATGCGATGAGTTGGGTGTCTTCTTGGCCAGTCTTCCTCAGGACGTCATAGTGCTGCTAGCAATTCAGGACTCGGCTGTGGCCAATAGCCACAGGCTTCCTATCAGTAACCTGACAGCAATTGGTGCACAGCATGCTGGGGACGTTGTGGCCCAGACCTCTCACGCGGTAATTGGGTACAAAGGACAGCAGGTGATGGCGTGGAAAGACGAACTTTGGAAAGGCAGTGGGCAAGGTCCCGCTGAAGTGTCATCAAGTATTCCCATCAGTTGTTCATACGTACCAGAAGGTGACACAGCTAAGCCAGTCATGTGACGTTTTTATCTTTATGCCACGTTTCTCTCTTTCCCCCCTGTCAGGGCTTCAATAGCTCTTTAAGGGGGCCCTCTTCGCAATTACCTTTTGCATCATAACGTAAGATTTCCTTTGGCAGTTTTATTTTTTGGCTTTTTTGGACAGTTTTTCCTTTATCTTTTCCTCAAACCTAACACTTCTAAATTGTAATGTGATTTGACCGAATGACTGTGAGGAGAAAGTTGACCTCATTGATCATCCATTAGCTATTATAGATTTACTCATTCAATTATTTTGCTTCACGTTTTTCACAGATTCCACAACCTGTACTCCGTTCAATGTCGCCTCTCAAATGTATGGAAGCAGTTGCTTGAACCAATCCTCCAGGAGCGGTGCTCCGAACGACTGTAAATACGTCCTCGATGGCACAACCACAATGGGCTGGCAGTCGGCAACAAATGAAGGCGTCAACGCATTCGTAACAATCGGCTTTCACACCGCTTTCATTATCAACAAGTTGCGAATTATGCAGAAAACGGCTTCGGGACAACAAATCCAAGAGATTTTGCTGGATTTCAGTGACTGCTCAATGGAAAAGGTGAGCGACCGCTGCAGTTTATTAAGCGTGTTCCTTGCTTAGTAAAGAAACACAGGCCTTTGGAAAAAGGGATGGGTCTTTTAGACTACAAGCAGTCTGACTGTTACTCAACAATCTGTTCGGAAGAACGCGAAAACAAGTAAGTGTCCGAGCGTGACTGAAGCGTGACATGCGAGCGGCGCGCTTGGACGTCACGCTGACAATCACGCTCACACGCCTACTGGTACTTGTTTTGCGACATTCGAGGAAATGACTCCTTGCAGTCTACATGTCACTGTCAAGATGAAGAATGATCTCTCAATAAGCTGGTGAAAATTGGTAGCTGTACGTTGGGTGAGTGTGAAAGTAAGCACAAAGGTCTGTCTTTGCCAGAACCGCCTCTTACCAAAATTTATCCGGATAGTGAAAAGACTTAAAGCGGTTGATTTTTGGCAGAATGTCATTTAGTCGGGCAAAATAAAATATTTTCACTTTGTAGGCATTATAAAGCTTGCGGTTAATTACATGTAATTACTTCTTGATTGGGAGATGGTGTTTAAGTTAATTTCTAGTAACAATTAATGACTGTATTATATAAAAAAAACACTGTTGAAAATAGGCTCTGTTTTGCGTTGTTTTTTAAGATTACGCTGGCTGGAAACAAGACCGATTTTGAGGAGTTTACCTTGCTGTCTCGCAGGGCAAGTTGGGTCAGATTAACCGTGACAAAGGTTTATGACGGCAGCGGTGGAGTTGGGATAAAAGAAATCGAGTTTTATAATGACATGTGCAAACAAAGTAAGTTACTGCTAGATATGAAAAAGCGATTCAGTGAAGCAAGAAACCAGCTGATTGAAGAAGACCAGATACTCAAGAACAAACGAATCGACTAACGAAAAAATGAATGAGTGAGCGAATGAAGGAGTGAACGAACGAAGTGAATGAAAGAACGCACGCACGAACGCACAAGAAACGCACGAACGCACAAACGGACGAACAAACGAGCGAACGCATACAAGAAAGAATGAAGGAAAGAACGTTTTTTCTCCTCCCAAAATTGAACAAAGTAACGCAGTTTCAGCGCTCATCAGAGAGCCTTCACGAAACTACTATCTAACCATCGTTTCAAATATATTTTCAGAGACAATTTGTGACGTTGTAAAACTTTCAAACAACAGTAAATCGGATCGATACCGCTTACACAGCACCAAGTTCCCACTGATGATCAATGCCAGGGACAAAGTGTCCGTCCTTCTCACGAGTACGTCACGTGACAGCAGTCTTCAGTATCAAATTGTCATTGGCTCAAACGGGAATATAGTCTTGCATAAAAAAGCCGGCGAACAAAGGAAAACGTTGACGGAATCCAATGTGACTGCACCTTCGTTGAAAGAGAACGAGATGCGCATATTTTGGATAGACATCGAAAAGGATCGAGTGGTGTTTGGATCCGGAGAAAAGGTAGGATACAAAACTACTCGGTAAACATATATACATTTCGCCGATAAAAGTGAAATATAAAATTTAAGGTAAAAAGCTGTTAAAATATGAAACTTAACGTTTTCGATCTATTTGATCATCATCGGAGTGATGATGATCAAATCATAGTAAGCAAACTTTTTTTTGCCATAATACAAACGTAGAACAGAGCACAATTTTATCCACAACCTGTAGCTAGCCAAAAAGACCACAGGTAAAGATTTTCTGCTTTCGGTTTAGTCTCCTAACGCAGACGCAATCTCTTACGCAGGCGAACACGTATGCCTTGTCACGCAATCTTTTCGCCAAAACGAACGTGACAGAAGAAGATTTGGTGAAGAGTCACAAGAGCGCCTGCATAGGAGATTACACTTGACTCAGATTCTGGCTGTTTACGTCTTTTTTCTTTCTTTGCATTGTTCCTGTAGATTTACCTATTTTGGAGAGATGCGGAGTTGGTCAACATTAAGTATGCCTTCCTCTCAACGACGACCTCAGGAGCCATCTTTAAGATTTGTGGACGAGTGGGTAGGCTGCTGAAACATACAGTCCTTTGTACATGGCGGCAGTGCTAGTAATGTTTCATTTCTAGATCTCTCGCAAATTGAGATCGAGGCCGCACAGACGGCTTTCGTTATTCTTATCAGAATCCTCCCGGTTCGAAAAGCACTCGATGCGGCGAACGAACTATATGGTATTCACGAGTGACGTGCCGTGGGGTAGACGCGAGTGAGGGGAAATTGAGGGGACAGCCCGAGTAACAGACCTAACTAAGGAGATAAGCTCATTTCTAACTTTCATTTTTCCTCAGGTCAGTGTTATAAAGGTGCTTCTCACTACTGGCCGCTGGACAAGTCCATAATCTTCATACAAGACACACAAGGAGATGGATCTCAGGTCGGAAGGATTCACGGACCGTGGAACATACAAGAAGCGCCTACCAAACTGGGCATCACACCGCAGGGGCTTTATCTGCCAGGCGTAAGCTCCTGGGTGGACTTCGGAGAGTTCAAAGACGACTGCATTATCAGCCCGTCGAAGTGTCCGAAGGGAATTTCTGTGAGCTTTAAAGCAAGTGTGACAGGAAATGAAACCGGGTACATTCTTTCTTCAAAAGGGTTGGCCGTCTTCTACACAGGCACTACCATGTATTTTTATATACGAGATGGACAGAAATATTGGCAAGTTCATGGATCGTTTCAGAAAAACACATGGCAAACATTTTCAATGAGTTGGAGTCAAGAGAACGGGTTAACTGCCGTTGTGGTCGGAGATACATCGACAGTGTTGCGTGACACATGGGGCAAGAGTGTGACGCCATCAACAGACGATGAAACTACATTCGCAATTGGTCGATCCATGAGCAAGAGTGGCGAATACGCTGAATGCGTGATTCGAGATCTAGCAGCATGGGAAGAGGAAATCACTGAAGAGAAAATGTCAAAACTACATATCTGCAGTGGTGAGTTTTTTTAGCACAACTTTTTAATCTCTAACGGACAGTGTTTGTATTAAATTATTTTGTAAAACAACATCATTTCAACACTAAAAGAATTTTTTTTTTATATTGTGTCATTGCTCGGTCCGTATTTGGGCTTCACAGCACATTAGAATTTCCTTGTAAAGCGACCAAAGATACCGTGTTAAGTTTTATTAAATGAGAGCAGTGTAATGTCCAAGTTAGTGAACAGTTAGAGAGCAAATATAAAACTTACAGGTTAAAGCGGTCGTATTGTTGTCGCCGCAAACACAAACTTGCAACGCTCAACCCCTGTTGTAGAGTACAACCTACTCCTTCCAGTTTTCATGGTACGATTAGTTATCTCGTCACGCTTCACGAAACGCTTTTCTCGAAAGAGAGAAGTGCTGCGTGACGACCCATATAAAAGCGGCTAGCCGTTTTTATACCCTTTGAGGCGCGCAAACCTCAAAAGATCCTTTGATGAAGCTTTCTTCCTCACAGCATCTTCAGTTTGGTGCAGGTTCCGGGTACTTCGGTTTTCCCCTCTAAGTTAAACAAGGAAAACAGAAATTTATAATGCAAACGTCATAAAGCTAAATTTAATATACAAGAATGGTAGAAAAAGGGTCAATTAATTTAAAAATATCTAAATTCAGGGTTCTTAAGGTGGTACATTTTAAACAAGTAATTCATTTTTGTTTGGTAACCTAACCTTTCTTTCTGATTCTTATCTTACTTACAGATCCAGAAACATGCGCACAAGGGTGGGAATATTTCGACGGTTCCTGCTATAAGATCGTGTCTGAGAGCCTTGCATTCGCTTCAGCTCGCAACTCATGTGTTTCACAAGGAGCAGACTTGGTGAAGATTTCTTCTTCAGAAGAAAACTCCTTTTTAACGGAAAAGGCTTTAAACGAAACCTGGATAGGATTGGAAAGAGCGCAAGATAACTCCTTTTACTGGCAGGACGGTTCAGGTATGTCCTTCAGTAAATGGAAAGATGGCTTGCCGGCAAGTAACGCTTGTGTTATAATGGACGCAAATGGAACTTGGCGAGATTCTCAGTGCTCGTTTACCCCGAACAAATACATTTGTGAACAAGGTAAGTGTGAACGTCAAAACTAACTTGTTTTTCGCTTGCGTAAGTCTGCGATATATTGCCACCTGTTGTACTTGACGCTGCGACTGAAGTAGATAATGACGATGATTCAGTTCTTTTTTATCGTAATTGTACTGGGGTCTATCTTCTTCCCATGCCCCTAGCGTGTATGTGTGTGTGTAGAGGGGGGAGGGGAGAAGGGTGTGGGGTAACAGACCCTGCGAAAGAGACTTACATAATTAATTACGAGGTATCTTGACCTTTCTGTACGTTAACACGTTTAATTCTGCACTGGGCACTTTCAAAGGAGACTGGGTACTGGATGAAACAGACAAAGTTTAATTCAAAAGTAAACCATTAAAAGCTTTAGCAAGGGTGGGTAAGGATAAAATCATTAACTAAGACTTCATTTACTCCTTGTCTGCAGTTCCTCCTTATTATCTGGGCTGTTACGAGGACGGCGCCATCTCGCCGGCGTTTGTATATAATCCGGGTGGCTATAAACCAAGCGCTATGACACCAGGTCTCTGTATGGATGCATGTGGCACCGCGTACTTCACTTACGCAGGGCTGAAAGGGGGCAGCGTCTGCCTGTGCTCCAACGCCAGAGTGCCTGCAAATGAACGTTCTTCAGACATGTGCAATGTGCCCTGCCTTGGCTCTGGAAATCGCAAATGCGGCGGTGAAACTCACATTTCCGTTTACAAGACGGTTCAAGTGCGGCCTATGAACTTAACGCTGTCATCAGACCCGGATGTCACGACACTCGTGGCTTTCAACTTAACCTTAACACCTTTGTTGCCAGCCGACCGAACTGTCGAGTCTTACACAATAAATGCGGGCGATGGGACAACGTATCATACGACACAGTCGGTCGCAACGCTTGCATTTTTTTCACCAGGGGACTATCAAATCCAAGGGAAAGCGAAAATCAAACACTGTGACTCTGGTCATCAGTCAGCGGTTGAATCTTCCACCACTGTGTCAGCGGTCTCTAATGCCACAGACATCGAGTTTGTTTGTCCAGCGGTAGTTTCTGTGAATTTCACCTTCAGTTGTCTCTTGAAGTTTAGCCGGGGTGCCAACGTGAAGACTAAGATACAATTTAAAGACGGAGAAGATCACAGTTGCTCAGTGCCTGGTAAGGAACACTGCTCATGTTAATATACATTAAGTTAATTTAAAGCAGTGTGTTTTGTTCCATACTTGGGTAACCCTGGGAGAGGGGGGGGGGGTAATTCTGGGATGGAGTAGCATTCCATTCAGAGGGAGGCGGAATAACCCTTGTCACTTAATATGACAATAATCGACGATATGGGCCAGCCTGGAGGGATTATAGTCTTCAAGAAAGACTTAACCTCATCTAAATTAGTGATTAAAATCAAACTCTATAGGTCTCATTTTATACGTTTTCTTAGCCAGATTCAATTAGTCAGTCAATCAATTGATCAATCAGTCTCTCCGTCAATCAATCAATCAATCAACCTATCAGCTATCTAATTACCTAGTCAACCAATCAATCAACTAGCCTACTAATCCATCAATCAAGTAAGATAGCATTAATCAATAAATTAATCAATCAGTCGATCAATAAGCAATCGACGTCATTCAGTGGTTCAGTCCGTCGGTCATTCAGTCACAGTCAGTATATCAGTCCGTCACCCAGTCCGTCAGTTAGTCATATCACTCACAGATCAGTCAGTTAGTCAGTAATTCAGTTAACGTTAATCTCTCAATGTAAGACGCTACAATTGTTTCATCACACAGATGCAGAAATCATGACCGTGGGTATCCCAAGCGCTTGCTCAGGATCACAAATAAGTACCTCTGATGGACTGTACCTTCTGGCAGGAATGAAGATCACCAACACGGGTGAAGCTATAGCGCTAGAGATGGATGTCGAGCGAGGGGGCTTTTTAGACGTAAAGGTATTAACAATTATTTTTTCCCAGGAGGGCGTGGTAACGAATCTTGCAATTTGATTAGTTCTTAGTGTCGTCTGGATTTTCCCATCTCTGTCCATGGTCACAGTAACGGCTGAAGTTGGAGAACTTTGAACTGGTGAAATAAATACAACTAATCCAAAGAAGTGCGAAATACAGTTGAACCTCCCGTAAGCGACCACCCAAAATGTCAAGTGGAGGTGGTCGCTTACGAGAGTTTAGACCATAATTGGGCCAAAAATTTTCCTCATTAAAATATGATAACTGCTGAGACCATGCGCCATTGCTAATGCGATTCTTCCCTTTGAGAAATTTCCGTTTCTTGTACTGGCCAGAAATACGATAATGTTACCACCCCTTATTATCCATTCTTCGCTCCAATATTTGTCAACTGGTCGCTTACAGAAGGTTAAAAAAATTGTCAACTGGTCGCTTACAGAAGGTTAAAAAAAAATTCATACCTTTAGCTTTAAAAGTTGTCGCGGTCGCTTAAGAGAGGTGGTCGCTTACAAGATGTTTCAAATATAGTGATTTGACTTTGGTATTTTGGAAAACTGGTCGCTTACGAGAGATGGTCGCAACCTTAGGTTTCACTGTAGATCAGTTATTAATTCAGCTTTGTTTGTCTAGTATCTTGTTAGATTCATTACGATGGTTTTGTTGACGGCACACAAGCCAATTCAATGACAATGTTTCGTAAACAAACCCACTTGCGAGACAATTTAACGAAGCGATCGCAAATGCTCAAAAATGTGGCTTATGTTTGGTGTCGATTCTTTTGTAATTTGTTTCTTCCTGGCCAAAACATTTAACTGTTTTAAATTCTATTTAATTTGTATCTGAAAATGGCAGAAAAAAGGCCAATAACCTACTCCTGAGGCGTGGCAAATCCCATTTATTGCTTATTTATTTATCATTTTTTTATTTCACATTTATTATGATATTTCGTAGCGTTAAGATACCAGCTTCATACATATCCATATTTAGGCTCTTATCTAATCAGGACCCGGTCAAACTCAATCCTGGGGCTTTTCTTAATTTTCAAGGAAACATGTTAGGTTGATCAAGACCTTATTTAATTTTGTGTCAGGTTTACCGACCAAAATGTTTATCAGTGGATCAGCGCTACTGTGGAGGAAGCGATCTGTGTGTCGCTAGTTATCAGATGATAAACGCATCCGTTTGCCCAGCAAATAAACCCAACAGCTGCGAAAACGATGAAACATTCAGCTTCACGGAGGGACAGTGCACCAATCAAAGCGAGACATGCAGCGACAACACGACGGTAGCACATGGAAACTTTGACTACGAGCATATTTCAAGTTACAGGGTTTACACAACGACTGGCCAGAAACTCATTTTTATTGAAACTAAGAGTCAACGATTTCAACTCCAAGAGGGCGACCTCATTGGAGTGCGTTTTCCCGCCACTGGACCAGCAGCGGCGCTGAAAACCAGTTTATCAAGTTTCTCCTTCTTGTATTCCAGCTCAGTGCTAAATACTACTGGAACCAATACTCTTCGAGGGAATCGTCTTCCCCTGACAGAAGATAGTCCGACGAAAGTTAATTATGCACCCGCGGTAGCCATACGGTACTCTGCAGCCTCTGAAACGTACTTTGAAAACCGGTATCAGAAAGCAGGTCATGAGAAGGTTTCCATTACTGTTGAAAACGCACGTAAAAAAGTGAGCTTCACAAAAGACATCACTGTTCAACAAGAGATAACAGGTGTAGAGTTAAAGTTGCCCGATGTGTTCCCGTCTGCCGAAGTCGTGAACATAAGTGTTGAAATACTGTACGGGACCAACGTGTCTTATGTATGGGACTTTGGCGATGGGAAAAATGCTACAACCACAAATCCATGGGTAACGCATCTTTTTGAAGTCACCGGGCCAGTGGTTGTGAATCTTATAGCGACAAATAGAGTAAGCTTGGTCAGTATCTGGTGCTCGACTGTTGTCCAGGAGAGGATCGCAGGTTTGGAGTTCAGACACAACGCCCTTTCTGCAATTCAAAATGGAACTACTGCTAGTATTGGATGGTTGTTACGTAACGGATCACATGTAGACTTCAACATCAGCGTTGACTCCCCGGAAGGCGAGAACCACACGGCGAATTTGACCAACGCTAAAGCGCCTGGCGCCACATTTTTCGCCATTTACAAAACGAACATTACCATTCCTGGCCTTTACCTTGTCACGATCACAGCGGTTAATAAATTGGACGATGTTAGCATTAAAGGCAATCTCAGTGTGCAACGTATAATCTCGGGTGTATCAGTAATGCATCCGGGCATCGTAAAAACAAACGAGACGTTTAATTTTACCGTACTACCACATACGGGAGAGGAAACAGCCAGATACTTCTTACTTACTATGGACGGGAACACGATCAATACCACAAGGAAAATCATCTCACATACGTATCGTAAAGGTGGGAGATACAAAGTTTCCTTTATCGCATTCAATGATATCAGTTCAACCGTAGCAAACTGCCAAAAACTCATCGTTCAGGACGTGATAGAAGGACTGGAGTTTGAGAGCTTCGATCACAATGTGGGAGTGATGGCCGAGGTCCGAGTCCACTGGAAATTGTCTCAAGGTTCTGAAATATCCATACTTGTCGACTACGGAGATGGCGTCAAAGAACTATTCAAAGAGAACATAACAGTTGCTGATATCTTTTTGGCCATCAGCAGTCATAACTACAGTACTCCTGGAAACTATCTCTTTCAAGTCACAATACGTAATGACGTCAGCAACAAGACAATTAACACGACAATCCACGTTGAGACTCCGGTACAAGGTTCACAACTAGCAGTGGGACGCGGATCGCTGCCTAAAGCTGAAGGTGGACCTTGTGCTAAGGGAGAGGCTTTGTACATAGCTGTCAACGAGACCGTGACGGCAACTGTTACAGTTTCAAATGGTACCAACATCAACGCTGTGTTTGATTTTGGAAACGGTTCGTTAAACAACCTCACATACTCGGATCGAGAATTCCCTGAAAACGGAACGACCTCGACGCATTTCTTCTCGGAGGCAGGGGAATATAATATCACAGTGATGTTGTTTAATAGAAATCCTAAGAATGAGACGTTTACTTGCAAGCTGATTGTCCAGAACCCCATCAGTGGCGTCAAGCTGAACTCAGACTCGCCCAAGCCTTCATTTCCGGGGTTCGTGGGGCTCCAAGTGGAATTTCCTTTCCGGTTCCCTCCCTCGAGGCCACTTTATTTCAGTTACAGCTTTGGAGACAACGCTTTCCGAAATCACTCAGAAAATAGCATCATTCATACCTATGCTGGACAAGGCGTGTATATTGCTACCGTTGAAGTGGCCAATGAGATAAGTTTCGGCAATGCATCCGTGGAGGTTAAAGTTCAAGATAAGGTCCACGGCCTCAATTTTACAGCTCACGTTACAGATTATGTCAATGAATGCCCTCAAAGTTGGAACTTTGTTCCTCAAACAGGCATGTTTCCCTTAGAATACGACATCTTTTTCAAGGCTTCCATCACAAATGGTACAAACGTGACGTACACCTGGACCTTTCAAGACGGTCACAAAATCAAGGGAAGTAGCTGTCGGCGAAAGTTCAATTCAACGGGAGTCCACATGATCTCTCTCTTGGCAAAGAACGAAGTCAGCAACGACACTAAAGAAATGGAAATTACTGTAGAGGAAAGCATACGTGGAGTTAGTCTGAAGAACGACGGGCCTGCAGTGGAGGACCAACTTCTCAATTTTACTCTACGTATGGAAAAGAAAGGAAACAATTCTTGTTTTGCAATTGACCTAAAGGACCTAAAAGACAACATCGAGACAAAATATAAAACTGGTACGCCGTCGGATTGTGAAGGAGCAAAAAATTTAAAATCGCCTGAGAAATTTACCCACACCTACACCAAAGCACAAGATTATAATGTCACTCTGACTGCCAAGAATCGAGTCTCCTGCGTCAGGATTAAAAATCACGATTCTAAAGCGTCAGTTGTGAAAGGACCTTGCAATTATCCAAAAATAACAGCTGAAATAGGAAAGAGCAAGGAAACAAGAACGAAGTACAAACGCTCACAGAAGATCAATATAAAAACAACAAACAAAATCGATTGCTATAACTTGACAACTTCTTATGGGTGGCAGATTTCTCAGCTGCGAGACGATACATCAGAAAGTCTTTCTAGTTATCTGGAGAGTAAGGGAGTAAAACTCGACAGCTCTGATCTGATTATTCCTGCTCGGGTGTTAAAATACGGTTTATATGAATTGCGTTTCTTGATCAAAATGGAGTTGGAACCAGGCGTTTTTACAGAGGAGAAATTTTACATCGAGGTCACAAAATCTGAACTACTCGCTATAATCGACGGAGGCACAGAGAGGACTGTGGGTAATGTAGCTCCCTTGGATTTAAACGCTGTCAAATCAAATGATCCCGACAGCGAGGTACAAGATAACTCTGGTTACAATTATTCGTGGTTCTGTAAGCAACTCGGCGATACTAACTACAATCTACCAACTACGTTAACAATCCTACCTCCAATTCCCACCCCAAGCAATGAATCCCTTGGGGGTTGCTTTGACGATGGACCAGGACGGCTCAACTTCACGTCTCTAAAAATTACGTTGAACACAAGCCGTATGACCCCAAATACCACATATGATTTTCGATTCGTGATGATGAAGGATGACCGCCACAGATTTACAGATCAGATTGTGAAGATTAGTCCGGGAGACCCTCCAAGCCTGAGCATTGAGTGAGTATATCTCGCAATATGACGGGGTCTCTGAGTTCAGCTAGTAACTGTAGGTACCATAAGTCTGGTTTGCAGTGTCACGTCATCAAAAATAAATAACCATTAAATAAATTAAGTCAAGAAACTGGGATATGAAAAATGATTGATGTATAAATTAACAATCTTGCCAAGATTTAGATCTGTGCGCTTATTCAC
>OMLO01002151.1_pt1 | contig 15685 bp, 3 predicted proteins | sample 1674811 | NCBI WGS metagenome assembly OMLO01 (sample SAMN06265003, study PRJEB25207) | coral metagenome | isolation source: Coral host | place: Mexico:La Bocana,Puerto Morelos, Mexico | collected 2008-11-13 | reverse complement strand
TTTCTCAGGTAGTTTGTGCGAGGGAGTGGAATGGCTAGTTTATTTTCAGAATCTCGGAAAGTGTAAGGAGTAGTCATTGATCGATTTATAAATTTGGAGCAGAGATATTCTGGGGCAAGATTATTAAGAGATTTAAAAACCATTATGACCTTTTGTATGTCACGCACCATCAAGGCACTTTTAAACGTTTTTCTATTTTTCTTTAGTCTCAGAAATGTTGGTCAGACATGGGCTGCTACTACTTCTGACGCATTATGTAGTACTATGATCAAGACTGTAGTTATTGTTGACGACCTTGTAGGTCAGACATGGGCTGCTACATTTCTCTGTCGTCAATTATTTTAGTTGCATTGTTTGTTTATACGTGATGTCGGAAACCGAGGTCAGACATGGGCTGCTGCGATTTCCATCGTCACATTATATTTTCTGTTCTGCGTCATCGCGTGACAACGACGTGGGTCAGACACGGGCTGCCATATGTCCTGTCATTTTACGGTATTGTGCAAACTCGACGGTGATGTAAGTCAGGCACGGTCTGTTAGTGATCCGTCCATATTATTCTACTCTCCCTACTATAAATCGGTTTTTTCAGTTCGCGAGCTCTACAGTGGTGTCTTGGTGGGGCTGCCACATTGCTGTGTCTTTTGGCGCCTTTTCGCCCCACCTTTGCTGAAAATGATAATTTAATTACCATGGACATTGTTAACAATTAACTTTTATTTGATTTGCTATTAAACCGCCACAAGGTATGATGTTATTTATGTCGATAAATTGACCTATTGTATTTTAAGGCACATATTTGTCGATCCGATGGTGGTATGTCATGTGACATTACTCCCAATCATATTAAAGAGAGTTATCTATCCGCCAGTATAAAACACTGGTCGCATTCTCTATCATTCCCTCTTGCTTTCACCATCACAGCGAGTATATCTCTTCTTGGCGACAACATTTTCCCCCCCCACCGCTCTCTTATCGCTATCTTTCGGTTTGACATTATGCTATGTATTTTCGCCTGCCAGCCGTTGGGCGCCTTTTTTTACCCCATCTTTGCTGAAAATGATAATTTAATTACCATGGACATTGTTAACAATTAACCTTTATTTGATTTGCTATTAAACCGCCACAGTACAAGTGGCCAAGAAATGCCAATTCACAAGTTGATTATTTGTTGTACACCATATCATCCTCAGCAAACTAGTGCGACACCACAGAGAGCTCCCGAATTCATTTCCGTACAATGTATCGGCACAAAACGTTTTTTGCTCTAAAGAAATTCTCATAAGACATTTTAGATACCTTACAACCAGTTAAAAAATGGGCCCAATGTCATACAATTCAGGGAGTAGTTGTGCTCATAATTTCAATTCAGCCTCGTGCTTGCGCTCGTCCAATTTTGAAATGCTCGCACAATTATTCCCTGAATTGTACTCCACTAAGTCCAATTACTATTACTTAATGGCAGACAGAAAGTAACATGGAATCTTCTTGTTTTATAAAATAAAACAACAATATCCATGTCTGTCCTCAAATAGATCATACATAAGAATCAATCAAATTGCAAGAATAAGTTGGAATATTAAATAACATTTATTACATGCTTCAAGCCATTAGAGCAATAGAGCTCACTGTAAACTCTCGCCCCATTCAAAGTAATAATAATAATAACAATAATAATAATAATAATAATAATAAAAAATTAGCAAAAATTCAATTCATTTGTCAAATAAGTTACCGATGACAGAAGTCTCTTGATGTTATTTCCTGACTTTTAGCAACATACAATATAGATTAAAGTTCAAATAAATTGACTTATTACGACTTACATGTAGATCGAAAATTGGTGAGAAAAAAGCTTGAAGAAACATAAATAAAACCAAATAATATTAAAATAGTAAAAATTATGATGAGTGAATTTTGCACCATCAGGATCTGGTGTATTACAATTTATTCCAAAGAAAATGATTCACACTCATGAGCGTAAGAGTTAAATCCATTTCTAAAATAATCCTGTACAGAGTTATTTCTTCCAAGCAAGTCGACGGAATTGCAATGGAAATCCATGAAAAGATGCCTTGGGTTCCCTTAAAACCTTTTCAAGATCTGCTTGGTTGGAAAATCTGACAATGCAGATAAATTTCTTTGTAAAGAAACCTCCATTTAACACTATCCTGAAAGTCTCTTGAAAGTATTTTTTTACTTCTTCTAAGCGTGTGTTGAGAGGGAGGCCTTCCACTGACAGCCTCAGCTCTCGTGCCTCTTCAGGAGGAAGATCATGCAATTTTCTATACCTTGAAACTTGGACCTCAGAACCGTTTATAACATGATCCTTAGTTTTCACAATTTTGTCAACTATGGCTTCATCTAAAAATCGAACAAAAGCTGTATTGGAATCTCTTTGCAAGTAAGATCTCTTACCACCGTGCACAATAAAGTCAGCATACTGAACATCACCATATTGTTGGAAGTAATCTCTCAAGTCCTCCACGGTTGAACTGTCTGGTACTGAAGTTATAGTAAGGCAATTTGTTCTTCCAGAAAACTTCGTTGTCACTGGGGGAGTCTTTCCTAAGGCCATAACTCGAGAATCAATGCTTTGCTCTGCAATTCGTTGGTTTGGTTCCTCAAGGGCTTTCGTGGCACCAGACAAGGTTGAAAATACGACATAATAACTATCAAGGTCATCATCACCTTTCTTAGCCAAAATCACTCTGTCTACTTCTCCAAATTGAGAGAAATGTCTTGCAATTGTTTCTCTGTCGAGGTGTTTCGTAACACTACTTACAAGTACAGTCAAGTCTCTCTTGCGATAACCAACGTTCTTCGGCTTGTTCTCAGCAGCTTCTATCCTAACATTTCGGTTATCGATGAAATGAGATTCGGCCAGAACTCTTTGCGCGCTTTCGACATCACGGAAAGTTACAAAAGCATACCCTCTAGGCAAATTGCTAAACTTATTACGAAAGAATTCTAACGCTTCAATTTCACCATATTGTGAAAAATATTTTAATAACTTATCTTCAGAGGTGTAGTTTCTTCCCCTCAAAAGATTCCCGATGAAGATTTTTCTGTTCGTTGAAGTATCGCTGTTGTCTTTGCGTTCCAGATTTTCTTCCTCTTTCGTTGTTACGTCATAATTTGGACTTGGCGCAGAAGATTTCTCGCTGAAGTTGGACAAAGCAATAGCTCTCTTCTGAAAAGGTTGTATTGGCGAAGAAGCTAACTGTTGAACGAGCGACAGCCTCCAGGTTGATCTATGATATACTGAAATTATCAACGTTGATCGCCACAACCGGTACATGTTTAACTGCATGTGTCCCATCAGCGCCATTTTGATTTTCGCTTTGCGACTGCGGTTGCTGACTAACATGATCGCGGTTTCAAGAGAAATCAATTTCCTACCCAGTACTCCACGTCGTGAGACGGTGGAAAGTTGCCTGGATCCATTTTAATCAATATTACAATACCAAATTTTAATTGCTATTCTTTTCCCACAAAATAACGCTGGAAACATCGAAACGCCGGAGTACGATACCATTCAGTAAACTGAAATATGTGATTACTATCCATTTGTTCTTATTATCATTTTTCTCTGCTTTTTTTTTCCTTCACGTACGTATATTTGGCACGAGTCGACCTTTGCCTCCCTCCTTCGCCTATTTTGGAAAGGACTCTTTTAGAAAGTCTAATGCCTTTGTGACAACGTAATGAAATGACAATTTTCTTGGTAAATTTCCAATTATCCCACCCCATTAACAAAGTTATAGTTATGCGGAGTCTTCGTTTGGTATTTTTATTATTACAAATTTTTTTTTCGTGCCGAACGTTTTTTCGCGATTAGTTCTTAAATAAAGACGTATTTTATTTGAAACTATGTGAGTCAAATTGAATGTGTACAAGAGACCTTAAAAAAACCAGAGAGGGGAGTAAATCAATCCCTTTTTTCTCAGCACTATCGTATTGCGAGTTGCTCAAATATCTCCCCCTTTGTTTCGTCTTAGTGGACTTAATTTATTCAGAATCGCCGTCGACGAGGTTACCAGATTGTCTCTTTTAACACAAAGGCCATAGAAAAAATAACTTCCTAATTTATACATGAATGGTGATGCTTTTAACAACACGTAACTAATCCATTATGACATCTACCAATTGGCAAGAGTATTTCATAATTCTAATTTGTGAAAGTCTTAAATAATTTATGTTAATGTATTCGTAGGCCCGCCGGTTCACCTGCTGCTCTCGATGCACGCTTGGGAAGCGCGCTTTGAGAAATCAGAGAATCGCTTTTGATGAAAAGTAATGAAAAATCTTCGCAACTGAAATGCTGGCCGTTTCGTTTCTAGGCAAGAAATTTAGCTGCGATGCACAGTTTGAGGTAAGTTCTTGGATGTTTACGCTCGATATATGCTGCCCATCTACCCTTAAGTTTGAATATCACCTAGTCAGTATACGCAAATATATCATGACAAATATTATGTATTTTCAATTTACAGTTATATTTTGGAGTGATTTACCCATACGCACGATCTATAAAACATCAACTTGCCGCAAGCTTGAGTTGCTGGTTTAAAACAACGCATTAACATACATATTTCAAATTGATAAAAAAATGGTGGTTTCGCCAATCTCTTTATACTAAAGTACATGATAGCGAAATTGAATTGTAATAAAGTATGCTTTGCTCCCGTAGGGACCTTTGTTGCGGCGGTTAACGTGACTCGGGTAGATATTTTAAAGCCGTACATTATAGCAAAAAACATTTTTCCTTCCTAAATTATGACATTCATTCTATTGGTCCTTTTTTTAACTGAAACTACCAAATGAAAACTCCGGATATTACGGCGCGCGTGCAATTTGCTTTTTGAAATTAATTGATGAAGTGATAACAGCTTTTGTACCATGAATTCTTAATAAGCGTTTGGTTTTTTATTAAAATTTTATTCCCATCTCCAGAACCTGGAAAAACACAATCTAGAATGGGCTTTCTTCAAGTTATCTTTATTAAACAGGAACAAAAAAAAATCGAAACACTCCTGTGTTCATTAATATGCTACGATTGCCGTCGCCTGGCCGTACAGCTGACGAACGTCTGTTAAGCTTTTAGCTCTTGCCGATTTTTATTTATCTCTCATTCACATTTACAATTTCTGATTTGCCAGTTATCCGATGAATGAAGCTGACAGCCATATCGTGTATCTATTAACGTATTAGTCGTGATTAATAGGTTTGGTTATCAGACTGTTTTTGAAAACAAAATCTCAAAGAAAGATGAATAACATCCTTTCTGTAGCGCAGTCCAAAACACACGCGTTTTTACTGATATTAAATAACCGACCAGACCGAAAAAAGATTCCTTAGTCTTAGATAGAGCTTTGGTGAAGAACACAGCAGTGGGGCTCTTTGTTCTGAGAAAAATATAGCTAACAGTGTGTAAGTTAGCCGACTGAGTACGCATGTACTGTGGGACAAGCCATAGATAATAAATTAAGGGCGCTCTGCGTGCTGGGAACTGTAAGAGTATAGCCGACGACTAATCACTGACGGAAGAGACCGGGAAACGGATTCCGAGTTGGCGGGAAACTTGAAAAATATTTGCGATATAAAAAGGTAAAAAAAAAGCGCGGGAGCCACAAAGAAAGAGTAAGAAAATCTTACCTACAGCTAATGCGCCTAAACTTTGAATTGGCTAATCAGGATTAAGCAGGGGAAACTTTATTGTTCTGACGTCATAGAAATCAGGCACCTTTTCTCACTGGAGACGGCATTAATTTAAAAACACGAAAAGGGATTTATAATTAAAAAATATATATATCGGATCCTAAAAATCGAAGAATATGAAACATTTATATCTCCAAGCTTCTAATTCGGGCGCCAAAACTGGGTCGCCGGCGTTCATTAATTCGCTCGTCGCTCGTCGAATGTCGCCCGGTAGGATAGTATTTTGGTTACTTTGAACAATATATGATTCTCCTTATCGAATTAAACCCCTAAGAATTCTCGAGTTAAGTATTAGAAGAGGCCAAAGCAACTTAAACACTGTCATTATTTTGTTGCCTGCAAAGAAACATACCATTTTAGAATACCTCAGTGACCGACTATCATGTAAACGCGCAATCTGATTGGCAACACAGGTACCGTCTATCGATCGATAGACGGCAGTTTGTCAGAGCGCGCGCGATCTAGCATGCATCAATGCATAAATGTATCAAACTTTATCAAATAAAAAATATTTTTTTGCTTGATAGATCGATCACTGAGGTATGCTAAAACAATTAGACGGCTCGCTCTCGGTTTCTATCGCCTTTGATAGTTTCGCCCCTCGCCAACTATCAGCCAATAGAAACCTCGAGCTTGCTCCCTCGCCAACTATCAGCCGATAGAAACCTCGAGCTTGCCGTCTAATTGTTAAATAGTGCCGTCAGTGTTTACTCCCTCTCGCACTGCCGCGGACATCACCACAAACATCCATAATGGTTTCCCCACCTACCCAACTTTTTCTTCGTACATAATCCCTACCTCAATTTATGGGATATCAGTTAAACGCAGGCTTTACTTTCGAATCTTTCCTAGGTTGCCGATGAAATTGACGGCAACGGACTGACACTAAATTTAAAAGTTCGTGAAACGTGCAAAGAATTTCTGAAACCACCAGGACCTGTTCTCGCCACACTTCATGTAAGCGTCACCAATGGACGACGGAATGACTTCACTAAGTGCAAAGAGCTGCTGACGTTTCTTAAAGAGCAGGTCCTACCAAAGACTGTGAAGCTGATAAGCTTGAAGACGATTAAAAAAGTCCAAGATGAAGAAAAAAGAGATAAAGTCAACTTGTTAAGTTGTATGAGGCCTGGGAAGAGGTATGTTTCTCAAGGGAGCTTGATACAACGAACTTGCTATAACGAACATATTTTGCCATCAGTTCTTGGTACATTCTTTGTTCGGAAATCCACTAAAATTTCAGTAATAACTAAAGGAAGATCAAACTAGCTGAATGACCTTCTACATAGACAAAATGTATACGTTCTGTATATGTCATTAGTTATCTGAGCGGATAACATGGGGATATCTCGACCACTAGGAAATGACGCAATACAAGAGATCTTTTATGAAACAATTTCGTTTGATGATGGCAACTAGGTATTAGCTTCGAATTGTTTGACTTGTTATTGGACCCAAAAAATTCGTGGTCAATATCCGACCATATTGACCTCACGCTTGGTCAATAACCAATATATCTTTCTGCTCGTTCTTTTTTTCAGGAAAGATGATGCCAAGAAGAGCTGCTCACGAGGTATCAGCTAGAAAATAAGTGAAAATATAATGAGCATTCTTCACACTCAAGTAAATGCATTTTTTGGCCAGATCTATAGTTGACTTTGTTGATGTTGCACACGGAAACTGGCTAGCTTAGAAGACCACCACAAATCGCATAATATCAAGCCAAGGTTTAATAATTATTCGATCTATAAGAAATACATTTATAATTCGCAATGAGAATAAACGCAAATCAAGTCTTTATCTCGTCGCTAAATTCAGAAAATGTTAATGTAAACTTATTTCTGTGGCGGGTCGTTACAACAGTTGCACTTTACAGGTTCGCACTGAGTCTTTCACAGATTCTCCAGGTAAGCGAGTTTAACAAACGGATTTTCCAGGTAAGCGGGTTCAACAGACAGACTAAAAAATACTTCTTTCTCACTTCGATTCTACTGAAAACTGGTTTGAAATACAATAAACTAACGCCTTTAAATCAATGTATATAATTAATGTTAATCACGATTCTTGTAATCAAATAAATCTGTCAATTAAGAGGAAACGCCTATCTGATTGACGAAACAGTTGACTCTGCAATTTCAAAAGGCAACAATCGGGGAGCAGGGATGACTAAGTGGTGAGAGCGCTCGCTTCCGACCCATGTGGCCCGAGTATAATTTTCGGACCGACGTCATATGTGAGTTGAGTTTGGTTCTCTTCTCTGCTCCGAGAGATTTTTCTTCGGGTACTCCGGTTCTCCCCTTTTCCTCAAAAACCAACATTTCCAAATTCCAATTCTAGCAATTAGTGCGAGAGCGCTAGATAAATTTGACACTTAAATAAAGGTAATTGTTATTAACTACAGAGGTTATTGGCTTTTTTAACCATTATCCATTATTCCTTTTAATATCCATTAATGAAATTAATAAGTTCGTACTCATCGTTTTACCATGTTTACATTAGAAATATTGTAATTCATGTGTATAAAATTTTTATCTTGTATTCATTTATCTATTCTTTTTTCTTTTATATTTGAGTGTCACCATTATTTATTTAAGCGTAACAAGCCGACACTTAAATTAAGTTCATGCATTCATTCATTTATTCATTCAGTTCTCTTGCATATGAGTATGTATGCGCCATCTTGAATACCGTTCAGCGGCCTGTTAACATCTCGTTCGTAATACTTCTTTAATCTTTTCTTTTTTCACAGGCTACTCCTCTGATACTGAATGTTTTACACAACATTTTCCTAGACTGCAAGGTATTTCTGATACCGATGATAAACACCAGGTCTCAAACGCCGGAATTCAGCTGGCCACGCCCAAGTTTGTTCGTACGAAGTTCTTACGTAGAACAAACGTTACAACAAAAGAGAATGCCGTGAAAGACACGCAGAAAAGTTCAGACAACCTAAATGTTGAAGACGAAAACAAAGCGTCAAATTACTCAATGAAAACTTCTGACAATGTCGGCACAGCCTCAAGTTGTGGCCGACGAAAACCTAAGCAGGAGATAGTATGGTACAAAAAAGACACAGGCCCGCAATACGTGCAAAGGAAACAAATAAACAACTCTATAAAGACGACTGAAAATTTTTTAACTGATAAGGAGAATATATTAAGTGCAAAACAAGGGGGCTCCAACTTCGGTCAACAAGACGATTTAGGACTGCAAGGAACAACAAGCCTTCCACCAACACAAGAAGTTGCTCAAAACAGTAGCAGCCATGTTTTAAAATTGTCCGGAGTTCAGAAAGAAAAGATGGGTATCTTCGTAGCCGAGTACGTCGGTAAGATTTGCGAAACAGCAGTTTCAAAGAGAGTGAAGGAGAAATCTCAGGAGGTGGCGAAGAACTTTGTCACGAACGTTGTTAGTCTAGCCATGAACAGAGTCATGGAGTGCGAAAACCCACAATCTCAGGAAGATGTTAGTTTTGAAGAAAAGGATAACATGGAAAAAAATGATGGATGCGAAGCATGTCCCAGCTTTAGTAAGGTGTGGAAGTTTTCACAAGTTTTCGCACCCGACCATGCATATGAGATTCCTGAATCATTAAGAATCGAGAATTCGCGCCTAAAAGGTAGCGAATTTGACACATGTTCAAACCTCCAAAGTAAAGGGGACACACGGGTGAAAAACAACTGCCAATGTGATGAGACGGGCAATGAAGTTGTAGAATCGACGAGTAACAGCAGTCTTGAAGCAAACTCTTTGAATTCGTCGATTCAGTCATTGGAGATTTATAAAGCACATACGAAAAAAGACTCTTTACTAAAAAGTAAGCCTGATAACGGGTTGGATACCCACTCTGCGCTTAAGAAAGGGTCAATCAATTCTAAAACTTTGCAAGGAGTGAATTCTGAATTTGAACACCCGAATAATGAACAGATCTCAGCCAATTATCAAGTTGACATCAATACGAAGTTTGACGAGAGTGCGCTTTCACTAGAAGACGATGGTGTGACCTCTGTCAGTTGTTACGCTTGTGCTAACGAAGTTCCCGTTGAAGGAAATGAGGACAGCAATAAGACTGAATCAGAAAATAGTACTGACATCAGCAATGCTGTTTCTGTAAGCGATTTGGACGAAACAAAACACATGAAAGTGTCAGTTAGTGAAATCAGCACTTCCCAAAATGATGAAAGCGGTTTTTGTAACGAACTGAACTCAGAAGAAAGCGAAACGACCAAAACAGATGAAAAACGTAATAAGCCAAGCATCCTAACGGGAGACTTTTCCAATAATGCAGCGGCGAAAGAATCAAATAACGTACCAGCAAAGAAGCAAGACTATGGAGACAGAAATGAGCTCGACTTTTGTCGAAGGCCTCTATACAAAAGAACTGTATCGGAGTCGCAAGCTTCGGAGAGAAGGCAATGGTGCTCCATGGAGCCCGGAGGAGAAGATTTGCAGGAAACATTTCATCGTTTCCATTTCTCTTGTCGGCCAGATAGTACAGCCCCAAAGTTTGTTCGATCCACGTCGTGCCCTGTAGTTTCAGAGGTAAGCAGAATTCTTTGCTCGAGTTTGGTTGACGCTTTGAATCACTCAATGAACCTGAGTCAATCAGTTTTAGGACTAAGTTATTCTTAATTATTGATCTAAACAAGTCGTTAATATCATATTTTAAACGGTATGTTTGCACAATTTCATCAAGTTAAATGGCAACTTAAAATTAAAGAACAGTGAAAGAGCACCTTAACCTTAAAATTTAAAAAAAGTATTAGAATTACGCTTGTCTAGATGATGAAAACCGTTGATTAAAAGTTGTTATCTTAATCGACAGACATTTCGGCAGGAAATATCGCTCCCTTTGCTGGTCACGGTAAATAAAATCCCTTTTCGTTTCGTAGGCGATCATCGAAACAAATGCATTATACGCTTACTAAATAAGAGCTTTTAAATAGCTCAAAAAAGAAAATATTGCAATACTGTCGTGTTGCATACTGACAGGAGCTAAGATTGCGAGGTTGCCCCGTCTTTTGAAATTAAACCGCATGTAAAAATGGATTTTTCACGTTACAGCAATCTCCGGACAAATTGTTACCAAGAAGAGGACAGTTTCTATTAGTTATTTCTTTTTGAGAGTAGTCTTAACATTATTTCATGTTTTTTTCATTTTAGGATGATATACTGCTTGAGAGCATGCTCAGTCATCATCAAGATGTCTACGATTCACTAGCGAAGAGAACCTGGGTAAGAGTTAATCCAATCTATGCATAGAGCCTTTCGGTTAGTGCACTCGACCGCAGATCGTGCGGTCCAGGCTTGGCTGGGGTCGCCGTGTTGTATTCAATTTTTCTCTCTTATTTATTAGATCATACTCCACGTGCATGAACTGTGGAATGGTGGAAAACCAACCGACGCCATTAAAACCTGCATTGAGCTGACAGGAATGGTGGATGTCGAGAAGGATCTGGGCACTACTTGTAGGTTCAACTCTCCGTACGCCATGATGTCACGTGATTATGCACTGTTTCTGAACATTCTTCAGCAGTTACCAAGCAGCTGGTAAGATAATTCATGTGTTCTTACCTTCATTCTAAAGTAAGGTCATTGAAGGGGCATTACGTATCATTGATACTAACATTACACTCAATATACAAATAAACCAATCAGTCAATCAAACAATTCCCTCCTCCCCAGGGACTCACAGCCACAAATAAATGATATAAGCGAGTGTATCCCGATCTGGGAAAAGAAGGATTGGATTTTATTTGAGAGAAAAGTAATTATTACATATATTGCACTCAACAACTATTTCATATATCCTTTTTATGCTTACTCTTCATAGTGAAATTCTTAGGATATTGGAGTTCTATTGGACCGTAGTGAAAAGTGCTTGAATGCAATCAAATCAGCTGTTACTAACTGAGTCTAGGTCGTCGAGTGGAGATCATAAAAGATGTTACTGGACAAAAATGCTGACCTAACTTAACATTCTTTTAAATAGTGAAATTAAAGATGTTAAGACATTTTCAATTTAAATCCATCTTATTTTTTATTTTGCAGCTCGATGTGGACACTTGATCTTTGTGTACTTCTCCTTCCAAAGCTTAAAGGATTTATTTCCAATCAGCATCACACGAGGTATCGAACAATTTTGTCCAGACAATCTATGAATGAAGTCTTTCGATCCTAGTGGACCATAGCTGCCGGAGCTTATCCCCGGTTTCTGTAGCATGAAGCGGCTAGGAGTATTTCAATCTACTCCCCCTGGACAGGATGCTAGTCCATCGCAGGTCATTCCCCGGCAATTTGTTAGGTTTTCCCCAACAATTTACCGGTACCCATTTATACACCTGGGTGGAGAGAGGCACTGTGAGAGAGGCACTGTGAGAGTTAAGTGTCTTGCCCAAGAACACAACACAATGTACCCGGCCACGGCTCTAACCCGGACCACTCTCTCCGGGGACTAACCATGAGGCCACCGCGCCTCTCACTCTAGACAATCTAGTTTTCTTTTTATTTTTACGATAGTTCTTAAATTGTTCTTAAACCTATCGGGATCAGATGTAAGTTCTTTTGTCTCGCAAATATGTAAATAAATGAAGAAATGAAGCAAGCCTAATCGGAAGAGGCCGTCCCAAATCCTTCTAGAGAAAGACTGCACAGTCAGAACGCCAGGCCCTAAACCTTAATTGGGAGAAAGGATCGACAGAGATGGAGGAGTCTTCTTGATGTCCTATGCGTCTGCTGGCATCTAAAGGATAGCCTGTAGTGCAGGCGTAGTTTGTGCGCGCGAGTGCACATTTTCGAATTAGGCCGCCATCTTGGATTAAGTGAGTGTGGAGCCACAATCCAAGATGGCGGCATCGAACCAATTTATCTAGCGTTCCGCTCCGAAACATCGCCTGCACTGCAGGCTATCTAAAGTATAGATTTTACCTTGCAAACAGTCTTGCCCGAGCAAAATAAAACATTCACCAAGAAAAGCAAAGGAAAGCAAAAAAGAAGTGAGGACTTCAACAAGAGTTCACGCTTGTTGCTTACTTCTTTCTTTTCATTTTCAGTCATATTGACATGGCCTGCAGCATTATTCACGTTGTATTAAAGAAAGTCGCTGTTGTCATTCGTCGCACATCAAAGGGTGAGAACTGTGAACAAATATAGTCATGTTTTTTCTTCTTTTTCATTTTTGTTTTTTTCAGTTTCCAGTTTACAAGGTTGAAAAAGGAATACAGTTAACAGTTTAATTATTTCTATTTATCCAGTTGTTATTCACTAAGAGTGAAGAAAATATATGAGATGAGTAGATCTGAATAAAGCTTCAAAAGCCTCTGCCATCTTGTTATGTTTATTTTCTATCATCTTGTTATATTTATTGTTTTTTATTGTTGTTTTTCACATCTCTAGGATCTAAGAACAAAGAGAAAGAACAGAAGGTCAAATTCTGCACCAATGAGCTGAAAGAAATCAAAGACATGGCGAGTGACGTCATACAAGCAGTTAAATCCTGCAAGAAAAGCAACACAGAAGATCCCGGATCTATGAAATTAGCTCTGAAAGAGCTTCAGTTAGCGTTGGAAACATTTTTGAGTAATACAACTCCTATAAATTAATGCCATTACTAGCTGACATCAATTTTGGCATTTCTTGTATTGATATTTGTTCCGAATTTTTGTGAACTTTAGCCTGCAGGCTTAGGCTCTTAGCTTGACTGGCTTCAATTGTCTCAGCTAAGAGAGTGATCGGGAAATTAACACATTGCTTCATAAGAAACGTTTTATAAGGCTGTATGTGTTCCTTCTTTGCTAAAAGAGTCTGAGAACGAGGTAATCCGCTGAGAAAAGTAAGTGCAGACGCTAGAGTTGATTCCTGTCTCTCGAGTCTGCGCCTACTTGGCTCAGCGACTCTCTACATCTGTGAAGAATCACTTTACAATGGTTCTTAGATTTTTAAGTTAACAAACGAGAGACAAAGTAAAACTCGGTATGGGACTTGATTAGAATTAATAGTGATTGCAAATGGACATAATTAAGTCAGTAAAAGAAATGTTTATCTGAGTTCTTGACAGTCCAGTAATTGGCGTTACCAATCGCGCATCACAGAGATATCTTTCAGCCACTCACGCGTCGCGTGAAATAATGGATGCAAATATCTCTCTGGATACGGTCTGACGCACTACCATGGTGACACGCTCGACAAAGATAACACTGAAGGTCATAATACTTGTGTAAATTTTAACTATATTGTCTATATTAACTTATGCCTAGTGTGATCTATTGTGTGACGAATTTTTTGACCTACCAAGAATGTCGCGTCTGGCACGGATTATTTATCTTTAAGAAGAGCCTGTTTGAATGAATGGTATCCTTCTGGTCCAAAATACACTCCTAGGCAATTAAGTGGAAAAGGGTATTTGTTTGATGATACATGTATCATATATATGTGGTTCAGCTTTTCCTTCGTTGGAAATTTTTTTAAGCAGTTTGATCTTTTTCTTTTTGTATCGTATTGCGATATGTTCAAATCAGACTGGTTTTTAAAAATTTAAACCAAGGATAAAATTGAACTCCAACATAAACATATACAACTCTGTTAGCTGTTACCTTGATTGAAACAAATTGCATGTATATAAGGTTTTAGCGTTTCATGGGCCAACACCAATTCTTTGTAAAAATATAGGGGAAAGCAAGCCCGTACGTACAACAGGTCAGCAGTTTTCCATGTCGATATGGAGTTAGACCATCATGCTTCTTACCAACAAACGGCTCTTTTAGGAGCCACTAAATTTGAAAAAGTCAATGACCAACATGCTATAAAGCCTCTAAATTTCAAAAAGGCAGAAAAAAAAAATTTATTCATATCCCTACAACACTGATAACTGATGAAATGCACGGAATTATGGTTATACGAACAAGCAAGGACGTTTAAGCAGTTTTGGAACTTGCAAGTTTTTGCTAAAATAAGCCATAGAGAACAGAAAAGTTTGTAGACAAGAGAAAACACTTGCCCAGTAACCAACATCGAATTGATGTTAAAATAACTAAGAAGAAAGATAAGCCTTTTGTCAAATGTGGCCATCTTACATTTCGAGTGATAGGGCCCGTGCAGGGTTCGTTGACTCATTAACATATATATTATTTCATTGTCATAATCTATGTTCAACCGTGACAGTAAAGTTAATGTAGAGTCTGTTTAATTTTTTTTACTCCACATTATACCAACAAAGAATCTTCTTTTACCTGAGAAACACACATCGTTTTGTTAAATTTTAAGTTAAAACTTAAACCACTTAACCTGATTTAATAATCTACAAAATTGTCAAAATAATTACTTCTGCACCATGGCAAAAAGTTAAAAAATATCGACTTGCGATTTATCGCTTTTCGTTTTATATATATGGGTTATTTACCAAGCGTGATTTATTATATGGTATAAAACACCAAAACATGATAAGTTTTCCTTACGGGTCAAAGCCCGTATCCCGAGCGGGCAAGATAGCTCCATCTTGCCCGCTCGGGTAGCCAATCACAGCGCGAGATTCGGTTCATCTTGCTCGCTGACGGAGCTAGTCATATAATGAATAAACAAATTTAAACAGAGAAACGGAAGTCAGCTTTCGTTGTTTGCCTAAACTAAAATTCGACTTCCGTTTTATTGTTTTTCGTTTCATGTACCAATTAAAATAAAAACACAAAAATCGACTTGGAAGTCTCGAAGTAGTTTTTGCCCTTTACTGACAATATTCGACAAAGTATATCCCATAACTAAACTAAAAAATAGCCAGTCTTTAACAATTTTAGTTCCGAAGGTCCTTGTAGCGATCATTCTAAGGTGGTCTTTTCAGTAGATCCAGCATACTTTAGTGATCTGAGAAAGACTGATTCAAGTGCTTCTTAACAGAACCAAGATACTCGTATCCGAACATTTCAAAGTCATTGCGATAGTGCTCGCCTAGCTGCTTGATATACCGAGGGGGAAC